>Ga0302324_100027711_pt1 | contig 10788 bp, 11 predicted proteins | sample Palsa_T0_1_FD_201949 | JGI IMG/M metagenome (GOLD analysis project Ga0302324, IMG submission 201949) | Peat permafrost microbial communities from Stordalen Mire near Abisko, Sweden - Palsa_T0_1 | ecosystem: Environmental > Terrestrial > Soil > Palsa > Peat permafrost | place: Sweden: Abisko...
GACTTCTTCGTTGAGTTTTCAACCCGGAGGCAAGGACCACCATTTCGCTATCTAGTCGACAAGCGCAAAGGCGGCCGGATATTCGACGTTGCCCACGACATCGGATAGACAGCCATCGATGAGCTCCATGGCCATCCAGTGCTTGCCAGCAAACGGTCCTTTCAGTTTGGATGTCAGCTCAGCGCGAAATCCGAACTTAGCATAGTAGTGCGGATCACCCAAGACGATAATTGCTACCTTGCCTCTTTCCCGACAGATGCGGATGCCGCAAGCGATGAGCGCCGAGCCAACGCCCTCTCGCTGACATCGCGGGATCACTCCAACAGGTGCAAGAGCCACGGCTGAGAGCAGACCCGCGGACGTCTTGATAGCAAGCGCGGAAAAGAGGGCGTGCCCCATGATGCCGCCGTCATCGTCGGCCACAATGGATGCGACAAAGAGGCCGTCGGTTCGAAGCCGATCGACTAACACACCCTCCGCGCTCCGCCCGAAGGCGGCGAAATGAACCTGTCGGATCGCAGGAATATCCGCTGAGCTCTCCTCTCGGATCATCATTTAACCCGAGAGGTTCGCGCGGAGGGTCGGCACTCTTTGGGGCGCTTTATCGCCTCGGCCAAACGGCGTCCCCCGGGGAAAATGGATTTTCGGAAGTCCTAAACCGCCAAATTGGATTTTCGGAGTTTCGGCGAATTATCGGTACGGAGCCCCAATTTTGCGCAACACAAGAATTCGGTTCAAAAGCCGAGTTCTTTTGTTTTTTATTTGCGATCCCCAAATGCCCATGCCACCATCAGCGGAAACTCTTGTCGCCAGAATGCGCCACCGTGCGTCCCGACCCGCTCATTCATTACAACGTCCGCATTTGCATCGCGCAGCGCCTCCGCCCACCTCATTGCGTTCTCGAGAAAGAACGGCTCCAGTGTGCCGGCGACAAGGTACGTGCGCGGAAGAGAATTTGGCATAACGACAGGGGGTTTGTAACCGCCGCCAGGCGACGCGCAGAGAACCGCACCGTAGATCTGTGGATGCCCAAGCCCGAGAGCGAGGGCCAGCTCTCCGCCTGCGGACACGCCGAGCACAGCGGTACGTTCCGTTGGCAGCGCTACGCCGAACCGCGACTCTATCCAACGGCGAACGTCCCCGACGAAGAATTTCTCGTGCGCCGCGAATAGGTCCGGCTCAAAGCCCGGCGAGTACTCATGAAGCCGAAGCGTCTCGTCGGTCGCTCCATGAACGCCGACGATCATTGTTGATCTTACGCCCGCGTTCTCCAACAACGGACCCCACTTCGAAATTCGCTGGCCGTCACCGGCGAAGACGATCGCTTCGGGAGGCTCCGGTGGAACGTACACCGTGACCTGCCGTCCACCGTCGTACTCGAATGCCTCTGTCGCAAACTCTCCATTTACTGCGGGGATGGGCCTGGTAGGCGTCCCGCCGGATTCACTTGGCATACGGTTGACGTGATCGCGTGCTTTGCTGCTTCATGATCTTGCCTTCATTTGATCGATGCGCCGATCAAGGGCCTAGGCGTCAAAGAGGCCCGTGAGCGCCTCAATGTCGGAGGTTGATGCGGCAGTTATCACGCCTCTCGCTTCAGGTTTCTGTCAGTGAGCCCTTGGGCAACCAGTCGGAGAGCTCGCGGGGTGTCGCGGCCCCAATTTTGCGCAACACAAGAATTCGGTTCAAAAGCCGAGTTCTTTTGTTTTGCGCTTCCATAGGGCGAGAAGTCCCGAAGGTGGTAGTCAGCCATCGAGATCCGGCTTCTTAAGAGGGGTGTTGATTTATGATTTCACTGCAGATCAATGGCGAGAAGCACGAAGTCGATGTTCCGCCTGAGATGCCTTTACTATGGGTGATACGCGATGTCGTCGGGCTGACCGGGACGAAATTTGGCTGCGGCGTCGCCCAGTGCGGAGCATGCACCGTGCACATCGGTGACAACGCGGTGCGTTCGTGCGTTACGCCGGTCGGTAGCGTCGCCGGCAAGCCGGTCACGACGATCGAAGCACTCGGCTCACCCGGGCAACTACACCCGCTTCAGCAAGCGTGGATCGACGAAGAGGTTCCGCAGTGCGGCTATTGTCAATCCGGACAGCTGATGGCGATCTCCGCGCTCGTGAAGCAGAATCCGCACCCGACGGATGCCGATCTTGCGGAATCAATCACGAACATCTGTCGCTGCGGCACCTACGATCGCATTCGTAAAGCTGTCGCCCGCGCAACTGCTGGAAAGCAGGCCTCGTAATGACGCTCAATCGCACGGATTTCGTTCGCCTCGGGTCGTTGTTTACCGGCAGCCTCGTCCTCGGCGTAGGCGCGAGCGTTTGCGTAAACCCAAGCATCGCCGAAGCACAGGCTAGCGACTTTAAGCCAAACGCGTGGTTGATCGTACATCCCGACGAGAAGGTCACCGTCTTCGTTGCCAAATCCGAGATGGGTCAAGGCGTCGCGACCGGCATGCCAACGATCGTCGCCGACGAGCTCGACGTTCCGTTCGAGAACGTCCGCGTGCAATTCGCACCGGCTGCCGCGGTCTACCAGGATCCCGATTTCCACATCCAAATCACGGGCGGCAGCACGAGCACGTTGTCGTCGTGGATGCCGCTGCGGACGGCTGGCGCGAGCGCGCGTGCCATGCTGATTGCGGCCGCTGCCAAGTCGTGGAGCGTCGACCCATCGACGCTAACAACGAAGGCCGGCAGCGTCATCGATTCTGCGAACAATCGCAGCGCAACCTACGGAAGCCTTACGGCTGCGGCCGCCTCGATGCCGGTGCCGAAGAAGCCGAAACTCAAGACGCGCGATCAATTCACGCTCATCGGCAAGGTCAACAAGCGTATCGATACGCCGCTGAAAGTCAACGGCGCGGCAAAATACGGCATCGACGTCCGCGTTCCAGGAATGAAGTTCGCCTCGATCCTCTACCCGCCAGTCTTCGGCGCGAAAGTGCGATCGTTCGACGCCTCGAAGGCGAAGAAAGTTAAGGGCGTAATCGCCGTCGTCGAGGTGCCGAGTGGCGTCGCGGTCGTGGCGACCAACTCGTGGGCGGCATTTCAGGGCAAGGCGGCGCTGAACGTTACGTACGACAACGGTCCGTTCGCGAAGGCGAGCACCGCGAGCCTTAAGACCCAATTCCTCAAACTCGCAAGCCGCGGCACGGGCGCGATCGTCGCTGTCGAGCGCGGTTCGAAAAGCGTGAACGGGACGAGCATGGAGGCGACCTATTTTGGGCAACCCACTGCGCATGCGACGATGGAGCCGCAGAACGCCACCGCTTCCGTCACCCCCGCCGGCGTTGACATCTGGGCTCCGACGCAAGTTCAAACTCTCGCCCAAGCCTCGGCCGCGAAGATTGCCGGCGTTCCAATCGACAAGGTGCGAATTCACACGACGTACTTAGGTGGTGGTTTCGGGCGACGTCTCTACGCCGACTACACCAACGACGCAGTCGCGGTCAGCAAAGCGATCAAAGCACCAGTGCAAGTGATTTGGACGCGTGAAGACGACATCCAGCACGATTGGTATAAACCGATGGCGGCAAATTCCGTTAGTGGCGTGCTCGACAAGCACGGCAACCTCGTCGCGATGCGGCACACCGTCGTCATGGATTCGATCCTTGTACCTCTTGGTTTCCCGCTGCCCAAAAGCGGCCTCGACGCAATATCGATGGATTCGGTGATTAACTCGCCATACGAAATTCCGAATTTTCACGCGTATTACATCAATCCAAAGAGCGGCGTCCCGGCCGGCAGTCTGCGCGCACCAGGAGCGAACTGGAACGGCTTCGTCATGGAAACGTTCCTCGATGAGCTCGCGCACAAGGCCGGAAAGAATCCACTCGCATTTCGCCTTGCGCTGCTCAAGAAAAATCCGCGCGCCATCGCCGTTCTCGAAAGGGTCGCGAAAAACGCGTCATGGGGCTCGCCGCCGAATGGAATGAAACAAGGCCTCGCGTTCGGCTTTTGGGCCGACACGCCCGTCGCTACGATCGTCGAAGTCTCGATGAACGGGTCCGTACCCCGCGTGCATCGTGCGTTCGTCGTAGCCGACGTCGGCATCGCAGTAAATCCAACGATCGTGCGCCAGCAACTCGAGGGTGCCACGAACTACGGGCTATCGATGGCGCTCGCGAGTAAGATCACGATTGCGAACGGCGCTGTGCAACAGCACAATTTCTACGATTTTCTGGTGCTGCGTATCGATCAAGCGCCCCAGATTCACGTCGATGTGCTCGAAAACGCACCATCCCCGACCGGAATCGGCGAGCTGGGCGTTGTCCCGATCGCACCTGCTGTCGCGAACGCAGTCTTCGCGATCAACGGCAAGCGCGCGCGGACGCTCCCCTTTACCGACGCTTACGGCACGGGCTAAAGACGTATCCGCTTGTTAGCGTTTTGAAAGCTTACACCAACCGCCGTTGAACCCTGAAAAAACATAGTTCCCCGGCCCGCTCGCGCTGGTTACGCATGACTCGGCCTGCATTTTCGCGCACTGGCCATTCATGTAATGAGCCGTGCATTTCTCGCGACCCTTAAACTGGACTTGTGAAACATTCTCGAAAGACGTCGTGAGGTTGCGTGCAATCCAGTTGCAGTTTTTTCCGAATCCGCCGGCGCAGATTTCTTCGCCCGTTTCGTTTTTCACGGCGATGGTAGTGTTAGGTTTCGCGTAACGGTCAACATTACAGCCGTCGCGGCTATTTCCGAGAATGAGAAAGTTCTCGGCCCCGTCAGGGCTCACTGAAATGCAGTTGTGAATGATCTTCCCCGCCTCGTCCCTCATCGTGGCTTTGACTGACCCAACTGAACACGAACCGGCACCGACCTGCCAATGCTTCCCTGCCGCTATATGAATATTGTTATCATTCCGGCAGAACGTTCCCGGGAATGTAACGTCTACGACAATTACGCGATCCGTCTTGTTCTGGACCACGATAGTGTTCGCATAAGCTGCTTGGTGCCAGCACAGTACGGTCAGTAAACCAAACAACCCAATAGCAATGATCTTTTTCATAGGTTCCCCCTCGTTTCGACGGGCGCCATTCGTCGCAAAAATGGTTCGACCCTCAATTGACATGCGCGATGCTTGGACGCCGCAGGGCGGCGATCGCTCCGAAAGCGAGCACGAACATCGCAACGATCAACAGAAGCAACGAGACTTCGTCGTGCCACCATGCGACGCCGACCCCTTCGCCAAACCAGAAGATTCCGAAGCTCACGAGCATCGTACCGACGACGAACTTCAATGTGTTTTCCGGTACTCGTGAGAATGGCTTGCGCAAGAGCGCGGCTATTAGCGTCATGAAGATGCATGCGGCCAGCGCCGCACCGAACGCTACACCAAGCGCTGCGCTCGAAGACGAACCGACGGAGATCACGATGATCGCGACCTCGAGCCCTTCGAGAAAAACGCCGTTGAACGCGACGGCTAGGCCGCCACGGGACTCACGGGTGTCGCGCAAAGCGGCGACTTTCTTCTCGTACTTTGCGCCCTCGTCGTGTATTTCCATACGCCCGGCAAAGCGGAGCACGCTCTTGCGCAGCCAGCCGTAGCCGAAGTAAACAAGAAACGCACCGACGACGATCCGAACGACGTGGATAGGTATGATCGTCACCAGCACCGCGCCGCCCGCGCCGACCAGCACGACGAGCGTTACGACCGCCGCGAGCGCACCGAGCAGCGCGGAGCGCCAGTTGTACGCGGTTCCCACCGCGAGTACGATCGTGATCGCTTCCGCGGCCTCTACCGAACAAGCGACGAACGCCGTTAGCGCCAGCGGCCAGAGGTGCGCCATAGTGACTTCACCTGCGGGCTGAGCTTCGTGCAGTCCTCTTACGTCAATCGGTTATGTCGCGCGTATGCTACGATGGGCCAACAGATAAGGAGCTAGCACATGGCACAAACCGTGAACGGACACTCGACCGCGAGTGAGATCCAATGGCGCACGTCCTTCGAGGGCGCGCTCGATGAGGCACGTAAGACCGGAAAGCTCGTATTTCTGGATTTCTTCAATCCGGGTTGAGGCGGCTGCAAAGCAATGGGTGCCGTGACGTACCCTCAAGCCGAAGTTCGCGAGATCCTCGAGCGCGCGACGATTCCGATTCAGTTCGACAACACCGTCGACGCAGCGCAACCGATCATAAAGCGCTATCACCACATCTGGACGCCCGACCTTCGCATTCTCACGGGCGACGGCGACGAGCTCTATCGCTGGAACGGCTACTTGCCGCCTGCAGAGTTTGCGGCGCAGCTGCTCGCGGGGCTCGCGCAGGCGCGCTTACGCTTGCGCGCATTCGACGAAGCGATCGCGCTTTATGAAGAAGCCCTCAAGCGGTTTCCAACATCGCTCTGCGCCCCGGAAGCGCAGTACTTCCTCGCGGTCGCAAACTACCGAAAATCCGGCGAAGGGAGCGATTTGCTAAAAGGCTGGCACCGGCTCGAAGGCCGCTATCCCCTTACGGAGTGGACGGTCAAACAAGACTTTAAGTAGGTTCGCTCAGAGCTGACGTAACCCTAAGAGCGTCTCTTGCAACACGGAATCCCAGTCACCATACTTCGGCTGGCGAATAAGACGCATCGTTGGGTACCACGGTGTATCGCTGCGACCGAGCAGCCAACGCCAATCTGCCGGTTGCGGAAGAAGTACCCAAACGGTCGCGCCAAGCGCGCCGGCCAGATGTGCAACGGCGGTGTCAACGCTCACGATCAAATCGAGGTTCGCGATCAATGCCGCGGTGTCTGCGAAGCTCTCGAGCGATGCCGACACGTCTAAGACGTTCTCGGCAGCCGCAAGACCAGCGCGGTCTCGTTCACGCACATCTTTTTGCAATGAGACAAAGCTGATGCCGTCGACCCCGAGCAGGGGGCCAAGCTGTTCGAACGTGAGCGAACGTTGCCCATCCCTCACGTGGATCTGGCTGCCCGCCCAATTGATTCCAACGCGCGGTAGTCCCTGAGGCAGTTTGGAGTCGAGCCGTGCGCTCCATTCCTGCTCCTTACGCGTGTCGAGTGGCAGATACGGTATCTGAGCGGGAATCGTCTCTAAGGTGGTGCCAAAGACGCGCGCCAGATCGCAGATCATGACATAGGCGTCGAATTCTGTGTAGCTTGGTCGCGATAGGAGCACGTCGGATACGCCATCGATGCCCGCAAAGAGCGCAGACTGTTCGTGCCCCCATCCAACGTTGACGGTGCTGACGCGCTCTGCGGCGCGTGGAAGGTACCGCGAGAACATTATCGCATCGCCGATGCCTTCGTCGCAGATCACTAAGAGACGGCCGCCGTCCATTCGTTCTCCGGCCCATTCCGGAATCGTAATGTCATCGAGCAGCTTCGTCGTCTTCGGATTGAATGGTTTCCGCCAGACGTACTCGCGCCAGCCGGGAAGAAATTGACCCTGCGCGAGGAGTGCTTGCGCGTAAGCCAAGTGCGCGCCAGAGTAATTGGGCGCCAACTCCGTGGCTCTAAGGAACATTTCAGATGCCGCGGTAACGTCGCCGGCGGCAAATAAGCCCAACCCTACGACGACTCGCGCGACGGCTTCAACGACGGCCGGTGAGTCCGGTACATCATCGACACGATCTCCGTCCATCACTCTCTACTTCCTGATTCTTGGATCTCGCCCCGCCCAGCTCTCACAGGCCGGAGAGGCGCACTGCACGTCTTGGGATAACGTGAAACGTGCAGCGCGTGGAGGATGTTGACGATGAAACACCCGCTTCCCAAAATAGTGGCCGCGATTATAGTTGTCGCGATCTTGCCTATGGTTCCGGCGTGGGCGCAGCAGCCGTCGCCAAACTGGACGTCCTGCAACAACGAGGGTGACGCCGTCACACTCGACGTGCAGATCGCCGCGTGTGCCGCAATTATAACGTCGCATAGCGAGAACTCGAAGAATCTGGCGATTGCATATAATAAGCGGGGCCTGGCTTACTATAAGAACGGCGACGACGATCGTGCGATCGATGACTTCAACCAGTCAATCAAACTCAACGCGCGAGACCCTATCGTCTTCAGTAATCTTGGCGATGCGTACACCGACAAGGGCATCTATGACTCCGCGATCGCCAGCTTCAAGAATGCTATTTTCATAAGTCCTCAGCTCGCGGCCGCGCTTATCGGTCGCGGCTACGCGGAGCTAGGACAAAACGATTACGGAAGTGCGAATACCGATTTCGACCAGGCGATCGGAATCGATCCAAAGTCTGCAGCGGCTTTCACCGGCCGGGGTACTGTCTACAGCCGTCGAGGAGACTACGATCGGGCGATCGCCGACTTCAACCAAGCAATGAGCCTCGACCCGAAGTTCGTGCGCGCCATTAGCGGCCGGGGTGATATCTACTTCATCAAACGTGATTACGACGCAGCGATCGCCGATTACAGTCAGGCGATTAGTATCAATCCACGCTATTCAGTTGCCATCTTCGATCGGGCTCTCGCGTACGGGCGCAAGAACGATCTCGACCACGCGATCGCCGACTATACTGAAGTGATCCGAATCGATCCCCAAAAGGAGACCGCGTACAACAACCGCGGTGCTCTGTATCGTCGGAAGGGTGACTACGATCGGGCGATTGCGGATTTTGATGCCGCAATCCGGCTCAATGCGCAGGATGCATCAGCCTACACCAATCGGTGTTGGACGCGCGTCGTCTCTGGCCGCGATCTGACGACCGCGGCATCCGATTGCGATGAATCTGTGAAGCGAGCCCGGGATGCCACAGCCTACAGCAATCGCTGCGATCTCAATTTCAAGCTCGAACAGTTCGATAACGCGATAGCGGACTGCACCCAAGCGTTCACTCTCGATCCGAAATTCGCTGGATCGCTGTACGTGCGTGGCCTTGCCAAGCGCAAGAAGGGCGATCCGAGTGCGGCCGCAGACATCGCTGCCGCGAAGGAACTAAGAGCGAACGTCGATGCGGAATTTGCGAGTTACGGCATCAAATAGGCGCGTCGTGAGTGGAGCGTTAGTGCTCGATGGGTCGGGAAGCCCGGCTTGCGAGGACGACATCTTCATCGTCGATGGCAAGGTTGACGACGTCCGTCCACATTCGGATCATCATCCCGGCTGGGAAGTGATAGACGCGACTGGGCTCACCGTTGCTCCCGGCTTCATCGATGCACATTCGCACGCCGACAATGTGCCGTTCTTGTCCGAGAATGACACGTCGAAGATATTTCAAGGCGTGACGACGGAAGTCGTTGGCAATTGCGGATTCAGCCTTGCGCCGGTTAATCCGCGATATCGATCTGAGCATCTCGGCCGCGTATCGATGTGGCGGCACGAATTCGCAGGCTGCACGTTTGCGGAGTTCTTAGCGGAAGCCGACGAGCGTGGATACGTTACAAACTACGCGCCGCTGGTCGGACACGGCACCTTGCGCGTTGCCGCGATGGGTATGGACGATCGCACGCCGACGGTAGCCGAGCAAAAACACATGGAAGACTTGCTCGATGAAGCCTTCGAAGCCGGCGCTTTCGGCATGTCGAGCGGGTTGATCTACCCTCCCGGTACGTACGCAGAGACGGACGAACTGATCGGGTTAGCAAATCGAATGCCGGAACGCGCCGTCTATGCCTCGCATATCCGAGGCGAGGGATCCACGCTTCTCGACGCAGTGTCCGAAGCGCTGCGGATCGGCGAAGAGTCTTCGAGGCGCGTGATGATCTCGCATCATAAAGCGACAGGGAAGAGTAACTGGGGCGCGACAATGAAGTCGCTCGGACTCATCCACGCTGCGCTTGGGCGCGGTGTCGACGTCTATCAAGATGTCTATCCGTATATTGCGGCAAGCACGTATCTCTCGACGCTGGTTCCGCCGGAATACCATGCCGGCGGACGAGATGCGACGCTTGCGCGGCTCACGGATCCCGTGCAGCTGACTCGCCTGAAGGCGCAGCTCTCACAGGTCGGTAACGGCTTCGATAATCGCTTGCTGGAAGCGGGATACGATCATGTCCTGATCGCGTCCACCGCGAGCGGCGCCTTCGAAGGCATGACGATCCCGGAAATTGCAACGTCGCTCGGCAAGTCCGAATTCGATGCTTTGATTCACGTGCTCCTCAGCGAGCAGCTGACGCCGACGATGATCATCTTTCTCATGGACGAAGGCGACGTCAAGCGTGTTATGAGCGACGACCGCACGGCGATTGGTTCTGACGGTCTTGCACCAGGCGCCGGCGGGAAACCGCATCCTCGCATGTTCGGTACCTTCCCCCGCGTCTTCTCGCGATATGTGCGCGAGCTCGATGTGCTCACGTTCAATCAAGCCGTTTATAAGATGACGGGGCTACCGGCGGAAATCTTTCGCCTGGATGACGTCGGCATCATCGCGTCCGGAAAGATGGCCGACCTCGTCGCATTCGACGCCGCGACCATTGCCGACGATCTCGACTATCGCGATCCTGTTCGGCAGCCGAAGGGAATTTCGTGGGTGATGCAAGCCGGAGAAACGATCGTCAAGGATGGACGGCTCTGCTCCGAACGCCGCGGCAGACGTCTGCATCCCAGTGGACTAACGTAATAAGACGAAGCGTCCGCCGTCGGTGAAGAGAATGACGAGTAGCGCCGACGTCAACATCGTGTCGTAGTACCAACCGAATCCGACCGCTCCCCAGAAACCGGTTTTCCAGACGAAGATTTTTTTCTGAATCGCTCCGAGCATGATCAGGACGAGGCCGATTGCGGCGAGTTGCGGTAGCACGCCGAGAATAATGCCGGCTCCGCCCGCCATCTCGGCAACCGCGAGAAAGATGGTGAAGCCCTTGGGCATCCCGATGCTC
>Ga0302324_100027712_pt1 | contig 10788 bp, 10 predicted proteins | sample Palsa_T0_1_FD_201949 | JGI IMG/M metagenome (GOLD analysis project Ga0302324, IMG submission 201949) | Peat permafrost microbial communities from Stordalen Mire near Abisko, Sweden - Palsa_T0_1 | ecosystem: Environmental > Terrestrial > Soil > Palsa > Peat permafrost | place: Sweden: Abisko...
GAGGTATTCGGCCGCTTTGCCATAAGCGGAGCCATGCTGGCCGTGTCGGCGACCGTCGAACGGCTCTACCGGGCGTTGGCGCTCTATTACCGCTTTACGCGAAGGTGGACGCGGCGCGTCACGGCCCCGAGAGCCCGGCTGGCGCTCGCGAAGTTTGATCACGCGGCAGCCAAGTTCCTTAAATCGCCCGCGGGAAAGCGTGCTGTCGAGGCTTTTCGAGCGATCGACGACAGGCGCCGTGAGGCCCGAGATTGGATCACGGAATCGGCGCTCAAGGGCGATGTGTTTGCGCCGCCGGGATGGGTGGGATCGATCACGCTCCATTTGGTCGTCGTTCTGCTTATGATGCTGACTTGGTATGCGCGGCCGAAGATCGATGAGCAGCCGGCCGCGTTTGTGCCGGTCAATCTTGTGGCCGTGGCCGATGAAACAAATGTTGCACCCACCACCAAACCCGCCGCGCGCTTCGAGCCCATGGCTATTATTGCACCGACCGCGCCTCAAAATCTGAACACGGATATCCCGTCGCTGCCGCAGGTTGAAGTCGATGCGGAGCCGCCACCCGCCAAATTGGCGGATTCTCCCACAGCCCCGACTCCCACGCCGGTTGACACAGGCCAGACCGCGCCGCGGCAGGATCCCAATCAACCAAACGTTTCTACGCAGTCCGTGCAAAAACCTGCGAGCATGGCCACCCCATCGCCCAGTGCTGCGCCGAATTCGAAAATTGCGAACCGCTTGCTGCCGGGCGCCGGACCGGCGACTGAATCGACCGCGGATTTGGTCTCGCTTCTCAGGAGCCAGATCGAAGCCTGTTGGAGCCCGCCTGTGACAGCCGCGCGACCGACGCAATTCGTCATCGATGTCGAGATCTCTTTGAACCCGGATGGTTCGATTGGACAGCCGCCGCGAATGGTGGGGGATTCCGCGGCAGCAGCACCCCACGGCCCCGCAATCCGTGCCGTGGCGGACGCATTGCGTAACGCCATTTACCGTTGCGCGCCCTACAAGCTGCCTGCCGATCTTTATGCGCAATGGCGCGATATAAACCCTCTCCATTTCGATCACTCGGCCTCGAACGAGCCTTAATTGCCCGTCTACATGCCTGCTTTCCAAATGGCTTAACATAGGATGGTCGTGATCTGCATAAATACTTGGAATATCGAGATAATTCACTTATCGCCTTGCGGCCTGTGAGGTAGTCTCCCCAAAATATTCGAAAAAGGCAGGGTTGTGGCTCGATTTGCCTTTGAGGCTGTCGATAGCGCGGGTGCGGTCGTGCGCGGTCAGATCGAGGCGCAGGCGCGCCCGATTGCGATCGAGCAATTGCTGGCGGCCGGCCAGACACCGCTTTCCTTGCGAGAGACCGGGGACGGGCGGCGTTCGCCGCTCGATTTCCTAAAATCTCTCCAACCCGGCGGCAACGACCTTTTATCGGTCATCCGAGAGCTTTCGAGCTTGCTGAAAGCCGGGCTTCCCGTCGAGCGCGCGCTCGGCGCGATGCAAAACCTGACATCGAACCGGCGCACCGCGCTGCGCGTCGGCCAAATGCTTGAGCGCGTGCGGGCGGGTGAGCCGTTGTCGCGTGCTTTGCGCCTCATCATTTCGTCAGATGATCAACACATCGAACATCTCGTTGCCGCAGGCGAGGCAAGCGGCCACTTGTCGGCAGTGATTGCGCGCCTTGCCGCCAATCTTGACCGCGCAAAGACCATTCGGGAACGCGTCATCTCCGCACTGACCTATCCCGCATTCCTGGTCGTGACGATGATCGGCGTTTTGTGGATTATCTTCACCAACGTGCTGCCGAGGCTCGTGCCGCTGTTCTCTCATGCAAGGGTTGTTCTGCCGTTTCCGACTCGCGTCCTTCTCGCGATCTCGAATTTCCTGCAGTCCTATGGCTGGTTGCTGCTGGTTGTGTCGGTCCTGGCTGCTTGTGCGGCTATTTATGCGCTGCGGCGGCCGGCTGCGAGACTTGCGCTTGATCGGTTCTTCTTTTCGTCATGGCTGTTCCTGCGCGTCCCTTCCGAATACGAAGCGGCGCGCTACTGCCGCAACCTCGAAACGCTCCTGGGAGGAGGGTTGTCGCTCGACCGCGCGTTGACCGCGGCGCGATCGGCGTCGGGCAACCGGTGGTTCCGCGAGCAAATCGGGCAAGTTCAGGATGCAGTCGAGGCCGGTGCCCGATTAAAGACAGCCTTTGCCGCCACGCATGCGCTGCCGGACATCATTGTGGAGTTCGCGGCGGTCGGCGAGGAAACGGGGCAGCTTGCCGTAATGATGCGCGAAGGCGCAGAGTTGCTGGAGCGCGTCGTAGAAATCCGCCTCGATCGCTTGACAGCACTCATTCTGCCCGTGGCGACGCTCGCGATGGGTCTTCTTGTGGCCGGCGTTATGGCCGGCGTCGTGAGCGGTCTCCTGGCCGTCAACGATCTCGCTTACTAGAGGCTAGATGTTCCCCGGGCGCGACAACGGATACACGTTGATCGAACTGCTGGTCGTGCTCGGCATCCTGAGTTTGATCGCAGCATTCGCAATACCTGTGGCCGGCCGCGCCGTCGAGGGTGTCATGCTGCAGACGGATGCGCGGGCGCTGGTGATCGCGATGCGCCGACTGGAAACGACAGCAATCACGCAGCAACAGACGATTACGTTGTCGGCGGCCGACGGCAAACTGAAAGTGTCGTCGGGAGATGCGGTGGAGCTGCCGGACGGCGGGGAGGCCAAACTGTCCGGCGCTGACGATCATATAGATTTTTTCCCGGACGGGACGACGACCGGCGGCGGTCTCACACTGTCTCATGGCGACAGTTCGCTAAGAATCGAAGTGGCGTGGCTGTCCGGCGAGGTCAAATTGGTGGACGACCGATGAGAGGCCATGAAGACGGATACACGATCATCGAAGCGCTGTGTGCGTTCGCGATATTGTCGGTCGTGCTGGTGGCGCTTTACGGCGTCGGCGGCAACGCGCTGCGCATGTTGACCGTCAGCACCGATGCCGACCGCGTCGCGCTGCTTGCCAAGTCGAAACTGGATGAATTCTCGACGATTCGCGCGCCGTTACCAGCATTCCAAATCGGCGAATTTCGGGGAACGGATGTTCGCTGGCGGCTTGAGACGCAGGAGATCGCGAACCTCGACCGGGATGCGCATGATCTCCATCTGCAGACCGTACGGCTTTTGCTGACCTGGCCTGCGCTTGTGGGTTCGAACGAATATGTCGTCAGCGCCCGCCACATTGGAATTGAAAAGCCATGATGCGGAAAATAAGCGCGAGAGACGAGGGCTATACGCTCATCGAGCTTCTCGTCACGCTGACGCTGCTTTCGTTCATAACGCTCGCAATCGGCAGCGGACTGCATTTCGGGACGAGAGTCTGGGAGGGAACTGAGGACGGCGTTCAGACTGCGGACCGGGCACAGAGCGCACAAACCGTGCTGCGGAGCCTTTTGGCTTCGGCAGTTCCCGTTACCAAGGGCGAAAATGTGGATTTCGAAGGCGACCCCTCCCAGGTGACCTTTGAAGCGCCCGCGCCGCAAGCACTACGGGCCGCGGGTCTCGTACGCGTAGAAATCTCCGCCGTTGAAGGCGAGTCGGGCAGTGCGCTTCATATCGCGTTTAAGTCGACCAAGGCATCGAACGATCGCGAAATCACACTGCCGACCGGTGCTACGGCACTGCGGATTGCCTATCTGGATGCATCGGATTCCGTGCCAGTGTGGCTCGACCGATGGCACGACCGCAATCGATTGCCCGATGCCATCCGTATCCGAGGCGATGACGACGCCTCCAATCGGATTTGGCCGGAGTTCGTTGCCAAATTCGTAATCGGACAACGACCCGATTGCGCTTTCGATCCCGTATCGCTCGATTGCAGGAGGCCGCAATCGTGAGGCTCGATTTTCGCGCTAACGTGACCTGGGCGGACTTCACGCGAGCTGCCGGAGCGTTCGGCCACTGGTGGGCTTCGGAAATTCTTTCGATGCTGCCGGAGGACTGGCGCTCCGGGATCGGGTCGTGCGTTTCGCGGCCGTATATGCGGCATTCCGGGTCCCAGTGGGTCATATCCTGGCCCGGTTCGGACATCGCGAGCATTTCCGTCGACGCGTCGCTTCCCGATTCGGCGATTGGCGCATCGCTGGCAGGCCAAGCCGGTGATCGTCTTGCGCGCGCGCTGACGTTTGAGTTGCCCGGTCGTGACGTCTTGCGCCGAAGCATCAGATTGCCCGTTGCGGCAACCACGCGGCTGCGCTCGGCGGTCGAACTTCAGCTTGAGCGAATTTCGCCGTTCCGCAGCGAGGACGTTGCGTTCGACTGTGTCGTGTCGTCGAACGAGGCGAAGGATGGCGAGGTAGATGTCGAAGTCGCGATCGTGCCGCTCGCGACCCTGGTGCGCTATCGAGATTGGCTTAAGGGTCTTGAGTTACACGTGTCGGCATTTCACGCCGAGGGCGGCAATCACCGGTTTGGCGGAGTGTCATTCGATTGGCAGTGGAATCGCAACACACAGCGGTGGGCGCTGGCGGGTGCCGGGACGGTTTGTTGGATAGCTGCCTATTTGCTCGCACCGTCTTTGCGCCAAAGTGAATTCGACAACACCAGCGCCCAGGTAAGTGCGCTGCAAATCGTTTCGAGCGATGCTGCCCAGGCGAAAGACACGCTCGACGGGCTGGCAGGCCCCGCTGCTTTCCTGGCCCAGAAGGAAAAACAACCGCCGCCGCTCGATGCGCTCAGGGCGCTGACATTGGGGATTCCCAATAACACCCGCCTTACAAGCTTCGTGATCGAAGGAGATCGCGTGCGCGCTGCCGGAATCACCAGAGACTCGACCCTACTAATGCGGGTTTTGACGAAGTCCAACAGGTTTTCGGATCTGCGGTGGGATGGACCGATCGAGCCGATACCGGGTGGAGGAAGCCGCTTCACGCTTGAGTTGACGCTGCGGACCGGTGTGAGTGGGGGGATGCTGTTGTAACGATGAGCTTCGAGTTCAATCCCACCCAACTTCAAAAGCGGCTCTTTGCGTTGGCATTGGCGGCATTGCCCATGGTCGCGATCGTCGTGGCCGTCGCCGGTGCGGTACGCGATCTGTCCATACATCACGCGCGCATGGCGGTATTGCGCCGCGAGCGCGCGGCTTACGAACAATTGGTCGCCGACGAGCCGCGCCACGTTCAGGAGGTCGCAGAGATCAGGGCCTCGGGTGCCGAGGATGCTCTCTTCCAGCCGGCGCAGGTTTCGGCAATTGCGACCAAAATCCAGGCCGCAATCGCTCAAGCGGCAAAAGCTGGCGGAACGTCACTCAAACAGGAGAGTGTGAGCGCGGAATCGCAACCTTCCAATGCCTTCGCGGGCATTTCGGTGCATGTGGTGTTCACCTGCGATATCGAATCCCTGACGCGTATTCTCCATCAACTGGCTCTCTCCAAACCTGCTTTATTCGTCGAGCATCTGGCAATCGACGATCCGGGCCAGGACGGACCGTTGACCGGACCGCATCAATTGAACATCGGCATGGTAGTCGTCGGTTACATGCGGGCGTCGTCGTGAATCCGCATTTGGCAGGCAGCTTAAAGTTCGCGCCGGTCGCCTTTGCGGCAAGCGGCCTGCTGGCGCTCGTTTCCGTGTGCCTGCCCTCCCTGGTTTTCTATGATTCGCCGCCGCCGGAAGCGGAGATTGCAAAGCCTTCGAAGGTCGTCGTTGCGCCTTTGGGCAACTACGCGGCGATCGTCTGGCGACCGTTGTTCAATAACGATCGCCGGCGCGACGCACCGCCGCCGCCGCCGGCGCCGCCGAAACCGCCTGCGCCGCCAACGGCGAACAACTATCAGCTCGTTGGGATCATCCTTTCATCGAATTTGCGTATGGCGCTCGTTGAACGGCGCGCAGATGCGCAGGTGGCACATTTGCATATCGGAGACATGCTCGACGGTTGGACCGTCAAGACAATCGATGCGTCTGGTGTGCAGTTGGACGGGCCTAGTAGCACTACGGAGTTGACAATTCCTCGTGCGGCGCAGCGTCTGCCCCCGGGAACTGCGAGCACTGCGGTCGCGGCAGTACGTCCATCAACAGAATAAGAGAATCGGTTTCGCGTGGGGCGGCCGAATTGGAGCAAATGTGAGAATCAGGTTGGTCGGTCCTTTCAACGCGCTGCGCTTCGACGCGATCATAGCGGTAACGGCAGTTGCGCTGCTCATTGCCTCCGGATGCAGCGCGTTCGCCGGCCAACAAGAGCCCGGCAACGCGACGGCGCCCGCAGGTGCACCGCCGTCGGCATCTTCCCCGCCGCCCGGCATTGCCCCCAATCCTTCGATGCCCCTCGATCAAGCGACGGATTCCTCGCAGTCCCAACCGCTCCAGGTGTTCAAAGGAACCAATCAGTTCGTCAATGCGCAGCACTCATCGGTTCGGACATCTGCCGCAGGCGATATCTCGCTCGATTTTGCCGATGCCGATATTCGCGACGTCGTGCGTTCCATTCTGGGTGACATGCTGCATCTACCCTACGTGATCGATCCGCAGGTCACGGGACATGTCACGCTCAAGACAGGCGCACCGATTGCCAAAGATGATGTTCTTCCCGCATTTGAGGCCGCGCTCAGAATCGGGGGCGCAGCAATCGTCTTGAACAACGGCTTGTACAATGTGGTGCCCTACTCCGACGCGCAAAAACGCGCGGGACTGGTCGCGCGAAGCGTGCGCGAGAATGAGCCCGGCTACGGCATCGAAATCATTCCGCTTCAATACGTTGCGGCCGAAGAAATGCAGAAGGTGCTGGGGCCGTTGGTGCCGCCGGGCAGCATCGTGAGCATCGACGCCGGCCGGAACCTGATTTTCCTCGCCGGCACGGATCCCGATCGCGCCTCCATTCGCGAGACGATTGCAATGTTCGACGTCGATTATCTGAAAAGCATGTCGTTTGCGCTCATTCAGCCGGCGCACATCGATGCGGAAACCCTAGCGAACGAATTGGACAAGGTGTTCGAAAGCGTGGGAAGTCCGATTTCCGGCGTCGTCAAATTGATCCCCATACCCCGGATCAATTCGTTGCTCGTCGTGACGTCGCGCGCCTCATATCTTCGCGAGGTCAGCCTTTGGGTGAATCGCCTGGATGTGGTGCCTGTCGAGCCTGGGCGGCGGCTTTACTATTACCGTCTGCAGAACGCGCGGGCCGGCGACATCGCGCAAACGCTGTCCCAACTCTTCGGCGGAGCTGGGGCGTCGGCTGCTCCCGCTGCAGCGCCCGCGTTCGCCGGTGCGGCTCCTCCAGCCATGGCTTCAACGTCTGGATTTTCCGGCGGCATGCCGTCCATGTCCACGCCCCCGGCGATGCCGGTGCCGACACCGCTTGGTCCCGCCACCGCCCCGTCCATGGCGCCTGCAAAAATGAGCGGCGACGGCACGGGGCCGCTCATCGTGACGGACATTCCCAACAATGCATTGATTATCCGTGCAGATCAGGCCGATTACGCCGCGATCGAACGCATCGTCAAAGCCATGGATGTTGCGCCCGATCAGGTGCTCATCGAAATGACGATCGCGGAAGTGACGCTGAACGACACGCTGCAATATGGCGTGGAGTGGTATTTCCAGAATGGCGCCCAGACCGCTGCGTTAAGCCAAACGGGACTGGTCAGCGCGAGCTTCCCGGGTTTCGCGTACAGCTACATCGTGCCGAATGTGCAGGTAGCTGTGAGTGCGCTTGCAAGTCTCTCTCATGTCAACGTCATTTCGTCGCCCAGAATTCTGACCTTGGACAACAAGCCGGCCAGCCTGCAGGTTGGAGACCAGGTGCCGATTCTCAGCCAGACGGCCGTCAGCGTGAACGATGCGAGTGCACCCTTGGTGTCCACCATCCAGATGCAGAGCACCGGCGTTATTCTCACCGTGACGCCGCGGATCGGGAAGAGCGGCATGGTCGTTCTCGACGTGTCGCAGGAGGTCAGCGATGCAATTCCCACGACCACGTCGCAAATCTCGTCTCCGACCATCGAAAATCGGAGCCTCCAGGCGACTGTGGCCATACAAGATGGGCAGACCGTTGCGCTGGGCGGCCTTATCCAGCAGACGGTGACAAAGTCCGATGGCGGCATCCCATTCCTGAAAGACATCCCGTATCTCGGATATCTTGCGAAAAATACCAGCGATGTAACGGACCGAACGGAACTCCTCGTGTTCCTGACGCCAAAGGTCATTCGCAGCCCAGACGACGCTCTGGCAATGACAGACGATCTGGCGAAAGGGTTGGCCGACGTGAAGAACGCAATCGATGACATGAAAAAGGATGGCGCAAAATTGCACTGACATTCTGTTGCGTAACATCAGAGCCGGCGGGCGTAGTTCACCAATCAATGTACGCTTGTTACGTCCTGATCTTCGTCCGCTCCGCCGGGCTTTCCATCGGCGCCATATGACATGATCACGGCCGAGCTCCCGCTGTGAGGTGGAGTGTACAGAAATGGCCGACCCCAAGGGTCGATGATTCCGTCCGTCCGATCAAGATACGGGCCGTGCCAGTTGTGAGCGTGCTCGGGTTTGACGATGAGCGCCTTAAGCCCTTCGGTTGCGGCAGGGTAGTGGCCCGTATCGAGCCGATAGAGATCGAGGGACGACATGAGCGTGGAAATCTCGATTGCGGCCGCCTGGGTCTTGGAGCGCTCGAAATAGCCGATCACTTTCGGCGCCGCGAACGCAACGATCAGGCTTAAAATGGCGAGCACGACGAGTAGTTCGATAAGCGTGTAACCTTCCTCGCCCTTGTTTTCGGCTTTGTTCACGAACGCGCTCGTCATGGCCTAACTCACATCCTGCGCCACGCGCATCACTTCATCATAGGTTGTCGTGCCGTCGAGCACATGCCGCACGCCATTGTCGTAAAGCGGTTCCATGCCGGCGCGAACGGCGATGGTCCGCAGGCGCACCGCATCTTCGTGACGCAAAATGGCTTGCCGGAGTTCATCGTTGAATGCCAATAGCTCAGAGATCACCGTGCGGCCGCGATAGCCGGTACCGCCGCAATCGGCGCAACCGACAGCTTGATAGGCTTGTGTGCCTGCGGTTCGGTCGGCGCTCGCAATTGCAAGCGGCACATCCACCGGCTGGCGGCATGACTTGCACAGAACGCGCACCAGGCGCTGCGCGAGAATGCCGGTGACGGTCGACGCCACGAGATAATCTTCGACGCCCATATCCAGGAGGCGCGTGATCGCGCTTGCCGCGTCATTTGTGTGAAGTGTCGACAACACGAGATGGCCGGTGAGGGCGGATTGCATTGCGATGCGCGCAGTCTCGCCGTCGCGGATTTCGCCAACCATGATCACATCGGGATCGTGGCGCAGGATGGAGCGCAGCGCGCGTGCAAAATCGAGGCCGATGTCCGGCTTGACCTGAAACTGGTTGAGCCCGTCGATCTTGTATTCGACCGGGTCTTCGATGGTGACGATCTTGCGCTCGACGTTGTTGAGACGGCTCAAACCTGCGTACAGCGTCGTCGATTTTCCTGAGCCCGTAGGTCCCGTAACAAGTATGATCCCGCTCGGGCGCGCGAATATCCTGTTAAGCTGCTCCAGTTTGTCGGCCTCGAAGCCGAGCTTCGCCAAATCAAGCTCGACGGCCGTGCGGTCCAGGATGCGGACCACGACGCATTCACCGTGAGCGATGGGCCCCGTGGCGATGCGCATATCGATCTCCCGGCCGCGCACGTTCATTTTGATCGAGCCGTCCTGCGGCAGCCGGCGTTCCGCGATGTCCAGACGCGCGAGAATCTTGATGCGCGACACGATGGCGGGCGCTGCCGAAAGCGGCGCGGGTTCTTCGTCGCGAAGCAGACCGTCCACCCGCATGCGGACGCGCAAGGTTCGCTCGAACGGCTCGATATGGATGTCCGATGCACCGCGTTCGACAGCCCGCGCAATTAATCGTTCCACAAACCGCACGATCGGCGCTTCGCTGGCGGCTTCCTGCAGCCGCGAAAAATCGGCATTGGTTACGTCAAGCGCGGTAACACCGCGCTTTTCGAGACTGGAGACCGCGACGCTGTCGCCATAAAGCCGGAGCACCGCATCTTCGATGTCGCTGCCGGCGGCAACCGCAAAGATCACCGGTCGCCCAAGCGCCATTTCGAGCGCATGCGCCGTGAAGACATTCGTCGGGTCTGCCGCGGCGACAAGGATACCGTCATCGCCGGACGACAGCGGCAGGACTTTCGCATCGCGCAGGAACTGCGGGTTGGAGATCGGCGCGTCGATCGTGCTTTGCGGAAAGTCGGCCGCGTCGATGAGCGCACAGTTTGTCACGCGGGCGACCATGGGCGCGAGATCGCGTTCGGCACAAAGCCCGAGTCGCACCAGCACGTCGACCACGCTGCTGTTGGTACGGGCATGAGCCCGGCGCGCGCGATCGGCGTTTTCCTCCGACAGCAAATCTCCAGCGACGAGTTCGCGGAGCAGCGTCTCCTCGAAACTCGTCTCGGCTGCGATCTGAGTTTCCAGCTGCGTCATGGCTCGATGCTACACGAATTATCGCCGCGCATCGCTGATATCCGCGGTTTTCAGCGGCGGTTTCAGCCGGTCGCACGCGGCCTGCGCTTTTTCCGGGTCGGGCGCAGGTGAGGTGACGCCAAGGATCCAGATGGGCGTGCGGCCATTGCCGGTCACCCGTATCACCACCTGGCGCGACTGAGTCTGGCCGGTTTCGTCGTCATGCGCGCGCGCGGTGACTTCGAAGATTTCACCGGCGGCGACGGCCCGGCCGGCGGTGGCTGCGGATGCCCCGCGGCGAGGGGAG
>Ga0302324_100027714_pt1 | contig 10787 bp, 13 predicted proteins | sample Palsa_T0_1_FD_201949 | JGI IMG/M metagenome (GOLD analysis project Ga0302324, IMG submission 201949) | Peat permafrost microbial communities from Stordalen Mire near Abisko, Sweden - Palsa_T0_1 | ecosystem: Environmental > Terrestrial > Soil > Palsa > Peat permafrost | place: Sweden: Abisko...
GCACAGCAGAGGAGGAGTGTTATGAGTCAGGCATTTGTCACCTTGATCGCAGCCTCGATGATGCAATGCGCGTCCGCGGCGGTAACACAGAGTGCCAGGGACGTGCGTGGTCCATCTCCTTTAATTGTAATCGAGAACGAAGCGCCGCCCAAGCTCATCGTCGATCCACCGCTTTCCGAACCGCTGTCGCGAGGCCTTGTCTTTATCCAGTACCGGAAAGAGAACTTACACATTGCCCGGGTGTTCGGCAAAGGCGCTCTCGAAGTGCCGCCACGCGTCGGCCACGTTCGCGTCACCGTCGACGACGTGGGCTGGCACTTTGTCGATGCCAGCGGCGAAACGTTAATCGCGGTGGGTCTGAAACCTGGCCCACATAAGGTCTTGATCGAGCTGGCTGATCCCACGCATCGAGTGATCACCAGCGAGACAGTGAAGTTCACCTTGCCTGGTCCCAAATCCCCTGATTCGAGGTGAACGCGAGTGCGTCAGCGCATAAGCGTTTGAAACGTGGACCGGCATCGTTTCAGCGTTGGTAAGCACTACAAACCTATGGAGGAAACAAAGATGACAAGCAGCAGCTCCGCAGACAAGTGCGCCGTACATTACAAGACGGCGCATATCAATGGCCTCGACATTTTCTATCGGGAGGCGGGTGCAAAAGATGCTCCTGTAATCCTGCTTCTCCACGGCTTTCCCACCTCATCCAGCCAGTTCCGCAATCTCATTCCGCGCCTGACCAGCTCGTTCCGCCTGATTGCGCCGGACTATCCCGGTTATGGGCAGAGCAGTATGCCCGATCGCACGAAGTTCGCGTACACGTTCGACAACTTTGCCGCTATCGTCGACCAGTTGCTCGGACAACTCGGCATCAGCAAGTACACGATTTACACCTTCGACTACGGGGCCCCGGTTGGTTATCGCCTCGCTCTGTTGCATCCAGAGCGTGTCACCGGATTCATTGTGCAGAACGGAAACGCCTACGCGGAGGGATTGCGTGAATTCTGGGACCCGATCAAGAAGTATTGGGCCACCCCAGAGAATCGCGAACAGATCTTCTATATGGTCGATGCGGCGAAGACGCGCTGGCAATATGAGAACGGCGTGGAGGACAAGACGCTGGTCGATCCGAACGCTTGGACTCTCGACCAGTTTCTGCTCGATCGGCCTGGAAACGGGGAGATCCAAGCGGATTTGATGCTGGATTACGGTACGAATCTCGCGCTCTATCCGAAGTTCCAGGCTTTCTTCCGCGAGTATCAACCGCCCACGCTGGTCGTCTGGGGCAAGAACGATTTCGTCTTTCCACCAGAAGGAGCGACACCGTATGCACGTGATCTGAAGAACATCGAGATCCACATGCTGGATACGGGCCACTTTGCGCTCGAAACGCACGGGGAAGAAGTGGCCAGTCATATCGAATCTTTCTTCCTCAAGCGGCAATCCAAAGCGGCGTAGAAATCCGGGTACGCTTCGGGCCGGTGCTGGACCGGCCCGAAGCCCAAGCAAGAACATATGTCCCCCGACATCGAGGACTTTTTCGCGAAACAACAACGGAAGGCAGCATGAGCTCACGAGAGCCAGCGCATAGTTCTAGAAAGGAAGCGATGAGACTGAGTTCCGCGTGGCCGTCGTCAATAATTTGCTGCCTCCTGGCAATGGTGTCTACTGAAATGCCGGCTCAATTACAAGGCTCGCTCCCTCAACCGGAGTCGATGACCTTGGATCGGTCACTTTCGGACGCAGACACCGCCCAAGTGATTAAAGCAGTGCGTCTGTTTTATGCGTTCTGGGATACGGGAAATTCAGAGTACGTCTCCGCGGCAGTCGACAACGATTTTCGGGACAGCACGCTGCCGGCGGGCCGACCTCAGGGTCGGGCGGGATTGCTCTTCGCTTCACAGGCTTTTCGAAGCGCTGTACCCGACCTCCGCTGCAGGATCGAAGATCTGCTATTGAGCGGCGATAAAGTAACGGCGCGCTTTACCTTCACCGGTACCGACAAAGGAGAGTTCATGGGGCACGCCGCAACGGGCAGGGCCGTGAAGTTCTTCGCCATCGACATACCGTGAATTCGAGGGGGAAGGATTGTTGAGGATTGGCATCTCGAAGACAACTTAGCCCTTTTAGAACAACTAGGAGTCGTTTCCTTAGAGAAGTAGGAGCAGTTTATGGATCGCCGAGCGTTCATGCAGCAGCATCCTGGCTGCGGTAGCGGTTACGACCATCGCTACCGGGACTTCCCAGTCAAGACAAGTTCAATCCAAGGAGATTGAAGTGATTAACTCAGGCACGTTTTGGCCAAATGAAGCACGGCTCGTTGTTTCTGTATCGATGCAGTTTGAAGCCGGCACGCAGCCTGAGCGGGGCGCCGAGAGCCCGTTTCCCGTCATCGACGCCAAATACCCAGATCTGCCTGTCACAAAGTGGTACGACTACGGATTCAAGGAAGGCATCCCGCGGATGCTGGACATGTTTGACCGGGTTGGAGTAAAGGTGACCTCCCACATGGTCGGGGCGGCGGTGGAGAGAAATCCGCAACTAGCGAAAGAGGTCGTCGAGCGCGGGCATGAAGCCGCCGGTCATGGGCAGACGTGGACGCCGCAGTACGCGATGACAGAAGCGGAGGAACGCGCCTCTTTCGAAGCGAGCATCAGGACGATTGAAAACGCGACCGGCACTCGCCCCTTGGGCTTCAACGCCTTCTGGCTGCGCGGTACGCCTCGCACGCTTGAGGTATTGCAGGACCTGGGGTTTATTTATCACATCGACGATATCAGCCGGGACGAACCATTTCTGGTTCCGGTTCGCAATAAGCCCTTTGCAGTAGTGCCCTACACAATCCACATGAATGACATCGTGAACTACGAAGCGCGTCACTGGACGACGGCGCAATTTGCCAGCGAATTGAAATACGAGTTCGATCAGTTATATGCCGAGGCTGCGACACGTCGCCGCATGATGTCGGTCAGTGCGCACGACCGCATAACTGGCCGTCCTGCCCGTACCAAAGCCTTGGAAGAGTTCATTGTCTATGCACAGAAGCAGCCTGGCGTTGCTTTTCTGCGCAAGGACCAAATTGCGCGTTTTGCCCTTGAAAGCTCAAACACGCAGCGCGAGGGTTCAATCGATCAGTCGAAGCGCGCGGCCTGAGAGCGTTGAGCTATGTCGCCCAGCTTTGGATCGTTGGTATTTACGCCGGCCGTTAAGGCCTTGCAAGAGCGCTACGGGAGCCGTCGGCAATACGCGCGGCTTGAGGGATCAGGGTCTTCGCTCGTTCGAATGGGCCCCGAGGAGTCGGAGTTTATTGGTGAACGCGACACCTTCTATATGGCAACTCTGGGCTCGACGGGTTGGCCGTACGTTCAACACCGAGGCGGCCCGAAGGGCTTGCTGAAAGTGATCGACGAAAGAACCCTGGCTTTCGCGGACTTTCGCGGGAATAAGCAATACATCAGCACCGGGAACCTGGCGACGGACAACCGGGTGGCTCTGATTCTGATGGACTATCCCAGGCAACTGAGGCTAAAGATTCTAGGCCGCGCCGAGATTTTCGAAGGGGAGAAAGCGAGCGGGTGGGTTGAAACAGTGCGCGACCCGGACTATAAGGCAGTTATCGAAAGAGCCTATGTAATCCGACTTGAAGCCTTCGACTGGAACTGCCAGCAATACATTGTTCCTCGCTACACGGAGGAAGAAATTCGAGAGGCAGTCGCCCCATCAGAAAACAGGATGCGCGAGCTAGAGCAGGAAAACGAGAACCTCCGGAAGGAGCTTTCGCGAGCAGCCAAGAAGAACGGAAATCCTTAACTCAAATCACCCCAAAGGAGAAGATGGCATGCCTACAATCACGACGAAAGATGGGACGCAGATCTATTACAAGGACTGGGGAAAGGGCCAGCCCATCGTGTTCAGCCACGGTTGGCCGCTCACCGCAGACGACTGGGACGGACAGATGTTGTTCTTCGGGCAGCATGGCTATCGAGTCATCGCAGCCGACCGGCGCGGTCACGGCCGCTCCTCCCAGACCTGGGACGGCAATGATATGGACACCTACGCCGAAGATCTTGCGGCCCTCACCGAAAAACTCGACCTTATGAAAGCGATTCACGTAGGCCACTCGACCGGTGGCGGAGAAGTAGCGCGATACATCGGGCGGCAAGGCTCGAGGCGCGTCGCGATGGCGGTGCTCATTAGCGCCGTACCGCCGCTCATGGTGAAAACGGACAAGAATCCTGCGGGTGCACCGATCGAAGTCTTCGACGGGTTGCGCGCCGCATACACGGAGAACCGCCCGCAGTTCTACCGAGACATCACGCTGCCCTTCTACGGGTACAACCGGCCGGGTGCGAAGATATCGGAAGGCATCCGGGATAAGTGGTGGCTTCAGGGCATGATGGGCGGTATGAAGGCCGGCTACGATTGCATCAAGGCCTTCTCCGAGACCGACTTCACCGAGGACCTGAAGAAGTTCGACGTGCCCACGCTCATTCTTCACGGAGAGGACGATCAGATCGTTCCCATCGGCGCAGCGGCCCTACAGTCGGCAAAGTTGGTGAAGGGCGCCACTCTCAAGGCGTATCCCGGCTTCCCGCACGGAATGCCCACCACCCAGGCGGACACGATCAACGCGGACCTGCTCGCGTTTATCAAACAAAACGCAGCGGAAAAAGCGGCGTGATCCACTCGTCCGGTGCATTTGCGTTGGCACGTGCACCAGCTCCACCATAACGGACTGATAAGAATTTCTGCCGTTTCACAATCTTGCTCCAGAGGTGCACCAATGCAACAAACGCATGCACGTATTCTCAGCGTCGTCGGAACCCTACTGTTGATGGGCGCCGTTTCCGCACAGACAACCGACTACGACGTTCCAGTCCCCACCGGGTTACGGGATTGGTTCGAGGTGAATTCCATGATCGTGACGAAGGACAGCCCGATTTTCGGACAACTCGGTGGCATGCACCTGATCCACGTGAATGCTAAGGGATTGCCGACGCTCAAGCGTGGCGGTCCGCTCCCCTATCCTGATGGAACCATCTTCGCGGACGACGTTCACGAATTTTCGGTCAAAGACGGTTCTTACGTTGAAGGCAACAAGAAGGCGATAGCAGTGATGGTAAAGGACGCGAAGAAGTATCCTACGACCGGCGGTTGGGGATTCCAGGTGTGGGGCGGCGGTGACCCGTCGAAACCGCTCGTCCCTGACGCAGCTCACGCTGTCACGGCGTGTTTCGCCTGCCACACACCGCAAAAGGAACAGGATTACACGTTTTCGACTTACATTCCTTGAGAAGAGCCCATGAGCCAGAAACAGACTGTCCGAATTGCTCAGCAACTTCTCGCTCAAATTGGATCTGGGGCCGAGCCCGATGAAAGCAGGGTTGTTCAGTACCGACGGCAAGATCGCCCGCTTCAGATGTTGGAGGACAGCTTTGCAGTCTGGCGGGCGGCGAGAGCGTGAGGCGTACCCGAGCAGCGTCTTCGTGCTCAAGGATCAAATCGCTGAAAAGAGGAAACCAGTGAAGATTGCCGTTGGCTCCGACCATGCAGGTTTCGTCCTGAAGCAAGAAGTAGCTCTGCACTTTTCGAGAATCGGCCACACCGTTGTCGACCTTGGAGCTTACAACGCGAAACCCTCAGACTATCCGGATTTTGCAGCGGTCGTTGGTTAGGCGCTTATGGCCGGCACGTCCGAGCGCGGCATCCTCATCTGTGGTTCCGGTGTCGGCGTTTGTGTCGCCGCCAACAAAATGCCTGGAATCCACGCGGCGATATGCCACGATACCTACTCCGCGCATTAGGGTGTCGAGCATGACGACATGAATGTCCTGGTAATGGGATCTCGAATCGTCGGTTCCGCACTCGCCTTAGATATCGTGGACGCCTTCCTGGGTGCCCGGTTTCAGTCTACGGAGAAACGATTCGTCCGCCGTCTGACTAAGCTGAACGATATTGAGCATTTTTACATGCGGGCAAGCGAAATTCGAACCGTGTGAGCAGGTGGGAACGCGGGTTTATGACAGTCAAGCGACCGCACGGAGTTGTTCGGGCGTCAGACCGACGAGCCGCCGAAGGACTTTAGTGGAATGACTCTGGTCAGCGAATCCGGGTACCTCTGCAACCTGCCGGACGATGAATAGTGGACTGCGCAGGAATTCCTTAGCTCGATCCATCCGTCGTCCATTGCGCTCTAACTCGACCCGACGTAAACAAATTCAGAAAATGAGTGGGATGTTCGTGCTCAGGGATGTTACTGGATTCGCCACCCACGGAGCCACCGCTCGGGAAGGCACAATGCACGAAAAGCACCAAGAATTCGTCGATGGGACCGCCAGTGATAGACTCTTAGGAACGAAGAAGGTTGGTGTGGCCTTCTGTTTGAGACTCTGGGTGGATCTACCTACTTCCACGCAAGCAAGTATTCTTGCTTTTTTCGTGAAAACTACAATTCTGGCAGTCGCGAGGGTGATACCTGGCTACCAATGCCTCCAAGGCGATTCGCATTCTGAGCGTCGAGGATCATCCTGTCTTTCGCGAGGGGCTAGCCACGATCATTGGCTCCCAGCCGGACATGGTACTCATTGCGCAGGCGGCCAACGGTCAAGAGGCGATCGCGCAATTCCGCACTCATCAACCCGACATTACCCTGATGGATGTCCGGCTCCCGGGGATTAATGGAACTGACGCGCTCATTTCGATCCGTGGGGAGTTTCCCGCCGCACGTGTCATCATTCTGACATCCTCAGACGGAGATGCGGAAATCAATCGAGCCATGCGCGCCGGAGCCGCGGGCTACGCTCTCAAGAGCATGCCGAAAAATGAGTTGGTGGCTTTGATCCGTTCCGTTCACTCGGGAAAGAGGCATGTTCCGCCTGACGTAGCGTCCCGTCTGGCAGAACATCTTGGAGAAGAGAGTCTTACGGCGAGAGAACTAGAAGTTCTCCGGCTGATTCGAGACGGCCATCGCAACAAACAGATCGCAGACGAACTTACGATTTCAGAAACCACCGTTAATTTCCACATCAAGAATATCGTGGGCAAGCTGGGTGCCAATGATCGGACTCATGCGGTGACTATCGCGCTCCGGCGCGGGATGCTTCAAATTTGAGCCGCCAGTTTGCCCTATAGAAAACTACAGGTTTAGGACTGTAGGTCTTGACGGTTTGCGGGATACGCCAATGAGGTAGTGTTCCAGGTTGATCGTCAATCTTCATCGTTTCTGTTTGCTCTACTCCTGGATCAGAGGTCTTTCCCATTGCGTAGTCTTGAGGGGGTTTCAACAAGTTGCGGCCTGCGACCGCTTACCGGGCCGATTGAGGCGAGGTATGAGTTCCGCTGCGAAAGGCGAGACGTTAACTACTCATCTGCGTTTGCCTCTCCTCTGGCTTCTGATCTCGTTCTTCGTATCTAGTTCCGCCCGCGCCGTCGATCCCAACAATCACATCTCCCAATACGCGCACACCGCGTGGCGCGTTCAAGACGGGATTTTCGTGGGCACGCCGAGAGTATTAGCGCAGACAACGGACGGCTACCTCTGGATTGGAACAACCTCCGGGCTGGTTCGCTTCGATGGCATTCGCTTTGTTCCGTGGGCCCCGCCGGATGGCGAGAAACTGCCATCGCAGCGGATCAATTCACTACTCGGCGCAACTGACGGAAGTCTCTGGATCGGTACCGCGGTTGGGCTGAGTCGCTGGAAGAACAACCACCTCACAAATTATCAAGATCAGCGGGGCGTGGTGGCCGCCATTCTTGAAGATACCGACTCAACCATCTGGATCAACGTTTATCAGTCGGCTGCCGATACCCCACTCTGTCACATCAATACGACCGGAATGCAATGTCTTGGGGTCGCCGATGGAATCCCACGTGGGGGATACTTGCCATTGGTGAAAGATAACCAAGGAAATTTCTGGATCGGTGGTGACCGAAATCTCTTACGTTGGAAACTGGGCTCCCATGACATCTACATTCTGAAAGCAGCGAAAAATAGCAACGTGGCAGTGAGCTCCATCGCCGTTCAAGCAGACGGTTCTTTGTGGACTGGGACGAATGTACGAGGTCCCGGTTTGGGACTGCAGAGATTTGTCCAAGGCGTCTGGAAGTCCTTTCTGGCTCCTGGATTTGATGGAAGTACGCTGACAGTGAACGCATTGCTCCTGGACCGTGAAAGAGCGCTTTGGGTTGGCACTGCTAAGAACGGAATCTACCGGATTTATCGTGACAGGGTGGAGCACTTCGGCAGTACAGATGGGCTGTCGAGCGATTTCGTATACAGAATGTTCGAAGACCAGGAAGGAAATGTATGGGTCGCTACTAGCAAAGGTGTCGATAACTTCCGCGACTTGAGAGTTGTCAGCTTTTCGACACTCGAAGGCCTCAGCGCGGAGGAGGTCGATTCGGTGTTCGCGTCCCGAGACGGGGGCGTGTGGGTTGGAGGTCCCAGTTCAATGGACCTTCTCCGGAACGGCCACGTCTCGTACATCTTGGCGGAACGAAAGCTTTCGGGCGGAGCTACGTCTTTCTTTGAAGATCATGCCAACCGCCTTTGGGTAGGCATCGATAACACTTTGAGGGTGTATCAGAATGGAAAATTTCGCCTGATCACGAGCAAGAATGGCAGTCCGATTGGCATGGTCTTCTCAATAACCGAAGATACGGATAGCAACATCTGGGTCGACAGCTCGGGGCCGCTCAGCCGCATTCGCGACTTCAAAGTGGAGGAGGAATTTCCGTCACCCCAGATGCCCGCGGCTTTCAGGGTTGTTGCCGATCCTGGGAGGGGTATATGGCTTGGTTTACTGAACGGGGACCTTGCTAGGTACCAAGATGGCCGAATTGAAACCTTTCATTTTCAACATACTCCCAAGTCCAGGGTGGAACAACTCACGGTGAATCCCGATGGTTCGGTGCTAGGAGCCACAGCGTATGGACTCGTCGGATGGCGAAACGGAAAGCAGGTCGCGCTTACTATGCAGAACGGCCTACCTTGCGACATAACGTACGCCTCCATTTTGGATGATCAAGGTAACCTCTGGATTTACATGCAATGCGGTTTGGTCGAGATCAAAAAGGCGGATTTGCAAAACTGGTGGGATCATCCGGACCTACAGATCCAGCCGCGCTTGTTCGACGTGTTCGATGGCGCGCAGCCAGGCCGCGCTCCGTTTAGCGGAGCAACGAGATCGCCTGACGGAAAGTTGTGGTTCGCCAGCGGCGTGGTATTGCAAACCATCGATCCGAATCATCTGACGTTGAATTCCGTCCTGCCTCCCGTGCATATTGAGGGAGTCATAGCTGACCATCGAAATTATCCGGTGCAAGACGGGCTTCGCCTTCCTCCCCTCACACGAGATGTCGAAGTTGACTACACGGCGTTGAGTTTTATGGCTCCGCAGAAAGTGCGCTTTCGCTACAAATTGGTAGGTCGCGATACCAGTTGGCAGGACCCAGGAATCCGTCGCCAAGCCTTTTACACCGATCTTCGTCCTGGGAAGTACACGTTCCGGGTGATTGCCTGCAACAACGACGGCGTATGGAACGAACAAGGTGCCACGTTAGATTTCGCCGTCTTGCCCGCTTGGTACCAAACGAATCGGCTTCTAGTCCTTTGCCTCTTCACAGTAATTTTCATATTTTGGGCGCTTTACCGACTACGCGTGCGGCAAGTCGCCCGAACCATCAGCACCCGCTTCGATGAGCGATTGGCGGAACGTACGCGCTTAGCCAGGGAGATTCATGACACGCTCGTGCAGACGATTCAAGGTAGCAAGATGGTTGCAGATGATGCTCTCGATGAGGCAACAGATTTTCCACGCATGCGTCAAGCGATGGAACGGCTATCGGTTTGGTTGGGACAGGCTACGGACGAAGGGCGGGCAGCGCTGAACTCTCTGCGCACGTCTACGACCCAGACGAATGACCTCGCTGAGTCTTTTCGACGAGCTTTGAATGAGTGCCGGAACCAAGGCTTTCCGGACACGGTTTTTGTTGCGGAGGGAAAGGCGACGGAGATGCACCCGATCGTCCGCGACGAAATCTATCGGATCGGCTATGAAGCGATTCGGAATGCTTGTCAGCACTCCGAAGCTACTCGCCTCGAAGTACACCTTTCGTACTCGCGAGACCTTAGGCTCCGCATCACCGACAATGGCAAAGGAATTGTCCCCGCCGTCGTCGCGCATGGAAAAGACGGGCACTATGGACTACAAGGGATGCGGGAGAGAGCTGCCCGAATCAGTGGAAAACTCAGCCTAAAGACTTCAGCCGACTCGGGAACAAACATTGAATTCATAGTCCCAGGTCACATCGTCTTTCGTGGGCAGAGGTCCGGTTGGTCGACTCTGGTCACTCTAATGAAGGATGTCTTCGACGGACCTGACGTAACCAACGATATGAGTTGAGTTGGAGCCAGGCACAACGCCCTGGGTGCCTACCTGTACGTTTCCTCATACATCCAATAGCCCGGTCAAACCTAGAGAAAAATGCAGTACGCCCGCTGTGGTTTCCGAGGTGTTCAGAAATCCGCAACTCTTCTAGTCTCCTCGCACCGGTAATTAGACCTCGGAAGAATTGACCAGTACCGGAACATTTGACCAATCACAAGGATTTAGCTTTCTTCCGAAGTTAATCAGACCGCAGGAGAACAGCAATGAGCGGTAGCCCTCTTCGCATCCCTCGACCGGTCAGCCCTCAGGGGTCACCTCAAAAGCGGCCAATGGTGGTCACTTCAAAACCGGCCAACGGAACGTGGCCTGGGACTGGGTTGTTTTACTCCGACGCCTCGT
>Ga0302324_100027717_pt1 | contig 10787 bp, 6 predicted proteins | sample Palsa_T0_1_FD_201949 | JGI IMG/M metagenome (GOLD analysis project Ga0302324, IMG submission 201949) | Peat permafrost microbial communities from Stordalen Mire near Abisko, Sweden - Palsa_T0_1 | ecosystem: Environmental > Terrestrial > Soil > Palsa > Peat permafrost | place: Sweden: Abisko...
TCTCGGCCCGAAACCCTACCGCGTGGCTTACGTGCAGCCCAGCCGCCGGCCCGCCGACGGCCGCTACGGCGAGAATCCCAACCGCCTCTACAAGCACCAGCAGCTTCAAGTGATCCTGAAGCCCTCGCCCGCCGACGTGATCGATCAATACCTGGGCAGTCTCGCCGCTATCGGTATCGATCTCCGCAAGCACGATATAAAGTTTGAAGAGGATAACTGGGAAGCGCCCACTCTGGGAGCCTGGGGCATCGGCTGGCAAGTGATGCTGGATGGCCTCGAAATCACCCAGTTCACCTATTTCCAGCAATGCGGCGGGATCGACCTCGACTTGGTTCCAGCCGAGCTCACCTATGGACTCGAGCGCATCGTCTCCTTCCTTCAAAATGTCGAAAGCGTCTACGACATCGAATGGACGCCGGGCGTCCGTTACAGTGACGTGCGATTCAGAGACGAGCAGCAGTTTTCGGTCTACAACTTCGAATTGGCCGACGTCCCCACGCTCTGGAAGCTCTTCGATTTGCATGAGCAGGAATGCCAACGGCTGCTCACCACGTTCGCCAAACGGATGTGCGTGCTGCCCGCCTACGATCAAGCACTCAAGTGCTCGCACCTCTTCAACCTGCTGGATTCGAGAGGCGCCATCAGCGTCACCGAACGCGTGGGCGTGATCGCGCGGGTTCGAAAGCTGGCTCTCGGAGTCGCCAAAATGTGGATGGAACAAGAGGTGCCGGAATGAGCCGCCCGTTCCTGCTAGAAATCGGAACCGAAGAGATTCCCGATTGGATGATTCCTCCTGCAATCAACCAGTTAAGGGAATTGTTTCAAGATGTGCTCGACCGTACCAAGGTCGCTGGTACTATTCTCGCCGTAGATGCCACTCCGCGCCGCCTGGTCTTGCGTGCGGAAGGCCTGATCGAACGCCAGCCTGATTCCGAAGAGCTGTTGATGGGCCCGCCAAAGTCCGCTGGACCAGGCGCCGCCGCCGGATTCGCCAAGAAGATGGGCACAACGCCTGAACATCTCGGCACCGAAACCACACCGAAGGGCGAGTACTTCTCCTTCAAGAAACACTTGAAAGGTCAGACTACAATCGCCATTCTCGCGGCCGAATTGCCTCAACTGATCCTTAAGATCACCTTCCCTAAGACAATGTATTGGAACGGAAAAGGCACAGAACGTTTTATTCGCCCCATCCGCTGGATCGTGGCGCTACTAGGCGATGAGATAGTACCATTCGAGCTAGCCGGACTCCATTCGGCCAATGTCACCCAAGGACATCGACAACTAGGCAAATCCAAGATCCCAGTCACCATCAAAAACTTCGAGCAGCAGCTCGAAGCGAACGGCGTAATCCTCTCAGCTTCCAAACGCCGCGAGCGAATCCTTGGCTCGGTGGCGCCACGGGTCCGCCCCGACCCAGCGCTGCTAGAAACGCTAGTCTACATCACCGAATTCCCCACCCCGATTTTGGGCAACTTCGATCCGCAATATCTAGAACTGCCTGCCGAAGTCCTGGTCACGGTAATGCGCCACCACCAGAAATACTTCTCGGTGGAAGACGAATCTGGAAACCTGGCCCCGCACTTCGTCGCTGTAATGAACACAGACGCCGACCCCGAAGGCCTAGTTCGCCACGGCAACGAGCGAGTCCTGCGCGCCCGCTTCAACGATGCCCGATTCTTCTGGCAACAAGATCAAAAAAAGAAGCTGGAAGACCGCTTGGAGGACCTGAAGAACGTCACCTTCCAAGCCAAGTTGGGTTCGTATTTCGAGAAAACCGGCAGGGTGATGGATCTGGTGAAGCAGCTCGGGGGCAGCGCCGCGGCACAACGCGCGGCGTTACTGGCAAAGACCGACCTCACCACAGACATGGTCAAGGAGTTCACCGATCTCCAGGGCATCGTCGGCGGACTCTATGCCAAGGCACAAGGCGAGTCCGACGAAACAGCAAGCGCGATCTACGATCATTACAAGCCGCTCAGCATGGACGGCGAGATCCCAACCACCGAATCCGGCCGCATCGTCGCGCTCGCCGACAAATGGGACACCCTAACATCCTGCTTTGAAGTCGGGCTCATCCCAACAGGCTCCCGCGACCCGTTCGCCCTCCGCCGAGCCGCACAAGGCGTGGTCCGAATCGTGATTGAAGGCGGGATCCAGTTCGCCTGGCCCAAAATGAACGACGCGTTGCGCGAATTCATGCGTGACCGCGTGGAATACTACTTCCGCGATGTCCGCGGCTTCGCCTACGACGAAGTGCGCGCTTGCATGGCCGCCGGTTGGAGCGATCTGCCCGATCTCGAAACCCGCCTCAAGCGAGTGCAAGCCATCCGACCCACCCCCGATTTCGAACCCCTCGCGGCCAGCTTCAAACGCATCAAGAACATCCTGCAGCAAGCCCAGTTTTCAGCCGCCGGCGAACCCAGCGCGAAACTGATCGAGCCCGGCCCCGAACAGGAACTGTATAGCGAAATTCAGCGAAGCGGTGGACAGCCGCTAGAGTCGCGCATCTCAGCACTGCGCCCGAAACTGGATCTCTTCTTCGACAAAGTGCTGGTCAACGCACCGGTCGAAGCAATCCGCCGCAACCGGCTAACCCTGCTCCACAATCTTCTAACGGAATTCTCCGAGATAGCTGACTTCTCAGAGATCGTAACTGAACGAGAAACGAGAAACGAGGAACGATGAAAAAACACGTATACGCCTTCGGCGGCGGAAAAGCCGATGGTGATGGAACCATGAAAGATGTGCTCGGCGGCAAAGGCTCAGGCCTCGCCGAAATGAGCAAGGCCGGCGTCCCCGTCCCCCCTGGCTTCACTATTTCTACCGAAGTCTGCAATATTTATTTCCAAAACAAGAACTCGCTCCCCAGAGAGATCGAACAGGAAATCGCCCAGGCGGTAACGAATCTCGAAGCGCAAATCAACAAGAAGCTGGGCGATCCATCTAACCCGCTGCTGCTGAGTGTCCGTTCCGGCGCGAAATTCTCCATGCCGGGCATGATGAACACCATCCTCAACCTCGGCTTGAACGATCAGACTACAGAGGGATTAGCCAAGATCAGCGGCAACCCGCGTTTCGCCTACGATTGCTACCGCCGCTTCATCCAGATGTTCGGCGAAGTGGCGCTCGATATCGACATGCACAAGTTTGACGAAGTTTTCGACGCTCGCAAACACAAAGCCAAGGTCAAACTGGATACCGATCTCTCAGCCGACGATCTGAAAACCATCATCGGCGATTACAAGAAACTGGTCAAGAAAGAGACCGGCAAGGATTTTCCCCAGGATGCGCATCAGCAGCTCGCCATGTCGCGCGATGCCGTGTTCCGGTCCTGGTGGGGGCCGAATGCCACCACTTACCGCCGCATGGAAAAGATCCCCGACGAACTGGGCACCGCTGCTAACGTGCAAGCCATGGTGTTCGGCAACATGGGCGATTCGTCGGGAACCGGAGTGGGCTTCACGCGCGATCCATCCACTGGGGAAAAAGTTTTCTGGGGCGAATTCCTGATCAACGCGCAGGGCGAAGACGTGGTGGCCGGAATTCGAACGCCGCAGCCCATCGCGGATCTGGAATCCGTCATGCCCGAGGCGTATAAGCAGCTCAAGCAGATCACCAGCAGTCTCGAAAAGCACTATCGCGACATGCAGGATTTCGAGTTCACTATCGAAAACGGAACGCTCTACATGCTGCAAACCCGCAACGGGAAACGTACCGGCGCCGCCGCGGTCCGGGTCGCGGTCGACATGGTGGACGAAGGCATGATCTCGAAGAAGGAAGCCGTTCTGCGGGTGGCGCCCAAGCAATTGGATCAGTTGCTGCATCCGATGTTCGACCCGAAATCGCTGGCCAAGCTCACCAAACTCACCAACGGAATCGACGCGTCTCCCGGCGCTGCCGTCGGTCGCGCCGTCTTCACCGCCGAAGACGCCGTGGAAGCTTCGAAGAAAAGTCCCGTCATCTTAGTCCGCAAAGAAACCACGCCGGACGACATTCACGGCATGGAAGTTGCCAAGGGCATCTTGACCGCCGTGGGCGGCAAATCCAGCCACGCCGCTGTGGTGGCGCGCGGCATGGGATTGCCCTGTATCGTAGGCGCCGGAGCCATCCACATCGACGAGCATGGCAAGAAATTCACCGTCAAAGCCGGCGAGAAAGAACTGGTCATCAAAGAAGGCGATTGGATCTCCATGGACGGAGCCACCGCCGACGTCTACCTGGGGCAAGCCGAAACCAAGGACCCGGATCCGAATTCGCCCATCTTCGTGAAGTTCATGACCTGGGCCGATTCGTTCCGCGGAAAATTCGGCGTGCGCGCCAATGCCGATATCCCGCGCGACGCCAAAGCCGCCCGCGCGTTCGGCGCCGAAGGCATCGGACTCTGCCGCACCGAGCACATGTTCTTCGCCGCCGACCGCATCCCGCACATGCAGGCCATGATTCTCGCCGAAGATCCCAAAACCCGCACCAAAGCCCTACAGAAACTGCTGCCCATGCAGCGCAAGGATTTCGCCGGACTGTTCGAAGCCATGAACGGCTACCCGGTGATCATTCGCACCCTCGATCCACCGCTGCACGAATTCCTGCCCAAGCGCGAAAACCTGATGGTGGATCTGGCGCGCCTGCCGCACGCTTCATCCAAAGAAAAGAAACAGATGTCCGAGAGCTACGGCATCCCGGTGGGCGAGCTGAAAAAGCGACTGCCGGTATTGCTCAAGCGCGTCGAGGATTTGCACGAGTTCAATCCCATGCTCGGATTCCGCGGCTGCCGCTTGGGCATCGTCCATACCGAAATCACCGAAATGCAAGCCCGCGCCATTTTCGAAGCTGCTGCACAGGTAGCCAAAAAAGGCGTGAAGGTGATTCCCGAAGTCATGATCCCGCTGGTCGGCTTCAAAAAAGAATTGGAACTCCAGAAAGAAATCGTGGAGCGCGTCGCGAAAGAAGTGCTGGCCGCGGCCGGCCTGAAAAACCTGAAGTACCTGATCGGCACCATGATCGAAATTCCACGCGGCGCCATCACGGCCGACCAGATCGCCGAGGTAGCCGACTTCTTCAGCTTCGGCACCAACGATCTCACCCAAACCACGCTCGGTATGTCGCGCGACGACTATACGAAGTTTTCCAAGAAATACGAAGAACTGAAAATCTTCAAGGCCGACCCATTCCAGACCATCGACCAGGAAGGCGTAGGCAAAGTGATCGAGCAGGCAGTGAAGCTTGGCCGGACCACGAAACCGAATCTGGAAATTGGCATCTGCGGTGAACACGGCGGCGATCCAACCTCGGTAGAGTTCTGCTACCGGATCGGCATGGATTATGTGTCGTGCTCGCCCTATCGCGTACCCATCGCAAGACTGGCCGCCGCGCAGGCAGCCATCAGCGGCAGCGATAAGTCGGAGTCCATGCGAACCGCGTAACATTTCTTGAAAGTGGGGCAGGCGCTTCCGCCTGCCGTTTGGTCTTAACAGCCGGCCCGTTAACGCGGTATCTCTCCCAGCCTGCGCAGCAGCGGCGCTATCGTCAGGCCTTGCACGAATACCGAGAATGCCACCACCGCGAAACTGATCGCAATAATCTCTTCTCGCCGGGGAACTTGTGCGGGAAGCCCCAGCGCCAGCGCCAGCGCCAGCGCGCCGCGCAATCCGCCCCAGAACAGCACGTGTTGATGCTTCCGCGCCACCCGTAGCGAGGACCGTGAAAACAGCAGGCAGACGGGATAGATGGCCACCGCCCGGCCTAGCAGCACCACTGTAATCGCCACCACCACCGGAAGCCATATCGCAACCGGATTCTGATGCGCTTCGTACATGCCGATCAGCAGGAATACCAGCGAGTTCGCCACGAAGGCTGCGTATTCCCAAAACGCTTGCACAGCTTCTCTGCCATGATCGGAGATCGCATTGGGCGACTTCACGTTGCCCAGGATAAGACCCGCTGTGATGGTCGCCAGAACGCCGGACAAGCCGAAATGGTCCGCCAGCAGGAAAGACCCGTATGCGGCCACCGTCGTGAAAGTGATTTCCACCAGATGATCGTCTGTTCGCCAGGCCAGCAACAGCACTCCAACCGCAACGGCGCCGCCGCAAAGAATGCCCCCGGCGATGGTTTTCAAGAGCGTCGCGGTAACTTCCAGCACTGTCAAATGCTGACCGGAAGCCAGCGCCACCGCCACTGCGAATCCAACGGCGGCTGTGCCGTCATTCAGCAGACTCTCCGCCTCAATCAGGATCAGCAAACGTCCCTGAGCCTTGGCTTCCTTGAAAGTCGCGATCACCGAAACTGGATCGGTTGCAGCAATCAGAACCCCGAACACCAGTGCGGCCAACCAATCCCAGCCCGCCAGAAAGTGCATGCCTGCCGTGGAAATGCACGCAGATAGCAGGACGCCTAAAGTCGCTAGCGCCGCGATCACTGGGAAATTCCGCCGCAACTCGTTCCAGGGAATGTAGTACGCCGCTTCAAACAGCAGCGGCGGAAGCAGCCCCGTGTAGATGAGGTCTTTGGTGAGAATGACCTTCGGAGCGAAAGGCAAAAATGGCAGCAGGATCCCCGCCGTCACCAAGCCCACGCTGTAAGGCAGCCGAAGACGCCTGGTCAGCATCGCCACCACGGCGGCGATCAACAGCAGAAGCGCTACGGTTTTAAAATCGAGATCCATGCTATCGAGCCTCGACCGTCAGAGAGTGCCGTGCGCTACGTGCCGTAACCAGGCTTGTTCACGGACACCTCGATCACTTTCGATGCGTATTTTGCCGCCACCTGGCGGATCTTCGCGGCGTTGCCCAACATCACCAACGTCAGATGATCCGGCTTGTAGTATTTCCGCGCGGCCGCGTTGATGTCGTCCAGGCTGGCTGCGTCGATTCGGGAGAAGAAATCGTCTATTTCATCCTTGCCTAGGCCGTACAGTTCCATATCCGCCAGGACGTTGGACAGTTGATCGGTGGTCTCAAGCTGCTGCGTCGGAAATGTCCCTTTGATATAGGCCTTCACCGACGCCAACTGCTCAGCCGTAATTCCCTTCTCCCCAAGTTGCTTCAGAACATCCAGTGCCAGGTCGATGGCTTTTTCAGTGGTTTCAGTTTTGGTGTACGTGGTGATTACGATTGCGCCCGGCAACCGCACCCGCTGCAGCAGGCAATTGGCTCCATAGGAAAGTCCGCTGTTCACACGCAGCGCTTCATTCAACATGGAAGTAAATCGGCCGCCGAACAGCGTGTTGATCAAAAGCAGCTTGACGCGATCGGGATTCTTGCGGTCGATACCCGGCTGCGCGATGTAAAAATAGGTCTGCGTGGCGTCCGGTTTGTCTATCAAAAGCACATCGGACGGGGCGCTCGCATGAGCGGTCTTCGTCCATTCGAAGGCCTGACCGGAAGGGACACTCGCGAAGGCCTCGCGTAGCTTTCCAGCGGCGGTTTCCGCATCAAAATCGCCGGTGACAATCACTACAAGATTCCGGCCGCAGTAGAGGCGCTTATGAAAATCCACAATTTCCTGGCGCTGGATGCGGCCTAACGTTATCTCATCCGCCGGATGTCCGTAGGGATGTCCCGGTCCAAAGAAATAGGCCGCGAAATACGCGCCGATGGCCGCCTGCGGATTGTCTTTGATGGACTTGGCGGCATCCACGCGCTGGGACAAAGTCTTGCGAACTTCCGCTTCCGGAAACGTCGGATGCAGTACCGCGTCCGTCATCAGATCCAGTCCGCGATCGAAATCCTTTTTCAAAAACTCGCCCGTGATGGTAGTGGCCGACGACTGCGGCGAATCGAAAGTCTGGAACGTGCCGCCCAGAAAATCCAGCTCCTCGGAAAACTGGTCCGCGGATCGCCGGCTAGTGCCTTTGCGCAACAGTTGCGCGGTGACGCCGGCGAGTCCCGCCAAGTTCGCGGGCTCCGCTTCGACGCCGCCTTTCACCAGAATCCGGAATTGAACCAGCGGCACACCGGTACGCGGCAACAGGTCCACCACCACTCCGTTCGGCAGCACTTGTCTGGTGTAGGGAGGCAGCTTCAACTGGCCGAAAAGGCTGGCGCACCAGACCAGCGCAATAAGACTCCAGCGCGCCGTCATGGTTGTTTCCCCTTCGAGGAGACTTCAGGAATCAAGGTCGCAACGGTACGGTTCTTCTCGGTAAGATACTGCCGCGCCACGCGCTGGATATCGGCCGGAGTTACGGCATCGTAGGTTTGTTCCACCGAGTAAAGTTTGCGATAGTCGCCGTAGAAGACTTCGTATTCGCCCAACAGATTGGCTCGTCCGGCAATGGTTTTCAATTCGCGGTAGTGTCCCGCCAGCAACTGATTCCTGGCCTTCTGCAATTCCTCGGCCGGCACAGGCTGGCTGCTCAACCGGCTCAATTCTTCGAACAGGACTTTTTCTGCGCGCGCAGGTTCAATCCCGCTGCGCGGCTGCATCACGAACACCAGCAATCCCGGATCGAATGTGGTCCGGCGGGAAGCGCTCACCGACAGCACCAGTTGCTCTTTGTCCACCATCCGTCTATACAGCCGGGAGCTTTGGCCGCGGCTGAGAATGGTCTCCAGCACATCCAGCGCGGCATCGTCAGGATTGTTGGATTCCGGAACATGGTACGCCACCATCTCGATCGGCAACTGCGCGGGCTTCACCACGGTGACACGCCGCTCGCCGATCTGTTCTGGTTCCTTGGTGCGAACCGGGGGCGGCGGGTCCTGCCGCGGGATCGGTTCGATGTATTTCTTTGCGAGCGAAATTACTTCGGCCGTTTGAACGTCGCCCACCACCACCATGACGCAGTTGTTTGGCGCGTAACCCATGCGGAAATGGTTCTTCAAATCGTCCATGGTCCAGGCTTCGATATCGGAAGGCCAACCCACTACCGGCCAATGATACGGATGGGCCGTGTAGGCAGCGGCGTGCAGCTGCTCGAACAGAATCCCGAAATTGCTGTTGTCCACCGAACTGCGCCGTTCCGAATAAACCACGCCGCGCTCGGACTCGATGATCTTGGGATCGAAGGCCAGGTCGCGAATGCGGTCCGCTTCCATTTCCATCATCATTTCCAGTGCACTGCGGGGAAACCAGTCCGTATAAACGGTGTCGTCCTCAGTGGTGTAGGCATTGTTATTCCCGCCGCTCTTCTCCATTTGGAAATCGAACTGGCCCGGGCCGTACTTTTTCGCGCCGTTGAACATCATGTGCTCAAAGAAGTGCGAGAGCCCGGTGGTCCCGGGATGCTCGTTGCGCGACCCGATTTTGTAAAAGAAATACATCGCGACGTTGGGAATATTGTGATCCTCTTGAATCAAAATCTTCATGCCGTTGGAAAGCGTGTCGGTTTTAACGTCGGACGGTTGCGCCAGCGCGAGGCCCGAGGCCGCCAGCATCATAAAAAGCGATCGCATGGGACAACCATACCAAAGTGGGGGCAAAGCTCAGCTTCAGCACGTGACCGGGGCCAACCGTCAAGCATCTCAAATTATGTGTTGTGACGAGATTTTCTGCATAACCGAGCACTGTTGACCAGACATAACGTCGCCGAGATGGTTTAATCGCGTGTGGCGTTCTGACGATAGCCCCCCAAACCTGATCGAGGAGATAAGGTAACAAGATGCGTTTTTCTACAATCTCACTTCGTGCGGCACTTGCAAAGAGCCGATATCTGCTTCCAGTGCTTGCCATCCTCAGCCCCGGCATGTGCCGGGCTGATTTGTATTTCCAAGGTTTCGAAACAGACACCAGCGGCTGGTTTCAAGACTCCGGCGGTGACGGCAACGGAAGCATCACGCGCGTGCCCAGCGGCGGCGGAACCCTAGGCCTGACGGCGGCCGACGGCGGCTTTTACGGAGAAACGCACAACAACACCAATGCGTACCAAGCGGGCTACGGCTCAGGTGGATTCAGCTACTTTGAAGGCGATGGCACAAATCCAACACCCTATCCAGGTAGCCCGTTCTCTCAGTCCATCGACGTCTACATCGACGTGAACACTGCTTCGGACCCTATTTCTTCCTCGCAAGGCGCATACTGGATCGACATGTTTCCCTCCACTCTGGTCCCAGACGCCGACGGCTGCGGTCAAGTAGGCTGCGGAGATGAACACAATTTCCGCCTGGCTTACACCGGTTCTTCGGTGAATGTTTTGGTGGACGGCGGAGGGTCCATTGCAACCCTCACTACTTCGGGCTGGTACACATTCCAGTCTACTTACGCGATGGGTCCTACTCCGAGCAGTGACGTTCTAACCAACATGAATGTGTTCGACTCATTGGGGGTGCTGCAAGGAACCATCGCCGTGCAAGGCAATTCCGATGGCGAGGAACTCTTGAGTTCGGACTTAGGGGGTCCAGGACTGGTTTGGCTGCCGGTTTGGGAAAACGGATTCTCCGGTGACGTACTCGGAATCGACGATGTTCGCGCGGCCGCCTTGCTAGGCGCGGCGGTTCCCGAGCCCTCCAACCTGATCCTGCTCGCGGTTGTTCTCGGTGGCCTCGTGGGATTTCGAGAAAAGGCTCGCAGACAGAAGTTGATGTCATCCCTCAGATCTTGAAAAGGTGCCGTGCTCCCGCATTTCGCGGGCGGCGCGACACAGCGCGCTGCCCTCGCTCACCCCGTTGAAGACACCGGTCCTTGCTCGGCGAGTTGGCAGGCGAAAGCGCCCGCCCCACATTGGCCTACGTGGGGCAGGCGCTTTCCTTTCGCCTGCCAACCGGTTTTTTGACAAACCCGCAAGAGCCGGGCTCTGCAAACATCCATACGCTCCCTCGCCGTCGCGGCTCGGTTTTACCGACTGAAAA
>Ga0302324_100027719_pt1 | contig 10787 bp, 7 predicted proteins | sample Palsa_T0_1_FD_201949 | JGI IMG/M metagenome (GOLD analysis project Ga0302324, IMG submission 201949) | Peat permafrost microbial communities from Stordalen Mire near Abisko, Sweden - Palsa_T0_1 | ecosystem: Environmental > Terrestrial > Soil > Palsa > Peat permafrost | place: Sweden: Abisko...
CCCCGGGCAGCATGCGCAGCGGCGAGCGAAAATCCATCAGCACCCACGGACTCATCCCCGCCAGGTTCGGAATTCGCTCCAGCATCGGCAGCTGATGCTGATACAAATTGTCCTGATACTCCTCCGTCCAGCGCTCGTCCGAGTCGCCACGGCGACCGAACTGCGCTCCGCCGCCGAATTCGCTTACGATCAGCGGCTTTTCCAGTGCCGTCCTCCACTGCATCTTGTCGCCATCTTCCGGACGGCCGCCATACCAGCCTAAATATTCGTTCAGTCCGAGCACATCGAGCGCGTCCCCCAGCGGATCGCGCAATGTACGTACACCGGCGGACGTACTGTCCACCCAATTCATCGCCGAAGTGATCAGCCGCGTGGAATCGAGTTCGCGCGCGTCCTTCACAAGCTGGGTAAGAAATGTCAGCCGCTCGGGCTTCACCGGAGTCTCATTGGCCACCGACCAGAAAATCACCGCCGCGCGGTTATGATCGCGAGCAATCATGTCGCGCAGTTGCGCCTCGGCATTGGCCAGCGTCGCCGGATTCGTCCAGTTGACATCCCAATAGACCGGAATCTCCGACCACACCAGCAATCCCATCCGGTCGGCCAGCCGAATTTCATGCTCGCTGTGCGGATAATGCGCCAGGCGCACGAAGTTGCATCCCAGTTCCTTCGCCCAGCCCAGCAGTGTCTGCGAATCTTCCGTACTGAAAGCGCGTCCTCCGCGAAACGGCGCCCCCTCGTGCATGGACACGCCTCGTAAAAAGATAGGCTTGCCATTCAGCAGGATCTTCGTGCCCTGCACTTCGATCGTGCGAAACCCGACCTCATCCGCAACGCTGTCCCCTTCGCCCGAGATCACGACCTTGTACAGCTTCGGATTCTCCGGAGACCAAAGCGTCAAGGGCACGGCGCAGTCGGGCAACGGTCTCGTCCAACAAGTGCTCGCGTCAAAGCTGAAGCGGGCGTAGCCGCTCCCGTCGGTCAGAGTCTTGAATTCGATGCCAGCCTCTGGAATCTGAAGGGTGACTTGGTGCTTCGTCAGAGCGCCGTTGAACCTCACCCAAGCGGAAATTCGGTGGAGCGAGCCTCGCTCAATTTGCACGGAATAATCCTGAATAAAAGTTGCCGGCACCTCTACCAGCGACACATCCCCGGTAATTCCGCCATAATTCCACCAGTCGAACTTCATGGCGGGCACGCCGTCAGGTCGCCTGACGTTATTCACGGCAACCACGAGAAAGTTCGCGCCATCGCGCAAACTCGAAGTTGCCTCGAAATTGAAGGCCGTGAATCCACCTTCGTGGTCGCCCAGCTTTTCTCCGTTCAGATAAACGGATGCCTGATAATTCACGGCCCCGAAGTAAAGAAAAAGGCGGCCGCTCTCTCGCTTGTGATAGTTAAATTCGCGCCGGTACCAGACCGTCCCTTCGTAGAACATCAACTCGTCGCGCTGCGTGTTCCAGTCTCCCGGAACATTCAGCACGGGCGAGGCGTCGAAGCTGTACTCCACCAGATCGTTCTTGCCGCGAGCCTTCTGATCGCGAAAAAATCCCGACCGGCCATTGTCGAACGGGTCCACTATGGCGTGCCATGCTCCGTTAAGGCTTAGAGTTGTCCGCCCGCCGATATTCGCGATCAATGTGGAAGCAGCCGGTGCAGCGGCGTAAGCCGAGCCAGCCAACAGCAGAAGAGAAAGCGGTAGAAGCAGCCATCGTTTCATGCAAAGCCTCGGAGCCGCCGCCCATGGTAGTGGTCGTGGCAAACGCGCGTCAATCAAGGCAGTAGTGGCTAGCCCTCTGTACTCCTGTGGCTAAATTCCTGATTCCCCCAAATTTTACTTTTCCGTGACAAGCGCGTTCGTCAGCCGCCCTACGCTCATATTCACAAGGGCCGCTCCGATTTCAGCGGACCCTTCTCTCTCCGGCTGAACTGACTAATAAGGGCGCCGCAACTGACGGCGCCCTCTTTTTCCTTCAATCCAGTTTTCTTGCGCCTTACTGCACCGCAACAATGTTGGCGACGGTGGTCATGCAATCGACGTACGCGGGCGAGCCCGTAATATAAATATCTACGTTCAGCGCCGTTGTACCCTTGGGCGTGGCGGCCATAATGTCGTGCCCGGTGTCGTCCCACAGTTGCGGCAGTGGTTTACCGGAACTGCCATTCCAGTCACTGTCGACCGCATTCGACCCCGGCCCGGCGATGTGGACTCCGTTAATCGTAGTTTGCTCGTCCCCATTGCCCGCCACGGCCTTCCGGCTGTTCCCTTCCTGGCCGTCGGCGCCAATGTTATCCAGCAACGTAAGCTTGCCGGTAGCCGTCCCGGGCAGGGTCAGGGTATAGCTCAGCCCGTTGTTTCCCTGGAAGGTACTTCCGGCAAATCCGGTGTCATAGATCGCCACTCGCTGCCCCGCAGGACCAGTGCCCACAATCACCAGCGACGCGCCCTCAAACAGTGGAGGCGTGTAACTTAGCCAGGGATCCGCACCAGCGGTCGTTCCCCCCGCTCCCGGCAGCAAAGTAACCTGGTAAAGCCCGTTGCCATTGGCAACTGTGAGCGGCACCGCTCCGCGGTAAACCGAGATAGTAGTGGTTCCCGGCGTCCAGCACGGAGTCGCCCCGCTGCCAATCAACGTACCGGCAACGGAGATCACCGCCGAAGCCGGTGTGGGCGAAAGGCGTTGCAGCTTGATCGTCTTGTCCGCCGCCTTCACCGCGCCATTTGTAATCACCGCCCAATAAATGTAAGCAGCTTTAACCGGGGTGACCACGCCGCTCACGCCGATGGCGCCCGTGCCGCGGTTGCGCAGGCCAACTCCGCCCGTTCCATATTGCGCGGACTGGTAGACGATGCGGCCGTCGACAGGTGCTAACGCAGTTTGAAATTCAATATCCCCGGCTGCTGGAGCGGCAGTCGTCCCCAGCGCGGGATTTCGTTGATCGGTTGCGGAATCTTGCGTCAGCGCCGTCGCGCTGAGAATAAGTACTGCGATTGGCATCCATAACAGAATTTTGTGGCTAGCTTGAAAGCGGCGGACTTCGAGGGCAAAGGAACGGGACACACTACACCTCCGGCTGGAATATTGAATGATGTTTCGAGCAGGAGGGGGAAAGCGACCACCATACTAATCCACGAGTGCAGGCCCGGTCCAGCACCATTCCGGCGAATGGCAGGCTGCGAGCCCGATTTGGGCCTGTTTTGCGGAGACCTAGCCCACGTTCGCCGGCACCGGATCTTCCACGTTGGCCTCGCGCAGAAACTTTGCGGCCTCTTCCGGTGGCGTCGGATTGATGTAGAAGCCGGTACCCCATTCGAATCCAGCCGTCTTGGTCAGTTTGGGCATGAACTCGATGTGCCAGTGGTAGTAATCGTTGGTGGGATCCTGCGCCGGCGAAGTGTGGATCACAAGGTTATATGGCGGATTATCCAGCACCCGCTCGGCGCGGCCCAGCAAGTCCTTCAAAGCCCGCGCCAGGTTCTCGAACATGTGCGACGAGGAGTTTTCGAATGCCGATTCATGCTGCTTGGGCAGGACCCAGGTTTCAAACGGAAAGCGCGGCGCGTAAGGCGCCAGGGTAACAAAATCTTCATTTTCCGCTACCACGCGCGTGCCGTTGTCCATTTCCTGCCGGATGATATCGCAGAAGACGCACCGCTCCTTGTACAGAAAATACTGTTTCGACCCCTCCAGCTCCTGGGTCACATTGATGGGAAGAATCGGCAACGCGATGAGCTGCGAATGGGAGTGCTCCATCGACGCGCCGGCCGCTTCCCCATGGTTCTTGAAGATCAGGATGTACTTGAAGCGGCGATCTTTCTTCAGATCGAGTATCCGGTCGCGGAAGGTCCACAGAACATCCTCAATGCGCTTGGGCGGCAGCGAGGCCAGGCTGGCGGTGTGGTCCGGAGTCTCGACTATGACCTCGTGAGCCCCGATACCGTTCATGCGGTCGAACATGCCCTCCGCCTGGCGGTTCAGGTTGCCCTCAATGCCCAGGGCCGGAAACTTATTCGCGACCACGCGGACTGTCCATCCCGGGGTGTCGCGCTGCGGCGGTGTGCCGCCATTGGAGTTAGGACGGTACGCCTGAATCTCGGGAGGGGTCTTGCTCTCGTTGCCATAGCAAAACGGGCAGAATCCACCCCTGATCTTCAGATTTTCGCGGAGGAAGTCTGTTGGGCGCTTGGCCCGGTCGGTTGAAATGATCACCCAGCGGCCAACAATAGGATCTTTTCTTAATTCAGGCACGACAAGTCCTTTCGAGGGGACTGCTGAAAATTTGTCTTTTACGCCGCCAAGGATGCATTTCGAAACACTTCGATCTGTGGGCGGGAGGTCGAACGGTCATAGTATACGCTTACAATATCGATTCTCCACTGGCACGTTGGTGACAGCAGCCTGCGGTACTCGCGTGCCACTTCCGCCAGTTCGCGCCGTTTATGCCGGTCCACGGCCGCGGCGGCAGCTTTCACGTGTTGCGACGTTCTCGTCTTAACCTCAATAAAGCAAAGAATATCCCCATCCCAGCCGATCAGGTCGATCTCTCCGCGGCAACGGGGCGAACGATAATTCCGAGCTACGATCGCGTAGCCCATCTTCCGCAGATGGAAATAAGCATCCTCCTCGCCCCGGGTTCCGATCCGCTGGTGCTGCGGCCGGGGGTCATACGCAAGCAGACGCAAACCCAGCCAATCCAGGGTGCGAATCAAAGGTCGAACTAAACTCACGGGAAGCACAACCGAATCACCTTAATCGATGCCCCGAAGATCGATACTCTGAAGATCGATGCTCTGAAAAATCGATGCTCTGAAAGGCCGCGGCTCTTGCTTTGAAAGGGTGCGGCTTCCAGCCGCTCCGCAAGCTTTTCTGACTGAATGCCGGCTTGCAGCCGCTGAGGGAAATCTCTGCCTCACGCGACAGTTTTTCCACCACTACCCTCAACCCTAAGCTATTAAGAGCAACCGACGGACTTGTCAGACCCTGTTCCATACTAGGAGGGCTTGCGCCTCGAGACGCGAGTAACCCCAAAATTTTATTGAACTTAGGTCGGAGGTCGGTCCCGAAATGGGTCGCAACTCTACCTCGACGCAACCGCTAGGCTGGTTTCAGCTCAAAGAAAACAAGCCTGCGGACGAACGCCGCAGGCCTGGTCGCCATTCCTCCCCCCAAGGAGGCAGCAACGAAACTCAAGTTCATGTGGGGACAGCCACCCCGGCTGTCCTCGGGCCGAAGGCCCGACTACTCACGCTAAAGCTCTTCCAGATCTTAGACTTGCGGAGCGCACCCTCTCGCGCGCTCCGCAAGTGTCCCACGGTACTCATTGACCGTGAAAGTCACAGGCCCTCGGTTGCGCCCTGCTCGCCCATCGGCTCAGGACACGACCTCGCCAAGAACTCGACTACCCTGTTCGCATTCGCCGACTACTCGGCAAGTCCCTGCCCAATCTTTCCGTTTCCCTCGGGCTCGACCGACGATCAATCCCGACGATCAATCCCGAGGTCACTTTCTCCGACCTTGGCCATCCCGTCAATTCACGCCTCCCGCAAACGTAGTTCACGCCGTAAGTCATTCTCCGAGCTATCGATGCACGGCTTAATCACTCGGACAAAAGTGGTGGGGAGATGGCACCAAGGGGCAATTCTAGGAAGCTCACGGCGCTGCTATGCTCGCTCCGTCCGAGTTTTCGGGAACTTAAACGCAGGACCCAGAGGAACCGAGGGCTTCAGAGTTTTCCCGGTGTAACCCCTGCGCCCCCTGTGGTTGATATTGAGTTGCACGACCAGCCTATGCCTTCAGCCCCGCAGTTCTATACCGTCTTGCGCTTCGGAGTTTTCGAGGCCGACGTGTTGTCGGGCGAACTCAGAAAGAACGGAGTCAAGGTCAAGATTCAGGACCTGCCGTTCCGGGCCCTTAAGCTTCTACTCAGCCACCCCAACGAGGTGCTCAGCCGGGAACAATTCCGCCAGGCGCTCTGGCCTAAGAATGTCTTTGTCGACTTCGATCACGGTATCAGCAGCGCCATCAACCGCCTGCGAGACGCACTGGGAGATTCGGCCGACAACCCCGTCTTTATTGAGACGGTGGAGCGCCGCGGATACCGCTGGATCGCTCCTACGCACTTGCCCGCCGCGCCCCCGGCCCACCCCAGCCCGGTTCACCCCAGCCCGGTTCACCCCAGCCCAGCTGAGCCCGGCTCGGTTCATCCAAGTCCAGTTCAGCCCAGTCCAGGTCAGCCTGGTCCGGTTTCACCCAGACCAGTGCTGGTCATGCCCGAGAGGGCGATGCTACCTGTGGAAAATGCGCCTGCATTCCCTTCCGAGTGGCGATGGTCGCTGCTGTTGCCTGTGGCCGTGGCCGTGATTTTGGTGGCTTGGGCCTTTTGGCCCAACCACCGCGCCTCCGGAGCGGCTGCCAGCAAACATCCGGCCCCTGCGTCTCAGACTGGTGCGTCTCAATCTGGTTCGGCAACGGCGCTCCATCACCCCACGAACTCCGATGCCGAGCAGTTTTATCTGAAAGGCCGCTTTTATTGGGAAAAGCGCACACCTGATGGATTGAACAAGGCGGTGGACTTCTTCACTCAGGCCATTGTGCACGACCCCAACTATGCGCCCGCGTATGTGGGCTTAGCCGATTGCTACAACCTGATGCGGGAATACACGCTGATGCCGGCCAGCGAAGCCTACCCGCGCGCGCTGGCGGCGGCCCAGAAGGCGGTCGAACTCGACGATCAGTCCTCCGAGGCCCATGCCTCGCTGGCTTTTGCCCTGTTTTGGGGCACATGGAATGTGGCAGATGCGGAGCGCGAATTCCGCCGCGCCATTGAACTGAACCCCAACAACGCAGTAGCGCACCACTGGTATGCGACTTATCTCTCTACCGTCGGTCGTCTCGCGGAATCGGTGAGCGAGATTGAGCGAGCACAGGCACTCGATCCTGCGTCCAAATCCATTGTGGCCGACAAAGGGGACCTGCTCTGGGTCTCAGGCCGGCGCGACGAGGGAACTGCGCTTCTGAAACAACTGGAAGCGACGGAACCGGACTTCATATCTCCGCATCGCTATCTGAAGTCCATCTACCTGTCGAATGGAGACTGTCCTCTGTACCTGGAAGAGTGGCGGAAGGAAGCCGTGCTGATGCAGGATAGTTCGAGCCTTAAAGTGGTAAGCGCCGCGGAAAAAGGCTTCGCCTCGGGAGGCTTTCGAGGCATGTTGGAGAATATCCGCGAATCGCAGCTGAAGCTGTACGCACGCGGTCAGCTTTCCCCTTATAACCTGGCGCAGACGAATTCCCTGCTGGGAAATAAGCAGGAGGCGTTGCGCTATTTAAAACTGGCGTACGACAAGCACGACGAGTTCGCATTCCAGGTCGCAGGCGATGCAGCCTTCAATAATATGCGCGACGACCCCGCCTATAAAGACCTGATCGCACAAGTCGGCCTTCCCAGCCAGAAGTAGTCTCGCAAAAATTCAAATTCGTGGAGCGCGGACGCAGCTTGTGCTACGCGCTCTTACCCACCGACTCGATGCACTCTTCCAACACATTCACTGCGACGTCAGCCTGTTCTTTCGTGACTACCAGCGGCGGGCACAGCCGGACCGTGCTCGGCCCGCAACCCAGGAACAGCACACCGCGCTCGAACGCCATTTCGACAATGCGATCGCGCTCCGCTGCGCCGTATTCCTTGGTTGTTTTATCCTTCACAATGTCGACGCCGATCATCAGGCCGCGGCCGCGCACATCCCCCACCAGCTTCAGTTTCGCAGGCCAGTCGGCCATGCGCTGCATCATGTAATTGCCCACGCTGGCCGAGTTCTCGAGCAGGTGTTCTTTCTCGATCACATCGAGCGTAGCCAGCGCGGCCGCAATGCACACCGGATTGCCGCCAAAGGTAGAAGCGTGCGAACCCGGAACCCAGTCCATGACTTCCGCACGCGTCATCGTGATCCCCAGGGGCATGCCGGAAGCGATGCCCTTGGCCATGCACACCATATCTGGTTCAACCCCAGTATGTTCCACGGCAAACCACTTGCCGGTGCGGGCGATGCCGCTCTGCACTTCGTCAACCACCAGCATGATGCCGTGGCGATCGCAAATGCGCCGCAGTTCCCGCATAAAGATGGTCGGAGCCACCACGTATCCGCCCTCACCCTGTACCGGTTCGACGAAGATGGCCGCTACTTCCTCTGGGGGGAGCGTCGTCTTGAACAGTTTCTCCTCGATGAAGCGGGCACAGCTCAGGGCAAATTCGTCGGGGTCCTGCGCGCCCGAGCAGCCGCGGTACACGTCGGGATAACGCACGTGGGTTACGCCGGGAACCAGCGGCGCGAATCGCCGCTTCTGCTGCGGCTTGGACGCGGTCAGCGAGAGCGCGCCCATCGTGCGCCCGTGGAAGGCACCGAAGAACGCGATCACGTTCTGCCGCTTGGTGTGGTAGCGCGCCAGTTTAAGCGCGCACTCGACTGCCTCCGCACCGGAGTTGCCGTAGTAAAAGCGGTGCGGCCCGGGCATGGGCGCAATCTTCGACAGCCGCGCTGAAAGTTCCACCATGCTCTCGTAATAAAAATCCGTGCCCGACATGTGGATGAGTTCGCCCGCCTGCTTCTGAATGGCCGCGACCACGTCAGGATGGCAATGCCCGGTGGATGTCACGGCAATGCCCGCGGAGAAATCATAAAACTCGTTGCCGTCAACGTCGGTGACGACAATGCCGCGTCCGCTCTTGGCCACCAGCGGATAAGAGCGGGTATAGGACGGCGAAATATATTTCTGGTCGCCCTCGAGCACGCGCAGGGCGTTAGGCCCGGGCAGGGCAGTCTTGATCTTAGGACCGGTAATCTTGGTTGCGCTGGTTGCGGGCGCGGTAGCCATCGTTTCGACGGTCATGGGAATCCTCCATAAGCAGCTGTTAGTAGTCAGCCGCTGGTTTTTCAGGAAAGGCAGCCTCGGACGGAAGGTGCTGTCCCGGTTCGGACACACTCTGAGCGAGGCGAATCAGCAGGAGGATGTAGGAATTAATCGCTACCGAAAAGACTAGGACGCAGACGCGAAGGAAGATTGGCGCGATAGCGCCGCGGACACACTAAACAGTGCAGCCAGCACTCGGCCGGATTCGCGTAGGCAGGAGGATAGGCGAAAGCCCAGGCGAGAGAAAGACGCGAATTGGATTTCTTGCGCAGCATCGCTAACCGTCGACATCACTGCCTGATTATAGACCGAAGCGAGCCGCGGCGTAACCCCCTTCGGTAACAGATAGCAGAGCGGGGGCAGCGCCCACGGTATTTGGCAAAGGCCTACGCCGTTTCTGCTCGACCGAGAATCACGTGATTCGGTTTGATCCGAATGCTGGACGCAGCACGACTCCTCCCAATGTCTAAGAGTGTGCTGGCGTTAGCGCCTTAACTTCCCGGCCCTAAAGTTACTTCTGTAGTTACCTATGCACCAATATTGATGCACATTTCATCACCCCGTAACAATTCATTGCTAGAACAAGAATATGGATCTGCACGTGTACAACACGCTGATCCTCTCTGACCTGCACCTGGGTGCAGAGACGAGCCATGCGCGCGAGGCTATGCGCGTGCTCAAGCAGAATCGCTTCCAGCGGCTGATTCTGCTGGGCGACATCTTTGCCGACCTCAATTTCGCCCGGCTGACCAAAGAGCACTGGAAGTTCCTAGGGTATATCCGCAAGCTATCCAATCCCAAACGCAATATTGAGGTGGTTTGGGTGGAAGGCAATCACGACCACGGCCTGACCAACATCATGTCGCACCTGGTCGGAGTTCGGGTTTACGAGGACTACACGTGGGAATACGGCGGGCTGCGCCACATCGCAATTCACGGGCACCAGTTTGACGGGTTTCAGGTGAACCGCATCAGGCTCAGCCGGTGGGGTACGTCGTTATTTCTGCAGTTGCAAAAGCTGGATTTGAAGGGCAATCCGATTACGCGGCTGATTGATCGCCTCAACACGCGTTGGCTGCGCATGTCGCCGAAGGTTTCTTCGGGAGCGCTGGCGTACGCGCGAAATCACGGTGCGGCACGAATTTTTTGCGGGCACACTCATCAAGCCGTCCATATCTCCCAGGACGGTATCGATTACTACAACTCCGGCGGGTGGGTCGATTCCCGGCTCACTTACCTGACGATCGACGAACAGGGGGTACAGATCCATGAATACGACGAGCAGGAACATGGCGAACGAGTTGACGATCGTGATTCCGGCCAAGAACGAGGCGAAGCTGATTCCGCGCTTGCTGACTTCGCTGACGAATCAGGACTACTCGAAGATGTCGAGTACGAGAGTGTTAGTCGCTGACGCAAACTCAACCGATGGCACTCCCGAGCTCGTGCGCAGTTTCAGTGACCGGTTGAACGTCAGCGTGATCCATGGTGGCGTGCCCTCGGTCGGACGCAACCAGGGTGCAGCCCAGTCCGACACTCCTTACCTCCTGTTTCTGGATGCTGACATTGAACTGGCTGACCCGTCGCTGATTCGCCGTTGCATGGAACTGGCGCAGCGCAAACAACTGCACTGCGTTACCACCAACATCGTGTGCAACGAAGGCGGCTGGCTCGACAAACTTTTTTACGCGGGCAATGACATTTTTCAGTACCTGTCGTACCTGCACCGTCCCTTTGCCACCGGCATGTTCATGCTGTTTGAGCGGAACCGGTTTTGGGATCTAGGCGGATTTAACGAACAGATTCTGTTCGCCGAAGACTACCGGCTCAGCCAACAAGTGGAGCGCAAGCGCTTCGCAGTCGTCCGCGGCGGCGTTT
>Ga0302324_100027721_pt1 | contig 10786 bp, 7 predicted proteins | sample Palsa_T0_1_FD_201949 | JGI IMG/M metagenome (GOLD analysis project Ga0302324, IMG submission 201949) | Peat permafrost microbial communities from Stordalen Mire near Abisko, Sweden - Palsa_T0_1 | ecosystem: Environmental > Terrestrial > Soil > Palsa > Peat permafrost | place: Sweden: Abisko...
CCATCGCTTTGGCAGCGGCCGCGTTCCTGCTCAGGTTTCTGATGACCTTGCTGCCCAGGGATGCGACGTCGGTGGGCTGGGCTATGCCTGTGCGTATCGAACCGGAAAGATGGTTCCTGAGGCCCTGCGCGCCAATTATGTCGCGGACCATGGCCGGGTGCCGGGATTCGAACCGCGGCGAGTACTACGGGGAGTATGGGAGAACAAAATTATGCGACGGAAGAGTGTTCTGAAGGCCTTATTGCCCCCGACGTTTGTCCTGTTTCTGACGGCTTGGTCGGGTGCTCAATCCACCCAAAATGCGGCTTCGTCTTCCGCGAACACCGGGTCTGGTTCGACTGCACCAACCGAACAGCAGGAAATGCGGGATGAATTGAAAGCGCTGCGCGCCGAGGTGGAGCGCTTGCGCGCCGAGGTCGAGCAGCAGAAAGGCGCAGTGCCCGCCGATGATCGCGCGAACGACCGCAGCCAACTGGCACCGGCGCCGGTGAAGACTGGCCCGGGGCCGAACGTTCCCGCCGTGACGGCGGCGAATTTTGCCAGCCCGAGCGCCCCGACGGGCGCTGCTCCTGCGACTGCCGGGCTGACAGGGTGGTTGGCACCGCCCTCGAGTCTGTCTTCTTCCCCAAGCCAATCTTCCGAGGCAGCGCCCGCCAAAAAGGAAAAGATCGTGCCTTTTTCCGACTGGGACTGGAGCTGGCTGAATGGCAATCCCCGCACCAAAGACGCAGCGTTCGATTCAAAATTCTTTACCCCGGAGATCCGGGCCGATATTTCTTACACCTACGATTTCGACAAGCCAGTGGACAACTCGATGTCTGGGTCGAGCGAAATATTTCGCTCCAACGAGATCCAGTTAGAACAGCTCGGGGTGGGCGGCGATTTCCACTTTGACAATGTCCGCGCTCGATTGATTACCCAGTTCGGCATGTATTCCGAAACGACGCCGCGCAATGATCCCAGTCCGGCGAAGGGCCAGTGGGATCTCGACACCGCCTATCGATACCTGGCAGAGGCCTATGGTGGTTACCACATTAACGTGTTGAATGGAATCAACATCGATGCCGGAATCTTCATGTCCTACATTGGCCTGTTCAGCTATTACAACTTCGACAATTGGGCCTATCAACCGTCTTATGTCTCTTCGAACACGCCGTGGTTCTTCAATGGTTTGAGAGTTCAGATTTTTCCCAATCCCCACTTGAAGATCGAGCCGTGGTTCATCAATGGATGGCAATCATACGGTTCAGCGAACTCGCGGAAAGGTTTGGGTGGGCAGATTAAGGCGACGCCGTATCCTTGGATCAACATCATCTCGAACAACTACGGTCTGGGCCATGACGACTTGTACATACCGAACCGTGGCCGCATCCATACTGACGACAGCGTCGAGATAAAGTATTTCGACAGGCCGGGAAAGACCCTCGACAAGATGGCGTTTACTTTCACCGGGGACATGGGCTGTGAGTTTGGCCCCAGCACGACGACCTCGGCAGGTGTATATCTACAAGGCGTGAGCTGCCACGGCAACACCAAGGATCGGAACTCACTCGGCGCCACTTCTTCGGATGAGAGTTTTGCTCCGGGAATCAACCCGAAGCAGAGCTTCATCGGTTACATGCTCTACAACCGTTTCTGGTTCAAGAAAGACCGGTACGCGTTGACCGTCGGCGGAGGCCAGATCAACAATCCCGGACGCTATCTGGTCCTGGCCCCCCCCATCAACGGGGAGACGGCGCCTTCGGCGGCGATCAATGCGCCCTACTTTACCGGCAATCCCTCGGACCCATACAAGGCCTGGGATTCATCGGTTACGTTCGACTACATGCCCAGCCAGTACATCACGTTCCGCTGGGAATACGATTATCGCCATGCCAGCGTGCCGTACTGGTCGGGCGCGCGAGGAATCACGCCGCCGGGTTCGGGCGGAGTGCCTTATACCAACAACGGATATCCTCAATTTTTTGCTTGCAACGACGGAAATTCGTCCATGCAAGAGACGCTCGGCGCCGCGCAAACGGCCTGCGCAGCACAAAGCAGCACAGTGTGGTTCCCCGATCTGCGCCGGGACGAACAGTTCTTCGACATCGATATCATGGTCAAGTTTTAGGGGAAATCGCAGGCTGAGGCAATCTTCGTGCGCGATTTGACAAGCAGCGAATCCGAGCAATGGCAACTCGGAAGGCGAAATGGAAGGAATGTGTGATGCAAGACGCGATTTTCCTTGCGGTAACGATTTTCTTCTTTGTGGTTGCGTTCGCGTACGTGTATTTCTGCGAGCGAGTGCGTTGAGGAGGATATGAATTCCGGATCGATCATCATGCTGATCATTTGCGCGGGGCTCCTGGTGTATCTGATATACGCCATGTTGCGGCCGGAGAAATTCTGATGACGGCAAATGGATGGCTGCAAATCTTTTCTCTTCTGCTGGTGGTCTTGCTGGTCACCAAGCCGCTGGGCGGGTTCATGGTGCGCGTGTTCGGCCGCGAGCGGACTTGGCTGGATCCGGTGATGCGGCCGGTAGAGCGGATTTTATACAAGCTGACGGGCGTGGACGAGAGCCACGAGATGGATTGGAAGGAATACGCGCTGGCGCTGCTTTTGTTCAGCGGCGTTTCCATGATCCTGCTTTACGTGCTGGAGCGGGTGCAGTTGTGGCTGCCGTGGAATCCACAAAAGCTGGCGGGAGTGCCTCCAGCGCTGGCTTTTAGCACGGCGGCTTCGTTCACCACGAACACGAACTGGCAAAACTACGTGCCCGAGACCACCATGAGCTACCTGACGCAGATGGTGGCTCTGGCATATCACAATTGGGTTTCGGCGGCAGCGGGAATGGCGCTGGCAATTGCGTTCATTCGCGGGATTGTACGCCGCGAGCAAAAAACGATCGGTAACTTTTGGGTCGATCTGGTTCGCGGCACGTTGTGGATGCTGGCTCCGCTGTGTCTGGTGGGGGCGCTGGTGCTGGTGTCGCAGGGCGTGGTGCAGAATCTGAAGCCCTATGACACGGTGCGAGTGCTAGATCCCTACCAGACGCCGCAACTGGGCTCCGACGGCAAACCTGTAAACGGGCCCGACGGTAAGCCGGCGATGCAGACGGTGAGTCAGCAGGTGATCGCGCAAGGGCCGGCGGCTTCGCAGGAGATTATCAAGGAACTGGGGACGAACGGCGGCGGCTTCTTCAATGCGAACAGCGCGCATCCGTTTGAGAATCCTACGCCATTTACGAACTTTCTGGAGATGTTCTCGATCCTGGCGATTCCTTCCGCCTTTACCTACACGCTGGGAAAAATGACCGGGTCGCCGCGGCACGGATGGGCCGTGTGGGCCGCGATGGCGTTGCTGTTCCTGGCCGGAGTCACTACGGCGTATTGGGCGGAAGCGCGCGGCAACCCCTTACTGGCGTCTGCGGCGCAACATAGCTTCGAGCATCCGGCTGCGGTACCGCATGCCGCGGGCAACCTGGAAGGGAAAGAGGTGCGGTTCGGCGTGGCGAACTCTGCCCTGTTTGCGACCGTGACCACCGACACGAGTTGCGGCGCCGTCAACTCCATGCACGATTCCTTCACACCGCTCGGTGGCATGGTTCCGCTGATCAATCTGATGCTGGGCGAGGTGATCTTCGGCGGAGTGGGTGCGGGGATGTATGGGATGCTGGTCTTCGTCATTCTTTCCGTCTTTATTGCCGGATTGATGGTGGGGCGCACGCCGGAATATTTAGGGAAGAAGATCGAAGCCTACGACGTGAAGATGGCGATGCTGGTGATACTGATTTTTCCTCTGGCGATTTTGGTGTTCACGGCGATTTCGGTCTTGTACGGCTTCGGCACTTCTGCCATAACGAATCCGGGGCCGCACGGCTTCAGCCAGGTGCTTTATGCCTTCACCTCCTCCGTGGCGAATAACGGTTCGGCTTTTGGCGGGCTCAGCGGAAACACGCTCTGGTACAACACATCATTGGGCATGGCCATGCTGCTGGGGCGTTTCATGATGATTCTGCCGATGTTGGCGATAGCCGGCAATCTGGCGGCGAAGAAACAGACGCCGGCAACGCTCGGTACTTTCCCGGTGACCGGACCGTTGTTTACGGTGCTGCTGATTGGCGTGGTTGTGATTGTGGGTGCGCTGACATTTTTTCCGGCTCTGAGTCTGGGACCAATTCTCGAACACCTTCTGATGATGGCGGGCAAAACCTTTTAGGCAAATATGGCAAGCAAGAAATCAAAACGCAGCTTGTGGGACATGAAGATTGTGCGCCGTGCGACATGGGATTCGCTGGTAAAGCTGCATCCTGTGACCATGATGCGCAATCCGGTGATGTTCGTAGTCGAAGTGGGCAGCGTCGTCACGACCGTAATCCTGATTCTGGAGCGAATGCACGGGCAGCCCGGGTTCGGATTCAATCTGCAGATCACGCTGTGGCTGTGGTTCACGGTGTTGTTTGCGAACTTTGCCGAGGCGATGGCGGAGGGCCGCGGCAAGGCTCAGGCTGACGCGCTCAGGCGCGCGAAAGCGGAGACCATGGCGAACCGCCTGCTTCCGGACGGAGAAACGGAGACGGTTCCTGGCTCCAAATTGCGGTCAGGAGATATGGTGCTGTGCGAGGCGGGCGAGTTTGTTCCCGGCGATGGCGAGATTGTCGAAGGGGTGGCGTCGGTGGACGAATCGGCGATTACCGGTGAGTCGGCGCCGGTGATTCGCGAAGCGGGCGGGGACCGCTCGGCCGTCACGGGAGGTACGCGCGTGCTTTCGGACTGGGTGAAGGTGAAGATCACCTCCAATCCCGGCGAAACATTTCTGGACCGCATGATCGCGCTGGTGGAAGGGGCGGAGCGGCAGAAGACTCCGAATGAGATTGCGCTGAATATCCTGCTGGCTGGGCTGACGATTGTGTTTTTGCTCGCTGTGGTCACGTTGCAGCCTTTCGCGATTTATGCGGGCGCACCGCAAACCGCCTTCGTGCTGGTGTCTTTGTTGGTATGCCTGATTCCGACCACCATTGGCGGATTGCTTTCGGCGATTGGCATTGCGGGCATGGACCGGCTGGTGCAGCACAATGTACTGGCAATGTCGGGACGCGCGGTGGAGGCTGCCGGCGACGTGAATACTTTGCTCCTCGATAAGACAGGAACCATCACGCTAGGCAACCGCCAGGCCACGGAGTTCGTGACCGCGCCAGGCGTGACCGAGGCCATGCTGGCAGATTCGGCGCAGCTCTCTTCGCTGGCCGACGAAACTCCCGAGGGGCGCTCGATTGTGGTGTTGGCCAAAGAAAAGTACGGGTTGCGCGGGCGCGAAGTGGGTACGCACGACGCCGAGTTTATTCCGTTCAGCGCGACCACTCGCATGTCGGGCGTGAATATGGACGGACGCGCCATCCGCAAAGGCGCGACCGATGCAGTTGCCAAATATCTGGAAGAGCAAGGCAGCGGGCTTCCCGCGGAAGTGCGTGCCGCGGTGGAGGTCATTTCGCGCTCCGGAGGGACACCGCTGGTGGTGGCGGAGAACGGCCGGGCACTGGGAGTGATTCACCTAAAGGACATCGTAAAGGGCGGCATGCGGCAGCGTTTCGATCAACTGCGCGCCATGGGAATCACGACGGTGATGATTACGGGGGATAATCCGTTGACGGCGGCGGCAATTGCCAGGGAGGCAGGGGTGGACGACTTCCTGGCGCAGGCTACGCCGAAGGACAAGCTGGACTTGATCCGCCGCGAACAGGGCCAGGGCAAACTGGTTGCCATGACGGGCGACGGCACCAACGATGCGCCGGCGCTGGCGCAGGCCGATGTAGGCGTGGCCATGAATACGGGCACCCAGGCGGCAAAAGAGGCGGGCAACATGGTGGACCTCGATTCGAATCCGACCAAGCTGATTGAGATCGTCGAAATCGGCAAGCAGCTGCTGATGACGCGGGGCGCGCTGACGACGTTTTCGATCGCGAATGACGTGGCCAAATATTTTGCCATCATCCCTGCCATGTTTGCCGGGACGTTCCCGGTTCTTCAAGCGCTCAACGTGATGCGGCTGGCGACGCCCCATTCGGCGATTCTGTCGGCGGTCATCTTTAATGCGCTGATCATCGTGGCCCTGATTCCGCTGGCGCTGCGCGGGGTGAAATATGTTCCGCAGGGAGCGGCCGTGTTGCTGCGCCGAAATCTGCTGGTATACGGAGTGGGCGGAGTAATCGTGCCCTTCATTGGAATCAAGCTGATTGATTTGCTCATTGTGCGGGCGGGGTTGGCATAGAGGCAATTATGAAAAAAAACTTGATCAGTGCGGTGCTGATGACCCTGGTCACGACCGTGTTGTTTGGTCTGCTGTTTCCGCTGCTGGTGACGGGACTGGCGCAGGTTTTGTTTCCGAAGCAGGCCAATGGAGAACTGGTGACGCGGAATGGCACCATCGTGGGATCGCGCTTGATCGGCCAGTCATTTTCCTCCCCCGGCTATTTCCACTCACGTCCCTCGAACGCAGGAACAGGGTATGATGCGGCCAACTCCAGCGGATCGAATCTGGGGCCAACCAATCAGACTCTCATCGCGCGGGTCCAGGCAGATGCCGACCGCCTGCAGGCGGAGAATCCCGGGGTCCCAATCCCGGTGGATTTGCTGACTTCCTCGGGTTCGGGGCTTGATCCCCATATCTCGCCCGCGGCGGCGGAATTTCAGGTGCCCCGCATTGCGAAAGAGCGCAGGCTGAGCCAAGATGTGGTTCGCGAAGCGGTTCGCCAGCATACCGAGTCGCGGCAGTTCGGATTTCTGGGTGAGCCGCGAGTCAACGTCCTCGAATTGAATCTTGCTTTGGATGAGATCTCGCCGAAGCCACGCTGATCTGTCCACGAAACAACTTTGTGCTCTCCCATAAGCACTGCTCGTACGCACGGAGGTGCCTCTCCGGCGCCGCAACGGCAATAGAATTCTCTTGCACCTGCGACCCGGCCGGGAGAGTGCGCCTGAGAAACGACATTGACGCGAACCGCTTGCGTGCGGTCTGATAGGTTCGCATGGGATGCGACTTGCAAGCGGGCCCACGTGAGACTACAGAGATGACGATCGCGCAGGGAAGGCGGGAAAACAGCCCGCTCCCGGCGCTTTTGTCGGCAGCGTGGCTGCCATGAGCGAACAGAAGCGTCCAACAATCCCGTGGATGGATGTGCTTTGGCTGCTGTTTCTGGCCATACTTGCGCTATTGCCGCCGAGGGCGGAGATCCACAAGCAGCTTACTCTGTTGGCCATTGGAGTGGTGCAGTTCAGCGAGGGCTGGCTTCTGGCGCGCGTTCCGCGAGGCGGCGCGGCCTATATCGTTTTGCTCAAGATCGCGCTGGCGACCCTGCTCATCGACCACACGGGCGAAGTCGGAATTAACAGCAGCTACTATCCGATCTTCTATGTTCCGATCGTCACGGCGGCAGAATATTTCAGTCCGTTGGGGACGTTGCTGTGGACGGCGCTGGCCTCGGCCGCCTACTGCTCGTATCTTTATCCCGCGCTGCAGGAATATGAAATCACTCCGGAGAACTACGGCCTGCTGGCCATCCGCATTGTGTTTTTCTTTCTCGCGGCGATGGTGGTAAACCGCTTTGTGGTCGAGAACCGTCGCCAGATCAAACTCCATCAGGAGCTGGCGGAGACGCTGGCTGAAACCAACCGCAGGTTGGAGCAGGCGCAGGAGGAAGCGCGGCGTTCGGAGCGGCTGGCGGCTCTGGGGCAGATGTCCGCCGGCCTGGCCCACGAGATTCGCAATCCTCTGGGGGTGATCAAGGGTTCGGCGGAGATGCTTCACCAGAAGCTGGGGGAATCGAATCCGCTGGCCAGCGAATTGGCGGGCTACATTTCGAGTGAGACCAACCGTTTGAGCGCTCTGGTCACCCGCTTTCTCGATTTTGCCCGTCCGCTGCAGGCTGAGTTGGCCCCGGCTGAAATTACTGCGGTGCTCGATCGCGCCCTGCGCTCGGTAGGGCTAACGCAAAAAGACGAGTTGGTCCGCGTGGAACGGCAATATGAGGCGAACCTGCCGCTGGTTCCGTTGGATGAGAGCCTTTGCGAGCAGGCGTTCGTGAATCTGATTCAGAACGCTTATGATGCCATGGGCAGCAGCGGCGGAACAGTGCGGGTGACGGCGGCCAGGGCAAACAACGCGGGCCGGTATGGAGTGGAAGTGCGAATCGAAGATACGGGGCCCGGGGTTCCGGCGGAACTGCGCGAGCAAATCTTCAATCCCTTTGTGACCACCAAGAAAACGGGCGTGGGGCTGGGACTGTCGATTGTCTCCAGGATCGTTGACGGCCATCATGGAACCATTCGCGTTGAAGCTGGCGGGAACGATCAGCAGGGGGCGTGCTTTGTGGTCTTTCTTCCGGCGAGCGACGAGGCTGCTGCCCAGGCATCTTAAGCGAGTAGAAGTTTAGACTGTGCTGCGGTTGAAGAATCGGCCGACAACTATCCACCACTATGCCAACCATCTTGATTGTCGAAGACGAAGCGAAGATGCGCCGCCTGCTCGAATTGAATCTCGGGGAGGACGGCTTCAGCACGCTTTCCGCGGGTGACGCAGAGGCTGGGCTGAAACTTCTGCGCGAGAACACGGTGGATCTTGTGGTCACGGACCTCAAACTGCCGGGGATGAACGGCCTCGAGTTTCTCCAGGCGATCAAGCGGCAAAACGCTGCACTGCCGGTGGTGGTGATGACGGCGTTCGGCACCGTAGAAACCGCCGTGGAAGCCATGAAAGCGGGGGCCAGCGACTACGTTTTGAAACCGTTCTCGCTGGGCGAGATGCGCATGGTGATCCGCAAGGAACTGGATGTCCACAACTTGCGCGAGGAAAATCGGTCATTGCGCGAGGCGCTGGGCAAGCGGTATGCCCATCCGAATGTAGTGGCGCGCAGCGCGAAGATGCAGGAGGTGCTGGCCACGGTGGAAGGGGTAGCGCCCACGAATTCGACGGTGCTGCTGGGCGGTGAAAGTGGCGTGGGCAAGGACTTGATTGCGCGCGCGATTCATGAGAAGTCGCGGCGCGCTTCAGGACCCTTCATCAAGATCAATAGCACGGCGATTCCGGAGAATCTTCTGGAGAGCGAACTATTCGGTTATGAGAAAGGTGCCTTCACAGGTGCGACCGGAAGCAAGCCAGGGAAGTTCGAACTGGCCGACAAGGGAACGCTGTTCCTCGATGAGATCGGCGACGTGCCGCCGGCGACGCAGGTGAAGCTGCTGCGCGTGCTACAGGAGCGCGAGTTTGAGCGGCTGGGGGGCACGCGCACGGTGAAAGTGGATGTGCGGCTAATCGCAGCCACCAACCGCGATCTGCGCGAGGCGCTCGAGCAGGGAACGTTTCGTGAGGATCTTTACTATCGTTTGAATGTGGTCCCCATCGATATTGCACCGCTGCGGCAGCGCAAGGAAGATATCCCGGATCTGGTGAATCTTTTTATTTCGCGCTTCGCGGCGGATTCCGGCAAGCCAGTGAAGAGCATTACCCCCGAGGCGATGCAGATTCTGGTGAACTACCACTGGCCGGGGAATGTGCGCGAATTGCAGAACATCATCGAACGGGCATGCGCACTGGCGAAGGGCACGGTGCTTGAGGCGGCGGACATCCATCTGGATTTGCGTCCGGCCAAGGCAGCCAACGGTGCCAGTGGATTTCTTCCCGAGGGTATGACGCTGGAGCACTGGGAGGATGAAATGATTCGCGAGGCGCTGCGGCGGGCGAACGGAAATAAGAGTCAGGCGGCGCGGTTGCTGGGGCTGTCGCGGAATGCGCTGCGGTACCGGCTGTCGAAGATTGGGATTTCGGATGAGGGGGAGAAGGAAGCATGAGCGACTCCCTATTTGATTTTCTACCGGGTGCGGTCGAACCGAGTTACGATTGCGACGATTTGGCACGGACAAAACTCACGACGACGAAACTCACCTTGACAACGCTGTCCACAGCGTTGGTGCTCGAGACGTTTGAGAGACCAGCGTCGAGTTTTCTTGATCAAAGCCCCGACTGACTAGCGGGGCTTTCGTGTTTTTCGCACCTCACTTGCCGCCGACTATCAACTCACGCACCCCCGGCTCAGTTCCCACGTGGCCAAGGTGGCGTCGCGAGTTGCTCTTGCGACTGGTTGAAAACCACCACTTTGGCTCTGCGCGGCCACCGGCCGCGGATGCGGTCCTCCATTTTGATCGATCACCATCGCCTTTCTTTCTGAAAATAAACAAGTTGCCCAACCGAACCTCAGCGGACCTTTTGGCATGGCAGTTGCTTTGTACTGTATCGGCATCAATCTTCGAAATTCGGGTTTCATTGGATGCAAAACCGTTTGTGGTCCGGTTTGTGATGAGGTGTATCGTGAGAAGGAAATTCCTAGCAGGTTATGCAGTCTTGACTCTGGCGCTGGCCGTCGCGGTGTCCGTCAACGTACAGGCCCAAACTACGCAGGAAGGCACAGGGCCTTCTGACCAGCCCAGCGCGCCGATGGAAATAGGACAGGATAAGCCCGCGCAACCGGCGCAGGCCGATCAACCGGCTCAACCAGCCCCAGCGCCGCAGGCCGCCGAAGCGCCGAAACTTACCGAGGAAGCTAAGCCCGGGGGACCGTCGGGCGAAGCCCCGGCAAAGACCGACAAGGGTGTGGGCCGCGTCAGCATGATTCACGGCGATGTGTCGACCGAGCGCGGGGATTCGGGCACTTGGTCCGCTGCTGTGTTGAATCAGCCCGTGGTGAACGGCGACAAGGTTTCCACCGGAGCTGGCGGGCGAGCCGAGGTACAACTCGACTTCGCTAACATTCTCC
>Ga0302324_100027724_pt1 | contig 10786 bp, 8 predicted proteins | sample Palsa_T0_1_FD_201949 | JGI IMG/M metagenome (GOLD analysis project Ga0302324, IMG submission 201949) | Peat permafrost microbial communities from Stordalen Mire near Abisko, Sweden - Palsa_T0_1 | ecosystem: Environmental > Terrestrial > Soil > Palsa > Peat permafrost | place: Sweden: Abisko...
CGGATTTCCAGCATGATGGACGCGGAGAACAATTTGAGTTTCGCTGCGTTGGGGCCTCCTCTCGCAGCGCGCAACAACGCCGCATAGCGTGAGGGTGCCAGCACGGTGAGCATCAACCACCCACTGGCGGCGTATCTGACGGAGGCAGGAGTTGTCCATGAAGAAGCTGCAATATGTATTTATGTCGTTGGCCGCGCTGCTGCTTGCAACGCCGGCTTTTGCGCAGGAAGCTGCTGTTAACGGCGGGAGTCCTGCCGGCCAGTGGGTTCCGCTAGCTGCTGCCCTGGGCATGGCCCTGGCTGCAGGTCTCTGCGGTTTGGGTCAGGGTAAGGCGACCGCTTCGGCAACCGAGGCGCTGGCACGTAACCCAGGTGCTCGTCCTGGAATCTTTATCTTCCTGATTCTCGGCCTTGCGTTTATCGAGTCGCTAGCACTGTTTACGTTCGTCATCATCTTCCTGAAGGTAAAGGCTTAGCTTTTACGTTTGGTAGTTGTCGCATGGAAGAGCCTCCGCTGATTGCGGAGGCTCTTCTGTTTGTGGTGGAAGAGCTTGAGAGGCTTGTGTCCTGCCGGACGGCCCACTGCGCGTGGGGCGGCCACTTCGTGGCGTGTGTATCTTGTCGTGGCAGGTACGAACCGCACGGCCCTCGCGATGCTTGGAAACAATGTTCGTCCCGACCAATGGGGGAGGACTACACAAGATCGTCGTTGCAAGAGAGGTATACCCGCCATGAAGTGGCCGCTCCAAGCGCAGTGGGCCCGTCCGGCAGGACATGGGTGCTTGCCTATTTGTCGAAGTTGAGCTGGAGCTGGCAGTTGTCGGGGGAGGCGGCGCATTGCTGGCGGCCTTGCTCGATGAGGGTGGAGTGGCTGGCGTATTCGGCGAAGGAGACTGCGCCGCTTGGGAGGATACCAAGGGTGAGGGTGGCGATTGCGGCGAGAGCGAGTCCGACGGCCGCAGGAATGCTGATGCGGCGAAGCTGGTTGAGGCGGACGCTGTCTGAGCCTGGCTTGGTGTAGACGGCTGCGAGCAGGCGGAGGTAGTAGAAGCAGGCGATGCCGCTGTTGAGCAGGCCGATGATGGCGAGCCAGATGTTGCCGTGGTGGATGGCGGCGGAGAAGACGTAGAACTTGCCGAAGAAGCCGCCGGTGAAGGGGATTCCGATGAGGGAGAGCAGAAAGAAGGCGAGCAGAGCGGCGAGGTAGGGACGCTTCTGGCCGAGGCCGGTGTAGTCGTCGATGGTGCGGGCGCGCTCGTCGTAGCCGCTGATCTGGGTGAGGACGGCGAAGGCACCGACGTTCATGGCGGCGTAGGTGGCAGTGTAGAAGCAGGCGGCGGCGATGCCGTCGAAGGGGAAGGCGGTGAAGGCTACAAGGAGATAGCCGGCGTGGGCGATGCTGGAGTAGGCAAGCATGCGTTTGACGTCACGCTGGAGCAGGGCGCCAAGGTTGCCGATGGTCATGGAGAGAGCGGCGAGGATCCACATGAGGACGGTCCAGCGGTGCTGCATCGCCGGGAAGCCGGTGAAGGTGATGCGGAGCAGGACGGCGAAGGCTGCGGCCTTGGGGGCGGTGGACATGAGGCCGACGACGGGTGCTGGAGCTCCCTGGTAGACGTCAGGGGTCCAGACGTGGAAGGGAGCGGCGGAGACCTTGAAGCCGAGGCCGATGAGGATCATGGCGAGTGCGGTGAAGGCGAGGTACGGGGTGGTGGTGGTTTCGAGGCCGTGAGCGATGGCGTAGATGTTGGTCGAGCCGGTGGCTCCGAAGGCGAGGGCGACGCCGTAGAGGAAGAACGCAGTGGCAAAGGAGCCGAGGAGGAAGTACTTGATGGAGGACTCGGAGCCGGTGGCCTGGCCTTTGCGGAAGCCGCAGAGGATGTAAGTGGAGATGGAGGATATCTCGAGGCCGACGAAGACCATGAGAAGCTCAACCGAGCAAGTCATCAGCATCATGCCGACGGCTCCGAAGAGGGAGAGGGCGAAGTACTCGCCGGCGTGGCTGGCGTTGCCTTCAAAATAATCCAGGGAGCCGAGGAGGGTGACGAGGACTACGGCTCCGATGACGAGGTGGAAGAGCACGGAGAAGGCATCGACCTGGATGGTGCCGGAGAAGGCGTGGACAGTGCCGAGAGAGATCTGATACCAACTGGCGACGAGGGCGGCGACGGTGCCGAGGATGGCGAGCCAGCCGAGCGACTTGCGGCTGGTGGCTGGCTTGAGGCATGGCTCGGCGAGCATGACGAGTACGCCGGTGAGGGTGAGGATGAGTTCGGGAAGGAGAGCGAGTACGTTAGGCGACATTTAGCGGGCTCCCCCGTCTCTTGGTGCAACGTAGGGTATTGGTTGGCTTATTAAGACGGCGCGTGAGAAGCCGGTGTAGAGGCATCGGCCGGAGGCGTCTCGAAAGGCGATGGGAAGCGCACCGGGCATGCCGGGGAACGCGCTGGCGAAGGCGGCTGCGTTGGGGGGCTCAGACTGGGCTGTGGCCAGGGCAGTGCCGGCGGTGTCGATCGCACGCATCCAGTACGGCGAGGCGATGCCCATGAGCAACATGACGGCGACCAGGGGCCATAGTGCGAGGTGCTCGCGGGCGTCCAGATCCGGGGCTGCTACCTCTGATGTGTTGTTGTTGAGGTTGCCATAGAAGACGCGCTGGATCATCCAGAGCATATAGGAGGCGGTGAGGATGACGCCGGTGGTGGCGAGGACGGTCCAGCGGGTGTGATGGTGGACGACCGACTGCATCCCTCCGGTGAGTACGAGGAACTCGCCTACGAAGCCGTTGAGCATGGGCAGGCCGATGACCGAGAGCGTGGTGATGACGAAGAGGGTGACCATCCAGGGAAGCTTCGCGGCGAGGCCACCGTAGTCGCGCATATCGTAGGTGCCGTAGCGCTCGTAGAGGATGCCGAGGAGGATGAAGAGTGCGCCGCCGCCGATGCCTTCGTTGAGGGTAGCGTAGATGCCGCCGTCCATGCCGGCGATGGTGAAGGTGAAGATGCCGAGGATGACGACGCTGACGTGGCCGAGGGTGCCGTACGCGGCGAGCTTCTTCAGATCCTTCTGCGTGAGGGCGAGGAGTGCGCCGTAGACGATGCCGATGGCGCCGAGCGCGATCATGAGGGGAGCGATGTGGCGGGACTGCTCCGGGAAGATGCTGAAGGAGAAGCGCAGGATGGAGTAGAGGCCAAGTTTGCCGGCGAGGACCATGACGGCGGCTGTCGGGGCTTCACTGATGGCGTCGGATAGCCAGCCGTGGAGTGGGAAGACGGGGACCTTGACCGCAAAGGCGACCAGGAAGGCGAGGGAGGCCAGCCAGAGGGCTGCGGAGTTGTTCGAGATGCCGTGGGCGGCGGCGAGCTGGGCGAGATCGGGAAGCTGGAAGGTGCCGGTCTTCGCGTAGACCCAGAGCATGCCTACGAGCAGGATGGCCGATGGGATGAAGGTATAGAGGAAGTACTTGATGGCGGCGCGGCGGCGGTTCGCAGTGCGGCCGAAGGTGGCGATGAGCAGCGTCATTGGGACGAGGGAGAGCTCCCAGAAGGCGTAGTAGAGGAAGAGGTCGAGCGAGACGAAGATGCCGAGCATCGCGACCTGCTGGAGCAGGAAGAGGGTATAGAAGAGCTTTTTGCGTTCGCTGATGGTGTTCCAGGAGATGAGGACGCCGAGGGGGGCGAGGAAGCCGGTGAGGACGACGAGCCACATGGAGAGGCCATCGACGCCGAGATGGTAGCGGATGGCGGGTGAGGTGATCCAGGAGGCGTTCTGGTCGAATTGGAATGAGCCTGCGGCGGCTGTGTAGTTGTAGTGGAAGGGAAGATGTAGGGTGAGGGCGAAGGTGACGAGGGTGACGATGAGCGCGCCCCACTGCATCAGCTTGCCCTTGTCGGGCAGGAGGGCCAGCAGGACCGCGCCCGCGAGGGGGACGAAGGTGAGGACGGTCAGGATGGTGTGATCGATATTCATCGTTTCCTTTGGTGAAGCGACTACGGCGGTACGAAGTACAAAAGCAGATTCCTACGGGATGACAAAAAGAACAAACAACGGCAAGAACAACGACGAAATACGGGGATCCTTCGCTACTCTCAGGATGACGACTTAAAAACTAGCAACAGCAACAGCAGGTGCAGCGGGTCCTTTAGTGCGGCCAGATGGAGCGGCCGAAGATCATGACGAGTAGAACGGCGGCGGCTCCCAGGGCGAGCCAGCCGGCGTAGGAGCGAATGTTGCCGGACTGGACCTTGCGGACGAGCGAGCCGAGGCCGCGCGTGGTTGCAGCAGCGGCCGCGCCGGAGCCGTTGACGATGCCTCCGTCGATGAGGCCGCCGAGGAAGATGCGGCTAAACATCAGCAGAGGGGTGATAATGACCGCGCCGTAGATCTCGTCCATATAGAACTTGTTTTCGACCAGGCGATAGAGGGCTGGAGCACGCTGGGCGAGTGCAGCTGCGGTACCGGGCTTTTTGTAATAGAAGAGGTAGGCGATAAAGAGGCCGGTGAGAGCGGTGAGGACGGAGACAGCGGCAAGGCCAAGCTCGAGACCGTGGCTGGCTGCTGAGGTTGAGGCCTCTGCGATCGCGCCGGTACCGAAGACGGGGTCGAGGAAGTGCTCGATCTCGTTGTGGCCGCCCATCGCAGCAGGGACGCCGACCCAGCCGCCGATGATGGAGAGGATGGCGAGGACGACGAGCGGGAAGAGCATGATCCAGGGCGACTCGTGGACGCCGTGGGTGTGGGATTCTTCGGGATCGACGACCATGACGGCGTGGCTGCCGGAGTGAGTGTGTACGGCGGCTCCGTGATCGTGGAGGTCAGTGTGTTCGTCGAAGCGCTCGGGTCCGAAGAAGGTCTTGAACCAGAGGCGGAACATGTAGAAGGCGGTCATGCCCGCGGTGACGAGGCCGACGAACCAGAGGAGCTTGCCGAGGGGGTTGTTGGAGATGAAGGCCTGGTAGAGGATTTCATCTTTGGAGAAGAAGCCTGCGAGGGGCGGGATGCCGGCGATGGCGAAGACACCCATCGTCATGGTCCAGAAGGTGATGGGGATGCGCTTGCGGAGGCCACCCATCTTGCGCATGTCCTGCTCGCCTGAGAGGGAGTGGATGACGGAGCCGGCGGCGAGGAAGAGGAGAGCTTTGAAGAAGGCGTGGGTGAGGAGGTGGAAGATGCCGGCGGTGTAGGCTCCGACTCCGCAGGCGAGGAACATGTAGCCGAGCTGCGACACCGTTGAATATGCCAAGACGCGTTTGATATCGTGCTGCACCATGCCGATGCAGGCGGCGAAGATGGCGGTGGCGGCTCCGATGATGGCTACGACGGCGAGGGCGTAGGGGCTGCGGTCGAAGAGGGTGTGGCAGCGCGCGATCATGTAGATGCCGGCGGTGACCATGGTGGCGGCGTGGATGAGGGCGGAGACGGGCGTGGGGCCTTCCATGGCGTCGGGAAGCCAGATGTAGAGGGGTATTTGTGCGGATTTACCGGTTGCTCCGAGGACGAGCAGGAGGGCGATGGCGGTGAGGATGCCGCCGTGCCAGTCGGGATTTGCACTGATGGCGTTGAAGACGTGGGTGAAGTCGAGCGAGCCGAACTCACGAACGATGAGGAACATGGCGAGGAGGAAGCCGAAGTCTCCGATGCGGTTGACGATGAAGGCTTTTTTGCCGGCGTTGGCGGCGGAGTCTTTCTTGAAGTAGAAGCCGACGAGCAGGTAGGAGGCGAGACCGACGCCCTCCCAGCCGACGAAGAGCAGAAGGAAGCTCGACGACAGGACGAGGATGGACATGAAGAACATGAAGAGGTTGAGGTAGGCGAAGAAGCGCCAGTATCCCTCTTCGTGGGCCATGTAGCCGGCGGAGTAGAGATGGATGAGGAAGCCGACGCCGGTGACGACGCCAAGCATGATGAGGGTGAGGTGGTCGACGGTGAAGGCGAAGTCGATGTGGAGGCCGGTGATGGCGATCCAGGGGCCACTGGTGACGGTGAAGGCCAGCGGAGCGCCTGCGGACTTCATGAACAGCCAGAGGTTCATGACGATGTAGGCGGGGTAGATGGTGAAGAGAAGCGCGATGGCTGTGACGGCTCGGCGGGGCAGCTTGCGGCCGACGGTTCCGTTGATGAGGAAGCCGGCGAAGGGGAGGATTGGAATCAGCCAAAGATTGGAAGGCATAGAGGTCACGATTTCATCAGGTCGATCTGGTCGACGTTCAGCGTCTGGCGGGTGCGGAAGATGGCGATGATGATGGCAAGGCCGACGGCGGCCTCGGCTGCGGCGACGACCATCACGAAGAAGACGAAGATTTGGCCGGAGACCTGGTGCCACATGTGCGAGAAGGCGACAAAGGTAAGGTTGACGGCGTTGAGCATGAGCTCAATCGACATGAAGACGGTGATGAGGTTGCGCTTGATGAGGAAGGCTGCGACACCGATGGAGAAGAGGATGGCGGCGAGGATGAGGTAGGCGGCGATAGGAACTTGTGCGGACATGACTACTGCTCCTTTCGCGCGAGCACGACGGCTCCGAGGATGGCGACGAGGATGAGGATGGAGGTGACTTCGAAGGGGAGCAGGAGTTTGGTGAAGAGGATGGTGCTGATCTCGGAGATATTGCTGGTGATGTGGTTGAGATAGCCGCCGATGTTGGTGGTGCCGAGGGCGTGGCGCTCGGAGAGGAAGACGAAGGTGAGCAGACAGAAGATGGCCGCTGCGCCGGGGAAGCCGACGATATAGGCGGCTCGGCTGCCGGTGGTTCGCTCTTCTTCGCCGGCGTTGAGCAGCATGATGACAAAGACGAAGAAGACCATGATGGCGCCGGAGTAGACGATGACCTGGGCGGCGGCGAGGAACTCGGCACCGAGGGACCAGTAGAGAACGGCCAGGGACATCATGACGACGACCAGCGAGAGGGCGCTGTTGATGGGGTGGCGCTGCAGGAGGAGGTTGAGTGCTCCTGCTACCGCCAGCGCGCCAAAGATGATAAAGAGTGCCAGTTGCATGGTGTTCCGCGATTCCTTTTTGAATCTCTTGAATCGTTTGAGACGCTTGGATCAGAGCAGAAGGCTTTTGGGCTATCTGCTGATTGTAAAACAGCTTGCTGCGATGCTTCGTGACAACTTGCTGGTCTGCCGCAAACTAACTGCGTAGAGCGATAACGAGACTGGTGATGATGATGTTGGCCATGGCGACGGGCAGGAGGAACTTCCAGCCGAAGCTCATGAGCTGATCGTAGCGGAAGCGGGGCAAGGTGCCGCGCACCCAGATGAAGAGGAGAAGAAAGCCAAGGACCTTGACGACGAACCAGAGGATCGGCAGGATGGCGGCGACGATGGGACCGCCGAAGTCGGGGATGAGATGACCGAAGGGGCTGGAGGCGCCGCCGAAGAAGAGGAGGGTGGCGACACAGCTAACGGTGATCATGTTGGCGTACTCGGCCATGAAGAACATGGCGAACTTCATGGAGGAGTACTCGGTGTGGTAGCCGGCGACGAGCTCGGATTCGGCCTCGGGGAGGTCGAAGGGTGCGCGGTTGGTCTCGGCGTAGGCGGCCATGATGTAGACGAAGAAGGCGACGAACTGGAAGCCGCCGAAGAAGTTCCAGGAGAGCAGGCCGTGGGCGCCCTGGCTGTTGACGATGTCGCGGAGGCTGAGGGACTGGGCGCGGAGGACGACGCCAACGAGCGAGAGGCCGAGGGCCAGCTCGTAGCTGATCATCTGCGAGGTGGCGCGGAGGCTGCCGAGGAGGGCGAACTTGTTGTTCGACGACCAGCCGGAGAGTGCGATGCCGTAGACGCCGATGGAGGTGATGCCGAGAATGACGAGAAGGCCGATGTTGAGGTCGGCGATATTGAACATCTCGACGCCCTTGACGGTCTGCATTCCACCGAAGGGGACTACAGCGATGGAGATTAGTGCGCAGGCCAGCGCGATGATGGGGGCGAGGATGAAGAGAGGGCGTTCGGCTGCGATGGGCATGAGGTCTTCCTTGAGGAAGAGCTTGATGCCGTCGGCGAGGGGCTGCAGCAGGCCGAAGGGGCCTACGCGTGAAGGTCCCCAGCGGTTCTGGATGCGGCCCAGGACCTTGCGCTCGAGCAGCACCGTGTAGGCGACCGCCGTCAGGGTGATGACGAGGACGACCACGACCTTGAGAATGCTGAGCAGCAGGAATGTCTGAAAATCTGTCAGGTGCATAATGTTTTTGCTTTCAGCTCTGAGCTTTTGATCTCTGAGTTTTATGCTGCAACTGCTTGAATCGGAATCTTTAGTCGGCTGCGGTTTGAATCTGGGTGAGGCCGGTTGGTGGGCGAAGGCTCTCGTTGTGCTGCAGGTCGGAGAGCATGGCGGAGTAGCGGCCCAGGGTGCCAGAGGTGAAGAGGGTATCGTTTGCGGGCAGTACGAGATCGCGACGATTGCCTATCTGAACGAGGCCCGATGCTGCAGGTTCGAGGTGCTGGTCGTTGCCGCTGAGAAGCTGGAGACGGAGCAGATTGTAGCCGGGGACGAGGCGCTGAATCTCGTCGAGGATGGCGAAGGAGTCGAACGGGCTGAGTTTGGGCTCGAGGTTGTTCGCGGTGAGCCAGACGGCGTGACGGTCGGCCTCGCCGGACTGAGCGCCGCGGGACTGGCCCATGTCTGCGCGTGTTCCTTTGCCGAAGGGAACGAGCGCTTGCATGTTCGCGCCCATCTTGTCGGCGATGCGGACGATCATCTCGAAGTCGGTGCGGACGCCGGCGCGGTCTCCGGCTTTGCTGACGAGCTGAAGGTCGCCGTAGCTGTTGGTGACGGAGCCGGACTTCTCGTAGAGGTTCGCGGCGGGAAGGATGACGTCGGCCAGGGCTGCGGTCTCGGTGAGGAACATGTCCTGAACCACTACGAAGGTATTGGCCAAGGAAGAGGGATCGACCCCGTAGCGGGAGATGGGGTTGGAACCGACGACGTAGAGGGCGGAGAGTTCTCCACGGCCGGCAGCTTCGAAGATCTCGAGCATGTTGAGACCTGGGGCCGTGGGGGTGTTGTATTCGGCGAAGGTGGTGTTGTCTGCGACTGGGGTATAGCCGGGGAGCATGTCGGGGAGCAGGCCCATGTCGGCGGCGCCGCGAGAGTTGGCGTAGTCGGAGAGGAGAGCGAACTTCCTGTTGGGCAGCGTGGTGCCGAAGGCCAGGAGGCGCTTGAGGTCGCCACCGCGGATGTCGGAGCCGATGAGAACGAGGAGCTGCTCTTCGGCGCGGACGGCGGTGCGGAATGCGTGGAAGGAGGCGGCGTCTGCGCCGGGGTGGGTGAGGGCTTCGGCGGCGGTGTCGTCTCCGGCGAGGAAGCTGGCGAGTGCGCCGTAGTTGAAGGGAGCGATGTGGGCGAAGGCCTTGGCCTGGCGGCGGAGTTTGATCTCGGCAGAGTTCGCGATGTAGAGGCGGGCGCGGTTGTTGCGGACGTTGGTGCGGATGTTCCACGCGGTGGCGGGAGCTTGAATGGTGGGATCGCCGCCGAGGATCATGATGGCTGGGGCGGTGAGTGTGTCGCGCAGGGACGCGGTACGACCGGGATGGCCGGCGAGCGCCTGGGCGAAGGAGACGTAGTCGGCGGTGCGGTGGTGGTCGATGTTGTTGGTGCCGAGGACGGTGCGGGCAAACTTCTGGAGGAGGTAGGCTTCTTCGTTGGTAGTGCGGTTCGAACCGATGACACCGATGCTCTTGCCGCCGCGAGTGTCGCGGAGCTCGCGGAACTTCTTGCCAACGTGGTCGAGTGCGACCTCCCAGCTTACGGGTTTCATTTCGCCGTTGGGCTGGCGAACGAGCGGCTGGGTGATGCGGGTTTCGTTGTTGGCGAAGTCGAAGGCGTAGCGGCCCTTGTTGCAGAGGAAGTCATTGTTGATGCCGGACTTGTCGCGGTTGTCGCCGCGGACGATTTCGCTGCCGTCGGAGGTGCTGCGCACGCCGAGGGTGGTCTTGCAGCCGTCGCCGCAGTGTGTGCAGATGGTGGAGACGTGATTCATCTCCCACGGGCGGGTCTTGTAGCGATAGGTACCAGAGGTCAAAGCTCCCACGGGGCAGGCGTCGATGCACATGCCGCACTGCTCGCAGTCGACGTGGGCAAGGTCGTCGGGGGACATCTGCGGGGGAACGTTGGGGGCGATGACCGAGGAGCTGCCACGGTTCTGGATGCCGAGCGCGAAGACGTCCATGCCTTCGCCACACATGCGGACGCAGCGGTAGCAGAGGATGCAGCGGGGGCGGTCGAAGTAGACGACGGGCGACCACTTCTGCTCTTCGCGATGGTTCTTGGGCTCAGCGTAGAAGCTGTCGGCGGCACCGTACTTGAAGGTCATGTCCTGCAACTCGCACTCGCCGCCGGCGTCGCAGACGGGGCAGTCGAGAGGGTGGTTGCCGAGGAGGAGTTGCAGCGTGGCTTTGCGTGCCTGAGCGATCTCGGGCGTCTCGGTTTGGACGACCATGCCCTCGGCGACCGGGGTGGTGCAGGCGGTCTGGAGCTTGGGCATCTTCTCGATGCGGACGACGCACATGCGGCAGGCTGCCTGGAGCGAGAGGCCGGGGTAGTAGCAAAAGGCGGGGATCTCAATGCCGGCGGTCTTGCAGGCTTCGATGAGAAGGGTGCCCGCGGGGGCGGTGAGTTGTTTGCCGTCTACGGTGAATTTTACGTCTGGCATATGGTCCTTGTTGTTACAGGTTAGCGCGGAATTCTCAGTCGAGAGTTCTGGTCAGATGCCCTTCATTGGGACTGGTGCGATAGCGTGGGACTTGTATGAACGGTTTGGGAGAGAGCGGCCTCGACGACGG
>Ga0302324_100027729_pt1 | contig 10785 bp, 8 predicted proteins | sample Palsa_T0_1_FD_201949 | JGI IMG/M metagenome (GOLD analysis project Ga0302324, IMG submission 201949) | Peat permafrost microbial communities from Stordalen Mire near Abisko, Sweden - Palsa_T0_1 | ecosystem: Environmental > Terrestrial > Soil > Palsa > Peat permafrost | place: Sweden: Abisko...
TCGAGATGCTTCCCGCATACTGTCCTCCGTGCGCTTCAGCCGCTAGCCGAGCCGCACATGCCGTTTAGTATACAGAGAAAGCGGTTCCGGGTTCACCGCACACGGCGTTTTAGAGCGCGCTGGGATTTCCCACGCCAGCCACGACGCCGCCGGCGTAATAGTGCTTCACGATGGCCGGCATTTTCACCACTTCCGCCGCCGGCCCGATGGCCGCTTCCCTGAGACGGCGCTCGATGCAAGCCCGCATTCCCTGCTCCACCGCGGTGGCGAAGGCGCTCAACACCAGGGAGCTGGTCTCGACGCCCGCGTCGCGGAAAAAATTCACGGCTTGCGCATCGGTGAGCGGTATTCGCAATTCCCATAAGTGCTTTGCGTCGACGCGCTCGAAGTCTTCAAAAACCAGGCCTTCGAAATCCATTCGGACGCCTTGGAATCCAAACTCACGGCTGCCCGAGCGGATCCGGATCCAGCACTCTTCGACGCCGGTGGCGCGCGCCAGCGCCTTTTCGAAGTCCACCAGCCGAGTCTCAAAGTCGATGATGCGACGGAATCCTCCCTGCAGGAACAGCCGGCCGGCCATCGCGAATTCGGTGTAGCCCAAGTGTTGAATGCCGGTCCAGGCGGCCGCGCAAAACGCAATCACAATCAGACCGCTGAACTGATTGCGGAGGGAACTGGCCATCAGCGAGAGCGCCGCCACCACTCCGCAGAACGAGTAAATGGTGAGGACCGCGCCCTTGGGGCTCAAGCCCCGCTCCAACAATTTGTGGTGAATGTGCCCTCGGTCGGCTTCAAAGATCGGGCGGTGACGCAAATAGCGCCGGGCGATGGACAGAGCCACGTCCAGCAGCGGGATCGAGACCGCCAGCAGCGGCACGGTCAGCGCGATCAAGGTGACCGATTTCTCGCTCCACAGAGCGCCGAAACAGCCCAGCAGAAACCCGATCAGCAGGCTGCCGCTGTCACCCAGGAAGACCGAAGCGCCGGTGAAGTTGTAGCGCAGGAACCCAAGCAGGGCGCCGGCCAGGGGCATGGTGGCGAGCGCCAGCGGCAAGTTGCCTTGCGTGAGCGCCGCGATCAGCATCGTCACGGTGGCCACCAGTCCCACGCCCGCCGCCAAACCGTCCATGCCGTCGATGAGATTGAATGCGTTGGTGCAGCCCACCAGCCAAAGCACCGTCAGCGCAAATCCCAATCCAGGCCAAGCCGGCAGGCTATGCAGGATGTGGATATCCACGCGAATTCCGGCGGCGTAAGCCAGCACCGCGGCCCCCGTGATTCCGATCAGTTTCTTCCAGGCGCTCAAGCGCAGCCGGTCATCGAGTATGCCGGTCGTAAACACCACCGAACCGGCCAGCACCAGATGCAAGATGTGCGGCAGCGCCCGGTGCAGGACGTAGGTGTAGCTGAAGGGCAAAGCGAAGGCGATGGCGAAGGTGGAGATATACGCCAGCACGATCGCGATGCCACCGACGCGCGGCACGGCCGCGGCATGCTTCTTGCGAACGCCATCGGGATGATCCAGGAACCCGAACTTTCCGATACGATCCCGGATCACCGGCGTCAGGATCAGCGCCAGGAGAACCGAAAGGGCGCCCAATGTGAGGATGAGAAACATAAGTCGTCCTTTGTTAAGCCGCTTGCTCACGCGCGCGGTTCAGACTCTCGATGATTGCCGACCCGCGACGAAAACACCGCTTCCCGTGGGCGCGACGAAAGGGAGCGGAACAACTTAGGGACTTTTTCAGCATCCCGCCAGGGAGCCGGCCCGTGTTAGCTGATCTCATTGAGCAGCTCCCGGATTCGCAGCGTTTCTTGAGGCGAAGGATGCTGCGCCAGCGCGGCCTGCAATTCCTTGCGCGCCACGGCTTTCTCGCCCTTCTGAAATAACGCCAGTCCTAAGTGGTAGCGGAAGCTGGCGGACCCGGGATACCTTTGCGCCAGAGTGCTGAAGGACTGGATGGCGCTGTCCAGCATGCCTTTTTTCAGGTAAATGTAGCCGATGGTATCGGAGAAGCTAGGCTGTCCGGGAATCTTCGCCAGGGCGTTCTTCGCCAGCCGGAGAGCCTCGTCCAGGTCGCCGCCCGTGTCGGCCAGAAAGAAAGCCGCGTTGTTCAAAGCGGGAGCGTTTTCGGGGTGGGCTTTCGCCACCTCCCGATAGAGCGCTCTGGCTTCCTCCAGACGGCCCGCGCGCGCCAGCGCATCGGCCAGATTTACAGCCACGCCGACATCGTCCGGATCCAGCCGATAAGCCTCCTGGTAGTAGGCGAGCGCACCGCTATGGTCGCCCTCCAGATCGCACACCTCGGCCAGCCGCCGCCGCACAACGATCGACTTGGGATCGGAAGAAAGCAGTTTCTGGTATTGCGAGCGAGCTACGTCGTATCGCCCGGAAAGAGCCTCGGTGCCGGCCACCTGCTCCAGGAGCACCGAAGAAGCCGGCCACTTGCCCAGTCCTTGGTTCAAAATCGCACGGGCCTGGTCTAACCGATTTTGGTGGACATAGGCTTGGGCCAGCGCGGCAAACACGCGCGCATCCCCGCCGGCGCGATGCCTGGTCAGAATATCGATGGCCTGCGGGAAATTCCCCTCGGCCAGCGCTAAAAGTCCCAGTTGGACCTGTGGCTCCCGATCTTGGGGGAAATCCTGGATCAGCTTGGCCACCACCGCGCGCGCCGCCACCCCATCGCCGGTTCCAATCAATCCGCTGCCGTAGAGCAGGCGGGCCCGGCGGTCGTTAGGCTGCGTGCTCAGAATCTGGCTGGCCTGCTGGATGGCCTCTTGCGGCCGATGCTGGATCAAGCCGATTTCAGCCAGTTCGTAGCGCGCACCCACCAGATCCGGGCGCTGGTGGATCGCCTCCAGAAACTGGTTTCGCGCGCCGGCCAAGTCTCCTTCCAGACGGTAGGCGCGGCCTAATTGCAGCCGCAAAGAAGTATCGCTTGGGTCTTTCTTGGACAGCGTCTGGAACTCGCGCACCGCCACTTCCGCTTTTTCGCGCCGGCCGCTATCCAGCAAAATGTCGGCGTGCACGCGGAGGATTCCACTGTCGGTCGGATTTTCCTTCTGGGCCTGTTCGGCGAGCTGAGTGGCCAGGTCCGTTTTACCCTGGCTCAACAGAGCCAGGACATTTCTTCTCCGGTAAACCAGTTTTGCCTTCGCATCTCCACTGGCATCGGCTCCCTGCCGGTAATAGGCGATGGCAGTGGCATAGTCGCGAAGTCCCAGGTAGAAGTCGCCCACCCAAAGCCGGGCCCGCGGGAAATTCCTCGGATCGTCCAGAAGGCGCTGCAAGGTCGCAGACATTTGCGCGCTGTCGTGCGTGCGGCGATAGTGCCGGGCCAGTTGGAGCGCATAGTCCGCGCTCTTGGGATTGTTGTTCACCTTGGCGCGCAGGATGTTCTCGGCATCCGCGGTCCGTTGGGCGTCCAGATAGAACTTGTACAGCAAGTCGTACACCGGGCCGTACGAGGTCTTCTTGCGGGCGACCAAATTCATCGCCAGCGTTTCGCCTTCCTGAGTTTCGCCATCCTGTATGAGCAGCCCCGCTAGCTCGGTAACTACGCCGGCGTTGGAGTGATTTACCTGGACCGCGCGGCGGAGGTATTCAATGGCCTCCTTCGGCTTGCGGTCGGTCGACGCCAGATAGCCTTTCAGCATCAGGCCTTCATAGGAATTGGGATTCCGGGAGAGAAATTCCTCGGATAATTTGCCGAGTTGGGTGTACAGGAGCTGGGGATGGCTGGGGTCGGCCAGATAGATGCCGAGGCAGACGTCGGCGAACTTCTTCTTGGCTTCCACGTCTCCGGGCAGCAGTTGAACCGCCCGGAATAAAGCGGTGTAGGCGTCGGGAGGCTGCTCCAGTTTGATGGCCGCCAGTCCCAGGCGATAAAATGCTTCGCCGTAAGTGGGATCCTTTTGGATGGCCTTGCGGTAATTCAAAGATGCGTCGGCATACTTGCCCGCGGCGAATAGTTTATTCCCTTTCGCTACATAGGCCTGCTTGGTCGCGCTACATCCCGATAACGCGATGAGCGAGACAGCAAAAATGCACGCGCACACAACTCTTCTCATAGTGCCGATTCTCCAATGGCCTTCGAAGTCTATGGTTAATATTGGGAGGGCTTTACCAGCCGCCGTCGAGGAGACAAACGAATCCTCTCAGCGTGGTAGGCAAGCAGCAGCCTTCCAGCCCGCTAGGACACGCAGGGTCCAGCTTTCACTTTCAGCAGTTCAAGAACAGACGGTCAACATGGTCCTCATTCCGGAGGACTCCCAGCGGCTGTCCCACACTTCGGCCAACACCTCAACAGCCCAGCCCTGCCAATGGACGTCACTTCTCTAAACGCCATCCCGGACGGGGCGCCCCACAGGGGCTGCGGTGAAGCGGTAGTGGGCCTACTTTCCGCGCCCGTTATCGTGCGCCGCGGAGAGTACCCACTACACGATCTCTTGCATCACCGAAAATCGGGACCTAACCGACCAATTTGCGCCGCGCGATCGGCACCAAACCCAAAAGACCCAAGCACAGGATCAGCAAGGACGGCTCAGGCGTCGCCGTTGTGGAGAACAAGTTCGTCACCGAACTCACCTGGGTGCTCGTCATCGGGACGCCGCCCCCGTAAACGAGAATGTCCTTGGCCACGCTGAGCGAACCGACCGGTGCGAACGTCGCCGAGCCGGTGCCCGCCAGGTTGCCGGCTACAAAGGTTTGGGTGAGCCCGCCGGATACTTCTGGGGACGTCTCGGCGACGTTGACGATTCCGTCTCCCGAGGATCCCTCCCCGGCCAGCGACAGGACCCAGTCGTCAATCGCGCATCCGGTGCAAGTGACCGTGTACTTGATCAACGAATCCTCTAACGTGCCTGGATTGGCAAACCAACCGGCGTCGAACTCAAGTCCCGACTCAGCGCCCGTGATAGGGTCCACTGTCACCGAGCCAGCCGGCGGCACGATAATAGCCCCGATCGATGTTGGAGTGTAACTGAAGTTACTGAATGTGAGGTCACCAATGGTGCACGACCCATCGGTAATATAGTCGGCGAGAGAGTCGCTTACGCAGGCGTCGGCGAACGCCGCGTAACTGACGCCGAAAACGAATGTGAACAAGAGAAGTGTTTTCTTCACTAACCGGCCCTCCTTCAAGGTACCAGTATTACTATTACCTGAAGTTTCCCGCCCGTCAATACGGATTAGGTACGGGAGTACTACGGCAGTATGCCACATTTATAAACTACTCTTTCGTTGATTCCAAAAGAGATATTGGATTAGCGATAGAACCAAGGCCGGTCGGGGTACGGGGCGCGGGGAATTTTCTCAAAAACAAAAATGCCCTAGCGAGCGTACTGGCTTGCGGCGAGTTTAGCTGAATCGTACTACAGTTGGAGGAATAGCTGTCGTAAACCTTTATTACTTAAAGAGATAGCGGGGAGGTGCCGCGCTATTTGCGTGGCGCTTTAAAGTCACCCTCCACCGTCTGGATGATCATGTGGGTGACCGCGCCACTCCCGTCTTTGACGAACTCAAGATGCGTGCCTTGAAAGAAGAACTTGGTTTGCGAAATCGCGGTGAGTGGGTACTTGGATCCGCCGCTTAACGCCGCCATGAGTTGGTTACCCTCCCCGCTAATGTCGATGGAAATAGGATCGTCGGGGCGCTCCGGGATCTTGAACTCGTAAAGCCCGACGTATGTCTTCAAGATCTCCGGAGCGACCGTGACCTCCTTCTGCTTGTCGTCGGACGCTTTGCCGACCAAGTGGCTGTGATCGCGCTCATTCTCGGCGCAAACATACTCCAGCAGCTCCGTGTCGGCATCGTATTCCAGCTTGATGGGGATCACCCACTTCTGCGCAAGAGCCTTGGGGTCTTCCAGGGTTTTTTCTATCTCCAGATGTCCGAAATCGGGCCGCCGGAAACGCTCCGTGACGCGCAGATCTTCTGAATGCGGGTGTCCGTCTTCGTCCAGCCAAGTTCTATCGTTGTAGCCCGCGCTCTCCACCACCAACGTGTCTCTATCCCAGTGGCCAACCGAATAACCCATCCAAGTCGGATTGGGATCCTGGGGAAGCGGTCGGCCGTCCAGGAAAACCTGCCGGTAGGTGAGATCCGCATTGAGCATCATCAGCAGACCGGGCGTTTGCACAATCTTGTCCGGGGCGAAATCCGCCCGCGGCCCGAACGGCAGGCACAACACGCTCATGTTGTCCCGGCCTAGTTCTTCTTTGCGTTTCTTCGACAGCTCCTGCGCCCAAGGCTGAGCCTTCACGCTCTGCAGGGCTTTGTCCGTCTCGCCGGCGGTCGCCTGCTTGACCCGCCACAGCCCGGACAGGTCAGGCTTGCCGTCGGCGGTTCGAGGCGCTGGCGCGGATAGATTCGGCTTGCCGTCGGCGGTGCGCGGGATGCCCGGCGTTGGATAGTTGAGCCATTGGGCCGCGGCTGGCAATGCCAGAGCGGTGCATACGAAAGTGGATACGAAAATAGCTAGCCCAGAAGCCTTCCACATGCTGCCTCCATCGGGTGAAATGCCTGGAACGGAAATTCCCGATTGAGAGCCAGTATAGCTTGGGTCAGCCTAGCTGGTCCTGCAAGGTCTTGCGATCCAGTTCGTTTTCCCAGCGCGCCACCACCACCGTAGCCACGCCGTTGCCAATCATGTTGATGAGCGCGCGGAACATGCTCATGAAGCGATCGATGCCGAGGATCAGCGCCATTCCGGCCACCGGGATGGTAGGAATCACCATCAGCGTTCCGACCAGCGCGATGAACGCAGCGCCCTGCACGCCGCTCGCGCCTTTGGAAGTAAGCACGGCCACCGCGAAGATGGTCAGCTGCTGCGTCAAGGTGAGGTGGGTGTTGGTTGCCTGCGCGACAAACAAAGCGGCCAGCGTCATATAAATGCTGGTGCCGTCGGTGTTAAATGTATAGCCGGTCGGAACCACCAGGCCCACCAGCGCCCTGGAGCAGCCCAGCTTTTCCATCTTCTGCATCAGCGTGGGTAGCGCGGGCTCGGAAGAACTGACCGCCAGAACCAGCAGAATTTCTTCCTTGATATACAACAGGAATTTGACGATGTTGAAGCCGGCGAAAAACGCCACCGCGCCCAGCACGATCAGCACGAACAAAATGCAAGTGACGTAGAACGTGGCGATCAGCCTGACCAACGGCCCCAGCGACGCCAGGCCGTAGCGGCCGATAGTAAACGCCATGGCGCCGAAAGCGCCGAGCGGCGCCAGACGCATCAGGATGTTGATGACGCCGAACACGGCGTGGGTCAGAGCGGCGAACAGGTCGACAATCATCTTCGAGCGCTGTCCCACCATGGATAGCGCGAATCCGAAAAGGACCGCGAGCAGCACCACTTGCAAAATGTCGCCCTTGGCGAACGCATCTACCACCGTGTTCGGAATGATGTGCATCAGGAAGTCGGTCACGCTTTGCGCTTTGGCTTGACCGGCGTAGTCGGCCACGGCTTTGGGATCGAGCGTAGCGGGATTGATATTGAATCCCGCGCCGGGCTTCACCACGTTCGCCACCACCAGGCCGATCAGCAGCGCGATGGTCGATACCACTTCAAAGTAGAGCAGCGCTTTGCCGCCCACGCGGCCCACCTTCTTCATGTCCTCCATCCCGGCGATGCCCGAGACCACGGTGCAGAAGATCACCAGCGCGATGATCATGGTGATCAGGCGGATGAACGCGTCGCCCAGCGGCTTCATGGCGATCGCTCGCGCCGGGCTGATAGCGCCTAAAGCAATCGCGACGATAATCGCGAACAATACCTGCGCCGAGAGGCTTGTGTAGACCGGTTTTCGTTGGATTGGCGGGTGTGTTGCGATAGCCATGCTTCACCCCTGCTTAGGTAGCGTGCCGATTCCGAGCAATTTCGAGGCAGTGCCGCCCAGCATAGCCCGTTTTTCATCGACGCTCAACCCCGGCGCGTTCAGAATGTGATCGACCGCCGTGGTGGTCCACGGAAACGGCCAGTCCGTCCCCATGACAATCTGGCTCGCGCCACACTCCGCGACCAAATGTCGCAAAGCCTCCGGAGTAAAGACCAAAGAATCGAAATACAACTGCCGCAAATATTCGCTGGGATGTTTCTTGGGCGATGCCGGGTTGCAGTCCGCCGGCGATGTCGCGCAGCCATGATCGGACCGCGCCGAGTAGGACGGCAAATATCCGCCGCCGTGCGCCGCGCAGATTTTGAGACCCGGGAACCGGTCGAGCGTGCCATCGAAAATCAGATGGGACAGCGCAATAGTGGTCTCTAGCGGATTGGCGATCACGTTACTCAGATACCCATTGCCTTGCAGGCGCTTCTGCAGCTCGGGAATCCCTTGCGGATGAATAAAAATCGGCGCGCCGAGCTCTTCGGCCTTAGCCCAAAAGGGATCGAAGCGAGGCGCGGATATTTCTTCCCCGTTGACATGGCCGCCGATTGCGGCGCCGCGCAATCCCAGTTTCTTTCCATCCTCCAATTGCTGGGCCGCCAAATCCGGATGCTGCAAAGCAACCGACGCGAAGGCTACAAAACGGTCGGGATAAGTTGCGCACAAGGCCGCCAGTTTCTCGTTTTGCAGCTGGACCAGCTGGCGGGCCACGTCCCGCTCCGCCTCGTACCAGAACGGATTGATGCTGAGCGCCTCCACGTCGATGCCTTGCTCATCCATCACACGCAGGCGATCGGGGCCGATGGTGAGCTGCGGATTATCCCAGCGGGCCGACGATCCGGAGGGCATCCGCATTAAAGTTAGCGCTTCGGGAACCACGCAATGAGCGTGAATATCCACAGTTTGGACACGGCGTCCGCCTAACGTGACTTTGCGGCGGTTTCCCGCGGCGCCCTGCTTGGACTGTCCCGCGGCATCCAAAAGACTGCAACCGGCGGCGACCACCCCGCTGGCGCCCGCCATAGCTTTCAAGAACCCTCTGCGATGGGGCACGGCAATATCCTCCTGTTCCGCCGCCCGCGGCCTACTTCTTCGGCTTGGCTTCGTTTTTCAAGAACGCGTCGAAATTGACATTGTCTTCGCAAACCATTTCCATGATGTTCCACTTGGGCCTCAATTGAAACATGATCTGTCCGCCCCAGGGCTTGGTGTACGCTTTGGGATCTTCGATGGTGAGATCGTCGACGAGCGTATTTGGATCCACGCGCCGGATGCGCTCCACCAGATGAAGCTCGGTGCTGTGGGGATGGCCCGCGCGATCCAGCCAGGTTTTGTCGTTAAACCCGCTGGTATCGACAACCAGAGTGTCTCCGTCCCAATGTCCGATCGCGTCTCCCATCCAAGTTGGTCCCAGATCGGTGTTGTGCGGGCGGCCGTCGGTATAGATTTGGCGGATGAAGTGCGAAAACTCAAACAGCATGATCACGCGGCCGGGCGTTTGCACGATTTCCAACGGAAACGGCTGCAGATAGAGCCGGGGCATGCCGGGAGGAAAACATCCGACCGCGCTGAGCGTCGTTGGATTCACAGGATCGTTGGAATCTTCCACGGCGCGGGGTCCAAAGGATGGCTTGGTGGCCTTGAACCTCTCTTGCGCCCACGGCGTCATCGGCGGTTCGTCTTTGCTGAATCCCCAAGACAAGTAGCGAGTCGCCGGCGAGCCCTTCACATTCCAAACGCCCGAGAGGTCCGGCGTCTGCGCGCAAATGAGAGCCGGGAAAGCCAGGGCAGCCATAGAGATGCAAGATCGCATTTCAGTTCCCCGCCCCCATCTTTAGCTCTTCGCCGTTGACTGAGATTTTGGTGATCCACATCGAATTGGCGCCGCTCTTGGCCCGGTATCCGGCCATGGTCACCTGATCGCCGGTCTTGAGCGTAGTGGCGGTCCAGCCGGCGCGGACCAGATGATTGGGACTGGTGAGTTCGCCTTGCCAGCCTTGCGTTTCACCCTTGTCGTCTTTCACATCGAGGCTCACAATGGAGTGCGGATTCACGAACTGAAATCCGCTGACAGCCCCGCTCACGGTCACGGTTTCGGTGGTGTTGTAGCCAGCCTGGCCGTGGTGCGCCGGCAATGAAACGGTAATCAGCAGCAGCCCGGCCAGCCCAACAAACCGGATCGACAATTTGGTCATCTCGCACCAGCCTTTTTCTTGCTCGGGTTTTTGCCCAGGACTCAGATATCATACTTGATGCCACCAATGCCTTCCATCAACAAGCCAGTGGTCGAATCTTCCACGGCCCGCGTCCCGCTGACCTCCAGCCAAAAGCGGGCCTTTTGGGCGGCCTGGGGAGGTTGGACCATGGACGGGATGGATTCGTTCATCTTCTCCCTGGTGCTGGTGCCCGCCTTGCGCGATGTACTGCCGAGCTCCGGCATTCCCGCCACCACGGCCAACGTCGGATATTACAGCGGCCTGCTGTTCGCCCTGTTCATGGTCGGCTGGGGCGTAGCACTGATTTGGGGGCCGATTGCCGACCGCTTCGGCCGCGCTCGCACCTTAATGTTTTCGATCCTCTGGTTTTCGTTCTTCACGCTGCTCGCGGCCTGGTGCCACAACGTCTGGTCGCTCGCCATTGTCCGATTCATGGCGGGCGTCGGCATTGGCGGCGAATGGGCCATCGGCGCGTCGCTGGTATCGGAAGAGTGGCCCGAGCAACGCCGTACCTGGGGCGTATGTCTGATGCACACCGGCTATTACATCGGCTTCGTGATCGCCGCGGTCGCCAATTACTTCATCGGCAGCCAATACGGTTGGAGATGGATGTTCGTGGTGGGCGGCGCGCCCGCCATCCTGGTCGCCTTCTTTTACAACCGGCTGCACGAACCGGAGC
>Ga0302324_100027730_pt1 | contig 10785 bp, 5 predicted proteins | sample Palsa_T0_1_FD_201949 | JGI IMG/M metagenome (GOLD analysis project Ga0302324, IMG submission 201949) | Peat permafrost microbial communities from Stordalen Mire near Abisko, Sweden - Palsa_T0_1 | ecosystem: Environmental > Terrestrial > Soil > Palsa > Peat permafrost | place: Sweden: Abisko...
TCCGGCCACCACAATGAACTCGTTTGACGCGATCGCTCCCTCGAGGAAAAAATCCTCTTCGAGATCGGAAGGCGTCGTCACCGCCCGCGTCACGCCGCCCCACACCGACTGGTTCGCATCCACCGCCCACAGCAGCCGCAGGGAGGGCTGAATATCAAATCCACTGTAGTTGTTGTGCTGCAGCTTGGCGCCCGCGGTCAGCCACCAGTTCGAGCCAAGCTGCACCTGATCCTGCAGGAAGCCGGTGTGCACATGATCCACCACATGGCTCGGAATCAGCGTCTCAAAGGGATACTCCGCGATGATGTTGAACGGGCTCCAGCGCAGCCCAGCCCCGTAGGAGAACTGGTGCCTCTTCAGGTGCAGGTGATGGATGAAGTCGATGTCGATGGTGTCGCGCGTCTCGCCCAGCGCGCTGCCGGTGCGCAGCGTGCGGTCAAAATAAGCCTGCAGCGTGAATCCCGAGCCATTGTCCTGCGCGCGGTCCCAGCGCAGGTTGACGTCGCCCCCCGAGGTCTGGTCGTAGACCGGCGCTGTGCCCACAATGTGGGGCGAGGCGCCTTTGTAGAGGTCGCCTTCGGCAAACCACGTGTTGTGGCCACTTACAGCATCCGCGCGAAAGCCAAACCGCTCCTCGTGCCAGGCGTCAATGTTCAGCCCATCCGTGTGGTACTCGTGCGCCCGCTCAAAGCCGCGCCCCAGCACCCGGTAGCTCACCTTGTGTGAAGTTGCGCCCACCTGCAGGTCATCGATGGTGTGGTCCTGGGTGCCGATCAGCCCATTGGCGGTTACGCCCTGGGTGTCCTGCGACCGCTTGGTGATGATGTTGATCACGCCGTTGGCCGCGTTCGGACCCCAGATCGTCCCGCCCGGCCCGCGAATCACCTCAATGCGGTCGATGTTGCCCAGCGGCATGTCCTGCACATCCCAGTAGACGCCCGCAAAGAGCGGCGTATACACGTTGCGCCCGTCGATCAGCACCAGCACCGACTTCGAAAAGTTGTTCTGCAACCCGCGGATGGCCACCGCCCAGGTGGTCGAGCTCAGCCGCCCCACCTCCACACCGGGCGCCAGCCGCAGCGCATCCGCGATATTGGTCACGCCCGATCGCAGGATGTCGTCGCTGGTGATTACATAGAGCGCCGTCGGGGTGTTCTTCAACTCGCTCGGAGACTTGCTGAACGTCACCACCTCAATCTTGCCCAGCTCTTCCAGGCTTAGATTCTTCAGATCGCTTCCGTTGGGAGAGGCATTCTGCGAAACCGGCGGCACATCCTGGCAGGCCCCATGCGCCAGCAGCGGGGCAGTCAGCAGCGCCGGCAGCATCCTCAGAACTGCAAATCGAAGCTTATCCAGCTGCCGCCCGGCCGCGATTCTCATTCCGGCAACACCCGGTCCATCGCGGCCGGAGCAGGCGCCTCGGCTCTGTCGGTGCACAAGGCCCTTGGCTCGCCATGACGGCAGTTCGCAAGGCATAAAATCGTCATGGCCGCAAGAGACTCCGGTTGGGTAGGGCATGAAAGAAATTCGACGTAGCGGATATAGAAGCAGGTCGGGCGAGAAAGGTTGCCTGAAAGAAAGAGGTTGCCTGAAAAACCCGCCGCTGCCCAGAATGCCGTCATCCTGAGCGAGCGCACCACCACAAATCTGTCATCCTGAGCATTTCGACTGGCGTAGCCAGTTACGGCTTGGAGGAACAAGAATGTTGGGTGCCCCATCCTTGCGCTTTTTTCTGGCGCAAGGGTGGGATACCTCGACTCTCAACCGGCCTCGTTCATCCTGAGCGAGCGCACCCCCACAGACCTGTCATCCTGAGCGAGCGCAGCGAGTCGAAGGACCTGCGTTTCGGTTCGCGATACGCTCCGTGCCCGCCCTTTCGCTTTTTTTCTGGCGAAAGGGCGGGACACCTCGAAAGCGCACCGTCGGCGGGTCGTCAGCACCATTCCGCCACTTGGCCAACCCACCAATGTTTTTACCCCTACGACTCCGTCCGCTCCACATAAAACATCTCGCTGGTCGAGCGGAAGCCGAACGATTCATAGATCGGCCGCCCCGCGTCGGACGTATGCAGCGCCACCACTTTCATGCGCCGGCGCTGCGCCTCGGCCATGCACAGGTCCACCAGCGCATGTGCCAGCCGCCGCCCCCTGCACTCGGGTTCCACAAACACATTCAGCAGGTAGCCCCGGTGCTCGCTGGCCGGGTCCAGCGGATGCGGCGGCCAGTCCAGCACCAGCAGCCCCGCCGAGGCCACCGGCCGACCCTCATCCAGGGTGATCCACCCGGCATATTTGCCCTCGATGATCATGCGCGTCACCCAAGGCTCGAAGTTCCGGCTCATGGCATCGAGAATCGATTCGCGATCCCGCCCCATGGCGGTGAACATGGCCTTGCGGTGAGCTGTAATCAATGCGGCATCGGCGGGCGTAGCAGCGCGTGTCTCCATCATGCCCGACAGTATAGGAGATCAGGCCCCGGCAGTGCCCAATTCACCAATTCTCTCCTCCTGAGCGAAGTTTGGCCCTCTCTTCATGCCCAACAACCAATCTGTCATCCTGAGCGAAGTTTGGCCGTCTTTTTTGGCCAAACGCAGTCGAAGGACCTGCGTCTCCCGGCCTTTCCCCGTAACCGCATCACCCGAAAGCACGATTTCTGCTCCATTCCCCTAAAATCATCCAAAAGGATGACGACATCCGGTCCCGTTACACCGCATCGTGACTCCATCCTCACTCGCACAAGGAGCCCCTCACATGAAGAAAACCGTCCTCACCTTCGGCCTGATCTCCGGCGTCATGATCTCCGTCCTGATGGGCGGGTCGATGCTGCTCGCCGACAAGATCGGCTCCGGCCACAGCATGATTCTCGGCTACACCATGATGGTGGCGTCGTTCCTGCTCATCTACTTTGGCATCCGCAGCTACCGCGACAACACCCTCACCGGCCAAATCTCCTTCGGCCGTGCCTTCTCCTGCGGCATCCTGATCGCCCTCATCACCTGCGTCTGCTACGTCGCCATGTGGGAGATCCTCTACTTCAACTTCATGCCGCATTTTATGGACAGCTATTGGGCCGCGCAGATTCACCAGGTCCAGTCATCCTCGCTCGACCCCTCCACCACCGCCGCGCGGGTCGCTGCCATCGAGCGCTCTCAGCAGCTCTACCAGAACCCCTTCGTCAACATGGCCTACACCTTCATTGAACCCTTTCCCGTCGGCCTTATCATCACGCTCATCTCCGCTGCCATCCTCCGCCGCAGAGCCCCGGTCGAACCCGCTGCCGCTTCCGCGGTCACGGCCACCTATAATCAATAGGCCGGAGCGCAAGCCCGGCCTTTCGTCTTCCAGTACCGTGGTTTTGTGGTTTCGTAGTTTCAACCACCGGAATTGGGCGCCCCAGGTCTCGATCTTGAGACCTGGAAGACCACGAATTCACGCGGGTGCGGCACTAGACTGTCAAACATCTTTCATAGGAGGCAGCATGGCTTCAGTTACTGGATTCGGCGGTATATTCCTGCGGGCGGACGATCCAAAGGCTCTGTATCAGTGGTACGAGCGGCATCTCGGCCTGGTGAAGTCCGGCGGAGCCTGGGGGTATTCTGGGCCCACGCAACACCCTCAGGTCATCTTCGCCCTTTTCAAGCCAGACAATGACTACTTTCCACCGGCGCAGAAAGCGATGATCAATCTGCAGGTGGACGACCTGGACGGCTTGCTGGACCGTCTGATCGAGGAAGGTGTCACCGTCGATCCGAAGCGCGACAGCTATGACTTCGGAAAGTTTGGCTGGATCACCGATCCGGAAGGAAATCGCGTCGAGCTTTGGCAACCTCTCGGCGACTGATTGATTCCGAGGCGGCCCGGAGTGGTCCCCGGAAGCCGGCAAGCGTTCACCCATTCGTTCAGGCAAGATTCTCAGTGAGCGGTATCTCGAGATTGGCGCCAATCGGAGAGCTCACTTCCACTCCGCCGCGGACTCCCACCGGGTTGGCCGCAGGGAGATGTATTGCACCACGCGGGGCCTGGAGCCGCGGTTCGGGCTGCTGCCGTGTGGCAGAGACTGATGCCAGATCACCAGGTCGCCGGCCTTGCCGGCAATCGGAATCAACCCTGGATGCCGACGAATGGCGCGCCGCGGATCCTCCGATGGGGCCAGACCGCTCAGCCATTGCGGCAAGGACCGGTGGAATCCGGGAATGCAGCAGAATGCTCCCTGATCGGCCGGCGTATCGGTGAGGTAGAGGATGCCTTGAACCCCGAAGCAATACGGCGGCGCAATCGATGCGTCCCAATGCGCGTGAGGCCCTGGAAATTTCCAGCGGCCGTTCTCGGGAGGGTTGAAGCCGCCTTGATCCACCGTCGGCCACAAGTCCTCTCTGCCCCACAACTGGGCGAAGGCCTTTACCAGGCGCGGCGCCTGGCGATTGGCTATAAAAGCCGGATGACGCAACAAAGGGACCCAGATGGTTTTGCCGTACTTATTTCCATACCAGCTCTCCGGGGCGTCGGGATCGGCATCGAGAAAACTGTAGATGGCCGCGGCGGCAGCGTCGCGATCGCCGGCGTCCACCGCGTTCGGAACGACGACGTAGCCGTGCTCGTCCCAGAAGGCGAGTTCCTCTTGAGTGAGTCCCGCCACATCGCAAAGACATCCGGCAGCCGAGGCCACAGGCTTGCCGGCAAGAGCGTCGCGCAGCCGCGCCAGCCGTGCCTTTTCGATCGCTCCACCGTTGGTTTCGATGATCCACTCTTCAAACGATTCGAAACCTGTATGGGCCGCCGAGTGAACAAACCTGACGGTCTCAAGAACGTTGAGCCCCAGGCCTGAGAGCAGCGTGCTTTCCAGATCCAGCTCACTATTGTGCTGTGGGGACTTTTCCGCTGGCTGCCTGAGCTTGAGCCAGCAGCGCTGCCAGTAGCGATGTAGATAAGGAATCCCCAGGCGGCCCAGTCCCTCCGCAACCTCAGGCTGCGCCGGGTCGAATGTGGGATTTGAGATGGTTTCCATTTCCATCAATATTGAGAGCCTTTCCGTGAAGAAGGTCAGGGAACCTCTGATTCAGTCCGAAGCTTTGAAGAATGTCAGGGGCCCTCCGATCAAGTCTGAGGCTCTGAAAGGGCACGACTTCACAGGCTGCGGAAAAAGGCAGTGTGCAGGCCGAATTATCCGAAAGCATGCCGCCGGGGCTAAAGCCCGGTGCGGATTCTGCTGGCTTGGTGTCGGGGTTAAAACCCCGACCTACCGTTTGCGCAGATTCACTCCTTAGCTCTCGAAGCGCTCGGAACGGCTTGCTTCGCCGGGTTGTGATCCGGATGCAGCGTCTCCGGGCTCGGCGTAGCATTCCGCGCGCCGATGCTCCTGTCCTGCCTGGCGCCATAGAGCTCCGGGTGAAGATAATAGCCTCGGTCGCTGGCAGGTTTCGTCTCCTCGTTGGGGATGCGGTGGGCATTCGCCCAGGGATCCTGGCGAATCCCCGTGACCTGCCACGAAACCTTCACATTCGGCTTGCTGGTTCTGATGACGAATCGGTTGCCAGCCATCTCCTGGTCGACGATGGCCTGCGCAAACTGGCCCATCACCGTGAGCTGGTATCGGAAATCGCGGTTGAGAGCTTCGAAGTAATCGGGCAGAACCACCGTGGCCAGACCGTTTCCATCCGTTGCGATGTTGCCGTTGTAGACATTCATCATGTCCGGCGACTCGACAAACGAGTGATAGAGGAATTTGTTAGCGGGATCGATAGGGTCGTCGATCTTGAATGAGCCCCCGGCTTTAGATAGATTCCCGCTCACATGGAGATTCCCCGCGAAGTTGCCGTCGCCTTCGCCATCCACATCGAATTTGTGGACGCCATTGTTATCCACAGTTCCGACAAGGATGTAGCCGCCCGCCGCGTTGTCGATATAGGCGCCCACTCCCTCGCTGCTGTCCGTGTCGACGTAAAGACCATTCGAGTAGCCCGACGTTGCTTTATTCTTTCCCACCAGAGCGTCTCCACCCGAAGCCGAAGTCACGCCGGCGACTCCCGGGCCCGTCAAGGACGACCCGTAGACGCCCCAGCCAGATCCCGAGGTGCCGGAAGAGTAGCCCCAAACCCCCGTGCAACCGTCGGTGCCGGCGCAACTGCCGACCGTTCCGTTCCCGCCGCCGGCGCTCGAATGGCCCCAAACGCCGGCGGCGTAACTGCCAGGGCTTGCCGCGCTGCCGTAAACACCGTTGCCGTTGCCGGACGTGGCCGAACTGACACCCCAAACGCCAACTGCGGCACTCCCGCTTTCCGTTCCGTAAACGCCTGAGCCGGTGGGCGTGCTGCTTGCGCCGTAAACGCCCGCGCCCGTCCCGGTGGCGCCCACATTTGTGCCTTGAATCGCAGCCAGATTCTTGCCTGAGGTCTGGGCCAGCACGGGAGCCTCCGTGTTGTTCGCCACCTCCAGTGCGGCCGTTGGCGCGGTGGTCCCGATGCCAAGATTGTGCGTCGTCTTGTTCTCATAAACCGGCGAACTGGCAAGCGCCGTGGCGCTCGTCCACATCGGGAGGTATTCAGCGTTCCCGCCGCCTGTGATGGTGAGGGGATGAGCCTTGGAGAAATCAGGCGACTCTGAACCGCCGGCGTTTTGGCTCGGAGCGCCTTTTGAACCAATGTCCAGAGGCACGGCCGGAGCAAAGGCCGAAGCCGGCTTGCCGCCCAGGGTTTCGGCGTCGCCGGCTTTGAGAGCAAACGGCACGCTCGCCAGCATGATGCGCGGTTGCTCTGCCTCTCCCTGGCGTGCCACGCCGAGCCACTGCGCCTGGGCCGACTTGAAGAGCTCGACAGGCAGGCCTTCGGGCTGCGTGAAGCCAAGCAGCGCTGAATAGTGGCCGGTCGCATCGACCTCGACCCTCTGCGTCTCCTGCCACAGCGGTTCGCCGCCGGCCTCTTCTGCGTAGAGCGCGAAGGCCATGTCGACGGCGCCGGAAATGCCGGCTGCGCCAGATGGCTGAGCCAGAATCCCGCTGATCCTGATAAGCCGGGGCACCTGAATCGTCGTCGCCGTTGCATCGGTTGCGGTTTGAGCGCTGAGTGCGATCGAGGGGAACGTGAGCGCCAGAGCGAGAATCAGGTGATTGAATCCGGATGAACGCATGAAACCTCCTGGAATGGTTCGCGCCATAATGGGCCGAATTGTATCGAATCTGGAAATCATCTGGACGCAACGCCCGAAAGTCAAGCATTCTTTGAATCCGGGCCCGAAAAGAGACGCCTCGCGCGCCCGTCTTTGTTTTTGCGCCTCGGGTGGGAGGCCTCGAATCCCGCGGGGCGCATTCGCCCACCGCGCTATCATCCTCTGGTGCGCGCCAAGCTCCCCATTGACACCACGCTCCTCCGCCCCGGCCTCCGCATCGCTGTCGGCCTCTCCGGCGGAGCCGATTCCGTAGCCCTGCTGCGCGCCCTCGCCAGCCGCCGCGCCGAGCTCGGACTGGTGCTGCATGCCGCCCATCTCCATCACGGCCTGCGCGGGGAAGAAGCCGACGCCGACCTCGCCTTTGCCCGCGCCCTGGCCGCGCAACTCGAACTCCCCTTCCACGAATCCCGCGTGGACACAAAAGCCGAAGCCCAGGCCCACGGCGAATCCATTGAAGAAGCCGCCCGCCGCCTCCGCTACGCGTGGTTTCGACAACTCTTGTCCAAAGTTCCGCTCCACGCTGTGGCCACCGCCCACACGCGCGACGACCAGGCCGAAACAGTGCTCGCCAAATTCCTGCGGGGCGCATGGACCGAAGGCCTTTCCGGCATCCATCCCTTCGTTGAATTTCCCGAGGGCCGCGTCCTCCGTCCGCTGCTCCAAGCCACACGCGCCGAAGTAGAGGCCTTCCTCAATGACTTGAACCAGCCCTGGCGCGAAGACGCCTCCAACCGCGACCCCGCCTTCACCCGCAACCGCATCCGCCGCGAGTTGCTGCCGCTGCTCGAGAAATGGAACCCACGCCTGCGCCAGCACCTGGCGCAAATGGCAGATCTGGCCCGCGACGAGGAAGCCTGGTGGCAGGCCGAACTGGCCCGCGTTGCGCCCCAGTTGCTGCTGCGTGGCCGCCCAGTGCGCGGAGGCGGCCGGGCAGACTCGCTCGCGCCTGCGCTGGCCATCGACGTCACCCGCCTGGCCGCTCTGCCTGTCGCCTTGCAGCGCCGCCTGCTGCGCCGTGCCGCCCAGGAGCTCGGCGCCGCACCCGATTTCGCCGCCACCGAGGCTCTGCGCGCCCTGGCCCTCACCGGCCGCGCCAGCCAGCGCCTGGAGCTGGCTCACGGCTTCCGCGCCGAGCGCAGCCCGCGCGAACTCCGCCTCTCGGCAGCCGCGCCCGCCGGCGGGGCAGGGAATTCGCCGCCCGTCCATACGATTCCCATCCCCGGCGAAGTTCACGCTCCCGCATTCGGCCTGACCCTGCGGATCGACACTGCCAATCCGCCGCAACCCGACGCCCCCACCCACGCCATCCTGCGCAGTTGGAAGCCCGGCGACCGCGTCCGCCTGCGCCACTCCAGCGGACCCAGCAAAGTGAAGGAAGTGCTGGAGCGTCTGCGCGTTACCGGCTCCAGCCGTGCGCTCTGGCCGGTGTTGGAGCTGGCCGGCGGCTCCGGTCAAACTGGAGGATCCATCGTGTGGATGCGCGGCGTGGAACTCGAGCCAACCCCCGGAATTCGCGTTGCAGTCAACCACGCCGCCTCCCCCGAACCGCCGCTCTCCACCGGCCAGACTTCCGGGTTGCTCTGAACTCCCCGATGGAGGCATCAAATCCGCCACTTCGGGGCTGCAACTTTCTTCACCTTGGGAGTACAATCGGAGATACTGCTCATCCGGGCGGCGGGCGTGTGCCTATGCCCGCCTGAGGCGCCGTGTATTTTATGTGACTTCACGCTGGGGTGGGGCGTCTAAGGGTGATGTGGGCGGGGCTGGAGCGATTCTCCCCCTGCCGGGAAAAGAGGAATTCCGGTGAATTCGACTGTCAAGACGATCATGTTCTGGGTCTTTATCCTTGTCTGCCTTCTTCTGCTCTGGACGGTGGTGCAGAAGAGCAACATGGGATCCAAGGTTCAGGAAGTCTCCTACTCCGATCTGCTCGACAAGATCGAATCCGGCCAGGTGCAGGATGCCTCCATCCAGGGCACTGAGCTGCGCGGCCACATGAAGGGCTCAAAAGACGAGTTCCACACCACCATTCCCGCGAATACCGACACCCTGACCAAGGACATGCACTCTGCGCATGTCAACTTTGGGATCAAAGACGCGCAGAACAATATCCTGCTGCCCATCCTGTTCAATGCCGGGCCTATCCTGCTGTTGGGCGTGATCTGGTTCTTCTTCATGCGCCAGATGCAGTCGGGCGGCAACAAGGCGCTGTCGTTCGGCAAGAGCCGCGCGCGCCTGCTCTCCATGCAGCAGAAGAAAGTCACGTTCAAAGACGTGGCCGGCGTGGACGAGGCCAAGGAAGAGCTCAAGGAGATCATCGAATACCTGCGCGAGCCGCAGAAGTTTCAAAAGCTGGGCGGGCGCATTCCCAAGGGCGTGCTGCTCGTTGGCCCTCCCGGAACCGGCAAGACGCTGCTGGCCCGCGCGGTGGCCGGCGAGGCCAACGTGCCGTTCTTTTCCATCTCCGGCTCCGACTTTGTCGAGATGTTTGTCGGCGTCGGCGCCAGCCGTGTCCGCGACTTGTTTGAGCAGGGCAAGAAGAACGCCCCCTGCATCATCTTCATCGACGAAATCGACGCCGTGGGCCGCCATCGCGGCGCGGGCCTGGGCGGCGGACACGACGAGCGCGAGCAGACGCTCAATCAGCTGCTCGTCGAGATGGACGGCTTCGAATCGAACGACGGCGTGATCCTGGTCGCGGCCACCAACCGGCCCGACGTGCTCGACCCAGCGCTGCTGCGCCCCGGCCGCTTCGATCGCCGCGTGGTTGTCGGCTTGCCCGATGTCCGTGGCCGTGAGGAAGTCCTCCGCGTCCACGTGAAGAAGGTGCCCGTCTCCGACGACACCAACCTCAACGTACTGGCTCGCGGCACACCTGGATTCTCAGGCGCCGACCTGGCCAACATGGTCAACGAGGCCGCGCTCAATGCCGCCCGCATGAACCGCAAGCAAGTCACCATGTACGACTTTGAGCTGGCCAAGGACAAGGTGCTCATGGGCGCCGAGCGCAAGTCCATGCTGCTCACCGACGAGGAGAAGCGCGTCACCGCCTATCACGAGGCCGGCCACGCGCTGGTGTCGTTCATGCGCGAGCACTCCGACCCCATCCACAAGGTCACCATCATTCCGCGCGGCATGGCGCTGGGCGTCACCATCTTCCTGCCCGGCGACCGGCACAACTACACCCGCGAGTACCTTGAAGCGAATCTGGCCATCGCGTACGGCGGCCGTGTAGCTGAGGAAATCTTCCTCAACCAGATGTCGACCGGCGCAGGCAGCGATATTGAAACTGCAACCGACCTCGCTCGCCGCATGGTTTGCGAATACGGTATGAGCCGGCTTGGTCCGCTCACTTTCGGCAAGAAGGAAGAGCAGATCTTCCTGGGCCGCGAGATTGCGCAGCACCGCGACTTCAGCGAAGAGACGGCACGGCAGATCGATCTCGAAGTACGCCGCCTGATCGACGAAGCGTACCAGTCGGCGCATGCGCTGGTGGGGTCGCATGCCGATGCAATGCACCGCATTGGCGCGGCGCTGCTGGAGCGCGAGACCATCGACGCCGAAGAAGTGAAGATGCTGATCGAGGGCCGGGAACTGCCCCCGATGCGCTCCGTGCTGGCTTCGC
>Ga0302324_100027731_pt1 | contig 10785 bp, 8 predicted proteins | sample Palsa_T0_1_FD_201949 | JGI IMG/M metagenome (GOLD analysis project Ga0302324, IMG submission 201949) | Peat permafrost microbial communities from Stordalen Mire near Abisko, Sweden - Palsa_T0_1 | ecosystem: Environmental > Terrestrial > Soil > Palsa > Peat permafrost | place: Sweden: Abisko...
CATATCTACTGAGATCAGTATTTTTATTTTTTTCTGCGCTTGCAGATTTATGGTAAAACATGAACATAATAGCAAGCTCAGTATAGTTCTCATAATAGTGGATTTAGTTGTAGCTAAGTTACTCTAGTTTAAAACTAATATTATTTTCCGACTAAGATTTCGAAGCTTCTTCGAAAACTGTGTAAGTGTATATAGGTACATTGATATCATGGAAAAATGGATTGATCCTGGAAAAGAAAGCGATGGAAATTTAGCTTTTATTCCTTGCCTGTTCGGTCCATCGATGAACGTTTACACCCTTCACTACCAACCACACCATCAGAATTGCTTCCGCCAGGAATCCGAAAACCATAACGGGAGTTGACAAATAACTTTTTATCGGGGACAGATACGAAAGCCAACCCAAACCGGCTAAAACCAATAGTGCTCCCAAAACTTTTGGGAGGAAATCGGACTTTAGAATAAGGTAGCCAATCAAGAGACAATATGGGCCAAAAAATAATAAAGGATTAATTTTAAGGGAAAGATCGAAAAGCCCAAGAGATGCAATAACGCATCCTATTAAACCAGAGAATGCAGCAAGTAAGGAGATGCTTCTGTTGACCGGCTTAAACATGAAATAGAATAGTACCGTCAAAATTAAATACAAGAAGTTCGCGATGAGGTTAATTGAATTATATAAAATTATCCGGCCAACGAAAAGCTGCGAGCTTACTGCCGCTAGAAAGTAAAGCAAATAAACGAAACCAGTTTGCCTAGACCGGGGATTCGAGGATGCCTCAGCAATCCATTTCATCATTTGATTCCGAATTTGGACCCAATCAAATATAAGAATACTTTCAATGAATTTATTTTAAAGGGTCTAGTTCGTAGATTTGAGTTTTGCAAAAGCTGGCCATTTGGACTCCCGAATACTTTTTGGACCTCATCAAACATTTGAAAATAGCAAAACATTGATCGGGAAACATTCGATTTGTATGCTTTACGTTCTATCTGATTTTCTTACTTTTCCGTCGTGCCTTAAATGAAAAAGAATCTTGACTTAACTACAACTTTACTCGACTGTTGGGGAGTCACCAACCTGACATCCATTCACCTTATTAAGACCATTGACCCTACCCTATGGAATAAAAAAATTCCTGGTTACTCACGCAAAACAATCGGTATGCTTGCCATTCATCTTCACAATACACGGTGTACGTGGATTAAGGATATTGGAAAGGAAAAATCCGGGAGGATGCTGACCGCTCTTAATTCCCACCTGGGGACAAAAAAAGAACTACTGTTTGCCATGAAACAAAGTGGCAAAGAAATGCTCGCCCTTCTTGAACATTGTATAGCGAACGGAGGAAGGTTACCGACCAGGCCCGCCTGGTTGAACTTCCCGAATGACGTGATCCATTTACTCGCTTATTTTGTCGCCCATGAGGCTCATCACCGCGGACAAATTATTATGGCGTCACGACAACTTAACAAACCATTTGAAAGAGCGGAAGCAGGCGAACTTTGGCAGTGGACCAAGCGTCAAAAGGAATTCAGGAAATAAAGCGGGTAGTACCTTGATCACTAAAGAGGCAGCAAAACCACCCATGGATAGTGAACGCGGCTGGGGTTCACAAAGTGCCGGCTCAAGGCTCTATCTCAAAAAAAATTCGGGAGTGCGGCGAACAGAAAAATCATAAATACATTTGGAGCCCAAAAACAATGGGTTCATTGCTTTCTGACAAAAAGCGCATTCCATCCAAAATGAATCGATGAAAGTCGCCCAACAGACAGAACAAGATGAGCGAGCCTACCTGGAACAAATCCTGCAAAAGCTGGAATGGGCTCTCCACCGGGCCGACCAGGTGGCGAAACAATTCACGAAGGCGTTCAGGCAAAACGAAGAGTATCTGTATGACCAGCGTTCCGGAATGGATGATGCAGACAGGGTGTCGGCAGGTCAATCCTTTAACCGGATGGCTTTTCAAGGTGAGTCAACCATTGCCGTCAAGCACAGGCTCAGGAAGCTGATGGAATCCCCTTATTTCGGAAGAATCGATTTCACCAGGGAAGGCCACAGCAGACCCCTTCCGATATACATTGGCGTGCATTCGTTCGCGGACGGAATGAATGGAACATACCTCATCTATGACTGGCGGGCACCGGTCTCCTCCATGTTTTATGATTTTGAGTTGGGCGAGGCATGGTATGAAACGGCTGCCGGAAAAATAAAGGGAATAATCGAACTGCGGCGGCAATACCGGATCCGACGGGGAACGATGGAGTACATGATCCAGAACGATATCAACATCCAGGATGATGTTTTACAAAAGGAATTGAGTCAGTCCTCGGATGACAGGATGAAGAATATCGTCGCGACCATCCAACGCGATCAGAATGCCATTATCCGAAACGAATCTTCGCAGGTCCTGATCATCCAGGGGGTGGCAGGGTCCGGCAAGACTTCGATTGCCATTCACCGCATTGCGTTTTTGCTCTACCGTTTCAGGGATACCATGGCCTCCGGAGATATTCTAATCATTTCCCCCAACAGGGTGTTTGCTGACTACATTTCCAATGTGCTTCCGGAACTGGGTGAAGCGCAGATACCCGAGTTGCAAATGGAGGAATTCGCCCGCGAATCACTCGACCACAAATTTAAATTCCAAAGCTTCCTGCAACAGGTCTTTTCCATCATTGACAACACAGACGAGAAGTTCATTGAACGCATTCGGTTCAAATCTTCTGCTGAATTGATCGCTCAGCTCAATCGATACCTGATCCATCTGGAGAACCATTTGTTTGTGATGCCCGACTTGCTGGTGGGCCATGTTCGGGTGCCCGCGTCATTTATCCAAGGGCAATTCAAAACGCTTCAGCGCGTACCGTTGTTGAGCCGGCTCCCCCTGGTGATCAAAGCGGTGCAGCAGCACGTGCAATCTTCCGTACAAAGAAAACTTTCAGGTCATGAGAAAAAGCAGATTTACAAATCCCTGTCCGGCGCATGGGGGCAATTCGGCTTGCTTGAGCTTTACAGGCAGTTTTACGATTGGTTGGGTCGCAACGACCTGTTCAAAATGGATGGCAACCTGCTTGAATATGCCGATGTGTTTCCGTTGATCTATTGCAAAATCCGGTTGGTGGGTATGAGGCCGTACCAGGAAGTCAAGCACCTGGTCGTTGATGAAATGCAGGACTACACACCCATCCAGTATGCTGTGCTGGCTAGACTATTCCCTTGCAAGAAGACTATCCTCGGCGATGCAAGCCAGGCGGTCAATCCCCGCAACGTCTCGACCGCAGAGGAGATTCACCGTGTCTTTCCACAGGCCGATGTAGTTAGGCTATTCAAAAGCTATCGCTCCACCTGTGAAATCACTCGCTTTACCCAGGGCATCAGCGCCAATCCCGATCTGATAGCCGTAGAAAGGCACGGACCGGAACCGGAAGTTAAGGGCTTTCAGGTATCGGCGGAGGAAGAGGAGGAAATAATGCAACTGGTCACCCGTTTCAGAAGTTCCGGGCATCAGTCAATGGCCATCATTTGCAAGACGTCATCCCAGGCGGAATCCATGAGCAAAATACTCCACGCCCGGGATGTATACCTGCTTACGGAAGAGAGCACTTCTTTCCGAAGCGGCATAGTGATCACCACAGTACCTTTGGCAAAAGGACTTGAATTTGACGCGGTGGTTGTCCCGTTTGCGTCGGCCGATCATTATCAAACCGACCTGGACAAGAGCCTGTTGTACATTGCCTGTACGCGAGCCTTGCATCGGCTGACGCTGACGTTCACAAAAGAAAGATCACGATTTTTAGCGTTTTGTTGAGAAAACGTAATACCGTGACTGAATCTTCTGGGCGAACAACATTTGGAACCTAGGAGTATGAGTCCTATCCAAACGCACACCCAGAGTGGACGGAGAATGGACAGAGAGTGGACGGAGACTGGACAGAATCAGGATCCTCCACTCTCGTTCCACTCTCCCTCCGCACTAAGCACTGTATTGGCCCTGAGACGACTCGAAGAATGGATGTGTCTAGTCCTATAATTCGACGATTCTGCATCAATTCGGCGCCTAATTAAAAAATATTTTGAACCAATGTCATGTTTTGAACCAAGTCGGCGTCTAATAGAGTATGGAGTTCATCTGCAAAATTGGGGACGATTCCATGATTTTTTATTCCAATCCTTAAACACCACAATTATGGTAAACGACAACAATCCACTCCTAAACCATGTAAGCGGGCGTGTTGGCGACCTGGTATTCCGGCAATTACGAGGCAAGACCGTTATATCGAAAATGCCACGGAAACCCGACCCCTCCAGGGAAACTGTGGCGCAGCGTCGCACGCGGGATAAAATGCGGAACGCAAGTCGGTATGCTCTGGATAGCACGCGAAACCCGGAACGGAAAGCCTACTATTCGTCAGTGGCTCGCAAACTAAAGCTCCCCAATGCGTATACGGCGGCCGTGACTGAATATTTGAGAAAGACCATTGAATTAGAGAAATTCTAAATCAATCTGAAGAACACCTGATTCATCGGGAGATTCAACTGTGGTCGGCTGGCACGGGATTTTATACACCAAGGGTAGTCCATTCTGGTTGGACAGTTTAGTCCTTAGCCAAGAGCAGGGCCTATCAACCCTGTAGCCAGTAATGGATTAAAGAAACCCAACAAATTTATCTTTCGCTTAGGAATAAAGTTGCCACTGTAAAAATCGATCCACATGAAAAATAAAGAAAAAAAAGAGCTGAAGAAGAAACTTCTAACCGCCTTTGAAAAAGTTATACGGGATAATAAAGCTCATCTGACTTCCAAAGTGGAAAGGAATCTTAAGAAATCCATTAAACAAATTGTCAGGAAAACCGATGAAAAAAGGAACGCCATTCCTTCCAGAAAAACAAGAAAGTCGATTTCGAATTCCGACAAAGTTAAGATGGACGGAACAACTACCGTTAGACCGGGCAAGCCAATCACCAATTGATCACCCTATGTCTTTTTCGGACTTCAATTTGTCCTTGCCATATCAACAAAGGCCGGTTCCTTCTGTTTTTTTATTCAAGCATAACCCTCCTATAGGTGATGGTTGTCGATCCCTTTTCATCTATTGTCTCGATTTGTAATAAATAAATACCTGCCGCCAACGATGAAAAGTCCTCCTGCCAATCGACAGCATCCCGACCGCCGTCATAAATACCTTTGCCTGATAAAGCTGTTCGATTGCCCAACAGATCTATTAACTGGAGAGCAACTTCGTTTGTTCCTGCCGGCAAACTCACGGAGATAAATAATGTTGCCGGGCTCCTCGCAATCGGATTGGGATAGACATTTCCAACACGGGCCCTATTTTCAAGTACTTCTTCCTGGATGTAGGCCGGAGAGCCATAGTGAAACTTAAGGTTATAATTCCCAGCCGGAATCATAGCCTGAGTGGCCTTCCGTAAATCAACGAGCTCAACCTGAGCCGGATTTTCCAGCACCAGTTGTTTATTGCTAGTTCCGAAGTAGCTATTATCCCAGCGAATCGTTACACCGTGATCACTCGACAGTGTTGCTAGCCACGAATAATTATCCTGCGTGGGTACAACGTCCCTGGATAAGGTCATACCAGGCAATACTCTCAAAATCATCGTATAAGAACTAAGGCCATCCAACAAAGGAAGTGAAACTTCATCCCAAACATCCTTCCCTTCTTTTGCAGTTGGGTTCATACCGAAACCATATAACTCATTTTGAAATTGGCCGTCATCCAGTGTGAGGTTGACTCCCCATGCTTGCGCATCGATGGGTGACGGGGAATCATTCTCCGCCAGGCGACTGCCCGACGGACTCTCGTTGACAATAGGTATTCCAATCACCCTTGCCGAGTCGCTATAAACAAATCCACCCCTGAAGCGACTCAGCATGGCTTCATCCACAAACGCGCCGTCCAAATATTGCCGGAATTTTAGAACCTGGGAGGGTAAGTTGTTGTACGTCATCACATCATTCCATGAAATAGCAAAATTGTAGGGATTACCGATCAGGTTCCAGCCTTGGTTCAAACTAATCTGAAACGGACCGCTGGCCGTAACTTCTACGGCATGGCCTGCACCCGGATTAATCTGATGCGAATCGCGCATAATAAACCAATATCCATTGCCGGTTTGTATTTGTAAAGGGTTCTCTGCCGTAACTCCATTCTGGAAAGAAAATAATCTCCATTTTTTTTCATTGTATTCTCCCAAGTCACTAAAAACAGAACTTGTCAACGTCGTTTGCAATTCCAACGGCACCGAAATCAATTGATAGGCACTCACAGCTTCACCGGCTGTAAGATCGGGTATCGTCTGTTCTGTTGATATTGAAGGGTAACTTAAATAAATATATTGCGGCACTATAGTAAGTTGATTATTCGATTCGTCAGTCAAGGAAAACCAGGAATACAAACCCAATGGATCAGTGAAGTAAGAGGATGGAATGGAAAAATTTATGATGTTTGACGTAACCGAAAAAGGTACATCATCTACTTTAGTTTTGGAAGTATCCGCCGTAATACCCCGGCTATGAAATTTTACGGACTGTACCTGAGTGATATCATTAACCGTAATGCTTACTGCTTCGTTATTTTCGCCCACCGTAAAAAAAACAGGATAATTGACGTTCGCGACAGCCAATTTTGTCACGAAATAGTCCGTCGGAGACGTAACGGTCTCGCCTGCTACCGTGACTGAAATTTTCCCATTGGAAATACCATTGGGAACCGTTGCTATAATGCTGGTCGGAGAACTATACGTTACCACAGCTTCAATTCCATTGAATGCTACCACGTTATTTGTGTCGATGCTGCTAAACCCGGTGCCCGTGATGGTAACGGAGATACCAGTTGCTACCCCATTTGGAGTGAATGACGTAATCGTCAAGGGCAATACTAAAAAAACATTTGGACTTTCAGCGGTATACCCTTCCTGGGTAATGGTTACATTTCCAGTCGTTGCCCCTCGAGGAACTATTGCGACAAGACGAGTTGGACTATTAACTGTGACGGAGCCGGAAGGAATGCCGTTGAATTGAACCGTTGAGATTGAACTGAAACCGGTACCCGTTATAGTTATCGAAGAGCCGACAAGACCACCGGATGACGAAAGGGATACAATATTCAGAACCGAGAATTTCTGAATTCGCTCGTTGCCCTGATCGACCACGTACACATTACTGCCCGCATCGACGGCTAGCCCGGAGGGACTATTCAACTGGCCGTTACCCTGGCCCGAACTGCCCCAGGTTGTAATAAACACACCGGAACCGGTAAATTCCTGAATCCGATTGTTATTCAAATCCGTCACGTACACATTCCCGGTGGGATCAACAGCGATTCCATCAGGTCCGTTAAACTGTCCCATGCGACTGCCGGGACTACCCCACGCAGTAACGAATGAGCCTGAGCCGGTGAATTTCTGAATCCGATTGTTGCCGGTGTCTGTCACATAAACATCTCCATTGATATCAACGGAGATGGCTGACGGAACAACAAACTGGCCATTGCCTGTTCCCGAACTGCCCCACATGGCGACAAACGAACCCGTGACGGTGAATTTCTGAATTCGCTCGTTGACATTGTCCGCGACATACACATTACCCGCGACATCAACAGCAATGGCCGAAGGACTTACAAACTGGCCAATGCCTGTTCCGGAACTACCCCACATTGTAATAAACGAACCGGAACTCGAGAATTTCTGAATTCGTTTGTTGGCACCGTCCGCCACATAAACATTACCACCGGCATCAACGGCTATAGCCGACAAACTAATAAACTGGCCGCCGCCGTCACCATAACTTCCCCACGCTGTAACAAACGTACCCGAACTCGTGAATTTCTGAATTCGCAGGTTGCCGTTATCTGCAACATAAACGTTCCCGGTTGAATCAACAGCTATTCCTGTGGGTTGTTCAAACTGGCCGTTGCCACTGCCGTAACTACCCCATTGAGTTTGATAGAACTGCGCGCTCGCTGACGAAGCTATTAACAAGAGTATAACGATTAATAAGTGCGGCAACCTGCTCATTGTCTTTTATAACAAGAGGCAACAATTTAGCAGAGTTTTATAAAGAAACAGCGGTAAATCAAATATCTTAGCGTCAGATAAATACAAAAAAATAAATGCTTTTATTGGCAGTTTATCCTCTTTACCCGTAACCGTTTGCTATGGGTTACAAAAAATTAATTCTTACAAATATATATTTTCTGATCTCCCTTTCCTTTGCCGATGGACAACGAGCAGTCAACGTCACCTTGTCCAAAAGTTCGGATAAACTCAAGTTCCACCTGCGATACGATCTGAGCGCCCCCCATGAAAATATTCCGAGCCAGGTAAAAGTAAAACTGACCAACGGTGGAAAGTCGGTTTATCTGAAAGAATTATCGGGTGACGCAGGGGAGGTCGTTTATCCGGGTCCCAACAAATTGATCGTTTGGGACTCCGTTCAAGAGCATGCCCTCGTTCAGGGTGATATTAATTTAAAGATTGAATTAACTCCCAGTGTTCATGTGCCGGCCAAAATAAAAAGAGGCAAGAAGTTTGACGTCGCATTGGCTCCCATTTTCGCAGTTAATAAAAATTATTTTGTTAGTCTTTACAGGTCCGGCAAGGAAGTAGTTCGTCTTACCGATGTGGTGTGGAGGGAAAAATCACTCTTGATCATTGTTCCTAAAAATACCAAGCCGAAAGGAGACTACCAGATCGCCATCACCGATGGGGAGAAAACGTGGTTCAGTAATGTCTTTACCGTGAAGAGAAAAATCGGTTATGGCTGGAGGATCGTACCACTTGTAGCCATTCCTGCTTATTTTTTAATACAGCATTACATAAAAAACAATCAATCATTGCCGGGGCCGCCATCGGTTAATTGACAAAAGGCTTTTGTTGAGCAGTCACTTCCGTCAGCGAACAAGTTGAACTATTTTCGTATTATTGCCCGAAGCGGTATTGTCCGTTTTCAAAAGTGGCTCCTTAAATGCAGATGGAAGAAAAAACGATAATTATAGGTGCAGGACCGGCCGGATTAAGTTGCGCTTATCAACTCGTAAAAAAAAATAAAGAAGTAGAAGTCATTGAAGCCAGCCCGTTTGTCGGTGGAATGGCCAGAAGTTTTGATTTATGGGGGCAACGGGTGGACATCGGGCCTCATCGTTTTTTTTCAAAGCAGAAAGACATCAACGCTTTCTTTACTGAATTGATAGGAAATGATTTTACGTTAGTGAACCGGCAAACCCGGATTTACTACAAGAAGCACTTCTTCGAATACCCGTTAAAGTTCGGAAATGTGTTAAGAAACTTACCGCTCACCACCATTTTTCAAATTTTATGGTACTATGGGATACAGGTATTGCGCCCCATTAAAAACCCAAAAACTTTTGAGGCATGGGTCACCAATCGATTTGGAAAAAAATTATTTGAGATTTTCTTTAAAAACTATACCGAAAAGCTTTGGGGTATTAAATGCACTCAAATTGATGCCGATTGGGCGGCCCAAAGAATAAAGACACTCACGCTCACCGGCGCCGTAATGTCCGCGATTTTTGGAAACCGGAACAATAAGCATAAAACGCTGGTCGATCAATTTGCTTATCCAAACAATGGCACAGGAACGTTATATGAAAGAGCCGCGGATTATGTTTCCCAACATGGAGGCAGCGTACATCTTAATACCCCGATAAAAAAAGTACTCTTAAATGAAACGCAAAATAAAGTCACGGGCGTGGAGTTTCTGGACGGGACGATAAAAAAGGCGGACTATGTGGTGTCAACCATGCCCATCACGACACTCATTAAAGGATTCGATCATGTCCCCGAAAACGTAAAGAAAGCCATTGAAAGTCTGTATTTTAGAAATACAATATTGGTGTATCTGGAGATTGACAAGGCAAATCTTTTCACCGACAATTGGTTGTACATCCACTCCCCGGATGTTCGCCATGGTCGAATTACAAATTTTAGAAATTGGAGCAAAAGCCTGAACCGCGACAAAGAAACAACCATTTTATGTCTGGAGTATTGGTGCTTTGAAAATGAAGAAATATGGATCGGAGATGAACGAAATGTAATCAGCCTGGCAAAGGAAGAAGTCTATCAAATCAATTTGATACCTCTTGATGCCAAAATCTTAAACGCAAAGGTGGTTAAAATCCCCAAGTGCTATCCGGTGTACGAAACGGGGTATCAGGAATGGATGACAATTATCGTTGACTATTTAGACAACATCGAAGGGTTGTTTCCAATAGGAAGGTACGGAGCATTTAAATACAACAACCAGGACCATTCTATTTTAATGGGATTATTAACGGCAGACAAAATTGCAGATCATAAAGAAATTGATTTGTGGCAAATTAATACCGACACGGAATATCAGGAAGACGGAAAGATCAAAGATGTACTAGCCCCTTAAGTCTGACTTCACAATTTTAACGAGCCCCATTTTTCCTCTTTTCCTTTAACTCATCACATCAAACCGAGTAATTGAATGACATCGACCTGGCGATTGTTTCTCATAGGACTTGCCGTTCATATGACGTATAACCTGATCATTATTTTCACCCCCAGCAAATTGTCTGCTTTCTTTCAGCCGGATAGAGGACAACTGACCGAAGTCATCACGGATTTTTCACCCGATTCACGAAGTTATATTGAACCTGCCGACAATTTCAGAGACTATGGAGTATTTGGCAAGGGGTATGAACTTGATTATCACCGGACCCTTGGGTACCCCTTGATACTCTATTTTTGTAAAGTGCTATTGGGCTCTTATTGGTATTA
>Ga0302324_100027732_pt1 | contig 10785 bp, 4 predicted proteins | sample Palsa_T0_1_FD_201949 | JGI IMG/M metagenome (GOLD analysis project Ga0302324, IMG submission 201949) | Peat permafrost microbial communities from Stordalen Mire near Abisko, Sweden - Palsa_T0_1 | ecosystem: Environmental > Terrestrial > Soil > Palsa > Peat permafrost | place: Sweden: Abisko...
AAATTCTCGACCGCAAGACGCAGCGGGATACCTTCGCCCAAGGAATATTCCTTCTTGTCAAGGAGCAGACTCACGGCAAGTCCGCTTACTTGGGGTCCCCACTCCCGCTCGATTCTGGCCGGATCGACCTGGTGCAGCATGATGGCGTTCGAGCTGATCATTCGCGCCTCTGGAGCGTGAGGATCACTTACCAGGACGAGAACCTCGACACGCGTTTCAGCACCAAACGGGCCTCGCCCCATCGTTCGTATGCGTGACCGGATAGAGCGCCCTCGCCCGTCCCCTATCCCTTTGACATCGCACTGCCCACCGGCATCCTGTAGGCCGGTGGTGCCGTCAGACGCTCTCAACTTGAGAAACGCGGTGGGGCAGGAGTGCGCGTCCAGAACCAGGGCTCCATCCTCATCTGAAATGTCCGCGTCGAGCCAGAAAGAATCGTCCTTGTAAAAGAGTTCCCCGCTTGGAGTTAATTTGACCGTTACCCTCGATTGTCCCAATATATCTTCGTCTTCGAGACCTCCGAGTGGGTGAAATGTGCCAGGCGTGTAGGAGTCGACGCGGACCACGGAACACACGTCACCCAGCAGGCTGCCCGCCCACACGCTATATCCATGCTTTGGGTCGCCATTCACATACGAGTTGAACGAACCCCCTTCCTGGCATGCAGTATTACCGCTCGGAGTGGTTTCCCAGGTCGCCACGCTGTATGCTGTTTCTCCCACCGCGACGGCGACGGGCTGTTTGCTCTGCGGTCTTCCCGCCGCGTCGCAGTTTACGCAGCTCGTCGTCCAAATGCTGTGACCGTGCCGGACATCGCCGAACGACAACCCAGCGCCAGGTCGAAGGCTACAGGCCCGTTGCGAGATGTTTTTGACGGTGACCACTACCTTTTCGCTGTTAGTAGTGCTCAAGAACCGGTAGGAAATGTCTACGTCATTCGCGCTGCACTCGGGCGTGGCTTCCTGCGCACTAGACGCTCGTACGCATAGGAGCGCGGCTGCGATCAGAAAGAAGTTCGCTGGGCAGCAGTGCAGTCGATTCAGTATCGGGCCCAAGTACATGGCGTCCTTCGTAAAACCAAATGATACCGCCTGTTCCGTCTGACTGTAAGTAGCCTTCTTTCTGATAATGGACAAAAGACGGTGGTATCGTAAAGTGACCTCGACCTGCGGTCCATACCGATTTCGGAGAGTTCCGGCCGCATTACGCACCGCTCTGAAGGAGTCCAGCTCTTGATCCAGCTTGGTGGTATTAATAGGGGCAAACGAGTTAACCTCCCGCGACGCTGGATAGTTTCAAGACGATGGAACACCACCATCGCCCACGAACATCACGATGAATCCGCAGATGCGGGCCGCCTATATTAAGTTAACGCCTGCCAGGGTCCGCCCCACCCTGGGACGCCCCCAATTTCCGTACGGTATCATGGAACCAGGAATCCTCCTCACCTCCCATGGCATTGAAATCCGATCCGCAACTGGGTATCAACAGTTGGCTCGAAGACGAGCTTTATCATCAATATCTGCGTGACCGCTCGACGGTGGACGAGAGCTGGACGAAGGTCTTCGAAAAGTCCAACGGCGTGACCGCTAAACCGGCAGCACCCGCGCCGGCCCCCGAGCTCTCGCCCGCCGATCTGGCAGCGCTGCAGCCCCTGCGGGGAGTGGCCGGCAAAATCGCCGAAAACATGTCCGCCAGCATCGCCATTCCGCTGGCCACCTCGCAACGCACCATCGCCGTCAAGGTGATGGACGAGAATCGCCGCATCATCAACAATCACCGCACCTTACTCGCCCGCGGCAAAGTCTCTTTCACCCACATTATCGGATGGGCCATCGTGAAAGCCCTGGAGGAAATCCCTGCGCTCAACCACGCCTACGCCGAGCGCGACGGCCAGCCCTACCGCCTGGTCCATCCGCAGATCAATCTCGGGATCGCAGTCGACGTCGCCGGTAAGGACGGCGCGCGCAGCCTCATGGTGCCCAACATCAAGAACGCCGGCGCGCTCAATTTCCAGGAATATCTCAACGCCTTCGACGATCTGGTGGCTCGCGCCCGCAAGGCAAAGCTGACGCCCGCCGATTTCCAGGGCACTACCATCTCGCTCACCAATCCCGGTACCGTCGGGACCGTCTCGTCGAATCCGCGCCTTATGCTCGGACAGGGGGCTATCATCGCCGCTGGCGCAATCGACTATCCGGCGGAATATCGCGGCGCCGCCGCCGAGACCCGCGCGGTCATCGGCATCAGCAAGGTGATGTCGCTGAGCTGCACCTACGATCACCGCATCATTCAGGGCGCCGAATCGGGTTCGTTCCTCGGAAAGGTGCAGGACCTCCTCGACGGCAACGACAGCTTCTACGAAGAGATCTTCGAGCATCTCAAGATGCCGCACCAGCCGGTGCACTGGGAAGTGGACAGCAACCCCCTGATTCCCGGAATGACCGGCGCGCGCCACGCGGAGATCGCCAAGCAGGCAGCGATCATGCAGATGATCAACGCCTTCCGCGTGCGCGGCCATCTGATTGCCGATCTCGACCCGCTCGGCACCGAGCCCGGTATCCACCCAGAACTACAGCCCGAGACGTACGGCCTCACCATCTGGGACCTGGACCGCGAATTCCTCACCGGCACGCTGGGCGAGCACGGCGATGGCGGCCACAAGCCCGTCGCCACCCTGCGCGAGATCCTCGAAACGCTGCGGAAGACGTATTGCGGCAAAATCGGCATCGAGTACATGAATATTCAGGTGCCGGAGCAGAAGCGCTGGCTGCAACAGCGCATGGAGCCTGAGGCCAACCAGTGGAAGCTCGACAGTGCCACGCGCCTGCGCGCCCTGCGCAACCTGATTGCCGGCGAGGAGTTCGAGCATTTCCTGCATTCCCGGTTCGTCGGCCAGAAGCGCTTCGCACTGGAAGGCGGCGAGACCGCGCTCGTTATCCTCGAAGAGATTCTCCATCGGGCCGCCGAAAACAACGTCGCCGAAGTGGTGATGGGGATGGCGCACCGCGGACGCCTCAACGTCCTAGCAAACACCGTCGGCAAGGACGTCAAGCAAATCTTCTCCGAGTTCGAAGGCGACATCGATCCGTCGAGTACGCAAGGCTCCGGCGACGTCAAATACCACTTAGGCGCCACCGGCGTGCGCGAAATCGAAGGACGTCCCATAACTGTCTCGCTCTCGCCCAATCCCAGCCACCTGGAAGCGGTGGACCCTGTAGTGGAAGGCCTCGTCCGTCCCAAGCAGGATCGCCTCGGCGACACCGAGCGCCGCCGCGTAATTCCCGTCCTGATTCACGGCGACGCGGCTTTCGCGGGCCAGGGTGTGGTGGCGGAGACGCTCAATCTTTCGGAGCTCGACGGCTACTCCACCGGCGGCACCATCCACCTGATCATCAATAATCAAATCGGATTCACGACGCTGCCGGACGAGTCGCGCTCCACGCCATACTCCACCGACATCGCCCGCGGCGTGCAGGCGCCCATCTTCCACGTGAACGGGGACAGTCCGCAGGCCGCTATCCGCGTGGTGCAGGTGGCTTTCGACTACCGCCAGAAATTCGGCAAGGATGTGGTGATCGACATGTACTGCTATCGCCGCCACGGTCACAACGAAGGCGACGATCCGAGTTATACGCAGCCCATTCTCTATCGGAAGATCAAGGACCATCCTTCCACCGCAAAGCAATACGGCGACCGCCTGGTTCGCGAGGGCGTGCTGACTCCCGAAGAGCTCGACGGCATCAAACGTTCCATCTCCAGCCGTCTGGAAGAAGCCTTCGACGCCGTTCAGAAGAAGGCCGAGCACTTCGAACTGCAGGACCTCAGCCTGGTGACCGGCGAGGACTATGCGGCGTCATGCCCGCGCACTTCGGTGAACGAACATGTGCTGGAGCGCGTGATCCGCGGCTCGACAAATTTCCCCGAAGCGTTTCATCTGCATCCCAAGCTGCGCGGTTTCGTCGAGAAGCGCCGCGACGTCATCGCAAAGGGCGGCAATATCGACTGGGCCTTCGGCGAGGCGCTCGCTTTCGGCACGCTGGTGCTGGAAGGCACGCCTGTTCGCCTCAGCGGGCAGGATTCCGGACGCGGCACCTTCAGCCAGCGCCATTTGGCCTTCTACGATTCCGAAATCGGCAAGCGTTACGTGCCGATGCAGCATATCGCGCCCGCGCAGGGAAAGTTCGATGTGGTGGATAGCTCGTTGAGCGAATACGCCGTCCTCGGCTTTGAATTCGGCTACAGCGTGGCCGACCCGCTCACGCTCGTCATCTGGGAAGCGCAGTTCGGCGATTTCGCCAACGGTGCGCAGATCATGATCGACCAGTTCATTTCCTGCTGCGAGCAGAAGTGGGGACAGCCCAGCGGCCTGGTTATGCTGCTTCCGCACGGTTTCGAAGGCCAGGGCCCGGAGCACTCCAGCGCGCGCATCGAGCGCTACCTCACGCTCTGCGCCGAAAACAACATGCTGGTCGCGAACTGCACTACGCCGGCGCAATATTTCCACCTGCTCCGCCGCCAGATGTATGGCGGTCCAGATCGCCGCGGCACGCGGAAGCCGTTGGTGATCTTCACGCCCAAGAGCCTGCTCCGCCATCCCCGCGCCGTCTCCACCATCCATGATTTCACCAGCAGCGGCTTCGTCGAAATTCTTCCCGACACAATCGCCGATCCCGAGAAAGTTTCCCGGGTGGTGTTCTGCTCAGGGAAGATTTACTACGACCTGCTGCTCGCCCGCGAAGAACGCAAGTCCGATCACATCGCGCTGGTTCGCGTGGAGCAACTCTACCCCTTCGCCGCCGATCAGGCCGCGGAAATCCTAAGCGGCTATCCGAAGACGGCCGAAGTGATTTGGGCGCAGGAAGAGCCTCGCAATATGGGCGCCTGGCATTTCATCCAGGATAAGATGGCTCCCGTCCTCGATTCGACCAATCGCGAAATCCGCTACGTCGGCCGGCCGGAATCCGCCAGCCCCGCCACCGGCTCCGGCAAGCGTCATCAGGCCGAGCAAGCTGCGATTATCGAAGACGCGCTGACGCGAGGAGCGGTCTCCGCGCCCAAGCTCGTCCGCAAGAAGAAGTCATAAGGCCGATACTGGGACAGGATGTCTCAGAGCGGAATTCTTGGCATTAGCGAGATTTCTGAGACATTATGTCCCAGCTTTACCCTTTTCCGAGCCGCGACCGTAAGGGAATCGGTTTGCGGGCTGACGCCGATTTCAACGACCTAGCGCCGCGATAGTTTGGAAGGGCGATAGCTTGGGCTTCCGGGCAAACTTCGCTGCGGCTGTGGGCTTCTTCCTGACCGGCGCGGGTGCGCTCAGCTATCAGGCTGCGCTCAAGTTCGGCCAGCGCGCCCAGGTTCGGCGCGGGGGTGAGGATCGGCCATGGGTCTCCTGCGCATTCGCGCCGACGAGCATTGCCGTCGCGAGTCCGGTCGCGACGTTTGGTATTCGCGAGGATCGCATAACGCGCGAGTGGGCCAACCTGATTTACTCCTGTCTAAAAGGTTCCTTTATGTGTTTCGGCGGCCGGTCCGAGACTGAACACTATCTGGCGAGCTAAATCGTCTGGTAAGCTCGGCAGAAAAGTCAGTTTGCCGCTACAAGTGCCGTTCTTCCCTGGGACGCTGAAGGTGTACCATTTCGGGTCGGCAGCGTGGGCCGATGACTTGTCTTCATAGAAAATCCGGTTGGCGGTGTTCTCGAAGAGCTTATCCTTGCCCAGATTGAGGGTGGACCTAAGGCGGTCGCTGAGCGGAGCGAAGTCCTGTCCAGGTTGGCTGGTGATTACCACCAGTGCGGTCGAAGCGTCGTGGAGAACGGCGGCACTGTGGCTTTCGCCATAGAGCGCCCAATCGGGCGGGACGGCGAGTTGGCAGAGGTTCTTGGAGTCTTTGACGATCTGCCAGTTGCTTGGCGCCACTTGCGCGGCAAGCGGCAGATTCAAGAGAATCAGAGCTGCAATTGCGTATTCTCTCATGATCCGAGTGTAACGCGTGGCACCCGACAGTGGGAGACGCGACAGTATCAGCTACAGTTGAATAGATCTTTCGAGGTGAGATTTATGGTCAGAATTCTCCGGTTAGCCGTGTTGGTGGGAGCGGGCGCTGCATTGACCGGGCTCGTGATGGCGGCCGCGGCGACGGTCGATGTCCCGGCTAACGATCCCGGATTCTATATGCACCGCTTCGAGTACGATCCACCCGAAGGAGCCAGGCCGCAGAGCGTTGCGGTGGGAGGAGAATTCAATAACTGGTCTGAGACCGGCTTTCCCATGAAGCCGGATGGCGCAGGGCATTTTGTGGCCGACGTGAAGCTCGCGGAGGGTCCTCACTCTTACCGGTTCTTCGTCGATGGAGCCTGGGTGGACGATAGCGAGCAGCACAGCGAGGCCGATCTGGAAGAGTCGAACGGAATCCGGGGACATAATTCCGCCGTTGTCGTCGGACCGGACGAGCGCAACTTGCCAAAGGTGCAGCCGGGCCGAATCGCGGTCGAAGGTTTGCATTATGTGCAGAGCAGTATTCGTTATTTCGACCCGATCTCGGCGAGCGAAGTGCGAATTACCTTTGGCGCGCAAGCGGGAAATCTCACCGGCGCCGCAGTCTATTCGTTGACTGGAAAGAGTTGGCGGCGCGATGAGCTATACGTTGTCGACACGCGGGTGGGGGTGGATTTCTTCGCCGGTGTCGTGCTCAGCTCCGCATCGAATTTGACGTATTTCTTCGAGCTGCAGGACGGCGGCACAACGGCTTACTACGCCGGCGGCAAATATTTCTCGCGGATTGCCGATGCCCGGCAAAATGCCTGGCAAGGCCGGATGCAGCCGGCCTTCGATACGCCGGATTGGGCACAGCACGCGGTTTGGTACCAGATTTTCCCCGAGCGGTTCCGCAACGGCGACAAGACCAATGACCCGGCCAACACCGCGGCGTGGACCTCGCGATGGGCATCCACGCCACCGCGTGCAGGCGCGCCCGGCCGCGGTAATGGCGGCCCAGGCAATCGCCGTTACGGTGGCGATATTCGGGGCATTCAGGAAGAGCTTCCGTATCTGCGAAGCCTTGGCGTAACCTGCATCTACCTCAATCCCATTTTCAAGTCTCCAAGCGTGCATAAGTACGACACGACCGACTATCGTCACGTGGACGATAATTTCGGATATGCTGCCGAAAATGCCGAACTCAATGGTGAAACTGACGACCCGGCAACCTGGAAATGGACGAAATCCGACAAGCTAATGCTCGATTTTGTGGCCGACGCTCACCGTCAGGGTTTTAGGATTGTCATCGATGGCGTATTCAATCACGCCGGTGGGCAGTTTCCCCCTTTTCTGGATGTGAAGCAGATCGGCCAAAAGTCCAAGTACGCCGACTGGTTCAACATCAGCAAGTGGGACCCGGTCACGTGGATCAGTTTCGGCGGCCGTGCCGGTGGAAACATGCCGGAGTTCAAGAAAGATGCGGTCACGGGGCTTGCCCCCGGTCCGCGCGATTACGTCCTGAGCGTAACGAAAAGGTGGCTGGCCCCAGACGGAGACCCCTCCCGCGGCGTGGACGGTTTCCGCCTCGATTACGCGCAGAATGTTCCCCGCGTTTTTTGGGTGACGTACCGGAATTTTGTGAAGTCCGTGAAGCCGGATGCGTATATCACGGGCGAAATCTGGACAGCCGCCACCAGCTACCTGGCCGGCGATGCGTGGGACGCGACCATGCAGTATCCGTTCGCCAATGCTCTGCAGGCCTTCTTCATCGACGGACCGCCCAAGTCCATTTCGGCCAGCGTTTTCGCCGAACGTCTGCGCCAGTTCAACACGATTTTACCGTTTCAGGTTTCCCTGGACCAGATGAATCTGCTGGACAGCCATGACACCGACCGTTGGGCATCGCGATTCGTGAATGCCGATCAGCCCCCGCCCCCGGCATCCGAAGGTGCAGCGGGCCGGAGAAGTTATAACTCCTCCAAGCCCACCGATCTGGAGTGGCAGCGAATGGAGCAGTCCGTTGCCGTGCAGATGACGTACACCGGCGCGCCCATGGTGTATTACGGCGACGAGGTGGGAATGTGGGGCGGCACCGATCCCGACGATCGTCAGCCGATGATCTGGAAAGATCTGGCGCCTTACGAAGATTCGGAGGTGCAGTTCAATCAGCGCCTCTTCGATCGCTACGTCCGGTTGATCGCGATCCACCGGCGTTTCGCGGCGCTCCAGACCGGCTTTGCGCATACCGTGTTGGCCGACGATGCCCGCAACTTATTGGTGTACAGCCGCGACCTTGGCGACGATCATGTCTATCTACTGGTGAATAGGAGTGCAGAGCCGCAGTCGGTCGATTTGCGGATCGGGCCGCCTAAGACGGACTTGTCCATGATCGATTGGCTGGATCCGGCCGAAGCCATGGTTCAGGACGCAACGGCGGGAGTCCCGGATGGACGGCCGCTGATTCAAGCGATTTCCGGCGCCCGGCCGGCGGTGGTATCGCACGACGGAAAGGCCACTGTTTCCCTGAAACCGTGGGGAACGATGATCCTGGCTCCGGCCAGTGCGAAGTGATGGCGGAGACGGTATTTAGAGGCACTTGCAAGAATTCCCGGAAACCGCTTGCTGACGCGCGCGGCTCGGTAACGCACGCCCTTACTGGACTGCGTCCGCGAGGGATCCCCCCTAAGCCCCGGCCGACACTCCCGTGCTCGCCGACCCCTCAGGCAGCATCGCCTGTAATACGCGCCGCAGCTCGCGTGGATCGAGCGGCTTACTGATGTAATCCGTCATGCCGGCTGCCAGGCATCGTTCGCGGTCACCCACCATGGAACTGGCGGTGAGGGCGACAATGGGAATCTTCCGCCCACGATCGCCCGATTGGCGAATGCGCTCCGTAGTCTGATATCCGTCGAGCACAGGCATCTGGCAATCCATGAAGATGGCATCGTACGGCCGTTGATTCCAACGTTCCAGCGCCTCCACGCCATTGTTGGCCACATCCACCTCGCATCCCAATTTTCCCAGGACGTGCCGTGCCAGTTTTTGATTTACCGCATTGTCTTCCGCCAGCAACACCAGCCAGCGATTATCCGGCGAGAGATTGCCCTGCAGCTGCGGCGCTAGCACCTCTGGAGCCGGCGCCGGCGGCATAGGCAAAGTCACCCAAAAAGTAGACCCGGCGCCGGGCGCACTCCGGAGTCCGACGCTCCCTCCCATGAGTTCCGCCAACTGCCTGCTGATGGCAAGGCCCAGGCCCGTGCCCCCGTATCTCCGCGCGGTTGAGGAATCGGCTTGCACGAACTTGCCGAACAGTCGGGGTTGCGTCTCCGCGTCAATGCCAATCCCGGTGTCGACCACACTGATCTTCCACTCCTGGGGGCTTTCCGTCCGGTATTCCACTTCCACTCTTACGTAACCGCTGTCGGTGAATTTCACCGCATTGCCCAGAAAGTTGAGCAACACCTGGCGCACACGCGTAGAGTCTCCAATTACGTAGCGCGGCGCGCCGGGCGGGTACTCGAAGCTGATGCCGAGCCCTTTCGCCAAAGCGCGCCCGGCCAGCATCCGCACGCTCTCCTCCACGGTGGCGCATAGATCGAACGACTCGCGGACCACTGTCAGGCGGCCAGCCTCGATCTTCTCGAAATCCAGGATGTCATTGATGACGGCGAGCAGAGATTCCGCAGAAAGCAGCGCGGCATCCGCCCATTCCTGCTGTTCCGGGGTAAGTTCGCTGTCACAGAGCAGATGGGTCATGCCGATCACGCCGTTCATCGGCGTTCGAATCTCATGACTCATATTTGCCAGAAATTCGCTCTTCGCCCGGTTGGCCTTTTCGGCGCGCGCTTTCTCCAACTCCAGCTCACTTGTCCGCTGTTGAATCGCCACTTCCAGACGCAGATGCTCGCGTTTGTGCCGCTGCTTGACCCGATACCACCACCCGCGGAACGACCATGCCATCAGGGCGCCCACCAACACGCAAACCCACCAGGTTTGCCACCAGGCTTGCTGTATGCCAAATTGTAGCGTGGCCGGCTCGGTGCTCCATACGCCGCTGCCGGCGCGCGCCACTACCTGGAACGTGTACTGTCCGGGGGGCAGATTGGCGTACCGCGCTTCTCCCTGCGAGCTCTCCACCCAGTCGCGATCGATTCCCGATAGCCGGTAGCGGAATCTGCGTTCGCGATTATCGAACAGCACCGGAGCGGTGAACCGTACCACCAGATAGCGATCCGTGTAGGGCACGGTTGCAGTGGCATTGAGGTGCAGCGCGGAATTGCCCAACTCAGCGCCTGTCAAGGTGACCGTTGGCGCCGCTCCTGGAAGGTGCGGCTGCGGGCGGAAATGCGACAGGCCATGGCTGGTTCCAATCCACACGCTGCCATCCGGGTCCGCCATGAAGGCACGGCTGTTGCAATCGTCCCAGACCAGCCCGTCGACCTGTCCGTAACGCCGCCATTTGCCGCCGCTGCGGACCTGGACGCCCTTGTCTGTGCCGTACCATATGGACCCGTCGGCGCCCGTGCCCAGGAAGTCGGAACTCAGGCCGGCTTGAAACGGGGTCCCTTCCATTTTCCAGCCCGATCCGCTCGGCACAATATGCGATATGCCCACCGCGTCGGCATACGCCACCCAGATGCTGCCGTCAGCGCCGGCGGTCAGAGGGCGGGAGGAGTTTTGCAGTAAGCCCTCATTGGTTGTGAAGCGCGTCCAAACGCCATGGTCGTAGGACAGCAGGCCGTGCGTGGAGGTAATCCACATGCGGCCTTGCCGATCTTCCGCAAACTGATAGTAGTGGTCG
>Ga0302324_100027736_pt1 | contig 10783 bp, 6 predicted proteins | sample Palsa_T0_1_FD_201949 | JGI IMG/M metagenome (GOLD analysis project Ga0302324, IMG submission 201949) | Peat permafrost microbial communities from Stordalen Mire near Abisko, Sweden - Palsa_T0_1 | ecosystem: Environmental > Terrestrial > Soil > Palsa > Peat permafrost | place: Sweden: Abisko...
CGCCAGGAACCATCCTGGTGGCGCACGCGGTGCTCGCTGGTGACTACCTTGCCGGGAAGCTTGACGAAATCCGCAAACGCGGCCGGCAAGCCGGGCCGCTCTTCCGGATGAATCAGGTCGAGCACGCTGCGGCCTCGCGCTTTCCGGCTGGCATACCCCAGCACCGGGGGGCCGGTGTAAAGTAGTTGGCCGCGCGCATCCAGCAGCACGAATCCATCGGCACTGTTTTCGATCAGCGCCCGGAAGCGTTGCTCGCTTTCGCGCAACGCGCGCTCCACGCGCTTTAGCTCGGTAATGTCCTGGACCACTCCGGCTACGCCCAAAGTCCTGCCGGACGAGGTTTTCACGGGATAGTAGCTGGCCAACAAGTCGCGGGCGCCGCGCCCCGCCGATTTCTCGGTCCGGAATTGCCAATCTAAAACCGGCCGCCCCGACTCGATGATGCGCCGCAGCAGGGGCACGAAGAAGGCCGCGGCTTCCGGAATGACTTCCCACACCGTGCGGCCCAGGTGTTCTTCGACGGCCAAGCCATTGATGGCCGCCAGCCGCTCGTTGATCCTGAGGTAGCGAAGATCCGCGCCGAGCAGACAAAGGCCCACGGGTGCGGTATGGTAGATATGCTCCAGCTCGGCCAACTCGTGCTGCGCGCGCTCCTCGTTCTCGCGCAGGATCTGCTCGAAACGGCGCTGGCCGGTGATATCGCGAAAGTTGACGACCACTGCTTCCACGCTCTCTTCGTCAAGCAGGTTTGTGCCGAAGTGTTCCGTCCAGATCACGTCGCCATCTTTGCGGATTACGCGCAACTGGATGGTGAGAGTTTGGCCGGGCATGGCCACCAGTTGGCCCAAGCGTTGGCTGGCCAGCGCACGGTCTTCGGGCAGCACGAGTTCCGAAGCGTCGCGGCCTATCAGCTCTTCGGCCGTGTAACCCAAGATGCGGGCGGCGGAGGGACTGGCATACCGGATGATGCATTCCGCATCCAGCAGGCAGACGGCATCGAAGCTGTTCTCGATCAGCGCCCGGAAGCGCTTTTCGCTGCGCTGGATGCTTTGCTCAAGACCGCGCTGCCGGATGCGGTTGCGGGCGGCCTGCAACTCCCGTTCGACAGCGTGCGCCAGGCGCGACAGCCGGTCCTTCATGATGATGTCGCGCGCGCCGGCCTTGACGGCGGACACAGCGGCCTCGTCCACTACGGTGGAGGAAACCAGCAAAACGGGAGCGGCCAAGCCCTTCTGCCGCACCAGGGCCAGCGCTTCCGCATAGGTGAAATCGGGAAGGCTATAGGCGCACAGGACCAGGTCCCAGCTCCGATCGTCAAGGGCGGCGGCCATCGCCGGGGCAGTAGCCACGCGCTGGTAGTTCGGGGCATAGCCGGCGCGCTGCAGCTCCATTACGATGCGGGCGGCGTCTTCCGGAGAATCTTCGACGATCAGGACATGCAGCGGGCGGCCAGCGTCCATGCCATTCCATTGTAGGATAGGCTTCAGCGGGCTTAGTTTAGATTTGTCGATGGTTCTGCGTAAATAGTGGGGCAGGCCCTTGGCCTGCGGCGGCCTCCTAGGCCGCCATCTTCTTTCGGCAGAGCTCAATTTCCGGGCGGCAAGCGGGTCCAGGGGACCCGCGCAGGCCAAGGGCCCGCCCCTCTATTTATGCAGAATCTTTGCGAAAACGGTGCGAAAATAAGCGGCTCAATGGCCGATCACTACTCCCACCGCGGCGGGTTGCACATCCAGCCGCTCGATGCGGTGACCGAGCGCGAAGGGTTGTCCGACCTTGGCGTTCGGGTAGGCGGGCATGAGGTACCTCTCGATAAGGAACTGCAGCATGCGGCCTTCCAGGGTGACGCCGGAAATCTCGACACTTTCGACGTCCACGGTGGCGGTTCCGCCGGATGACCGGATGCGGGCGGTAATGGTGACGGGCCGCTCGCCATCCAGCAGGTAGGCCGTGAGGCGGCCAGGAGGCTTTCCCTCGGCGCGCCGCAGTTTGCCGAAATCGATGAGCGCCGAGGCGGTGGCGGTTCCCGGCCCAAGATCGAGACGCGGATTGCGGACACCGTCGGGGGCCACTTCGGCGACCTCCTGACGAGCATAGGCGTTCAGTTCCTGGGGCGTGAGCAGCACGCGGGACCCCGGCTTCAGCCGGTCGTGCTCGATAAGGGAGAACTTGTGGACGACGGCTTGGTAATCGGGCGAGACTGAGGGATCGAGCGGTCCGGCCGCCAGCGCCAGGGCCAGGAAAATGCGTCTGTCCACAACAGACCAGACGCGCATCCCCCCGAATGCGTTGCCGGCTGTGCGGGGCAATGTACCCATGGCATTGTGGAAAACAACCCAAGGAGCGCCGGGAGCGCCACCGCGTTGGTCGAGCATTTCCTTTGGATTGCCATAGATACGCCGTGGCGCGGCGCTTGCATGGGGAGGGCCGGAAGTAAACTCCATGCATACGTCGATCTTTATCGTCGTGGTTGCGATCCTTTGTGGATTGCTGGTAGTGTTCGCGCGTATATTCGGCGGGGCTTATCTGCGGTATCGAGGCGACCGAGTGATCACCTGTCCGGAGAACCGGCAGCCGGCCGGCGTGACTGTGGACGCCGGGCACATGCTGCTGACGACTCTCGAAGGAAAACGGGATCTGCGGCTGAAGACCTGCTCCCGGTGGCCGGCGCACCAGAGTTGCGGGCAGGAATGCCTGCGGCAGATCGAAGCGTCGCCGGAGGACTGCCTGGTTCGCCATATCCTGACCCAATGGTACGAAGGCAAGACCTGCGCTCTGTGCGGCAACCCGATCGGCGAGATCCAGTGGGCCGAACACAAGCCGGCACTGTTGAACGCGGAGCACAAGACTATCCGGTGGCAGGACGTTCCCGCGGAGAAGGCGCCCGAGGTGCTGGCTTCGCATCAGGCAGTTTGCTGGAACTGCTACAGCGTTAACAGCATGATCAACGGAGCACCCGGAACTGGTGATCGACCGATCCCGGCACGGTTGAGAGTTTAGGGCCTGCGTATCCTCTATACACTCGGGGAGCCGATGCAGCACGTCACACCTCTTCTGATGCTCATTTGGCCGGCGACGCTGTTTCCCAGCCAAAAGGATGTGCCGGCCGAGGCGGTCAGGCCGGTTACCATCTACACGCAGTTCGCGCATCCGCCGGCGGTGGTTTCGATCGAAGAAATGAAGATCGAACTCGACGCGATCATGGTTCCCTTGGACCTGCAATTCGATTGGCGATCCCTCGAACAGGCCAGCGGCCGTGAAGCGTCGGCCGAACTGGTAGTGGTCAGCTTCAAAGGCGAATGCCAGAGCGAGTGGCGGCCGCAGCAGCTTCAAAAAGGTCCACTGGGGTGGACACATATGGCCGACGGTGCGATCCTGCCCTTCGCCGACGTGGATTGCGACCGGATACGCGACCTGATGACCCACTCCCTGGCCATGGCGGTTCCGCCCGAGCGGGCACGCATGCTGGGCCGCGCCATGGCGCGCGTGCTGGCGCATGAGCTGTATCATTTCCTGATGAACACGACCAGACACTCGTCCAGTGGCATCGCGAAAGCGTCCTATACGGCCGCCGAACTGACGTGCCCGTATCTGCGATTCGACGATGCGCACTTGCGGCTGCCGGGCCAGGAGAAAGTGCATCCACCCGGAGGCAAAACCCGGGGCACGGCCGTGCAGTATGGGAAATAACGCCCCATTCAATTCAATCGAATAGAGTGGCCACAGAAGCCGGCGACGAAAGTTGTTGAGCGGCTGGTTTGAAGGTATACTTCAGGAATCATGCACCAGCGCATACCGTGGCGAAGGGCGCGTATCGTCTTTCTTTTCTGCGCGGCAACCGGTATGTTGGCCGCCCAAACACTTGTGACCCTGGTGAACTTCACCGGGATCAATGGGGCTTCTCCCAATTACGGCGCGCTCATCCAGGCCACCGATGGCCTGTTATACGGGACCACCTCGCATGGCGGGGCCAGCGGCAATGGAACGATCTGCAAGCTCACCACGCATGGCACGCTGACCACGATCTACAATTTTTGTGCACAAGCGAATTGCACCGACGGCGAGTCTCCCAACGCCGGATTGGTGCAAGCGGCCAACGAGAACTTCTACGGGACAACGGTATTAGGCGGTTACGCCGACCGGGGAACGATCTACCAACTCACCCTCGGGGGAACGTTGACAACGCTGCACAGCTTCAGCGGCAGTGACGGCATGTTCCCATACGCCGGGCTGATTCAAGGTGCCGACGGGGACCTCTACGGGACAACCGAAGGCGGCGGAGCCAACGGCTACGGGACCGTCTTCAAAATCGCTCCCGGTGGCGTACTCACCACGTTACACAGCTTTGACGGCGCCGATGGCGGCCACACTTACGCCGGACTGATCCAAACCAACGACGGATACTTATACGGGACGACCTCCGAGGGCGGAACTAACGGCGTGGGCACTGTCTTCAACATCGCTCCGAATGGTGAGTTCACGACGTTGCATAACTTTACGGGAACAGACGGCGCAAATCCCACAGCGGCCCTGGTCCAGGCAAAAGACGGATTCCTTTACGGGACAACGTCGAGCGGAGGCCCCGGAGGCAACCCCTGTGCGTGCTATGGCACTGTCTTCCAAATGACGCCGGCGGGGGTGCTGACCGTGCTGACCGGCTTCGACAAAGCCGGCGGCACCACACCTTATGCCGCACTCATACAAGCCACCGACGGTAATCTCTACGGGACGGCGTTCGGGATCCCCGCTTTTCCTCCCGCCACGGGCATCGATGGCACCATCTTCAAGGTGGCCCCGAACAGCCCGGTAACGGTTGTGTACAACTTTGGTTACAGCCCTTACACGGGCGATCCCGAGGCGGCGCTGCTGCAAGCCACCGATGGGAACTTCTATGGCACAACCTTGTATGGCGGCACAGATCAAGTTGATGGTACGGTCTTCAGCCTGTCTACAGGGCTTGGACCATTTGTGAAGACACTGCCCACTGCCGGCGCGGTGGGGGCGACCATCAGAATCCTGGGAACGGATTTGACGGGCGCGTCCAGTGTCAGCTTCAACGGCGTGGGCGCTACCTTTTCGGTGGTCCAGCCTTCGGAAATCGTGGCCGTGGTGCCGGCGGGCGCGACTACCGGCACGGTGCAGGTGACGACGCCCGGCGGCACGCTCTTGAGTAATCCCACGTTCTTTGTGCGGCAGTGAGGCCGCCGCAGGCTGGGAGCCACAATGCCACATACTTTTTGCCGGAGACGCGATTCCGAGTTCACCGTGGGGCGGCCAATCATGGCCGCAGCCGCCTTTTAGGCGGCCAAGCCGGCTGAAAGCCGGCTGCGGGCAGAATTGCCCGCCCTACGGGTGCAAAAATATGTCCCACTGTCTACTGGTGAGTCTTGCGCCAGTCTTCTTCGGAGATCACGGCGATGGGTCCCAGCTTTTTGGCTTGCAACGCTGTGTTGAGCTCGGGAAGTTGCTTGCTTGTCATATCGGTGAACTCATGGATGACATCCTCGAGCTCGTGGCCGAGCACTTCGCCGCGGGCCACTTGCGAATCCGTGGGCCGGCCTTCGTAAGAATTCACGTCGCCGTATAAGTCGGCGAGGAACTCGCGTAAGCGCTCTTCACCGGTGATCATGCCGCCTTCCTTGGTGGCGACGATCTTGGAGCGGAAGGCATCGGCGGAATCGGTGAATTGTGTCAGCCTGGCGCGCAGCGGGTCGGCTTCCGGCAGTTTTGCGGCGCTCTTCGCGGCGCTGTCGCGCACGCCGATAATGGCATCCACCGCCCAGGTCATGTGATTCAGTTGGGCGCCCAGCTTAGTGACCAGATCGAACTGCGCTTTGCGATCTTCCACCGTGTAGGTGGCGCGGGGGTCCAGCACCACATTGATCTTGGCGTCGTAGACCTTGTCGCCCTTGGTCATCTTGACTGTATAGACGCCCGGCAGGACGCGCGGTCCGATGGCCGCGCCGAAGGCTCCGGTGGCCGCCGGCGGCACCTGGGGCGGCTTCAGGTGCATGGACCAGCGCGCCTGGTTCAAGCCGCGATGTCCGCTGCTGGACAGGGTGTCTACCAACTTGCCCTGCTGGTCGAACACCTCAATCTTCATGTCGCCGTAAATGTGGCGGCTGCGCTGATAGTACGGGATGGACGCATCAATCGGACGATTTGGGCCGACAAATGCCGCGTCGCCCTCGGCCCATCCGCCGTTGGTGTCCATCCACTGCACGGCCGGGGGAATGGGGAGGAGGGCGGCGTATTCGGACATCATATCGGGAGTAAGGGCGCGCAGCGGAGAAATGTCGTCGATGATCCAGATACCGCGCCCGTGGGTAGCCAGAATCAGGTCGGACGTGCGCGGGTGAACGACTATATCGCGCACGGCCACGGCGGGGAAGTTGGCGCCCTTGTATTGCGCCCAGCGCTGGCCGCCATCGACGCTGATCCACAACCCGAATTCGGTTCCCAAGAACAGCAGGTTGGGATTGACGTTGTCTTCCTTGATCACATGCGCGTAACCGCGGATGCCGTTTTGTTGCACCGGCAGCGGCGTCCAACTCTGGCCGTAGTCGGTGGTCTTATACAAGTACGGTTTCATGTCGCCGTACATGTGGCGGTCGAAAGTAGCATAGGCCGTGGTTTCCGCAAAGCGGCTGGCCTCCACCCAGGTAACCCAGGGAGCCTTGCCGACGCCCTGCACGTTCCCGACGACATTGGTCCAATGCTGGCCGCTATCCCGCGTGATCTGGACGTTGCCATCGTCGGTACCGGCCCAAACGATCTGGCCGTTCTTGGGCGATTCGGAGATGGAGTACACGGTGGTGTTCATCTCGGCCACCGAGTTATCGACGGTGACGCCGCCCGATTCTTCCTGCTTCTGCTTTTCGGGATCGTTGGTGGTGAGGTCGGGCGAGATGCGGTCCCAGGAATGGCCGTGGTCGCGGGAGCGAAACACGAACTGCGCGCCGAGATAGAGAGTGCTTTTTTCGTTGGGGCTGAGCACGAAGGGAGCGTTCCAGTTGAAGCGCAGCTTCTTTTCGCCGTACAGCGCGTAGGGCTTAATGGAGCGTGTCTCGTGCGTGACGCGATGCACGCGGGCGATTTCGCCACCCTGCGTTTCGACGTAGATATAGGCCGAGTCGGTGGGATCTTCCCAAGTCCAAAAACCGTCGCCGCCGCACAGGTTGTCCCAGCGCGCGTTGCTGACGCCGCCCGGATAGGAGGAATCGCCCACCCAGCAACTGTTATCCTGCAAGCCGCCGTAAACGTGGTACGGCTCGGCATTATCCGCGCTGACATGATAGAACTGCGAGACCGGCAGGTTCATGAGATGCTCCCAGCGCGTACCGCCATCCTGGCTGCGCCACAGGCCGCCATCGTCGCCGGTGAACGTGGTGTTGGTGTCGGTGGGATCGATCCAAACATCGTGGAAGTCGCCGTGGGCGGCGTTGCCCACCGAGCTGAAGCTGCGGCCGCCATTCACGCTGAGCAACAGCGGGCCATCGACTTTGAACACTTTGTTTTCGTCTTTGGGATCGACGATCAGATTGGCGAAGTAGAACGGACGCCAGATCTGATACTGGCTGGCGTCCAGACGGGTCCAGTTCTGGCCTCCGTCGCTGGACCGGTAAAGGGCGCTGTTTTTGGACTCGATGGTCGCGTAGACCACTTGCGGCTTGGAAGGGGCCACCGCCAGCGCGATGCGGCCGTATGGCTTCTCGGGCAGGCCCTTGGCGTTGGCCGAGGTGAGTTCGGTCCAGTGCTCGCCGGCATCGGTGGATTTGAATAGCCCGCTGCCGGCGCCGCCCGAGCGGAAAGTCCACGCGTAGCGGCGGAAATCCCACATCGAGGCGTAAATGGTTTTGGGATCCTGCGGGGCCATGGAGAGCATGCCGCATCCGGTGGCTGCGTTTGCTCCGGCGAGCACTTTGCGCCAGGTCTGGCCGCCATCGCTGGTCTTGTAGACGCCGCGCTCGTCATTATCGTCCCACAGGTGGCCGGTGGCGCAAACGTACACCACATTGCTGTCCTTGGGATCGACCAGGATTTTGGCGATGTGTTCGGAATCCTTCAGGCCGGCGTTCTTGAAGTTCTCGCCGCCATCGACGGACTTGTAGACTCCATCGCCGATAGAGACGCTGTTGCGCACCCAGCTTTCGCCCGTGCCCACCCACACGATTTTGGTGTTGGAAGGATCGATGGCGACGGCGCCGATGGATTGCACGTCGGGTAGATCGAAGACGGACTTGAAGGTGGTGCCGCCGTTGATCGATTTCCAAACACCGCCGCTGGCGGAACCGACGAATACGGTAAGCCGGCCGCTATCGTTGACGGCGGTGACGGCGGCGATGCGTCCGCTCATTTCCGCCGAGCCGATATTGCGCGCGGGCATGCCGGAGATGGTGCCCGAGTCGTAGCGGACGGGGGCCTGGGCGAGCAGCGGAGCGGTTACAAGGATGGCGAGCAAGGTTTTGCGGGTCATGGTTATGGGTCCTAGTTCCTAGTGTTTCGCTGGATTGGGATTCGCCGGAGAGGCGGGCATTTTGAACTCGGCAGGATCGACGGGAACATTGGCCTCGATCATGTCGATGGTGACCTTGGCGGTCTCGCCGGGGTTACGGGGGTTACCCGCCTCCATGGCGAACGGGAAATAGACGCCGTTAACCAGTTTGTAGGAACCCATTTCAGAGTACGATTCGCGCACCGATCCATGGATGAATTGCAGCTTCTCGGTGCGAATTTCGAGGAAGGTTTCGGGGTCCAGGTAGTAATAGATGATGTCGCCGTTTTTGAGCGTGACCTTCAGGCGGAAAGCGTCGTCGCCATCCACGGTATCGTGGCCCAGGTATTCGATGGTGTTGCCTTTGGCCGCGGCATCCACCAGGGGGCCGTAGAAATCGGCATCTTCTATGACGCCGCGCAGGTCGTCATCGCCGAGCAGTTCGGGGTCTTTGCGGCCGGCGAAGGGCATGATCCGCCAGCCAGAGGAGCCGTCGTAGGCTAAGATGCCGGTCATGCCCATGATGGTGAAGGTCTGGCGAAGCAGATCGGGGGCCACGGTGTCGAGGCCAAGGTGCGCGGTGAAACTGCCTTGCTGCAGTTTGCCGGTCATGCGCAGCGAGTGGAGGGCTTTGAGCTTCTCCAGGCCGCCGCGGGCTTGCAGGTTCTTGGCTACCAACTCTTCGGCGGTCTGCGCCGAGAGGCAGGCGGCGCAGGCCATGGCGATCGTCATTCGCGTGAGAAAACGCATCAACTGGGCTCCTTGTGGGTCCGGGGTATATCGTAGCAAGGCGCGGGGGGTGGGCCGGCGCACGACTTTATTGGACGTATGGGGGCGGGGTTCGTTTGGGGGGCCAAACTGGCAAGGTGCGCTCGCCCGCGCTGACATGGGTGCCGCGGGCAGGGATCGATTCCCCAGTTACGGCTAGCTGCGCCTCCCACTGGTGAAGTCCAGTATGACCCGCGCGTACACGTCGTCGGGAATCTCTGTGTAGTCGAAAAGCATGAAGAGGGGCGCGCACAGCTTTTTGACCAAGGATACCGTATCCGCATCGATCGCGCCAAGACGAAATCTCACCGGCTCGATAAGGACTTCGCTGTCCTGGAGATTTCTTCCACCATAGCTCCACCTGAAATTGTAGGACCTCAACTCACGATCGCGTAGTCCGCCGTACCGAATTCTCAGTTCGACCTGAGCGTTCGGGTCTGTCCCCAATGACTTGTAAAGGCTGGCGCAGTGAAGGAGCGCCTCCATCGCGCGCACGATTCGAATATCAAAGAAGAGGATTTTGCGGGCACGGTCCTCGTCAAGTTGATCCTCTGTAAGCGACCTTAACGTGTAGAAGTCGCCGCCCCTGCTAAGGGTCCAGTAATCGAACCTGCGGCGAGGGAACGGAGAGGAGGAGGGGACGTTGGCGGTCACGATCGCGAGGATGCCATCGCTAGTTGGCCTAGGCCGAAGTTCGTTGTCATCTAGGACGATTCCGATTGGCCATCCGGTCAACCTTATCTGGGCCTGTTTGGCTGCTGAGAGCAACTCGCGCTGATTCTTCTCGATGTACGAATCAGAGCAAAAATATGAGATCTCCATGAATCCTGGGAGGCCGGAGGCCAATAGATGCTCCAATGCCACCGAACTGTGGCGTGTGATCCAATTTGGGTCCGGAGTGTGGGCCTTCGCAACCGGTGGAGGAACCGGTTCTTGGCCTTCCAGAGCCTTGTACCAATCCAGCCGGGTCGCAAGGAGGCGAGCTAGGATTTGATAGGAGTAGCCAAGGCTGCTGGGATCGGTCGTGCCTTCCTCGATTGCGGGCAACTGCTCGCCGAAACTCCAGTACGGCACGTAGGGGATGCGCAAGAGTTCGATCGCGTCTCGTGGTTTGATGCCGCTCGGCAACCAATCCCGGTAAAGCTCGCCGAATCGGTCGGCAAATCTGTCCTTCCACTCGTTTGCTTTCTCGTATTCCGTTCGGCTCTCATCCCTTGCCGGGACGGGGACCGCTAGAAGCTGCTTTCGGTCCCGCGGAAGGCTCCCCTGTGCCTTCCTGGCCCGCTGCAGGACCTGCATTGCGCCGTCCGTGCTCGAGTCGGTGGTCGTGAAGAACAGGACCAGTACGTCGGCGAGGTGAACCGTGCAGATACCGCCTATGTCGGTGACGCCCGTCCGGCTGTCAACGAGCACGAACTGAAATGCCCTGGCCCACTCGTCGCGCAGTTGCTCGATATACGCGCCAAGATCGTGCTTGTCGAATAGCTCGGGAAAGTTCAGGGCATGCAATCTGGAAGTGTAGTC
>Ga0302324_100027738_pt1 | contig 10783 bp, 9 predicted proteins | sample Palsa_T0_1_FD_201949 | JGI IMG/M metagenome (GOLD analysis project Ga0302324, IMG submission 201949) | Peat permafrost microbial communities from Stordalen Mire near Abisko, Sweden - Palsa_T0_1 | ecosystem: Environmental > Terrestrial > Soil > Palsa > Peat permafrost | place: Sweden: Abisko...
TGCGAACGAGACAGATGTCGGAATTCTATTAGCTAAGACAGACCGCGACGCTGGTGCCAAGGGGGTGACGGCCTTCATCGTGGAGCCGAAGAAGTATCCGGGCTTCACGGCCAAACCGATCGAGATGCTGGCTGTGTACAAGGCATTCCGGACCAACGCCGTCTTCTTGGACGACTTCATCGTACCGGTCAAGAATCGCCTGGGTGAGGAGGGCGACGGCTTCAAGATCATCATGCGGGCTCTGGAGCCAGGGCGCCTTAATATTGGGGCGAAAGCAGTAGGCCTCGCGCAGGCCTGCCTCGATGAGGCCGTCCGCTATGCGAACGAACGCACCGTGCGTGGTCAGCCGATTGGTCGGTTCCAGATGATCCAGTCTGAGATTGCCGAGATGGCAACGGCGCTGGAGGCTAGCCGCGCGCTCATCTACAACACGGCGTACTGCATGGACAACGGACTGCCCTCGAACCGGATATCGGCCATTGCCAAGTTTCATGCCTCACAGACCGCCAAGCTGTGCGCGGATAAGGCACAGCAAATCTTCGGGGGCTATGGCCTGGCCCGCGAATACCGCGTGTCATGGATGAAAGCATACGCGGATGTGCTCTTTAACGGCGAGGGCACTGCGAACGTCCAGAAGATCATGATTGCGGAAGACGCCCTCGGATACAAACTCGCCGATCGTCACCATGGCAAGACCGGCTTTCGCAATGTTCGCAAGGACGACGTCAGCTCCCCATCTAGAACGGTCACGGCATAGCTATGTCCGAGCAGCTCCTGTTCCAGGTGGACGACGGCGTTGCCACCATTACCTTGAATCGCCCCGATAAGCTCAATGCCTATACGGATGAGATGCAGGAAGAATGGCTAAGAGCGCTGGAGCAGTGTCGCACGGAAGCTGACATCCGCGTAGTTGTGATCACTGGTACTGGGCGCGGCTTTACGACCGGTGGCGATGTCGGGGGATTCGCGGACAAGGCAATGCAAAGTCCCGCTGGGGTCAAGGCGCGCCTCATCGAGGGTGCGCAGAGACTGCCACGTGCCATCACGGCGCTCGACAAGCCGGTGATAGCCGCGCTCAACGGTATTGCAACCGGTGGCGGGCTCGACGTGGCGCTAGCCTGCGATATGCGATTTGCGGCGGAGAGTGCCCGTTTCGCCGAAACCTATGTCCGCATGGCACTGATCCCGGGCATGGGCGGTACCTATTTTTTGCCACGCATTGTCGGGATAGCGAAGGCCCTGGAGATGCTCTGGACCGGCGATTGGGTTGATGCCCGCGAAGCCGAGCGAATCGGGTTGATTAGCAGGGTCTTTCCGGATGCGGAATTGATGAAGGGCACCTATGAGTTTGCTCGGCGCGTGGCCGCCGCGCCGCCGCTGTCAGTGCAGCTGATCAAGCGTGTGTTGCTCATGGGCCTCGATAAGGATCTGGCGACATCCTTGGAAGTGGTCGCGTCCAACATGCCGATCGTCCGTACCAGCGATGACCACAAAGAGGCTGTAAGCGCCTTCAAGGACAAGCGCCCACCGATTTTTGGAGGCAAATGAGCGAAACAACCCCAATCGTTGAGACAGAGCGCGTCGGTTCGGTGCTGATCATCCGCCTCGCAGCGGAGAAAACGTTCAATGCGCTCAGCAACGCGATGCGAGACGGCCTTGCCGCGGCGTTTGGCGAAGCAGTGCGTGAGCCGTCGATTCGCGCGATATGTCTGACGGCGAGGGGTCCCGCCTTTTGCGCTGGAGGCGATCTAAACGCATTGAATGAAGTGCGCAAGGACCCTTGGGCCGTTCACAGGCGATTCCGGGACATGGGTCGATGGCTATTGCCGATGTTGCGCATCGAGAAGCCGGTTGTAACCGCGGTGCGCGGCTACGCCATCGGTGGCGGTTTTTCACTGGCCCTTCTCGGTGACATCGTCGTCGCATCGGACACGGCCAAGTTCCGCGCTTCGTGGATGCGGCTCGGGATCCTGCCGGATGTATTGGCGCTCTACACGCTTCCGCGACTCGTCGGACTCGCCAAGGCCCGCAAGATGTTTATCGCCGAGGAAACTCTCAGCGCTGAGGAGGCCAAAGCGCTCGATCTGGTCACCGAAGTCGTGCCGGACGGCGGTCTCGATCAGCGGGCCTTGGAGCTGGCGCAATCGCTGGCGGAAGGACCAGCGGAAGTGTGGGGCCTTACCAAACTTATCCTTTCACGCACCTTCGAGAGCAGTCTCGACGATATGTTCCTGTTCGAAGGTCTCGGTCAAGTCGTCGCGATGGGGGGGCCGGAGTTTGAGTCCCGCTTGGGCGCGACGCTGCGCAAGGAGGCGATGACACCCTCGATCGGCGACTTGCTGCGTGCGGCGACCAAGAAGAAACCGGGTGCCCCATAGTTTCAAGGTGCACATCAATTCAGGGAAAGGACAATGAGTGAAGGCTCCTCGCCGCTCACCGAGGTACGCTTGCTGGTGGCAGGCGAATGGCTCGCGGGCGCAGAGCAGGCGCTGATCTTGGACAAATATCGCCTTACTCCGTACGCGCGACTGCACATTGCGTCACGCGAGCAGGTGAGGGTAGCCGTCGCAGCTGCGCACGCTGCCTATGTCGAGTCCCCACTGACCCCTTACGACCGTGGCGCCATTCTGGAGCGCACGGCGACAATCGTTGAGCGCGACAGCGAGGCTTTCATCGAGGTCATGCGGACGGAAGCCGGATTCACGCTGTACGATTCGCAGGGGGAGCTACGCCGATGTATCCAGACCCTCCGCCTCTCAGCGGAGGAGGCACGGCGCCTTATTGGTGAGATGGTGCCGCTCGAGGGGGCGCCTCAGCAGGCCGGACGTCTGGGCTTTACGATTCCGGTTCCATTGGGAGTGGTCTGCGCGATTACACCGTTCAATGCACCGGTCAATACCGTCGCCCATAAAATCGGCCCTGCGATCGCTGCCGGTAACGGTGTCGTGATCAAGCCGTCTAGCAGTACACCAAATACCGCCAACCTGCTGGCAGCCGCTCTTCTCGAAGCGGGCCTACCACGCAAGTTGATCTCGGTCGTTCATGGTGGCGCTGCGGTGGCTCAATGGCTCATTGAGGAGCCTGCGGTACGCTTCTTTGCGTTCACCGGAAGCACAGAGGTCGGGCGCGATATTCAGCAAAGAGCCGGACTTCGTCGAACTCAGATGGAGCTTGGTAGCATTGCCTTCACGATTCTTTGCGCTGATGCCAATCTGGACTATGCGCTTCCGAAGGTGGTCGGCGCCGGTTACCGCAAGGCCGGTCAGGTGTGTACGTCGATCCAGACACTGCTGGTGGAACGCAGCCGCATCGCAGAGGTCGAGGCACGGCTCGCTAAATCGGTCGGTGATCTTTTTTATGGTGACCCCCACGATCCAAAAATTCAAGTCGGTCCAGTCATCAACCTTGCATCCGCGGAGCGCATCGCAGCATGGATCGACCAAGCGATGGCCCGCGGCGCGCGTAGACTCGCGGGCGGAGAACGGTGCGGCGCAGTCATTCCGCCCACGTTGCTCGCCGACGTTGATTCGACCTGTAACGTTAGCTGCAAGGAAATCTTCGGACCTGTGATGATACTGGTGCCCTTCGACACGATGGATGAGGCTATCGATCGCGTTAACAGTACGCCATTCGGCCTGGCCACCGGGGTATTCACGAATCGCATCGACGCGGCATTCAAGGCAATTCGTCGATTGCACGTCGGGGGAGTTCATATCAACGAAACGTCCAGTTCCCGCGTCGACCAGATGCCTTACGGCGGCTCCAAGGATTCAGGGTTCGGTCGCGAAGGACCTCGTTATGCCGTGCACGAGATGAGCGAGCTGCGCATGGTCAGCTTTTCAACCTAGCATGACCCGGCCGGCTGCGATGGTCGATGTCCTGGTTATCGGTGGCGGCAATGCGGCTTTGTGCGCAGCGCTCACCGCACGCGAAACGGGAGCGAGCGTATTGCTACTCGAAGCCGCACCCCGCGAATGGCGGGGCGGAAATTCTCAGCACACGCGCAATCTGCGCTGCATGCACGATGCTCCCCAAGACGTGCTGCTGGAGCGCTATTCGGAAGAAGAGTTCTGGCAGGACCTGCTGAAGGTCACGGGAGGAAACACCAACGAGGAGCTCGCCCGACTCACCATTCGTTCCACATCGAGCTGTCGCGATTGGATGCATCAGCACGGCGTCCGCTTTCAGCCATCACTATCAGGAACGTTGCAATTGTCCCGTACCAATGCATTCTTCATGGGCGGCGGCAAGGCACTCGTGAATGCCTACTACCGCAGTGCCGAGAGCTGCGGGGTGACAATCCGCTACGACTCCGCGGTGGAAACACTCGAAATCCCCGGTGGCCGATTTGTTGCAGCACATTGTAAGGGTGAGCGTATCGAGGCGAAAGCTTGCGTGCTCGCCGCCGGCGGGTTTGAATCCAACCGCACGTGGCTGCGCGACGCCTGGGGGCAGAATGATCGCGGCGAATGGCCGGGGGAAAAGCTTCTGATTCGCGGCACGCGTTTCGATCAGGGCGTGATTCTGAAACAACTTCAACAGCTGGGCGCTGACATCATCGGAGACCCCTCGCAATCTCATTGCGTGGCGGTGGATGCGCGGGCGCCGCGCTACGACGGCGGCATCGCCACGCGCGTCGATGCGGTATCACTCGGCGTGGTGCTCAACTGCGCCGGTATGCGATTCTACGACGAGGGGGAAGACTTCTGGCCCAAGCGGTACGCGATTTGGGGACGTCTCGTTGCGCAGCAACCAAAGCAGATCGGCTATTGCATCATCGATAGCAAGGCGATGGGCCGTTTTATGCCCACGGTGTTCTCTCCTGTCCAGGCCACATCGCTGCGCGAATTGGCGCGTGCTTTAGATCTCGAGGAAGCGGCGGTCATACGCACACTCGATGCGTTCAATTCGGCCTGCCGAGTCGGTGCGTTTGACCACACCATTCTGGATGACTGCCACACGGAAGGGCTCACGCCGCCGAAAACACACTGGGCGCGGCCGATCGATGTGCCGCCTTTCTATGGCTACGCGCTGCGTCCTGGCATCACCTTCACCTATATGGGCCTGAAGACCAACGTACACGCGGCCGTGCATTTTAATGGTGCGCCTAGCGACAACCTGTTTGTGGCCGGCGAAATGATGGCAGGCAATGTGCTGGGACAAGGCTATACGGCGGGCGTCGGCATGAGCATCGGTACCGCCTTTGGACGTATTGCTGGCAAGGAGGCCGCGCTCTCGGCATTGAAGGGCAACTCCCATGCAGCAGCCTGAGACACTGATTCATACCCCCGAGGAGGAAGTCTCGCGGATTATGCAAATCTGCAACGCCTGCCGCTACTGCGAAGGCTACTGCGCAGTCTTCCCCGCAATGACTCGACGGCTCTCCTTCAACGTGGCCGATGTACAATATCTTGCAAACCTATGCCATAGCTGCGGGGCTTGCCTCCATGCCTGCCAATATGCGCCACCGCACGCGTTCGGAGTAAACGTGCCGCGGGCAATGGCGCAGGTACGGCGGGACACCTACAGGCAGTACGCGTGGCCAGCATTACTCGGCGCGCTCTATACCCGCAACGGCTTGGTGTTGTCGATCGCCTCGGCTGGCGCGATCGCACTGTTTCTGGTCCTCACTATCGCGCTGCGCGGCTCTCTGCGGGCGAAAGCCGGGGATAACTTCTACGCTGTGTTTCCGCACGAGGCTTTGGTGCTGATGTTCGGCGCCGCGTTTGGCTGGACCGTCCTTGCTCTGGCAATGGGGGCTGTCCGATTCTGGCGGGGCCAGTCCCCCGGAGCCACATCGGGTGCCGCAATTGCGGAGGCTACAGGCTATGCGCTGAAGCTCACGTATCTCGACGGTGGCCATGGTGACGGTTGCAACGAGGAGGACGACCGGTTTACGCTGCGACGCAAACGCCTACATCACCTCACGTTCTATGGCTTCCTGCTGTGCTTTGCGTCCACTGCCACGGCGACGATTGATCATTACGCGTTGAACCGGCATGCGCCCTATCCGCTGCTCAGTCTTCCGGTCCTGCTCGGCACCTTGGGCGGCGTGGGCCTATTGGTCGGACCCAGCGGCCTGCTTTGGCTGAATCTTCGGCGCCACCCTCTGCACGGCGACCCCGCGCAAAAACCAATGGATCGCGCCTTCATAACGCTGCTGTTCGGAACCAGTCTGACGGGGCTGGCGCTGCTGGCATGGCGTGCCGCGCCAGCAATGCCCGTGCTTCTAGCATTGCATCTGGGCTGCGTGATGGCTCTCTTCCTCACGATGCCGTACGGTAAGTTTGCGCATGCAGTCTATCGTTGCGCCGCATTGCTAAAATGGTCCATCGAGCGACGGCAACCCAACCGGTTAGGGCTGTCGGAGGAATAGTGGCTGGCGTTGAAGCGGGCAGAATATGGGCGCGCGATAATCTTTTAGCTTGGGGTGTAGTGCCGTTCGATGCCAAGCAACGAGCGCCGGAGGAACGGGCGCAGATGCTAGCGAAGTTAGGTTTCAGAAGCTTCGGCTTCAACTGGCGTGAACAGCACATAGCGATTCTAGACGCAGAGTTGGAAGCTCTGAAGCGACACGGTATTGAGCTGCTCGCGTGCGCCCTGTACGGCACGGAAAACCCATATATCGATCGCATACTGGAGGCCTGCAAACGCCACCAGGTGCATCCGCAGCTATGGCTGATGCTAGGAATGCCAAAGGCCCCGGAGGAATGGGCGCGGCTGTTACCCAACGGACTTCACTTGCCATCGACGCCGGAGGAGCGAGCTAAGCTGTCACCGCAGGCAAAACAAGCGATCGACATTGAACTCACGCGCGTGTGGCAAGCCGATCTGACCAGAACGCCTGCGGAACAGCAAAGACGAATCGAAGTGGAAGCCAACCGCGTGTACGCGCTCGTCAAGAGAACGTCGGCATACGGGCTCCAGGTCGAACTCTACAATCATAACGGTTGGTTCGGGATGCTAGAAAATCAACTTGCCGTCATCGCCCGCCTGAAGGAACTTGGCGGGAGCGATGTAGGGGTGGTTTACAATTTCAGTCATGCGCGCGACTGGCTGCATGATGACAGCCGCGATTTCCTGGAACTTTGGCGTAAGATAAAAAAACATGTCGTGGCGGTCAATATTACCGGGATGTGCATGGACGGAGAATTCGTCTATCCATCGCAGGGCGATAGTGAGTTGGAAATGATGCGTACCATCCAGGATAGCGGCTGGACCGGTCCCGTGGGTGTACTGGCTGAGAAGGGAGACGATGCTGAGGTAACGCTCAGTAGGTACCTAATTGGTCTTGACTGGCTGGCCGCCGAACTGAAAAAGCACGGGTCGGGCGGGCCGAGACCTTTTCAACAGGCACCCCTTTCTGCATTCTTGTGAGAGGTCAGATATGGCTAGCGAACGACTCGTCCAATAGCACCTCGGAGCATCACGATGGAACCGAGGCGCATGCATTGGAGCCTTCGTGGAGAGGATCTGCAAAGTATTTCCCGGACAGCGCACATCGCCCGCGATCACATGTGTAGTCTATGGCGGCTAGCTAGACCGTGGGTCTATTGACCTCAGGCCTGCCTGTTGCGCTTATGCGTCGACTCGCGTGCTGTGCTGGCTCACCGATCCTCCGTCCCCGGCACGAAGGCTTCGAAACGCGACGGTCGAGACCAATGTGAGCAGTCCGAGTACGATGAGAGCTCGATGCACTCCGCGCTCCATTTCTGGTGCGGTGGAATGAAAGCGGTCTGGTACAAAGAGTGCGGTGATCAAACCGGCGGTCGCTAGGCCGAAACTGATCGACAGTTGCTGTAGCGTACTTGCGATCGAGCTGGCGTTGCTGGCTTGGTCCTCGGATATGTCCGCATACACCAGCGTGTTCATGCTCGTATACTGAAGCGACGAGAAGGCGCCATAGCAAAGGGCTTGCAACGCAATGATCCAGACGGGCGTGGCTGGACCGATGGTTGCAAATACCAGGAGCAACATCCCCAGCAGGACTGTGTTGGACACCAGCACGTTCCGATAGCCGATCGTAGTCAGGATCCTCGGCAGGGCAAACTTGGTGCTGATTGAGGCCACGGCTTGTGGCAGGATCAGAAGGCCGGACTGCACAGGTGTATAGCCCAGACCCACTTGATAGAGGAGGGGCAGTAAAAAAGGTACACCACCAATCCCCACCCGGGTGGCAAAACTGCCGCTGACCGCTGCCGCAAAGGTGCGAATTCGGAATAGACGGAGATCCAGCAGCGGATATTCGGTGTGTAGTGCATTCAGTACGTAGCCGCAAATAAGAGCCGACGAAAGACCCAGCAATCCGAGCATTTCGCGCAGGCTGAGGGCTTGCTCTCCGAAAACTTCGAGCACATAGGATAAGAGCGCGATGCCGGCTCCAAATAGAATAAAACCGACCATGTCGAACGGAGCCGAATGCGCCTCCCGATAGTCTGGTAGGTGCCGATAGACCATCCAGAGGCCGGCCAAGCCTATGGGGAGGTTTATCAAGAAAATCACCCGCCAATGGAAATAGTGAACAATCACACCGCCGGCCAGCGGACCAAGCATAGGCCCGATGAGAGCGGCAACAGCCACAAAGCTCATCATTCTGATCAGTTCGGATTTGGCATAGGCCTTTACCAAGATGAGCTTTCCGACCGGCACCATCATGGCGCCGCCGCAGCCTTGCACCACTCGACAGGCGACCAAGGCGTGGATGTTGGTTGAAAATCCACACAGCAGTGAAGCGAGCGTAAAAAGACCGATCGCAGACCCGAAAACCCGTCGGGTCCCAAAGTGGTCGGCCATCCAGCCGCTGATGGGAATAAACACAGCAAGACTTAGGGTGTAGCTGGCGAGGACAGCTTTCATGCTCAGTGGCGTGACGTGCAACGCTTCAGATATAGCCGGCACCGCCGTATTGAGAATCGTGGTATCGAGCGACTCCAGGAAGAAGGCCATCGCCACGAGCCAGCGTAATAATTCCTTCATAGGCTTCGATGGAAGCGGCAAGCGGCGTGATGGCGCTGCGGATTGCGAGGTCACGGAACTGCGACGCGGGGCAAATGGCAAGAGCTCAGCTCAGCTCGACGCATTGTGCCCGTAGACAGCACCGCTAGGTCTCCCACGACAAGGAGCGAAGTTCCTGCCGGTTCGGTCTTCAGTAGCTCGTACTTGATGTCGCGGGTCGCGTGTCATGTAGAAAGCGGTTTACAATTGGGGGTCATATTCGCGCCAACAGGAGCAGGAAAGTGAAAATACTTTGGTTTGCGATTGGTGTGCTACCCGTGGTGGCCATTGCGCAACAGAGCCCGGCACCGACACCATTGGCTGGGAGCGGGTTGGTCGCTGATGCCACCGCTGAGCCACGTGAGGTCATTCTTGCGACGGAGATCGCTGATCGCATCGCCCAAGCGGACGCCGCCGCCAAGGCGGGCAAACCGTTCTCCATCGGACCGCTGCTGTTGGAGAAGCCTTTCAGAGCCGACATGGAATATCGGACTGTCCCCGAGGATGGGGTCAACCTTCACGAAAACGAGGGTCACTTATTCGTGGTCCTCGCGGGTGCGGGCACGATGACCTTGGGTGGTACGTTGGTCAATCCGATACGTAATGGGACCAATTTGCGGGCGGCCAGCGCGGAAGGTGGCGTACCCCACAAGCTTGTCAAGGGCGACATGATCCTGGTACCGGCGAACACCGCGCACTCGGTAACTCAGGTCAACGGGAAACTGGTGGTAATGTCGGTTCACTTGGCGCAACCCGCGACTGCGTCGACGTCTGCATCGGTCCCGGTCCCAAGCTCGCGCTGAGCGCCACATAAATTGATAATTGTGCATCCGAGAGCGACAACGCGCGTAACAACCCATTGCCTCATCAGACGGCGGTAAATCAAGTGATCTTAGGTGTCGCCTAAGGCGCTGCCACCGGGTGGAGCGCAGCAACCGCGGAAACTGCCCCAAGCGACGACGGTTGGACCCATACAGCTACACCTTGGCCCCAAGCGGCCGGTGGAAGATTGATGCTAAGCGTGCACGGTGTTCCGGAATATTTTCCAACCTTGCGAACCTCCCGTACAATGTTCACGTCAAGTATTGTTCGCCCCCGGTTCTCTCCTCTCTTCACTTCCACTGTCCGGCTAGTTTCGTACAACGCCAGCCAGACGACGCCCTTGCTCTCAATAGTGGCGCCGCTAATGTCGATTGAAAGCGCGTTTGAGCGCTGCCGGGTGAGTGTCACGACGGGGCCGATGGCCTTTTTGCTACGCACCAAGTTAAGCGTCTGAACGACTACATCCTGATTGTTGCCCGGTATTGCCACTGTTCCATCAATCACCATTTGAGGAGTGTATATTTCTTGTTTATGGAAGGCGGATTGATAATCACGCTGCCGGGCTGAGGCTGCGGAAATAGCGAACGGGTCGGCCCATCCTTGTGAATCCCAATAATCTACGTGCCAACCCAAAACAACCATATCTGTACGCTCAGACATCTTAGCGAGAATTGCATCTGCGGGAGGACAGGAGGAACAGCCTTGGGAAGTGAATAACTCCACTAGAAGTAGGGGCGTGACATCAGTGGCGGCCAATGAACCTGTTGAAGGTCCACATAAAATGATGGCAGCTACACTCCATTCCACGCGCACAGTTACTCCTGGACTTTATGTCGGTAATGCGCTGCTAGTCGCCCCAAATAATTAATGCTTCAATGCATCGGCATCTTGATTGATAGTGCAGGGCACTGCACATACGACCTGGATCAAAGGTGCTCACTCGAGTGTCACATCATTCGCAGTGGCA
>Ga0302324_100027741_pt1 | contig 10782 bp, 7 predicted proteins | sample Palsa_T0_1_FD_201949 | JGI IMG/M metagenome (GOLD analysis project Ga0302324, IMG submission 201949) | Peat permafrost microbial communities from Stordalen Mire near Abisko, Sweden - Palsa_T0_1 | ecosystem: Environmental > Terrestrial > Soil > Palsa > Peat permafrost | place: Sweden: Abisko...
CGGACGCGGTTCTGCTGGCGGCCGTGGGCGGGCCGAAGTGGGACACCACCGATCCCGGGAAGCCCCGGCCGGAGCAGGGCCTGCTGGGCCTGCGCAAGGGCCTCGGGCTGTATGCCAACCTGCGGCCGGTCAAGCCGCTGCCGGCGCTGTATGACGCCTCGCCGCTGCGGCGCGAGCGGATCGAGGGGACCGATCTGCTGGTCGTGCGCGAGCTCACCGGCGGCATCTACTTCGGCGAGAAGACGCGCACCGCCACGTCGGCCTCGGATGTCTGCTCCTACACGACGGATGAGATCGAGCGCATCGCGCGGACGGCGTTCACGGCCGCCGAACGCAGATCGGCGCAGCCCAAGGTCGCGAGCGTCGACAAGGCCAACGTGCTCGAGACCTCGCGGCTGTGGAGGGAGACCGTGACGGACCTGCACTCGCGCGAGTTCTCAGGCGTCGAGCTCGAGCACGTGCTGGTGGACAACGCCGCCATGCAGCTCGTCTCCTCGCCGCGCGACTTCGACACGATCCTCACCGAGAACATGTTCGGGGACATCCTCTCCGATGAGGCGGCGATGCTGACGGGCTCGATCGGCATGCTGCCGAGCGCCTCGCTGGGGGATCCGAGCGGCTCGGCCCCCGGGATGTTCGAGCCGGTGCACGGCTCCGCGCCCGACATCGCCGGGCAGGGCATCGCCAACCCGCTTGCCATGTTCCTGTCCGCCGCGATGATGCTCAGGCACGGCCTGGGCTTGGAAAGCGAGGCGGCGGCTGTAGAATCGGGGGTTGAACGCGCGCTCGCCGGGGGCCTGCGCACGCCCGACCTGGGAGGGGCGGCGCGCACGGAGCAGGCCGCCAAGGCAGTGCTCGACAACCTCGAATAGGAGTGCAATGAACGTGGAGCCCACCGACCTCATCTGGATGAACGGAGACTTCGTCGCCTGGGAGGACGCCAAGATCCACGTCCTGACGCACGGCCTGCACTACGGCACCGGTGTGTTCGACAGCATGCGCTGCTACGACGGCGAGCTCGGTCCCGCGGTGTTCCGCAACGCCGAGCACATCGAGCGACTGCTCAACTCCGCCGAGCTGTACTACATGCCGGTGCCCTACTCCGCCGAGCAGCTCCGCGCCGCAACGCTCGAGCTCGTGGCCCGCAACGGCCTGCGCAACTGCTACATCCGCCCGATCGTCAACCGCGGCTACGGCCAGATGGGCCTCAACCCCCTCGAGGCGCCCGTCGACGTGACGATCGCCTGCTGGGAGTGGGGCGCCTACCTCGGTGAGGAGGGCATGAAGAACGGCATTCGCGCGAAGGTGTCCTCGTGGCGGCGGATAAGCCCCGACTCGCTCATCCCCCACGCGAAGGCCTCGGGTCAGTACCTCAACAGCGTCCTGGCGAAGGTCGAGTCGGTGAAGGCCGGCTACGACGAGGCGATCCTGCTCGACGACCACGGCCACGTGTGCGAGGGAACCGGCGAGAACCTGTACATCGTGCGCGACGGCGAGATCGCAACACCCGGCCAGCACAACTCGATCCTCGACGGCATCACCCGCCGCTCGATCTTCCAGATCGCCCGCGACCTCGGCTACACGGTGGTCGAGCGCAACATCTCGCGCGCCGAGATGTACCTGGCCGAGGAGATGTTCATGTCCGGAACCGCCGCCGAGCTCGTGCCGGTACGCGAGGTCGACGACCACCGCATCGGCACCGGCAAGCCCGGCGAGATCACACGCGTCCTCCAGACAGCCTTCGACGACGCCATCCACGGGCGCTCCGAGCGCTACCGGGAGTGGCTGGACGTCGTGCGGGCGCCGGCGCTTCAGACGCCCACCGGCGAGTCCTCGCCGCCAGCCGCTGCCACGGGCGGCGCGGCTGGCCCGGAGTCGGTGGTCGGCTCTCAGACGACCGCCGCGGGCTAGGTCCCCGGTGCCCGACATACAGCTATATGACGCCACCCTGCGCGACGGCATGGGCGGGGGCGGCCTGAGCCTCACCGCCGAGGAGAAGGTGCGCGTGGTGCGCGCCCTGGATGCGCTGGGCGTGCACCTGATCGAGGCCGGCTTCCCCGCTTCGAACCCCAAGGAGCAGGAGCTGTTCGAGCTGCTCGCCGGCGAGTCGCTCGAGGTCTCGGAGATCGTGGCATTCGGGATGACCCGCCGCCGCGACGTGGCGGCAGAGGCCGACGAGGGGCTGCGCATACTGGCCGAGGTGTTCACGCCGGCCTGCACGCTGGTGGGCAAGGCCTCGGTGCTGCACGTCGAGAAGGTGGTACGCGTCTCGCGCGAGCAGAACCTCGAGATGATCGCCGACTCGGTCGCGTTCCTCGTCGGCGCGGGCAAGCGCGTGCTGTTCGACGCCGAGCACTTCTTCGACGGCTTCGCCCTCGATCCCGGCTACTCGCTGGACTGCCTGCGGGCGGCCGCCGGCGCGGGCGCCGAGCGGGTGGTGCTGTGCGACACCAACGGGGGCTCGCTGCCCCCGCAGATCCGCACGGCCTTCGCGGTCGTCTCCGAAGGGCTTCCCGGCGTCCCGCTCGGCATCCACACGCACGATGACTCGGGCTGCGCCGTGGCCAACACGCTGACCGCCGTCGAAGCCGGAGCCACACAGGTGCAGGGAACCGTCAACGGCATCGGCGAGCGCACCGGCAACGCCAACCTGATCACGATCATCGCCGACCTGCAGCTGAAGATGGGGGTCGAGCTGCTTCCCTCAGAGCGCCTGGCTCGGCTCACCGAGACCGCCCACTTCGTCGACGAGCTGCTCAACCGCGCGCCGGACCCCGGGCAGCCGTATGTCGGAAAGCACGCGTTCGCGCACAAGGCGGGCCTGCATGCCGCCGGCATCCGTGCGGACGCTCAGACCTTCGAGCACACCGATCCCGTCTCCGTCGGGAACCGCCGAGACGTGCTCATCTCCGAGCTCTCGGGTAAGGGCACGATCTCCGGCAAGGCGGCGGAGGCCCAGATCAGGCTGCAGGCGGGCGAAGCTCAGGACGCGTTCGCCGAGCGGGTGCTCGAGCGGGTCAAGGATCTCGAGCATCGGGGCTTTCAGTTCGAGGCAGCGGACGGGTCCTTCGAGCTGCTCATGCGCAAGGAGGCAGGCTCGTATGAGCCCCTGTTCCGCCTGGAGTCCTGGCGCGTGCTGGTCGAGAAGCGAGCCGACGGCAAGGTCGTCACCGAGGCCACCATCAAGATCTGGCTCGGCGGCGAGCGCTACGTGCGCACCGCCGAGGGCAACGGCCCGGTGAATGCGCTCGACAACGCGCTGCGCGAGGCCATCGGCGAGATTCACCCGCATCTGCGCGACATCGAGCTCGTCAACTTCAAGGTGCGCATCCTCGATGAGACGAAGGGGACGGGCGCCGTCACGCGGGTGCTCATAGACGCCTCCGACGGCCAGCAGGTGTGGGGCTCGATCGGGGTCTCGGAGAACCTCATCGAGGCCTCCTGGGATGCGCTGGTGGACTCCCTCGAGTTCGGCATGCAACCCGGCAAGCTGCCGCACTCCTCTGAGCAGGGGCCCGCGGCGCAGGAGGCCGGATCGGTACGTGAGCGCTGAGCCGATCCCGCTCGCTCGACCCGTGCTGGGCGAGCAGGAGGAGCGGGCCGTGCTGGAGGTGCTGCGCTCCGGGCAGCTGTCCCTCGGCCCGCGCGTGCCCGCGTTCGAGAGCGCATTTGCGGCGCGCGTCGGAGCCCCGCTGGCGTGCGCGGTCTCGAGCGGAACGGCCGGGCTCCATCTGTCCCTGCGCGCCGCCGGCGTGAAGGACGGGGATGAGGTCATCACCAGCCCGTTCTCGTTCGTGGCCTCGGCCAACGCGGCGGTGTACGAGCGTGCGCGGCCGGTGTTCGCCGACATCGATCCCGTCACGCTCAACCTCGACCCGCAGGCCGCCGCGGCCGCCGTGAGCGAGCGCACCACTGCGCTCCTGCCGGTCCACATCTTCGGCTACCCGGCGGCGATGCCCCGCTTCGAGGAGCTCGCCCGCGAGCACGGCCTGGCGATCGTGGAGGACGCCTGCGAGGCGCTCGGGGCGGTGCACGCCGACGGGACCGCGGTGGGCGGGCGCGGCCATCCGGCGGTGTTCGGCTTCTACGCCAACAAGCAGCTGACCACGGGCGAGGGCGGGATGATCACGCTTGGCGACGCCGCGATGAAGGAGCGCCTGGACTCCGAGCGAAACCAGGGACGGGCGCCCGACATGGGCTGGCTCGATCACGACCGGCTGGGCTTCAACTACCGCCTGTCCGACATCGCCTGCGCGCTCGGCATCGCGCAGCTCGAGCGACTGGAGGAGATGCTCGACGCACGCTCTGCGCTGGCGGACCGCTACCGCTCCGCGCTTGCCGGCATCGACGGCCTCGAGCTGCCCTGCCCCGACCGGGCGGGAGACGTCCGCGGCTGGTTCGTGTTCGTGGTGCAGCTCCCGCGGGGCGCCGATCGCGATGACACCGTCCGCACGCTGGCGGCGGCGGGCATCCAGAGCAAGCCCTACCTGCCGGCGATCCACCTGATGAGCTTCTACCGCGAGCGCTTCGGCCATCGCCCGGGAGAATTCCCCGTCTGCGAGGACGTGGCGGCGCGTTCGCTCGCGCTGCCGTTCTTCCCGCAGATGAGCGAGAGCCAGGTCGCGCGCGTCGCCGAGGGGCTGGGCGCGGCGCTCGGTAGGCCCGCCTAGACTGACCGCGCGTGTCCCGCTTCCACGAGCCCCCGCACCCCGATTTCCAGCGCCTGAACGCCTCGATCGGATTCGACCGGCGCCTGTGGCCGCAGGACGTGGCGGCCTCGAGGGCTCACGCGAGAATGCTCGCCGACCGCGGCGTGATCAGCGCGGAGGACCTCGAGGCGCTGCTCGCTGGGCTCGACGCGGTGGAGCTCGAGCTGAGCGAGGGCCGCTTCCCGTTCAGCGACGGCGACGAGGACATTCACATGGCGATCGAGCGTCGCCTGATCGAGATCTCGGGGCCGGTGGGCGGACGGCTGCACACCGCCCGCTCGCGCAACGACCAGGTGGTGACCGACCTGGCGATGTACACGCGCGAGCGTGCTGGCGCCGCCCAGACGGCGATCGAGGAGCTGATGGGCGCTCTGCTCGCGCGCGCCGAGGAGCACCTCGACTGGCCGATGCCCGGTTACACGCACCTGCAGCGCGCCCAGCCGGTGTATCTCGGCCACCATCTGCTCGCCTACCTCTGGATGCTCGCGCGCGACCGGGAGCGCTTCGCGTTCGCCGAGCGCCAGGCGGGCATTCTCCCGCTCGGCGCCGGCGCCCTGGCCGGGGTCAACTTCGACACCGACCGGCGTGCGGTGGCGCGCGAGCTGGGCTTCCACGGTGTCTCCCCCAACTCGATCGATGCGGTGTCGGGGCGGGACTTCGTCCTCGACTACCTCAACGCGGCCGCCACCTGCGCCACCCACCTGTCGCGGCTGGGAGCCGAGCTCGTGCTGTGGTCGAGCTCGGAGTTCGGCTTCTGCGAGCTGCCCGACTCGTGGAGCTCGGGCTCCTCGATCATGCCCCAGAAGAAGAACCCCGACGCGGCCGAGCTGCTGCGCGCCAAGGCCCCCCGAGTGGTCGCTCACCTGGCGGCGTTCCATGGGGTGATGCACGCGCTGGTGCTGACCTACAACAAGGACCTGCAGGAGGACAAGGAGCACCTGTTCGACGCGGTCGACACGCTCGAGCTGACGCTCGCGGCCGCCACCGCCATGATCTCGGGCGTCAGCTTCCGGCGCGAGCGCCTGCTCGACGCCGCCTCTGATGAGCTGATCGCCGCGACGGACCTGGCCGACCTGCTCGTGCGCCTCGGCGTCCCCTTCCGCGAGGCCCACGGCGTCGTCGCCGGGCTCGTGCGCACAGCCCTCGACAGCGGCAGGCAGCTGTCCGAGCTCACCCCGGATGAGCTGGCCGATCACAGCGAGGACCTGGCCGATCACGCCGAGGAGTTCAGCCGGGTGCTCGCGCAGAGCTCCTGGCTCGAGTCCAAGGTCTCCGAGGGCGGCACCTCACTGGCGCGGGTGAAGGAGCAGCTGACGCTCGCAAGAACGGTGCTCGATGACAGCACTTCGGCGTGAGTTCTATGCGCGCCCGGTGCTCGAGGTCGCCCCGGATCTGATCGGCTGCTCGGTCGTCCACGGCGGCAGCGCCGGTGTGATCGTCGAGACCGAGGCCTATCACGAAAGCGAGCCCGCCTCGCACGCGTTCGCCGGCCTGACCCCGCGGACGACGACCCTGTTCGGTGAGCCGGGTCGCGCCTACATCTACCGCTCCTACGGCATCCACGCGCTGCTCAATGCGGTCTGCGAGCCCGCGGGGATCGGCTCAGGCGTGCTCATCCGCGCACTGCTTCCCGTGTCCGGCATCGAGCGCATGCGCCTGCGTCGTGGCCTGATCGGCGGCCGCCCGCCGCGCGAAGAGGACCTCTGCTCAGGCCCCGGCAAGCTCACTCAGGCGCTCGGCATTTCGCTGGCGCAGAACGCCTCGAGCCTCTCCACCGGCCCCATCCGCATCCACGCTCGCGCCGGCGACTGGCGAGACCCTGCGATCGTCGAGGGGACCCGCATCGGCATAAGCCGCGCGGTGGATCTCCCCTGGCGCTTCTGCGCCTCTCACAGCCGCCACGTCTCGCGACCGCAACCGCGACCGCCGCGGAGCCAGCCGCCGGGGCTGACGCCGCCGGTCAGCCGCCGGGGCTGACGCCGCCGGTCTGTGATGGTGAGGACGGCGCCGGCGGGGAGGAGGCCGGCGGTGAGGCGGCCGGCGTTTCGTGTACGGGCGCCGGCGCCGGCGGGGCCGGCGCGGCGGCGTGTTCGGGGGTCACTCCGGGAGCCCCGCCGCCTGCGCCGCTGCCCTGAGTGCCCGGGGTGGAGCTCTTGCCGTTCGCCTTGCCGGTGCCATTCGAGGAGGCGCCCTGGCCGGACGTGGAGCCCGAGGAGGGCGGCGCGCCTTCCGGGGCGCCCGTCGTCGCCTGGCTACCCGTGCTGCCGGTGCTGCCCTTGCCGGCGGCGGCGGCTTCGGCGCGGGCCTTGTCGACCTGCAACGCCGAGACCATAAAGTCGTGCCAGATCAGCGCCGGGAAGGTGCCACCGAGCACGGGGGTGCCGTTGAAGTCCGTGGTCATCGGGATCAGCTTGTTCGGATAGCCGACCCACACGGCGACGGTGTACTTCGAGTCCCAGCCCACGAACCAGGCGTCGCCGTAGTTGGATGTGGTGCCGGTCTTGCCGGCCGCGAACTGGCCGATCGCCGCTGCACGCCCGGTGCCGTACTGCAGCACCGTTTCAAGCATCGAGGTCTCGGTCTGAGCCACGCCGGCGGGCAGCACGGGCGTGCTGGTGACGCGGTTGATGTCCCGGTAGGAGCCGTCGGGGAGCCGGCTGTTGGGCGAGGCCACTTCCTGGATGCCCACGGGCGCGTCGTCTTCGGCGAGCGTTCCGCTCACCCGCCGCCCGCCGTGGGCGATCGTCTCGTAGGAGTGCGCCATGTCCAATGGAGTGACTCCAACCGTGAGGCCCCCGATCGTCATCGCCGGGTTGGTGGAGAGCGGGGTCGTGATGCCCATCCGGTGGGCCAGGCGGGCGATCCGTTTGGTGCCCACGTCGAGGCCCACTTCGGCATAGATCGAGTTGTCCGAGTAGGCGGTGGCGTTGATGAGCGTGTTCACGCCCGTGTAGTTGCCTTCGTCGTTGTGGACCACGAACTTTTCATGGCCGCCCGTGTCCGGGACGATGAACACCTTTTCCTTCGAGGCCCACTCCGAGTACGGCGAGATGCCCTTCTCCAGGGCCGCGGCCAGGTCGAATGCCTTGAACGAGGAGCCAGGCTGGCGCTCGCCCTCGGTGGCGAGGTTGAAGGGGCTTTCGTCGTAGTTTCGCCCGCCCACCATCGCGCGCACCTCGCCGGTGGAGTTTTCGATCGCCACCAGCGAGGCGCTCGGGCCGGCGGGATAGGCCAGGTAGTTGTTGATCGCCTGTTCGGCGGCACGCTGAAGTTCCAAGTCCAGCGAGGTCTTTATGCGCAGGCCGCCGTCGAAGGCGCGCGGGGCGCCGTAGCGTTCGATCACCTGCTGCTCCACCCAGCTCGTGAAGTAGCCGACATCGACTCCTTCGACCGGCTGCGCCTGGGGTGCCTGGATCTGGGAGGGCGCCGGCAGCGACTGCTTGATGCTTTCGTCGTAGATCGCCCTGGTCAGGTAGCCCTGCTCGAGCATCTGGCGCAGAACGACGTCGCGACGCCCTTCGGCGGCCGCGGGATGGTTCACCGGGTCATAGGCCGTGGGCGACTGGATGATGCCCGCGAGCAGCGCCGCCTCCCATGGTTTGAGCTGCTGTACGCACAGCACGTGGCTGGGCGTGCCGCAGCCGACGTGGTTGACGTCCTCGCCGAAGTAGGTCTGTGCCGCCGACTCGATCCCGTAGGCGCCGTTGCCGAAGTAGATCGTGTTGAGGTAGGCGGTGATGATCTTTTCCTTCGACCACTTGTGCGACAGCTGATAGGCGAGCGCCGTCTCGCGGAGCTTCTCGAAGATCGTCCGGTGGGACTGCGCCTGCAGTGCGTTCTTGATGAACTGCTGCTCGATCGTCGACGCGCCCTGGACGGTCCCGCTGTGGCGGATGTCCTGTACGAACGCCCGGGCGATCGCGCGGAGGTCGACACCGCTGTTGGTCATGAACCGCTTGTCCTCGATCGAGATCACGGCCTGCTTCACGATCGGGGGAATCTGAGACGCGGTCACGATCACCCGGTTCTGCTGGCTGACGACGCCGATCGGGTGGCCGAGGTCGTCGAGCAGGACCGAGCTCTGTGCGTTCTCGAACTGCGAGAACCTCGTCAGCGACGGCAGATCCGAGGCGACGGCGACGAACATGCCGAACACGAACGACACGCAGCCGAGCAGCAGGACCGCAAACAGAATCGCCAGGAACCGCAGCCTTTTCAGGCGCGGCTTGGGCGCGGGCGTAATGTCGGGCCGGTCGTCGTCGCTCATCAGCAGCTGCCGAACAGAGCCTACGCGAGGGCCGGAGAGTCCGGGGCCGATGGCCCTGAATGCCGCGCACGCCGACACTGGCGGGACCCACCGGAGGGCGAGAGTCTAGCATTGGCCCGGAATGCCGAACGTCAGCGACGCAGCCGCCGAGGACGCTGTCCAGCTCGCCGGCCGACTCACTGCCAACGCCGTCGACAGCCTGCCGGAGGGGGCGCTCGCGGACAAGCTTCGGCTGGCGCGCGGCGAGGAGCGGCCGCTGCGCGTGAAGCTGGGCATCGATCCCACCGCGCCCGACATCCATCTCGGCCATGCTGTGGTGCTTCGCAAGCTGCGCGAGTTCCAGGACGCCGGCCACCTCGTGGTGCTGATCGTGGGCGACTACACCGCCCGCGTGGGTGATCCCTCCGGGCGCTCGAGCCTGCGTCCGATGCTGTCCGAGGAGGAGATCGAGGCCAACGCCGAGACCTTCAAGGAGCAGGCGCTGAAGATCCTCGACGGCGACCCCGGGCGCCTTGAGCTCAGGCGCAACAGCGAATGGCTGGACATGGCGATGACCGAGCTGCTGGCGCTCCTGCGCACGGCCACCGCCGCCCAGCTGCTCGAGCGCGATGACTTCGCCAAACGCTGGGCGGCCGGCGAGCCGATCTCCATGCTTGAGCTGCTGTATCCGCTGCTTCAGGCGTATGACTCGGTCGCCGTGCGCTCGGACGTCGAGCTGGGCGGAACCGACCAGAAGTTCAACCTGCTGCTGGGCCGCGACGTCCAGCGCGCCTACGGCCAGCCGGCGCAGGCGATCATGACGATGCCGATCCTGGCGGGCACCGACGGCCGCAGGAAGATGTCCAAGTCGCTGGGCAACCACATCGGTGTCACCGACTCCCCGCAGGAGATGTACGGCAAGACGATGAACATCCCCGACGAGCTCATCGACGAGTACCGGCGGCTGCTCCTGGACCCGGGATCGCTGGCCGCCGACCGCTCGGTTCCCGGCCAGATCTCCGAGTTCTCGCCGCGGGACGCCAAGCGCGCGCTGGCCCGCGAGCTCGTGGCGTGGCTTCACTCTCCCGAGGACGCCGTCGCCGCGGAGCGGCACTTCGATCGGGTGTTCGTCGAACGCGAGGCGCCAGAGGCGATCGAGGAGGCCACCTTCGACGGCGACGGCGGCACGGTCCATCTGCCCGCCGTGATGGCCGAGCAGTTCGACATCTCCCGCTCGCAGGCCCGCCGCCTGATCGACGAGGGAGGCGTTACGCTGGGGGAGGCCCAGCTGGCCGCGGGCGAGCATGATGTCTCGCGGGAGCGGGCCGACGGACAGGTCCTGAAGGTGGGCAAGCGCCGCTTCAGGCGCCTGCGAGCGCGCTAGCGCTATACTCTGTGGTTGGCCCCTAGAGCGTCCTCGGACGCCGGGCCAGATCGGTCTTTCAGAAGGAAGCCCTCTTGGAGAGACTCGGCGGTCTTTGAAAACTCAACAGCATGCGCATCTACGATCGATTTCGATCGTGGTGTGCGTCCAGGTTCGACCCGCCGACGGGTGCCGAAGCGTGATTGCCGATCTTTGATCGGCCGGATCTCTGTTCGGTCCAGAGGCGGACAAGAGTCAAGTAGAGAAGTACCCCGTTATGGTTCGGAGCCACGGTGTATGGGTTCCGAGCGTCTTCTCTTCGCGCAAGCGTTGAGGAGCAACTCCATGACAGCTTTTCGTGAAGTTCTTCACGGAGAGTTTGATCCTGGCTCAGGACGAACGCTGGCGGCGTGCTTAACACATGCAAGTGGAGCGACGAACCAGGGCTTGCCCTGGGGCAGAGC
>Ga0302324_100027743_pt1 | contig 10782 bp, 6 predicted proteins | sample Palsa_T0_1_FD_201949 | JGI IMG/M metagenome (GOLD analysis project Ga0302324, IMG submission 201949) | Peat permafrost microbial communities from Stordalen Mire near Abisko, Sweden - Palsa_T0_1 | ecosystem: Environmental > Terrestrial > Soil > Palsa > Peat permafrost | place: Sweden: Abisko...
ATGGTAGCGATCTCATGATAGCACGATCGTTCGTTCTATTACCAGTTGGAAAGAAGCCGCTGGCCATTCCATGTTCCACTCTGGGCGGCAAAGCTAGAACGGCTGGTGATTGGCCACGAGCCACCAACCGAATCCGAAACGGCACGACAATTTCACAAGTGGCAACGAAGCGGCACCAGAAGCGGCAGACGCCAACCAGAAAGAGCAGCCGACTCCGACAGAAGCCCTGTCAGGAGTCTTCATCCGGCAAGAGGTGGGAATCGAGTGATCGTGTTCACTGCATCGTGCCGTCCTCACCGTGAGCGAGCTTCGGTTCTTTCCGATCCCACGCACCTCTTTCCCACGGAGGCGAGCGTATTGGATCGTCATGCCGGGGAGCGTGAGACGACAAAACGGATGCGACCAGGGAAACGGTGACTCCTGCCCCCGGATTTGGAGTACGCATTAGATAATGGCGTGCGGGGCAGGAGTGCTGGGAGGTGTGACACGGGGCGCAGTGCAAACGCAGCGATTCTGGATTTCCTCTTCTACAGGGGGGTGTCGCGCGCGACGATCGTGAGGAGTACCGCAGATGGCTTGGTCTCGCCTATTTCTAACTTCACCGACAAAAAGACGAGGACATCTTGATCCACGTTGACCCAAGAAGTAGGGCTGCGGTCGAAAATGTCCATGTCTCCGATAAGAGAAAATGCGTCAAAAGAAGAACGGACTGAAAAATGACAATGAAGCCGATTGAGCGTCTTCGAATTCGCATGCTGCATCTGATTCCTCAACTTGCGGTTTGGATGGTTAGCCTGATTTCACGGTATTTCGAACGTGGCAACAGGGCAGAAACCACCACGCATCATCCACCAGCGCGCTTACGCCTCACAAAGCAGAGGATCGTTGAGATCCTCGCACTCTCCTTGGTTGGCGGTCTGGTTCTATGGGCACAAGCTTCGAAGCAGCCCCCGTCGATGAAAGCCCCAACCCAACCGAGTTCAAAAGCCTCACCGAGTGTATTGCCGCCGATTCAACTCGACGGTGACGCAGCGTTGCATCACCTCAATCAAGTCATCCGTTGGTACCGCTCGACAACAGGCATCCAGTCAGTCGGACTGCCGAGCGACGCCATTTATCAGGACAATATGCAGAGTCTCACAGCTCAGGTCGTGCGGCTCGCATTTCAGTCCGCCAAGGCCGAAACCGCGATTACTCTCGCTGAGCAGAAGGGTACCAGTCAGGCGTCCGGGGAGACGACCCAGGAGCAGAATCTAACCCAGCTGCAGGCAAAGACCTCATCGCAGATCGATCAATTGCAAGCGCAGATCGAAATTCTAAATGCGCAAATTCCGAAAGCACCGGCGTCCCGGAAGAGCACCTTGATTTCGAAGCGGGATGCCCTTCAGGGCCAGTTGGAACTCCAAAAAGCCCTTCTTGATGCCGTTCAAAAAATGGCCGCGTTCGTTGAAACCAATAGCGAGATTGCCGGCGGCCTCGAAGGCGGCATCAATCAGCTGGCCCGCTCAATTCCCGAAGTTCTCGCATCCAGTGCAAGTCCGCAAAAAACAGTCGTGGCGCCCACGTCAGCCAAACCCTCGCTCGCCAACTCCGGCGGTCTTATCAGCGAAGCAATGACGTTATACGACTACATGAGCGCCATGCATCTGATCGATGGTGCTGTCAAGGAAACGGACTATACACGCAATGTTGTCGATCGCTTGCGGACGCCGCTCCGCGATGCGCTGCGGGCAACAATCCAGCAGAGCCAGACACTAGCCAATCAGCCACCTGCCACCGATCCGCAGCAGCTGCAAGCGGAGCGTCAAAATTTTCAGGAACTCACCGAACGCGTTAAACAACTATCCTCCGTCCTACTTCCACTGAGCCAGGAGATCGTCGTCCTAGATGATGGCAAGACGAATTTTGAGGAGTGGCGCAACTCCATTGCCCGGGAATCCAAGTATGTTCTTCGTTCGGTACTGTTCCGAGTGATCGCGATTGTTCTGGCGCTGGCGGTAATCCTCGTCCTCTCGGAGATCTGGCGACGTATTACGTTCCGATACGTGGCCGACCCTCGCCGGAGGCGTCAGTTTCTGGTCATGCGCCGGGTAGTGATCGGATTTTTGTTCGTGATTGTCCTAACGTTGGGTTTCATCAGTGAGTTCAGTTCTCTGGCAACTTTTGCCGGATTTATCACGGCTGGCATCGCTGTCGGGTTGCAGACAGTCCTTCTTTCCGTTGCCGCATATTTCTTCATCATCGGGAGATATGGCATCCGCGTCGGGGACCGAATCAGCGTTGCCGGCATAACCGGAGACGTTGTTGACATCGGACTGGTCAGGCTGTACCTGATGGAACTGGCTGGTACCGGTTTGGATTTCTATCCTACGGGACGCATCGTTGTGTTCTCAAATTCCGTCCTCTTCCAGACCGGCACGCCGCTCTTCAAGCAGATCCCTGGAACCGAGTACGCATGGCACGAAGTCGTTGTGACGATTGCGCCGGATGGGAACCACAAGGAGGCGCAGGAAAAACTGGTGGCCGCCGTGAACTCGGTCTACTCGCCATACCAAGAAGAGATCGAACGCCAGCATGCCGCCATCGAACGCCGTGTCGATATTCAGGTGGCGGCACCGCGCCCAGCTGCGCGCCTTCAATTCGCCGATGCAGGCTTGGAACTCCTCGTGCGCTATCCCGTGGAGATTCGAAAAGCGCCGGACATTGATGAGCAAATGACAAGGAAAGTTCTGGAGTTGATCGAAACCGACGCGGCGCTGAAAGCCGCCGTATCGGGCATCCCGAAGATCCGTTCGGCAGTGAAAGGATGAAGCAGCCGAAGCATTTCTGCGGCGTAGCTCGGGGGCAGGCTGAAACCAAGCATCGTGTCTCCACGATGCAGCAGATTAGGCAGTCGATATAAAACTGGATGGCGGGGCTGGGCGTCGACTACAAAGCCTGGACGTGAAGCTCGATCGCTTTGTTGCCCTGAAAGCCTTTGGCCTGGCGAAGACGCGAGGGTCGGGCGAAAAACGCGAAGTTCGAGGTTCGGGAGGACGCTTACAACTTCTTCAACAAGATCAACCTGAATGTTCTTTCCATCGATCCGGTGATAGGCGGGCTCAGCGCGGGAAGTCCGCCGATGGTGACTCCCGACCCGCACTTTGGATCGCTCGGATATGAGGGACAACCGGCGGCGCTCGGAAGCCGGACGGTACAGTTGCAGGCGCGATTCAGCTCCTGAGGGAATCGGTTTTCCAGGTTCCGACGGAGCAGCGCAGCAGAGTCGCGATGTCGCCGTGCTCGTAGCTTTTGATTCTTGTCGGTCTGCGACAGTAAGAGCTTGTAGTGCCACTCCCCCGTCTTCTCGGGAGATGATCGGCGCGAAGTGGGCGCCAAGCCTAACCCGTAATTTGGACGTAATCACTCCGCCACGTCGGGTTCCTTCTTGTTCTTCTTGCCCTTGCCCACGATCTTCTTGCCCAACCTCCCGATTCCCCTTGCGCTTCCTTTACCGATCTTGGCCGCGCCCTTCCCCGTGCCGACTCCGATGTCTTTGGCCGTTCCACCCGCGCCTTTGCCCAGATCGGCGGCGGCGTTGCCCGGGTGCAAGGTAACAAGATCGCCACCGGCTCGAGCAGTGCCTTTACCTAGACTCTCAGCTCCCTTGCCAGCACCTTTGCCGACGTCCTCACCACCCTTCCCGATCTCCTTGCCGGAGCTAGGCTCAACCTTTTGCTGCTCGCCCTTCTGCGGGAATTGCGTTTGGGTGGTCTGCTGATCTTGAGGCGGATCGGATGGTCGCGCAAATCCGGGCAGACTCAAAAAAGCCAACATGCACGCCGCCGCAAGAATCGGGGTGAATTTAGCCCTGATTTTCATGTTCTCTCTCCGTTAAATCACACCGCCATAAACACTGTGATGATGGCGGTAGGGAAACGATTCGCTGGACCCTTCGATCTCCTGCAGGGTGGGCTTGTCACTCGACGTGACTACAGTAGTTACGGTATTGCGCGAGATCACATCCTATACGGGTGGCAACTGTTGTAATCAATTTCAGTGCGCCATGAAAGGCGAAGGACCACACTAACGCTCTAACGCGCCGGTTTGCGACGTCGTGACCCAATGTCTCCGCGGTTCGACAAGGAAGCAGACTTGACAGGGGTTTCTAACATCGAGCCTGCGATATCCCGGAGAGACGGCGTCGCCACTTGGATGGTTCTGCCCGTGAACCATTCTCGGCGGAAAAACTCGCCGGGGCCTTCTTTAGTTCTTTAACTCGCAGGTCATGGGATGATCAAATGCAAATATGTCTATGATGGACGTGGCCCGCCTTTCTTCTTTTCGATTGGGTCAACCCGAAGCTGGGCCAGCCACCTTACACAGCACAAGCGGCGGCATAAACACGCAGGACAGTTCGAATGTGTTCTTGAATCACGTCTTCGGCATGCGTCGACTGTCCCCCAGACCTTATCGCCTCGTACTGTGAAGGCAGGTGTTGACTGAATAACGTTGCGGGCGGAGCACAGGTATCAAGGTTGGCTCGAAGTTGGGCTAGCTCATGCTGGACCCTGGCGTCGCCCCAGTAGTATCGGCAACGGTCGCTGTAGCTGTAGAGGCGCGCCAGATGTATCTCGTCTTCACTTCCGTGATAGTAGGATCGCCAGTAAATGGGATTGCGCAACATGGCGGCTTCGAGCGCTTCAGGGACTTGCGAAAGATGGACGCCCCGCCGATGGGCGAGCAATTCCCTCTCCATTAAGCCTAAAGCGAATACGGCCTCCCGGAACGCGAATGTCAGCCACGGCCCCACTTTCAAGATCGCGAAATGGTCTTCCACCATCTGCGCAAGGGCGGCTGGCGCCTGGTAGTCGGTGGAGTGCGCCTCGTAAACGAGAGCGTGACTCTCCGGCAAGGCGGACGATAGTGCCATCGCTTTCTGCCGGTCATAGTCGAAAATCACCTGTTCGCCAAACTCCACGCCGGGCTGCACCACTATGCCAATCACCCGTTCCCACGCGGCCGCCACTTTCTGCTCATCAAAAGCGGCGCGGAAAAGTTCCAAGGTGTGATGGATCTGGCTAGCCTGGGACATTGGGGGAGACGTTCCCGGAAGCGATTCGCCTCCGGGCGCCGGGACCTCGGTGCCAATTACGTAGAGGAGAGGGGAAGAAGCGTGCGGCAATTCGGCAGCGGCAGTTTCGGCGATACGACAGAGGATAGCGGCTCGTTGCGCGATGGTGCGCTCGTCAGGTCCCGAGGTTACGTCATCGGCACACGGCATACTCGCATCGAGATGAATCTTCTTGTATCCGGCGTGCACGCACGAGCGTACCAGTTCCCGAGCGTTGCCGAGCGCCATATGAGAAGGTTGTTCCCGCCAGGGGTAAGGGCCCAGGTGGTCGCCGCCCAGTAGCACACGGTTCCGAGGAAGTCCGCCCCGTTGCGCGGTGGCGTGAACGACATCGGCAAACTGAGATGGAGTTTGTCCGGTGTAACCGCCGAATTGGTTCACCTGGCTTGAGGTGGATTCCACGAGCTGGAGCGATTCATCTTCGACGGCCTGTTGAACGGCGGCCGCAATGACGCTCGGATGAGCCGAGCAAACGGCATACACCCCCACTTTTTCCGAGCGGCGGTTGCGACCGATGACCTCGAGCAATCGCTCGCTTGCGTTCTCGAGTTGAGGTTTCATGCAAGGCAGGATTCGTCGCTCCGCGCCGCATCTATCCGAAGTCAGAAGAAGGAGCACGGACCGAAGGCCGTGCTCCAACCCAGGCGTCATACGATGAGCACCAGTTCCATTCCCGTCTTTTTACGGACCCGAAGTGTAAGTGACAGCGGTTGACCCAATCGTAGTGCTGCCGTTGATGCTGTACAGGGTGAGGTAGATGGTGGTACCGGGATTGGTGTCCGGCAATGGATTGGTCAGCGGATTCGTCGTGCTGAACACGTTCCCTAGATTGCCAGATTGCCAGATATCGTTTCCGCCAGGAGCGATGGCGCTGATATCCACCGCATACGTGTCGCTGCAGGAGGGGTTTGCGTTTGTCCAGCTGAAGGTTGCCTGCGTGCCGCTAAGATCAGGATCGCCGTTCGCTGGTGAAGTTATAGTGGACAAGTTGGCAGCGTAGAAGGTGTAAGCGTTGCTCTGCCAGGTGACCGGATTGTTGCTCACCTCCGTGTACAGTGTGACGAAGATCTCGCTGCCATTCGTCGGCAATCCGCACACGTTGACAGATGTCGTGGAGTTGCTGAGGCTCTTCGACTGATAGTAGTTGTTGCCGCCAGCAGTGCTGCCGACGTCAATCCAGTAGGCATAGGGAGCCGGGCTTCCCGCCGTCCAGGTGAAAGTTACGCAGTTTGAACACAGACTCGCGCCAGAGGCCGGCGAAGTGATCGCGCCTAAGGTGGCCGCGCCCCCTACTGCCGTGTAGGTGTAGCTGTTGCTAAACCACTGACCACCCACCATTGAGTACAGAGTCACGTAAAGCGGGGAGCCGTTGGCGGGAAGCCCTGGCACTGTCGTGGTGATGGTATTGCCGAGATTCCCCGATTGATAGTAGTTGCTGCCGCCGACTGAGCTGCCGATATCGATCCAGTAGGCTGTGGCACCGGTGCCCGGAGTCCAGGTGAAAGCGACGCTCGTGCTGCCCAGCACCGAGTTTGGAGCCGGCGTGGTGATAACGCCTTTGCTGGCGCTTCCACCCATCGCCGTGTAGCTGTAGTCGGTATATTGCCAGCTTCCGTCGATCAAGTAGTACCAGCGCGCCCAGACCGTGCTGCCGTCCGTAGGGAGCGAACTGACGGTCTGCGATGTTGTCGAAGAGGACAGACTGCCAGACTGGTAATACTCATTCCCGCCTTGTTCCTTGCCCGCGTCCAGCCAATAAGCGGTGGCGCTCGAGTACCCAAACCACTGGAAGACCGTGGGCACGCTGGTCAGAGCGGTATTGTTAACCGGACTGTAGATTCCTGGCGCCCCCGAGAACATCATGGTTATGGGCGCCGAGTTTGCGCTCGGGTACCAGGCAACCGGTGTTTGTGCTCCTCCTGGGGGATTTGATGGATTGCAACACGGGGCGATTGAATTCCCCGAGTACACGGCGGTTATCGAGTTCCCGCCTTGAGCGAGCTCGGACGCACTGATCGGCATACTGGCCGCCGAGGTCGTGGCGCTCGTCGGAAGCAGGGTTTCGGTTGCCAGCAAGTTCGACCCAAGCATGTAGTTCACCGTGCCGCTCGGCACGCCGCCGCCACCGGGAATGGCGGAGACCGTGACCGCCAGAGTGGTCGACTGACCTGGCCCGAGAGTGTACGTCTCCGCTGTCAGATTCACCGCCAATGAGTTGGACATTGGGACTCCCGTGTTTTGGTAGGCGCCAATGTCAATCGCACCAGTCGAGGGGTTCGTTCGAGGATTTCCCAGGTAGTCGGTACTGCCATAGATGGAGTTAGGGGAACTGCCATTCGGATCGCACCAGCCTATGCTGCACGAGAGGCTGGTGCTGGCTCCGCCGATGGCCGGCGAACCGGTGTTGGTGGCAAAGTTCGGAGGCGAGTCCACGATATCGACGAAGAGGGGATCCGTGTTAAGGGAGTTTGCATCCTCTCCCCCGACGTTGGTGGCCTGGTAGTTTGCAAAACTCGTGTAGGTGCCAACATCAGCCCACAAAATTGACGTTCCTTCCACGTAACCCGCGGCCGAGTCGTACAGATTCCAATTGAGCGTCGCCGGTGGCGCAGGATACGTCAGCGAATCAGGGTACGTCTGGTTCGAAGGAACGAAGCTGTTGATCCACATATTCGGAGAAGTGGAGTAGGGTGAAGAAGCGGATTCGTAGATAACGGTGTTTTCGTAGATATCTCCCTGCGCGCTGCCCACCTGGTATTGCGTCTGGAAATCGCCGCTGGGGGTGCCTTCAGAGTCGTTGCCGGGTTGCGTCCCGTTGTCGAAGAGAGTGTTGTTGACGAAGACGTCGTGGTAGCTGCTGCCTCCCCCGTTGCTCCCGCCGCCCTTGGTGGTTGCGAGCCCATAACCGCCGATGGAGTTGCCGCAGGCATTTTCATAATAGAAGAGGTTATTGCGCACGGTCGCGTACATGCCGTAGCACGGTAGCTTGCCTTTGGCCGGGGTTCCGACACCGTAGGTGCCAGACCACTCGGTGCCGGTAGCCTGACAGACTTGATTCTCGCTGGTCGTCTCGATGCCGTAGTCGACCTGAAAGATCGCGTTCCGCTCGAACGTGATCCACGCACACCCGTCACAATAGAGTCCGTCGGCGTCGTAGGAATTGCCCTCGCCGACGTTTCCTATGCCGCTGATGTTATAGACCGTATTGCCGCTGACGACCCCGTAGCTGGCCTGATCGTAGCCCACGGGACCCGTGCCTTCATAGCCAATGATATCGATGCCGATGTTGTCATTGTCATGAACCAGGTTGTTGATGACTTGAAAATAAGTCACGTTTCCGTTCAATGTCATCGATTCGCTGTTGCCGGTCTTCAGGTTGTAGAGCTCGTTGCCACTGACCACCAACTGGGTAATGGGAGTCTCGGATGTGCCGTAAGCGAACAAGCCGCAACCGTTGCCGTTTTTTTCCGACGTGGTCGTGATGTTATGGATCAGATTGTTCAGAATCTGAACTCCCGTGCCCGAGCCCGTGATCCAGACGCCACACGGAACCTGCTTGGAGCTGGTGGTGGTTAAGTTGCGCAATTCAAATCCGCTGACAGTGATGTAGCTGCGGGCTCCCACGATATTGACGAGACCCTCCGTTCCCGACGAACCGCAACAGCTCAGCCCGGTCCCGTCGAGCACCGCCGTCTGGCCGGGATAGCTTTCAAAGGTAATCGGCTCCGTTGCCGTGCCGGAATTCGGGAAGGTCACGGTCTCGTTATAAACTCCGCCCATGACGTAAACGGTCGCGCCCGCCGTGACTGTGGTTGCCGCGTGCTGGACGTGGCGCCAGGGCACGGCCATGGTGCCGGGATTGGCATCGTTGCCGGTGGTTGAGACATAGTAGGTAGCGCCAGTTTGTCCGACAAGTGACTGCGCCAGCATCAGGACAATCATCAAGAACGCGGCATGTACAACGCTGAGGTTCCGCAAGATCGAGACATCGCGCTGCATGAGTTTTCTCCTTAAGGAAGCCAGACTCTCCCCGCGTCGGAAGCGCATGAGCGTTTGGTTATATTTACGGACGCTTACTTTTACTTTCGTTCTAGCGTGGTTGTCAAGGAAAAAAATGAGGATTCTCGAGTTGGACAACGAAAAAATGGGCTTCTGCTATCGCTTTTCGTTTACTTCCACCTTGGCTTTTTGAATTCGGCCTTTTCGAATTGCTGGAACAGTCTTTCGGCATTCCCGTGGTACACCTTTTCCAAAACGGCATCGGGAAGCCCAATGCCATCGATCTGCCATCGTCCCTGACCGGGGTAGTCCCAATAGTCGAAGTCTTCGTCGCTTGTTTCGAGCCAGCGGAAATAATTACGGTACATCGCCGTATCCATACCGCTGTCGGTTCCGAACATGATGCGGTCCTCGTATTTCAGGAATAGTTCGCGGGTGCGAAGGGGCTGGCGTCCTAGCTCCGCTTCTCGGGCGCCGAATTCCACCATCACATTTGGGTGTTCATCGAGCATCCGAGCAACCCAGTCGAGATTCTCCGGCCAACCCATATGTAAAGATACGAAAGTCGTCTTCGGGTGTTTCGCAAAAACGCGATTCCTCGCTTCGAGGAGTTCCTGCAGGCTGGGAAAATCAGATCCATAAAAGCTCCAATCCGGGTGCTCGGTGAGTTCTTCGTAGCGTTCATTGCTTCCGTCGGTCGGATGGAAAAAAGCCTCAGGATCGCCGGTATGAATGAAGACTGGAATTCCCAGCTTTCCGCATTCATCCCAGATGGGGTCGAGGCGCTTATCGTCGATGGCAACCAGCTTTCCGCTTTTGTCACGCACCCCCAGGCCAAAATCTTTCAGGAACTTGAGACCCCGGGCTCCCCGGCCCACCGAATCGTCGAGTTGTGCGACCATTTCCTGGCTGAAGTTAGGATCGTCAATCTTCGTCCAATCCAGCTGGGCAAAGACGATAAATCGTCCCGGGTAGGGCTTAACCATCTCGTCAATCACGTGCTGAAGCTTGTCACCCCACATGCCAGTCAGAATCACGACGGTCTTAACGTTGGTGCTATTCATGACCTCGAGCACGCGCTCCGGTGGCATGTGTTCCTCAATTCGTGCGGCGTCATTGGTGTGGTTGTGCACGTCAATCACATAGAACCGGGCGCGTTCGACATTGTGCGCCGGCAGATGCAGCATGGAACGCGGGTGAAAATCTTTCAGGAGAAGCGTCTTTTTCTGTTCGGCATCGGGTGCGGTCCCGTAACCGATCGACGCGGGCGGCTGCGCTGCGGGCTTAGGCGGGTCCTCGGAGAAAAGTAAAAACGGCGCGAGCGCCGGCGCCAGAAAGAGAGCCGCAAACCTTGGGTTCAGCATGAAATGAACTCCTTGCCGTACACGTGCCTTACATGTGCTAGAAAAATGCCCCGATTCACGGCGCCGGACTGAATCGCCGGTTGCGGTCGGGTTGGAAGTGCTTTTCGATTTCTCCGCTGACCGAGACCGTAAAACCGGTTTCGAAGGGCACGTTTTCGATGCCCTCCGCCACCAGATGAACCCGGAAATCGCCGGCATGAGTGTAGCTGTGAAGAGCTGAGGGGCCGATAGAATCCGTTCCATCGCCGAAATCCCAGCGATAGACAAGAGCTGGAATGCCGCCGGACTCACTCGCGGCCGAGAAGG
>Ga0302324_100027745_pt1 | contig 10781 bp, 8 predicted proteins | sample Palsa_T0_1_FD_201949 | JGI IMG/M metagenome (GOLD analysis project Ga0302324, IMG submission 201949) | Peat permafrost microbial communities from Stordalen Mire near Abisko, Sweden - Palsa_T0_1 | ecosystem: Environmental > Terrestrial > Soil > Palsa > Peat permafrost | place: Sweden: Abisko...
CGGTCCGGCCGGCGCACGCCTTCGACGCATTCCATCGTGGTGGTCTTTCCGGCGCCGTTCGGACCGATCAACCCGAAGATTTCGCCTTCGCTCACTTCAAACGAAACCTCGGATACGGCCACTGTCGCCCCGTACGTCTTGCGGATGCCGGAAACCTGGATGACTGTACGAGCCCCGGAAATTCCCATTCGTTGCCCGCCTAGCCTTGCCGATGGTTGGCCTGCGTTCTTCTTGCGGTACCCAGAAGAATATCACAGCGTTGGTCAGATCTTGGAACACCTGCGTGGGCTCGCCGTTAGCCTTTCAGACTGTAGATTCCCACAAAGTCGTTTAACCGGCCATATCCGGGATGCCGACAGGGCCATTGAAATGCTCGCGAACCTCTGCGAGCGGCTTTATGTAATTTTATGTCACTGATTTCTTGGGCCCACCTTTCTCCTGTTCCTCCCGTAGGCAGTATCATTCTGCCCCACCTCCGCGGCACAATAGCCTGGTTTGCGCTCGCGCTCACGGGAGCGACAATGGCGTATACGCAGGTACCACAGATCTCTTCCGCGGGCATAGTCAACGCAGCTTCCTACGCGCAGCCGATTTCGCCTGGATCGCTGGTATCGATCTTCGGCACCAATCTCGCGGCAGCGAGGGCAACTGCAACTGGCTTGCCGCTTCCCACCGGGCTAATGGGAACTTCCGTCAGCGTCAATGGGGTGACAGCGCCGCTGCTCTTCGTCTCGGCAGGGCAGATTAACTTGGAAATCCCGTCGGCGGCATCGGCTTGCTACGGGTGCGGCGAGTTCGCCGCGTCGTTGGTGGTGACTACCGTGGCGGGTTCGAGCGCCGCGGTACAGGTTCCGATTTCCGTCGACGCTCCGGCGGTCTTCACCATGGATGCCAGCGAATGTGGGCAGGCGGACGCATTAAATGTAGCCCCCGATGGAAGCATCTCCCAAAACTCGCTTTCTAACAGCGCGGCACCAGGAGACTACATTAGCCTTTTCGGAACCGGCTTTGGCCCGGTATATAGTCCACCAACGGATGGTACAGCCGCAAAGGGGCCGCAGGGGCTGGAATTCGCATCTGGCGTCACTCTGGGGTTCCTGACAGGAACCGCTCCGGCCTCCGCTAATATTACACCGACCTACGCGGGGCTAGCGCCAACATTAGTCGGCGTCGATCAGATGAATTTTCAAATTCCAAAGGGCGCTCCGGAAGGCTGTGCGGTTCCGGTGGTCATCGCGGGGCTGCCCTTGAGCCCAACCATTAGCCTGAGCATCCACACGGGGCGCGGGCAGTGCTCCGATCCTCCCGTCCAATCCTACGGCCAGATTTCATTGACTAAAACGATTGCGTCGGGGACCTCGGCCGACGGTGAAAGCGATACGTTCCCATCCGGGCCGGGGATGCCTGCGCCCCAGCCGCAGCCCCCGCCCGCTGCGCCGGGAGGGTACGTAGCGAATACATCGCCGCCGAGCTTCATATCCGCGCCGGTCGCGTCGCGAGCGTGCCCGGTGGCCGGTTATGCGGACCTTTCGGCCGGCCCGATCACGATCTCGTCCGCTACTATGACCGAGTGGCTCAGCCGGTGAGCCAGGTGGGCGGAGTCAGCTATCAGCAGAGGCTGCCCAATGGGTTCATCGTGCCGGGAGTTTTTCAATTCTCCGCTTCCGGTAGCCCCGTACAAATCCAAGGCTCTCTCACGGTGGGCTCACCGATCCAGATTCAGACGGCCCCGCTGGCAGCGGGAACGGTGGTAGCATCCAACCAGAACTTTACGGTGAACTGGACGGGGGACGATGCGGAAGCAATCGTTACGGTGACATTGGTTGCAGGAACTGGCCTAGCAGCTGTCGCGGATTATGCTCAGGCCGACGCCAGTGCGGGATCGATAACCTTCCAACCCGTCTGCGCGGACAATCCAGTCCGGGCCGGCGGCAATGGCGTGATCTGCTCTTTTGGCCTGCCAAGTACTGCGCCGTTGGAGATCATCCTGGACGTGACGCCTGCCTCGCCCAACACAACCTCACTGGTTGTCCAGGGAATCACGGGCGCCGTGCAGGCCGCCTGGGATTATCGTTACGAGTTTGGCGGGCTCACATTGCAGTAGGTTCACAACGAACATTTCCCGGCACCGCAGGCACCGGTCCCCGGACGCTCCCTTCGCTCAAACGCCGTATGACGCAGCCCGTGGTCCCCCCGAGATCACTCCCGCAAACCGGCCTTGCGGTACACCTGCTCGGCACGCGCGAATTGCTCGGGCTGCTCTTCCAGGCCGAGCGAGCGTACCATCTCGCGAATGGTCATGCGCGGGTCGTTCGACCAGAAAATGCCCCGATCTTCATCCTCGTAGTAGTGGAATGCCACGCCTTCGCCGAACTTCTTCCGCAACGCCTTCCCGTTTTCCAGCTTGGCGCTCCAGGGCAGGATCGCATAGCTGAGATCGATCTCATAGGTCAGTACGCCGTCCGGTGGCCGGATTTGCGCGGCGATCCGCCCGCTCGGCTCGAATATAGATGCGTTGTTCCGCCACGTACTGGAGACAACGTAATACCGTCCCCGCATTGCGCGGAATGCCGGAGTGGCCGTCTGTGGCGACTGCGTCGGCCACGCCACCAGCTCACATCCCTGCCGCGCCAGCTCGTTCCAACCGCGATCGAATTCCATGTCGTAGCAGATCTGAATGCCGAGCCTGCCGAAGTCACATTCGAAGACCGGCACGTCCGTCCCCAGCGTAGAGCCGCTCTCCAGGGCCTCGCTATCAGGCGCAACCACCAGGTGCACCTTGCGATAAATTCCGGCAACGGCGCCGTCACGCCCGAATAGAATCGCGGCATTCGAGCACTGCTTCCCGTCCGGTGCGAGCAGATACGTGGGAGCCACGATGTAGCAACGATGTTCGCTCGCTTTCCGGCTGAAAGCCTCGCGCAATGGGCCATCCAGGGGAACCGCACACGCTCGCGCATCCTTACCGGCCTCCCCGGTGACCGCTGTTTCGGTCAGAATGGCGAGGTCCGGGCCTCGCCCGTACCGGGTGCCGGATTGCTCGACCATCCGGTCCACCAGGCTCGTGAGCTGATCGAGACGCTGCCGCAGTCCAGGGTACATGCCCCAAAGATCCTGGATCGCGGTGCCGATGACTACCTTGCGGGGTAGTGTGTTGGACGTGGTGCGGATGCTGTCCGTAGCGCTGGCGCCGCCAGCCAGTGCGGCTCCGGTAGCTGCCAGACCACTTACGCCCGTGAGAAATGTCCTGCGGTGCATAACGGTTTCCTTCCTCACTCTACGTCACTGTACGTCACTCTACGTGGCCATGCGGGGGCGATAGAGCGAACGCCACATACGCGCCCCCGATCTTGGATTGCGTGGCCGGGACCAGCCCTGCCTGCGCGGCCGCGCAGAAGACGATGTATTGGCGGCCGTGAACTTCATATACGGCGGGAATGCCTTCGACAGCCTCGGGCACCTGGGTCTCCCACAGCATCTTACCGTCTTCCACATCAAAGGCGCGCACCTTCCGGTCGCGGGTACCCGTGAAAATGAGACTCCCGGCAGTGACAACCGGACCGACCTTGGGATAAACAGTACCGGTGTTTCCGATGCCCCTGGCGGCGAGTTCAGGAACCTCGCCGAGCGGGATGGACCACTTGATGGTGCCCTCATTCAAGTCGTACGCAGTAAGTTTAGTCCACGGCGGCGCGATCGCGGACAGCCCGTCGCTAGCAATCAGGAAACCGAAACCGCTGACGTACCGTGGGGGCTGGCCCGTTGGAACCGACGGATCGGGTTCAAGCTTCAAGATACAAGGCAGGTCCTTCGAGACCACCACCAGGATGCCGCGCTGCGGGTCGGCTGCGGCGCCGCCCCAGTTGGCGCCGCCGTTGTTGCCGGGCATCTCGACGCTTCCTCGAAAGCTCGGCGGCGTGAACAGCCCTTCGTTGCGTGCGCTGAGGAGCATGTCGCGGAATCGCGCGCGGTCGCCCGCGCTCAGGTAGGGGCTGAGGTCGTCCACTGTGAACTTCTGGCGGGCGAACGGCGGCGGCTTGGTCGGAAATGGCTGCGTCGCAGCCGTTTGCTCGCCCGGCACGTCGGAAGCTGGTACGGGGCGTTCCTCAATCGGCCAAAGGGGCTGACCTGTGTCCCGATCGAATACCCATACAAAACCCTGCTTACTCACCAGTGCGACCACGTCTACATGCCTGCCTTCATGGCGAACGGTGAGAAGTTTGGGTGCGGTGGCATCGTCATAATCGAACACATCGTGGTGGACCATTTGGAAATGCCAGATGCGGCGGCCGGTGCGCGCGTCGATGGCCAGAAGGCAATCGGCAAAAAGGTTATCGCCGTGCCGGTCCGCGCCATAAAAGTTGTACTTCGCGCTCGCGGTGGGCGCGTAAATGACGCCGCGCTTCTCGTCTAGCGCGAACTCACCCCATACGTTGGCGCCGCCAACCGTTTTCCACGCGTCCCTGGGCCAGGTTTCATAGCCGAACTCGCCCGGCCGCGGGATCGTGTGGAAGGTCCAGACGGCTTTTCCGGTTCGCACGTCGAAGGCGCGGATGTCGCCGGGCGCGGAGCCATAGCCCTGGTTGGTGGCCGAGCCAAGGATCAATATGTTCTCGAACACCCGGCCTGGCGTGGTGGACTGCACCAGGGTGATGGTTCGCGGATCGCGATCGAGTCCTTCCTTCAGATCCACCGCGCCGTGCGCGCCGAACGACGTTATCGGCTTGCCGGTACGGGCATTGACGGCGCGCAGCGAATGATCCGCGCAGAACAAAAGACGCCGGTCCGTGCCGTCTTGGCTTTCCCAGTAAGTGATGCCGCGATTAGTAATGATACTGGTTGCGGGCGAAGGTGTGTGTGTCCAGATCTCGCTGCCCGCGGCGGCATCCAGGGCAACAATGGAGTTGTTCTTCGCCAGAATGTACATCGTCCCGTCGATGACGATGGGGTTGAAGGAATAATGGCGATTGTCGCCGGTCTTGTAAGTCCAGGCGACGGTCAGTCGCGTCACGTTCGACCTGTCGATTTGCTTCAGGGCAGAGTATTGGGCGCCCTCCGGACTGCCGGAATAGTCGCGCCAGGCCGTGTACGCCTGGGCGGACGCCGGCAACGGAGTCAAGGCGAACGCAAGCAGCGCGCGCCTATACACGCGGGAGTTCGTAGGCCCTCCGGTACTCCTTCGTGAGATAGGCGTTGGCGGCCTTGTCGTCGCCAAACGTCTCAGTCGATGGGTCGAAAACGATGGTGCGCCCCAGATGGTGCGAAATATTTCCGAGATGGCAGATGGTCGTACTCAGCCGTCCCACTTCGATATCAGCGTTCGGCCGCTCCCTGCTCTTCACCGCGTCCAGGAAATTCTTCTCGTGCGAGCCTCCGGTATCTTTGACGGTGCGCACCACCTCGCCATCCTTGTTGTAGGCGGTCCAGCTTGATCCGCCGATCACCAGTGCGCCCTCGCTACCGTAGAACGCCGCACCGAACGGCGTGCCTTCGAGCGGCCGATCCTTGCTGAAGCTGCGCAGTTCCCAGACCAGCATGAAGTCGCCGTAATCGTAAGTCGCCACCTGCGTGTCGGGAACCTCCTTCGCGTCGTCGAGCCAGTAAATACCGCCGTTGCTCGCTACCCGCTTCGGCAGACAATTGTGCATGCCTCGCATCGATTGGATGCCCCACATGGCGAGGTCGAGCACGTGTACGCCCTGGTTCCCGATCTCGCTGTTGCCGTAGTCCCAGAAGAAACGCCAGTTGTAATGGAACCGGTTGGGATTGAACGGCCGGGCGGGAGCCGGGCCGAGCCACACATCGTAATCGATGCCGTCCGGCGGAGACGCGTCCGGCGGTTTCCCGATGCTTTCGCGCACCTGCGAGTGCCACGCCTTCACCAGGCAGATCTTGCCCAGCTTACCGGTCCCCAGGTATTCGATGGCGCTCTTGCAGTACTCGCTGCTGCGCCGCTGGGTGCCCACCTGTACGATCCGGCTATATTTGCGCGCCGCATCGCGAATCAGTTGGCCCTCGTGGATGGTTTGGGATACCGGCTTCTCCAGATAAAGATCCTTGCCGGCCTGGCAGCCCAATAAAGCAATGTGCGTGTGCCAGTGGTCCGGTGTCGCGATGATTATGCCGTCGATATCCTTGTCGTCGAGCACGCGCCGGAAATCCTTGACGCGGACCACGGCTCTGTTCTGCGCCTTCTCGATCTCGGCGCCCATCTTTTGCAGAACAGCGTCATCCAGATCGCAAAAGGTCTTGATTTCGGCCCCCTGCTGGATCGCGCGCGTGGCATCGCCGCGCCCCTGGTTGCGCCCGCCGATCAGGGCCAGCACGACGCGATCGTTTGCGCCCTTAAGGCGCGCGTTCCAGGCAAGCAGGGAGCCGGCGGCCGCCACTCCGGCTTTCTGGACGAAAGTCCTGCGATTCTGTTCCATTCCGATACTCCTAATTTAACCGACTGGCCGCTGGGTGGTTTCGACAATTCGCAACTGGCGGGTTTTCACGGGCTGCCGCGCGCGAAGTAACCGGCGTGGGCGGCCGTCGCTTCTTTGCTTACGAATTCTTACAAATCTCCCACGCTGTTGAAGGCGTCACTCCGGCATAATGAGTCCATCATGATCCGGAACGCTTTGGGCAAACTGAAATGGGGGAAGCGGGCGTACGCTGTTTTTGTGCTGTGCGCAACGACGGCGATGGCCATACCCGCGCAGACCTTCACCACGCTGCACAGTTTTGGCGGCACGGACGGCGCGCAGCCCTTGGGGGCGCTGGTCCAGGCCACTGACGGTAACTTCTATGGGACAACGCTCGATGGCGGGCCCAACCACAAAGGCACCATCTTCAAAATCACCCCGAGCGGCGCGTTCACGACGTTATACAGCTTCTGCTCCCAAAGCGCGTGCGAGGACGGCCAAAACCCCCAGGCCGGGCTGGTCCAGGCCGCCAATGGGGACGTCTACGGGACGACAAGCCAAGGCGGGGTTAACGCCGATGGTACGGTCTTCAAAATAACCATCGGTGGCGCGCTGACGACGCTCTACAGCTTCTGTTCCCAAAGCGCGTGCGCGGACGGCCAAAATCCCCAGGCCGGGCTGGTCCAGGCCACCAATGGGGACTTCTACGGGACAACCGCGGATGGCGGGGCCGGTGGCGGCGGCACGGCTTTCAAAATCACCCCGGACGGCACGCTTACCACGCTCTACAGCTTCTGTTCCCAGGGCCTTCCCTGCACGGACGGCGAACGCCCCGAGGCGGGGCTAATCCAGGCCGCCAACGGCGACCTCTACGGGACCACGTCTCGGGGCGGGGCCATCGGCGGCGTCGACACGGGAACGGTCTTCAGAATTACCCCGAGTGGCGCGCTGACTACGCTTCACAGCTTTTGCTGTAGCATCGGCGCCAACCTCGTGGCGGGGCTCGTCCAGGGGACCGATGGGGACTTCTATGGGACAGCCGCGAGCGGCGGGGCAGACGACTGCCATCCATATGGAGGCGGAGGCTGCGGTACGGTGTTCAAGATCACCCCGAGTGGTAAGCCGGCGACGCTATACACCTTCTGCTTCCTGTGCCCGGATGGCTTTCTCCCCGATGCCGGGCTCGTCCAGGGCACCGATGGGGACTTCTACTCGACAACGTTCTATGGCGGGAACGGCTATCCTGGCAATGGCACAATCTTTAAGATCACCCCTGGCGGCACACTGACGACGCTATACAGCTTCTGCTCCCAAGGCGAGTGTACGGACGGCGGATACCCATACTCGGCCCTGGTGCAGGCTACCAACGGTGACTTCTACGGAACAACGTCGAGCGGTGGGGCCAGCACCGGGTCCGCCGCTGGTACCATCTTCAGCCTATCTGTTGGCCTGGGTCCGTTTGTGAAAACCTTGCCTTTGTCCGGCCGAATGGGCGTTGCCGTCAGCATTCTGGGAAGCGATTTGACCGGCGCGGCCAGCGTCAGCTTTAACGGCACGGCTGCTGCGTTCACCGCGGAATCGAGATACCTGATCACCGCCACCGTGCCCGTCGGGGCAACCACAGGCACGGTCCAGGTGGTCATACCCAGCGGAACGCTCTCGAGCAACGTGGCCTTCCGGGTGCTGCCGTAACAATGGTTCGCGGGTAAGAAAATTGGTGGTGCGCGTGATTTGACCAAAGCTGTCGATAAGACTGGCAGGTGGCGGGCCTTTCGAGGCGCCAAAAGGGATCGGACTCAAGTGGAACCTCCAGCCGCTGGCACACGACACGCTGCATACGTTCCAGCATCATCTGCTCAAAATGGTTGAAATAGTCGGCCTCCTCGCGTCACTTATGACGTTGTAGACACGAGAGAGGCAGAAATGATTAACGATATTTCGTTCACCAGCGCCGACTTTGCGATTCTCTGCCTGGCCGCAGTGATGCTAGCGTTACTGTTCGGACTGCTTATCGGGAAGTACGGGGAGAGGCGGGCAGCCGGAAGGGAGCGATACGGGGATGACGCTGTTTTGAATTCCCTGATACTGCCGGATTTGGCGGACTCGGGAATTCAGCCATTTAAGAAGATCCAACAGCCGGCCATGTAGAATAACGGTAATGCCAACTCCGGCGCCCGATGATTCTCAAAACGAAGTGAACCGCATACTCGGGAAGATGGCCAGTGGCGATCCCGATGCCGCCAACGCGCTGGCTTCCCTGATCTACAACGATCTTCGTAAGATGGCCAATTACTATATCCGGAAGGAGCGCATCGGTCACACGCTGCAGCCCACTGCCCTGGTCAATGAGGCCTATCTGCGGATTGCCGGTCTCAAGCGTATGACTTGGGAGAATCGGGCCCACTTCATCGCAGTCGCGGCCACCCTCATGCGCCAGATCCTGATTGACTATGCCCGCCGCCGCAACGCGCGCGCCGAAGGGCACATGGATCCGGATGGAGCCGACGCGCTCGCGCGGATGGGAGGCGAGCAGGCGAAAGAACTGGTCGCCGTGGACCAGGCGCTGAAGCGACTCGGGGAGTTGGACCCGCGCCAGGCGCGAATCGTGGAACTCCGGTTCTTCGGCGGCTTGTCGGTCGAGGAGATCGCACACTTCCTAAACCTCTCCGATCGCACCGTGAAGCGGGAATGGGCCGCAGCCAGGATCTGGCTGCGCGATGAGATGGGCGGCGCCTGACCTCCATGGCCTCCCTATACCCGGAGCGGCAAAAGGAGATATTCGGGCTTGCGCTGGAGTTGCCGCCAGAGAGCCGGGAACCCTTCGTCGGGCTTGAGTGCGGCGACGATCGAATCCTGTTTGCGGCAGTGATGGAGATGATCCGCAAGTATGACGAACTTACGGATTTCCTGGTGCCCGGCGCTCAGTTACAGCGAGATACCGAGTCGGCAACCCCAACACACCCACCCGCACCCGAATTCCACGGCAATTCGCGATTTCAACTGACACGGCAAATTGGGTCGGGAGGTTTCGGCACGGTATTTGAGGCATTGGATCGAAAGAAGGACGCGGTCGTAGCACTGAAGGTGCTCAACCGCCCGGATGCGGCCCAACTGAGGATGTTCAAACGGGAATTCCGCACGCTCGCCCAGATTGCCCACCGGAACCTTGTACAGTTGTATGAGCTGTTCGACGACGGCGGACACTGGTTCTTCACCATGGAATTAGTTCGCGGCACTGACTTTTTGTCATACGTCCGCGGGCCTCAAGGCGGCCGGCATGACCAGGCGATTGACTATGGGCGCTTGCGGCTCGCGCTGCGTCAACTCGTCAGCGCCGTTTGTTACCTTCACGACCGCAGAATATTGCATCGGGACATCAAGCCGCCTAACGTCCGCGTAACTAGCGAAGGAGAAGTCAAGCTCCTTGATTTCGGCCTGGTTCGCAATTTATCTCAGGAACTCACCTGCGAAACGAAGACGGTTGGAGGCACGGCGCCTTACATGGCGCCCGAACTGGTGACCGAACGCATTCCAAATGAAGCTGGCGATTGGTACTCGCTGGGGGTGGTCTTGTACGAAGGACTGACCGGCCGGCCTCCGTTTCAAGGGGGCATCCTGGAAGTCATGCTGAGGAAAACGCAAGAGCCGGCCCGTCCGCCCCGGGAGTTGGCGCCGGATATTCCAGGAGACCTCAACGACCTATGTGTCAAGCTCCTGGAGCGCACGCCGGAACTCCGTCCAAATGCCGCCGCGGTGCTCGCAAGTTTGGGAGTTCCCTCCGATTCGGTCGGGCTCGCTGCGCCGTTATCTGCCACGCCGCCTCTGGTCGGCAGGGAATCCCATCTGGCCGCGCTGCACCAGGCTTTCGAAGATGTTCGCGCGGGAGACGCGATTTGCGTGCACGTGCAGGGTCAATCGGGTATGGGCAAGAGCGCTTTGTGCCGGTCGTTCCTCTCGCAGGTGCGCAAGCAAGGCGCCGTCGTACTCTCGGGCCGCTGCTACGAAAGTGAGTCGGTTCCTTTCAAAGCTCTCGACCCGATCGTCGATGCACTGGGCGACCATCTCAAGCGTCTGCGCGAAATCGATGTGGCGGCTTTCCTGCCGCGGGAAAAGCCCATTCAGGCGTTGTCGCGTGTCTTTCCTACCCTGCTCCAGGTGGAAGCCATCCGCCGCACGCATTGCCCCTCGCTCGAAGAGACCAGTCCGCGCGATCTGCAGAAGCGCGCCATCGCCGCCCTCAAGGAGATTTTGGCGCGCATTGCTGAAAAGCTGCCATGCGTCGTGCATATCGACGATCTCCAGTGGGGCGACCTGGATAGCGTAGATTGCCTCGCTAGCATTCTTGCCCCACCGGATCCTGCGCCGGTGCTCTTT
>Ga0302324_100027750_pt1 | contig 10780 bp, 9 predicted proteins | sample Palsa_T0_1_FD_201949 | JGI IMG/M metagenome (GOLD analysis project Ga0302324, IMG submission 201949) | Peat permafrost microbial communities from Stordalen Mire near Abisko, Sweden - Palsa_T0_1 | ecosystem: Environmental > Terrestrial > Soil > Palsa > Peat permafrost | place: Sweden: Abisko...
GCGCACTGACACGGCGTCCGCCGGTTCGGAGGCCGGTCGTATGCCTTTGGGTAAAATGTTGGCGTGCTGCAGTCTCAGGCGGAGACGATCTCGGGCCTTGTGGCGTCATTCCGTGAGGGTGACAGCGGGGCCGCGGCGCGTTTGATGGAGTTGTTCTACCCCGAATTGAAGCGCCTGGCTGCGCAGCAATTGCAGGGGGAACGGGCCGGGCACAGTTGGCAGCCTACCCTGTTGGTTAACGAGCTTTATCTGCAACTGATCAAGATCAAAGCGTTGCCGGCCGAACCGGGGCGGCAGGCGGATAAAGCCGCCTTCTTTGCCCTGTCAGGGCGCATCATGAAGCGGCTCTTGATTCATCATGCCAGGCCGTTGTCGAGCAAAGCGCAGAAAGTGCCGCTTTGGGAGGAGGTATCCTCCGAATCCGACGAAAGTCTGGTCGAGGTGGAGAGTCTGCTGTCGCGGTTGGAGGCGATCAAGCCGATCGTCAGGACCGTTGTAGAAATGAAGGTATTCGAGGGCATGACCGCCGAGGAGATCGCCGCAAAACTGGGATGCTCGACGGTTACGGTTAATCGCCATTGGCAATTTGCGCGCCACTGGATGAGAAACGAATGGGATGAATGACGGGGGGCGTGTACGCTCCGCTTCGCGAGCGCGTTCAGGACAGGCGAAACCGCCTGTCCCACCTTTATTTCGATCTTGTCAGGCTCGCGAGGTCCACAAAATCATTCCGCACATGGTGTGCGCGGCGGCGATATGCGTCCGCATCTCCGTAATCGACGAAGCGTGAATATCGCGAATGCGGCGCCTTCACTCTGCGGGCATGCTTGATGGGACACCAATGCTGCTCGGTGCGTCCCGCAACTTCGCGGAAATATGCAGCCAGGCCGTTGCCATATGAGCAGTATTCACAATTAAGGCGTTCGATCCAATTCAGGTATTTCAGGCGTCCCCGGCCGTATAGAAGATAATCCGATCGCTTCACTTTCGGAATGCCGTAGACAGAAAAGCACAGGGCCTGGTATAAGGTCAGAAAAAGGTCCAATAGAAGCATCGGCAGGAATCCCGCGTAGATTACGGGCCCGGTTAGCGCCGTCAGAACCAGTGAACCCAGGCTTCGAAAACGTTTGGGAGACGGCTCTTCCGATGGAGGCCGCGGAACGACGCGGCTATACCGCGGCTGAGGCTTAACATACTCTATCTGTTCTTCAATAAGAGATTGAGTTTCAATCATAATTCCGGCTATTTCCTCCATGAGTACCCACCTTTCGATAGGCCACAATAAATAAAGCGGCGAAGAGCAGATCTGCCATGCCGAACAAGAGATCCGAGGCGCGAAGGCGGCCTTCCAGAAACAGGATCGCGACGGCGCCACCGTAGGCGACTTTTTCGAGGATCGAGGGGATCATGAACGGGCGATAGCGCGCCGGGTTTTTCGCGATAATGAAGAATGCGATCTGCCATGCCAACGCTACGCCCGCGAAGCCGTAAAAGTAAACGGGATGCGTGATGGCGGGCGGATCGATCCGGCCAATCAAGTCGAGCAGGAAGTAAAGGGGCCCGATCAGCAACACGCCCCAGATTGCGGCGATCAGGAACACGACTCTCGAGAATTTCATTTTCCGATCCTAAAAGGTCCTCAAGAAAGAAATCAACGCTTCTCGTTCCATGTCACTTAGAGGTTCTTCTCCCTCGACCCCCTCCGCGCCAAAATAGTGTCCGCGATTCACGATGTAATCCGGACACTTACTTACTTTGAGCAGCGCGTCGACGACATCGGGGCTGAAAACGACGCTGAGCGCGTCCTCATCGGTTTTGCCGTGCGCGGCGTTGAGACCCGCGTTAAGCTTCAAAACGGCAGTCAGCACGTCGCGATCGAGCTGCAGGGAATCGAGGGCATTTCCTCCGTCGAGAACCGTTTGCAGGTTAGCGAGCAACTCTACCGGAGTTCCGGTCGGAAACGGACCAAGGGCGATTCCCCGGTTAGCTGCATCCGAACTGAACAGAGCCGGAACCAGAGCCGCGCCGATTCCGACGAAGGGACGCACCACAACGGGCAGGTAGGCGGCAGGAACGCGGAGATAACTGGGGGCAGTGGTGCGGTCGATTTTGCCGGGGATTTTCCCGCCGAGGAGCGTATCCTTGTCACGGAACCGGGGCCAAAGCATCTGGGTCATGGAAGTCTGGAAGGACTGCAGCCGCGCCTCGACTGAAGGACTCGGATCGAACGGCCCCACCGAGTTATTCAGCAGATAGGGCGCCGTGGCCCACAAACTCACAAGGGACGCTGGGCGGATATAGCCCCGTCCTCCTCCGGGCATTCGGTAAGTTCGCTTTTCACCAGTGAACGGTTGATAGTAAGTAATGCTCCCGACCGATGGAAGGTTCTTGTAAGTGGCGGAAGAGAATTCCGACCAGATGTTACCTTCAATCGCGTTAGTCGCGAGAGGACTGCAGACATTCGTCTGCAGCAACGTGACCGGTACGCGAAAATCAGTCGATAAATAATTATTGTCAAGAAAATCGGGCCTGGAAACGATTTCGCGAGCCTTGATCCTATAATCGTCGGTCTGCGTCCAGCGCCAGTAACGATTCCAGCATTCCAGGTAATTCGAAGAACAGAGCACGAGGTTCGCCTCCGCGGGAGGGGCCGGGAGCTTGCTCGAATGGCAGCGGGCGCAACGATCGGCAAAAGCTCTCTTGCCGAGATCAAGCTTGCCGAGATCAAGCTTGCCGAGATCGAGCGTCGCGACGGATTCGGAGGGCGCCTGCCTTCCTTTAACGTCGCTCAGCGGGTGAGGCTTTCCCGCTCTCAGCAGGAACGCCGCCATATCGAACGTCTGGGCTTCGGTAGCCTGCCAGTATACCGAGTTCTCGCGGGCCGCCTTGACGGCAAAAGGCGTGACTCGCTGGCCGCCGAGCAGAGGCCTGAAGTGAAGCAGCCACTCTTCGCTGAACAGCCCGATGTTGATATACACGCGGTTCAGGGCGGCGATGACTCCGACGGAATCGGCGCCATCTTTCAGGACGTGCATAGTGTAAACCGTATCGGGTGGCTGGAAGAATCCGGCCAGGGGCGCGCCGGGCGGGACGAAATAGTTGAGCTGCAGATTGTCGCGGTTTTCCGGTGCGAGCGTTTCTCTGCCCCATTGTTTCGCCAGGTCCATGCGGGCGCCGACGTTGTAAACCGCGTTCATCGTCCGCGGGTTATCGATGTTGTCCTGCGAAACAAACGAGACATCCAATGTTCCGGGGCGCCAGGCCTGAAAGATTTGATAGAGAAAGTTGTCCTGTTTCGCCTCCCAGGAAAAGAAGCGATCCACCCAGAGATACTGCGCACCTGCAATAGAGCTCAAGTGTTCCCAGCGCGGATTCTCCGGGTCGGGTGGCGGGTTCACTGGATTCGGGCTGATATGGCAGAACGCGCACGACATGCCCACGCGATAGGGTCTGATAAGATCCGGCGATTTGTAATAAGAAGGGTCGGTGTAGTAGCGGATCGGATCCCATTTCTTAGCGGCTGCCTCGTCGAAGGCAGGATTGGGAAACAGACGTAGGCCGGCAACGCCAGTAGCATAGCCATAATAAGACCCTACGGGAATGTTCTTGCCGCGGGCGCCGAGTTGCACGCCCGGATATTTCTTTTCGTCTTCGAAGGGCTCTGGCGGACAGGTGCCGACGCGCCGATCGAGCCACAGGCCGAAGCGGTCGCGATCGGGTCCCTGGGCCTGCTCGAAACAAGGTTCGTTGACCGCGCCAAAGTAGTTCCAACGATTCGACCGGCCAAACCTATAGAGTTTCCTGAGTTCCGTGCGGGCTGCATTGTCGACGGATGTGTCCTTATCGGGATTGTAGGAAGAGATGGATTTCAACAGGTCTACGTTGCCAAAGCTCAATGTAGAGATCAGATCCCAGAAACGGTCGTTGCCGCCAGTCCATAGCAGCCACATATTGCGGCCATTGACCTCATGCGCATTCTCCAGGACGACGCCGCGATCGAGATCTTTGAAGTAATCGTGTGACAGATCGACCTGCGCGAGGGGATTTAATCGTTCTGCCGAGACTCCGGCCTTCCGGGCCTCATCGAGGACGTGGCCGGGACGCGGCCCGGAAAACAGAATCACGGGGATGGCTGCCACCACGATTGCCATCGCTATGTAACGCTTGCGTATTTTCATTTGGCCTCCACAAGGAGCGGCGGATAAGGTACCGCTTGCCGACGCGCGCGGCTCATAAGGTGTTTAGACTCAATAATCCGTACTGAGCCGCGACTGTAAAGGCGCGGTAGGTGCTTCTCACTCATGATTTTGCGGCTCCGGAAACCGCCAGGGCCATCCGGGAGGTCTCCGCCACAGCGTGCTCCAGGATTGGCAGGTTTTGAACAAGCACCGTGAAATCCTTACGCGCGATGCTCAGGACGGTTACATCTTCGAGTGCGCGCACGGTCGCGGTTCGCCCCGTCGAGTTCAGCAGGGCAACTTCGCCAAAGTACTTTCCGGGACCCAGTCTGGCCAGCACCTGTTCGTCCGATCCGGCGCTGCGGACAACCTCGACGCTGCCTGAATTCACCATGTAGAAGCGGCTGCCCGGATCACCCTGGCGAATAATCTCCTGTCCGGCCGAGAAACGCAGTGGCACGATCAAATCGGAGCGATCGATTTTCATTTGATTGATATCGGGCGAGACTACGATGGCGGAGGTCCAGTCGGCAATCAGGCCTAAGCGGCAGCGCCAGCTTGGTACCACGAGAAAGAATACAATCCTAACCAACAGCGAGGCGAGCAGGCCGGATAATGGGATTCCAAACGCTTGAATTAAACCAAACCCGTTACCGAGCTGCGCGACCTCACCGAAATTGGTGAACCGGTACGGGCGCGGAGATGTTCCCCGCAAGTCGGCAAGAATGTTTTCCGCGGCGCGCATACCCTGCGTAAACGCGTAGAGGAAAGTCGCTGGACAAGGTTCGCCGGTCTTATAGTGTGGAACAGCGGCGTTGTCTCCAATCGCGTAGACACCGTCGAGTCCCGGCACCCGGCAACAGGCATCCGTTTTCACGCGTCCGCGATCCTTCTCTACCGGCAGGGCCGCCACGACCGGACTCGAAGCGATGCCGGCGGTGACGATCACCGTTCTGGTTTGCACATGCTCTCCGTCGGAAAGAACCACCTCACTGGCGGTCGCGCTCTGGACCGTTGTATTCAGGAGCAATCTGACGCCACTCTTCATCAAATGCTTCGCCGCATTGCGAGCCAGTTTCGGATGCATTGCAGGTAGAATCCGGTTCGTGCTGCTGACGATTGAGACCTGAGGGTCCTCCGGGCGGATATTCGGATAATGACGGATAGCATAACGAAGGAGATTATTCGCTTCCGCGCCGATTTCAACTCCTGCGTAGCCCGCACCTGCTATTACGAAGGTCAATAGCCGCCGGCGCTCCGCGGGGTCCTCTTCCACCGAGGCGCGTTCCAGCATTTCGAGAAGATGGTCGTGCAGGTGGTACACATCGCCTATCGTCTTTGTCTGCAGTCCGTGCTCTTGCAGGCCAGGAAAGCGGGAGAGGTCCGTGACCGAGCCAAGCGCGAGTACCAGGTAATCCCAGGATATTTCGATCCTGGCGCGTTCGGTAATCGGATCGAGATAGACCTTGCGGTTTGCGAGATCGACGCGCTCGACGTCGTGGTTGTAGAACACGATTCCCGGCAGGAAATTTCTCAGCGGAACCAGAATGTTGCGGGCCTGGACCTTCCCTCCCACAATTTGCGGCATTAACCCGTGATAGACTTCCGACGTTTCGCTGCTGACGACCACAATCTCGAGATCGTCGGATGGTTTGCGAAGGTCAAGGAGCCGCTTGGCCGCCCGAAATCCGGCATGGCCTCCGCCTAGAATCACTACGCGCTTTTTCTTGCCAATGTTCTTGTTCATGAGTAGTCCTTGCCGTTAATACGCTGCCAACGATGAGGCGGCAGCCATCGGTTCGTCCGCGGGCTCTTTGCGATTGCGTCCCGAGACTTGAAGCGCCTTATTGCCCGGCCAGTGCCTGAGTTTTTCGCGAGTATATTCGTAACCGATTTCGACTAGCTGGTCGATGTGACGCCACCCCAGCACGGGGTAGCCGGAAAGAGGGGGACAGATATACAGATCGCACTGCTTGATGCTCGTCTCGCGATGATGAATGCTGGAGAGAGCCGCGGTTCGCATCAGGATTTCAATCACGTTAGGAACTGCTTTCCTGCTCTTGCGGCCAGTGAGCTTGTTCCGCAGATAATCGAGGAAACCGAGACTTTCGCGGTCCTCAGACTCGGTGACCAGATCGACAGGAGCGCTTACGTCGACTCCAATAATCGGGCCAACGCACTGCTGTCTCATCACGTCGACCGGAAGATTGTTGAGAATGCCGCCATCGATGATGAGGCTCCCGTTCTCGACAATGGGAGGCATCAGGCCGGGGAGTCCCATGCTGCAGCGCACCGCTTTCCACACCAGGTCGTTGCGGTGCACAATTACTTTCGCCCGCGACAGATCGTTTGAAACGCAAAAATACGGCAGGCGCAGATCGGAGATGTACCGATTCCCGAATTGCTCCTGAAGACCTTTATTACTCGCCTCACCACGAAGAAAAGAATAAATGGGGAGCGTAATATCGCCTTTGTAGAAGCGATTGCCGCAAAAGAAAGCGCGATTATCTCTCGCTATTTGGGAAGGGGTGTCACCCGCGGCATATTGAGCCGCGATCAACGCTCCCTGGCTCGTACCTCCGATCGATCCGATGGTAATGCCGGCTTCTTCGATCGCCTGGATCGCTCCGATATGCGCAAAACCCCGGGCTCCCCCGCCTCCCAGCACCAGGCCCACGGCCTTGCCGGCCAGAGTGCCTGCGAGACGGCGGAAATCTTCCGGCGAATTACCGCAAACGTGATAATGCTTGTCAACGGAACGCCCGGCCAGCCATTCCGGCGTACCGGACGGCTGAAACGCCGTATTGGGATGCACAAGAATGAGGTTGATTCGTGGATGACAGCAACTCGCCTCGCCGAACTCGAGCGCCATTTTTGCGAGGCTGCATTCGATATCGTTCAGTTCCGGGTTAGAGCCAAACCGGGCGACGGACAAGATCCGGTCTGCCTGGCGGATACAGCGGGAGGTCCAGGCGGAACGCCGCAGGTCGGTCTCATAAACCAGGAATGAGAAGCGGGCTTCCTGTTCGTTGAGCCAGCGAACCACGCGCGGGTCAGTCATGTCACTGCTTCCGACCGCCTGGTTCACAATCGCCTTCGTGATGCGCCGAGTGGGTCCGATGGCATTCAACGCGCGCGTCAGATTCTCGATGAACGCCTCGGTCGGAGCCACCTCGCCGGCCGGCAAAACTGCAAACGTCTTGGCGCCGCCGCTGCGCTGGAACGAGCGAACATTCGACTGCTTCAGCCGATCCGAAAGGCTACACGCGATGCGGCGCGTCAGGGCCGGGTGGATTGTGAGCAATGACTCGAAGCGCTCCCTTGAAAGGCGTAATAACAATGAATCCCGCAGACTTCTGACCGTGGCGGATCGTGGCTCCCCGGTCAGGACTCCCATTTCGCCAACGATCTGTCCGCGCCCCGCTTCGAAGATGCTTCTGGGCGGTTGATCTTGCGATGGTTGATCTTGCGATGGTTGATCTTGCGATGGTTGATCTTGCGATGGTTGATCTTGCGATGGTTGATCTTGCGATTCGAGCGAGACATCCAGGCGGCCAATCGAGACGATATAGAGCGCATCCGATGGCTCTCCTTGACGAAACAGGATTTGCCCGGCTGGAACCAACATTTGCTGGCAATTCTGCAGAACATCGCTCACTATCGCCGGATCGAGGTTGGAGAAGAACCCCTGCGGCTCGAGAACGTCAAAAGCTTCGGGCAACTCAACACTCTTCAACATAGGTCGCTAAAAATTCCTTCCGGTCAGGAGCCTAGCAAAAGCAGCGGGGATGGGATGCTGACTTGCTTTCCTGCTGTACAAATAGGGGATGGCCGCGGAAAAAACTGATCAGGCTCGAATGTATTATTTTTGCGGAAGAACGCGTTGACTGTATCAGAACGCACTCAAGGGTCGGTCGACGCTTCGCGCCAGGCAGAAGCCAGGCAGCAGGCCGCAGCCTTGACCCGACGGCAGGAGGAGTGTTTCATCCCGGAGCGGATCGCGGCAACCACTATTGGGAAGGTGGTAATGGGCACGGGAATGCGTTTCGCAAGAGAGCGAAGCGCCGATTGACAATCGGCGCGCAGGTTACCAACCTGCCCCACGGGCCTTTGCAGGAGAAAATGCGGGGCGAGTGAGGGTTAGAGTTAGACGTGTTTGCTGCGGGTGAGGGGCGATGGCGGTGCGCTCCGCTTCGCGAATCGCAGCACGGGCAGGCGGAACCGCCTACCCCACCATTAATTATCAGCTTCGGACGGCCCGGCCGATCAGGACGAGGATGTCAATGGCTGCGGGTCAGGCCCAGGCCGGGCCTGTTGGGGAGGATGAGTTTTCCATCCTTTACCGTGACACCGATATAGGGGTCGTTGGCGATGAGCAGATTGCCATCGAGATCGGCATAGTCCACCAGTGGGGAAAGATGAGCGGCGGCGGTGACGCTGCAGGAACTCGACACCATGCAGCCGAGCATGGTTTTCATGCCGAAAGATTTTGCGATCTGAATCATCCGGTAGGCTTCGAGGATGCCGCCGGCTTTATCGAGTTTCACGTTGATGCCGTCGAAAGCGTCTTTGACCTTCGGGATATCCTGTGCGTGCAGACACGATTCGTCGGCAATGATGGGGATGTGGACGCGGCTGCGCACCCAGCGGGTGTCTTCAATGCGGTCCGCGGGCATGGGCTGCTCGACAAATTCCACGCCCTGCGTTTCGAGCCAGTTAATTTTGCGGACGGCAGTTTCTTTGTCGGTCCAGCCCTCGTTGGCATCCACGCGGAGCGATTTTTTCGTCACGCCGCGCACGGCGGCGAGAGTGGCCTCGTCTGAATCGAGTCCGACCTTGATCTTGAGAACGGGGAACTGCGCGGCCTCTTCGACCTTGGCTTTGGTGGTTTCGGGATTGTCGATGCCGATGGAGAAGGTGGTGATGGGCGCGTCTTTCGGGTCGAGCCCGAAGTAGCGGTAGAGCGGGACGCCGAGTTTCTGCCCGTTCCAGTCCATCAGCGCGATATCGATAGCCGCTTTGGCGGCGTACTGGCCTTCGATCTTATCGAAGACCTGCGCCATGATTTTTGCGAACTGTGCGGGGTCAGTCTGTTCGAGAAGGCCGCGGACGATTTCGACAGCGTATTTGGCGGTTTGCGGAGTTTCGTTATAGCGTACGATGGGCGCGCCTTCGCCGTAACCGACGAGGCCGTCGCGGCCGTATTGGACGTGCAGGGTGTCGCGGTAGGTGGAAGACGACATGACCGTGGTCCAGGTGTGTTTCAACTGCAGGCGGATGACCTCGTCCTGCAGTTGGGCGTCGTCCGATTGTGCCGATCGGGCAGGCATACTATTGACGGCCAGGGCTGCTCCCGAAAGCTTCAGATAATCGCGCCGCCTCATGTGTGTTCCTTTAAGCCGCGTGGGACTTGACCCATTCCTCTTCCCACTTTTTCACGGCTGAGTCGTATTCGGCGATTTCTTTGGGGGTGAGAGGAAGGTACTCGTTCTCGAGTTCCTCGGCATTGAGGATGACTTCCTGGATTTTGAGGGCGGCGATGCGGGAGCAGAGGGTGTCGCTCACTTTGCGGCCGGTCTTTTCCGCGTAGGCGCGTAGCTCGGCGTGCGGAATCACCACGACGCGTTTGATGTTTTCTTCGCCGTCGTTGAGGATGAAGCAGACGTCGACCGAGTCGCTGTGGCGGATCGAGATGCCGGTCTGAAGGTATTTGAAAAGGGCGTGCCAGGTGCGGCCGAAGGGGTCGGGTCCAACGCGGAAATCGCGGAAATTCTCCATCAAGATCAGTTTAACAAGGTGATGTGTCGCTCGCCGGGGGGATTGGGTGTTTAACCGCAACGATCAGACTGACGTAAGGTTCCGCGCCGTTGAAATAATGAGGGCAGGCGCAAGCGCCCAATGCCGCAAACTTTTCTTCGTGGGGCGGGCAGGATTGCCCGCCCCACATCCGGCTCTGACCTGTGTCTGGAGAATCCCGGTTGGAAAAAGTATGCGGCATTAGGAGCTTGCGCCTGCCCGCTCGTATTACCGGTCGGTGAGCGTTTCCAGGAATGCAACCACGTCGTCGATTTCCTCGTCATTGAGCGCGGCCCGATCGCCGCGCCGTTGTGGAAACGGCCGGCCGATCCATACATTTACGCGGTATTTCTCCGGCAAATCGGCTACTGCGGCATCGCGCCTGACATAGAACTGCACCGCATCCCGCAACGTATGGAATGCGCCGTTGTGAAAGAAGGTCTTTCGCAACGCCACATTGCGAAGCGAAGGTGTTCTGAACCGGCCGCAATATTCCTTCTTATCGGGAAAGTCTTTGCGCAGCGGTCCGCACAGACCGAGATCGAACCACGCCGGATCGGCGTTGGCGCCGATCTCTTTATTCCTCGGCACGCCCAGCGCAATCAGACGGAAATCCGTGAACTGCGGCGGAGTGCCGCGCACTCCCTTCGCCGCGGGATGGCATTGTGCGCAGTTGCCTTTTTCCGGATCGCTGAAAAGTCTGAGTCCGCTTTGTTCCCGTTTGCTCAGAGTTCCGCTCCCGGCAAGCCAAGCATCGTATCTGCTTGAATAGGGATAGAACTCTTTGCCATCCTGTTCCCACGTCT
>Ga0302324_100027751_pt1 | contig 10780 bp, 12 predicted proteins | sample Palsa_T0_1_FD_201949 | JGI IMG/M metagenome (GOLD analysis project Ga0302324, IMG submission 201949) | Peat permafrost microbial communities from Stordalen Mire near Abisko, Sweden - Palsa_T0_1 | ecosystem: Environmental > Terrestrial > Soil > Palsa > Peat permafrost | place: Sweden: Abisko...
CCCGTACCCCCACAAACCGATCGCTGCCGGTGCAAGCACGGCCGCGGCTGCGATCACCACGGCCGGGTCCTCGTGACCGGCCTCAAGACACAGACAGGTGAGTCCGCTGGCAGCGATCGCACGCGTCAGGTCGAAGTGGGTTTCAGCTTCCTCGCCCGCATCGGGCAGAACCACGACAGCCCCAGGCGCCGCCGTGTCGGCCGGCCACAACGTGTAAGCAGCTCCGGCAACACTGCCGGTAGCGCTTGGCGGCTTTAGCGCCACGGTGCGGATCCGCTTCACGCTTGGCATGATCGCCTCCCTTGGCCCCCGCCGTGACAGCTCTCTCCCACGTCTATCCGATCGGTAGTCGGATCAACGAACTCGGCCACCTCGAGATCGGTGGCTGCGACGCGACCAGTTTGGCCGCCGAGTTCGGCACTCCTGCCTATTTTGTCGCGGAGGACGACCTGCGCGCCCGGGCGCGGGCCTACGTCGACGGACTCGCCGCCCACCATCCGAATTCCGATGTGCTGTTCGCCTCAAAGGCGTTTCCCTGTACGGCTGTATACCGGCTGCTCGCCGCGGAAGGCCTGGCCTGCGACGTCGCCTCCGGCGGCGAGCTGGCGCTGGCGTTGGCTGGTGGCTTCGATCCCGCCAGGATCTATCTCCACGGCAACGCCAAGTCGGCTGAGGAGCTGCGTTTTGCGGTGTCCTCAGGCGTCGGTCACGTGGTGATCGATTCGCTGGATGACTTCGAGGCGTTGGAGGCGGTGGCGGCCGAGCTCGGGGTGGTGCAGGAGATCTTGATCCGCGTCACGCCTGATGTAACCGGGGAGACGCACGCGGCGATCTCAACCGGGCAGGCCAATTCCAAATTTGGCTTCGGGCTCGCCGAGGCACCGACTGCGATCGAAAGGTCTACGGACACCCCGCATCTGAAGCTCGTTGGCCTGCATTGCCACATCGGCTCTCAACTGCTGGCGCTCGAGCCGTTCCGCCGTGCGATCGCTGCGCTGGCGACGCTTGGCGAATTTGACGTGTACAACCTCGGTGGCGGCCTTGGCGTGGCTTACCAGGCGTCGCAGGAGCCGCCGTCGATCGCTGATTACGTCGCCACGCTGGTCGACTGCGCGCACACGGAACTGGGTGCCGGCAAGCGGCTGCTGATCGAGCCCGGTCGCTCGCTGGTCGCCAACTCGACGGTCACGCTCTACACGGTTCAGACCGTCAAGCGCAACGTCTCGACCTGGGTCGCAGTCGACGGCGGGATGTCCGACAACCTGCGGCCGATGCTGTACGGCTCGGAGTACGAGGTCGCGCTTGCCGGACGGATGAACGCAACCGGCGGCGAGCGCTGCATCCTCGCCGGCAAGCACTGTGAATCCGGCGATGTGATCGCCCGTGACGTCGAGCTTCGCGACCCGCGTCCAGGCGACATCGTCGTGACGCCGGCGACCGGCGCCTACGGTTATGCGATGGCGAACAACTACAACGGGGTCCCACGCGCTCCCGTCGTGTTCGTGTCGGGCGGCAACGCGCGCGTCGTCGTGCGACGCGAGAGCTACGAAGATCTGCGGGCCCGCGATGTCTGACGCCGTCTTCCGCGTCGGCGTGCTCGGACGCGGCACCGTCGGTGGTGCCTTCGCCCAACTGCTGTCAGAGCACAGCGAACGGATTGAGCGCACGACGGGGCTGCAACCGGTGATCTCCGGCGTGCTGTCACGCTCGAGCGGATCGTTTGAGCAGATCCTCGGGGACTCCGATCTGATCGTCGAGCTGATCGGTGGGCTGGAGCCAGCGCGCAGCTACGCGCTGGCCGCGATCAACGCGGGCAAGCACCTGGTGACGGCCAACAAGCAGTTGCTCGCCCACCACGGGGAGGAGCTCTACGCGGCGGCGCGTGAGGCCGGGGTGCAGCTGCGCTTCGAGGGTGCGGTCGCCGGCGTCGTGCCCGCGGTGCGCGTATTGCAGGAATCGCTCGCCGGCGCGAGCATCACTCGCGTCCATGGGATCGTCAACGGGACGACCAACTTCATCCTGTCGGAGATGGCCCGGCTCGGCATCACGTTTGAGCAAGCGCTCGCAGAGGCCCAGCGCCTCGGCTACGCGGAGGCGGACCCGAGTGACGACGTCACTGGTCGCGACGCGGCGGCAAAGATGGCGATCCTCGCGCGGCTGGCGTTCGATACTCCGGTCCACCTCGACCAGGTCCGCTATGAGGGGATCGAGCAGATCACGCCCGATGACATGGCGTATGCCCGCGAGCTGAACCTCGGGCTGAAGCTGATCGGCACCGCCGAGCGGATCGGCGAAGGGGTTTCGGTTCGCGTGCACCCGGTGTTCCTCTATCCGGGCCATCCGCTGGCTTCGATCAACGGCCCGTTCAACGCGGTCACGTTCGAATCGCCGGAGATCACCGAGATCACGATGTCCGGCCCGGGCGCCGGCGGTCCGCAGACCGCGACGGCGGTGCTCGGCGACGTCGTTAGCGCGATGATCCCGCCCGCGTCTGCGCCCAACGCGACCAAGGAGCTGCCGCTGATCGACGACATCGCCTCGGCTTGGTACCTGCACCTCGAGGTCGCTGACGTCCCCGGCGTGCTGGCCGCTGTCGCGCAGATCCTCGCCAAGTACGAGGTCAGCGTTAAGTCTGTGGTGCAGAAGGGGCTCGGCGATCAGGCGCGACTCGTGATGGTCGTTCATCCCGTGCTCGAGTCGCGCTTTCGCCAGGCGATGGCCGAGATTGAAGGGCTTGACGAGACACGAGCCGCACCGCGGGCGATCCGGGTGCTTGAGGAGCAGTTCGGCGTGAGCGACAACCGTTAGGGAGAGAGATGAGAGCTGTCGAGATTTACAACCTGGAAGGACCTGACGCCGCACTGCGGGTCGCCGAGGTGCCCGACGCGGCGCCGAGCCCCGAGCAGGTGCTGGTGGAGGTCCACGCGGCCGGCGTGTCGTTCCCCGAGGTTCTGCAGACGCGCGGCATGTACCAGTTCAAGCCGGAGCTGCCGTTCATCCCCGGCAGCGAGGTTGGCGGGGTGGTGCGCAGCGCGCCGGCGGACTCGGGCTTCAAGCCGGGCGACCGCGTCGCCGCGTTCACGATGCTGGGGGCGTTTGCCGAACTTGCGGCTGCTCTCCCCGCGCACCTCGCTGCGCTGCCGGACGAGCTGGACTTCCAGCAGGGGGCGGCGCTGATCCTCAACTACCACACCGCCTGGTTCTCGCTGGTCACCCGCGGGCGGCTGGAGGCGGGGGAGCGGGTGCTTGTACACGGCGCGGCCGGTGGTGTCGGCACCGCCTCACTTCAGGTCGCCAAGGGGCTCGGCGCCGAGACCGTCGCGATCGTCTCAACCGACGCCAAAGAGGAGGTCGCCCGGGCAGCCGGCGCCGACCACGTGCTGCGCTCCGATGCTGACTGGCGCGAGGGCGCCAAGGCGCTGGGTGGGATCGACGTCGTGATCGACCCAGTTGGCGGTGACCGCTTCACCGACAGCATCCGTTCGCTACGTGTTGGCGGTCGCGTTGTTGTCGTCGGCTTCACCGAGGGCTCGATCCCCGAGGTCAAGGTCAACCGGCTGCTGCTCGGCAACACTGAGATCGTCGGTGCCGGTTGGGGCGCATACGCGCTGGCCCGTCCGGACTACGTGAGCGAGACGAGCGCTGAGATCGCGAAGCTGATCGCCGCCGGATTCGTCAAGCCGATCATCGGCGCCGCGTTCGGACTGGATCAGGCTGCCGAGGCGCTCAAACTGATCGACTCACGCGGCGCGACCGGCAAGGTCGTGCTTGACCTCGCCTGAGGGCCGAGCGCCGCGCAGCGGCTTGTTGCTCGAATAGGCAGCACTTGGAAAGTCGCCGGGGCGTACCTGTGGCGTCCGCTCCCCATGCTCGATCCGCCGCCGTTCGGTCTCGGCGACACGATCGAAATCCCCCGCGCAGGATCCGACCGCGAAGCGAGACGGCGTGATCACCCGGCTCGAGCGGATCACGGCGGCGCCCGCCAGAAATTCGAGTTGCTGGCGCGGGCCATACGAAAGTCCATACAGCTCACGCACGCGCGGCGGTAGCGACCCGAGCATGACCGCGTCGTGCAAGCGCTTCGCCGGTTGGCGTAGCCGGCTCATCGGGATCTCGAACGCGACGGAGTAGCCGGTGTAGCGAGCCTCGTCGGTCAGGAACATCTGATCGCTGGCGAGCATCTCCTCGTACCACTGACGAAACGCGCGGTAGTTACCAGGACAGGCGTCACGCGGGGTTCCGAACAGTTCGCCGAACTTCAGGTAGTCCTGCCACAGCCCTTCCTTCTCGCCTCGGCTCAGCGGCCGCACGAACAGCTCGTAGAACCGCTCGGCGGAGTCGGCCATCACCGCAAAGGTCCACAGCATCGCTTCCGGGTCAAGCGCCGAATACGGCGTGCCGGCCGGAACCGGGCCGGCGTCGTCAGGGGTTTCCCCATGGACGTGAGAATGTTGCGCGGCGACGCCCTTGAGCACCTGATCGGCTTGCTCCCGAGTGCCGAAGAAGACCGTCTCAAAGTGCTTGCCGGTCCGCGCGAGCCGTTTGAACGGGGTCAACCGGCCACGTGTGTGGGTGGCCGTGCCGATGAAGTTGAGCGGCGCCAGCGCGCCAATGCAGAGGGCCCGTTGCCCGAAGAACAGACCGACCAGCCGCTCCTCCTGTATCTGGCGAAGGATTGAGCTGCGGCGGGGGAAGTATCCGTCGTCGTGCATAATCTGAGCATACATGTTGTCAGATGCTCCTGCAGAACCGGTCTACGGCGGGCGCACCGCTGTCCAGCGTCAACAGCGTCGCCATGCCCAACTGCTACAGGCAGCGCTTGCGCTAGCCGGGCAGGGCGGTTGGCCCGCAGTCACCGTGCGCGGTGTTTGCGACAGCGCAAACCTCACCTCGCGCTACTTCTATGAGAGCTTCCGCACGCGGGAGGAGCTGGCGCTGGCGCTATTCGATCAGCTGGTGGCGGAGACGATGGCCGTGGTGCTCACCGCTTTGCCTCAGGCAAGCGACGGCGCGCGCGAGCGAGCCCGGACCGTGATCGGCGCGGTCGTCGACCACCTCGCCGATGACCCGGGCAAGACCACGGTGCTGTTCTCCTCCGCCGCCGACCTGCCGGCGTTGACCGCCAGGCGAATCGAAGCGACCAGAGATGTAGCCCAAGTAGTGGCACAGCAGGGGCGCGACTTCTACCGGCTGAGCAGCGAAGCGGCAACCGGGCCGGCCGCGACGGTAGCGACGATGCTCGCCGGCGGTCTGGCACAGACGCTGCTCGACTGGAGTGAAGGACGTCTCAAGCGCAGCCGGGAGCAGCTGATCGACGAGTGCGCGGCGGTGTTCGTCGCCGCCGGCGAGGGTGTGGCGCGCCTGCTCTGACATGCTGGGGGCCGCCTATGCCTGGCCTGATTGAGCGCTACCGCGATCGTTTGCCGTTCGCGCCCGAGGATCCGGTGATCACGCTCGACGAGGGTCAGACGCCGCTGGTCCACGCGCCGCGGTTGTCAGAACGTGTTGGTGCCGACGTCTGGCTGAAGCTCGAGGGCCTGAACCCGACCGGCTCGTTCAAGGACCGCGGGATGACCTGTGCGGTGTCAGCTGCGGTGCGTGACGGGTCCGAGGCCGTGATCTGTGCCTCGACGGGCAACACCGCCGCATCGCTTGCCGCGTACGCGGCGCGCGCCGGGATCCGCGGCGTGGTGATCGTGCCCGAGGGCAAGATCGCGGTTGGCAAGCTGGCGCAGGCGCTGATGTACGGCGCCCGCGTGATCACGCTTCAAGGCAACTTCGACGAGGCGCTGGCGCTCGTTCGCATCGTCGCGCAGAACCACCCGATCTCGCTCGTCAACTCCGTCAACGAGTTCCGGATCGAAGGGCAGAAGACGGCGGCGTTTGAGATCGACGAGCAGCTCGACGATCCAATCGACGCGCTCTGCATCCCGGTCGGCAACGCCGGCAACATCACCGCCTACTGGCGCGGGTTCACCGAGATCGAGCAGAAACCGATGATGTTCGGCTTCCAAGCCGCCGGCGCCGCGCCGCTCGTCCACGGACACCCGATCAAGGCGCCGGAGACGGTCGCGTCGGCAATCCGGATCGGTAACCCGGTCCGCTGGGAGCAGGCGATGGAGGCGATGGTCTCCTCCGGCGGTGCGGTCAACGCCGTCAGCGACGAGCAGATTCTCAGCGCCTACCGCTTCCTCGCCGCAAACGAGGGTGTGTTCTGCGAACCGGCCTCGGCGGCGAGCGTCGCCGGGCTGATTGCCCACGGCGCCAAGGGCGCTGAGCGGATCGTCTGCGTGCTGACCGGTAACGGTCTGAAGGACCCGGACACGGCACTGGCAAACGTTGGCGGCGTGATCGCCTGCGAGGCGGAGATCGGCGCGATCGAGCGCGTCGTGCTCAGGTGATGTCTTCCGCGAGCTGTGCTGTGCGGTTCACCGTCGCTATGCGACGGCAATCCCCACAGGACGAGGCCCAATGAACCGCCGCCGCCTCGTCCGTGTGCCCGCGTCCTCGGCCAACCTTGGCCCCGGCTTCGACGTGCTGGCCGCCGCGCTTCAGTTGCACCTTGAACTCGAGGTCAACGAAACGGGCAGCTTTGCGGTTCACACCGACCTGCACATCCGCCGCGATCGCCGCAACCTCGTGGTCAAAGCGTTCGAGACGCTGTATCCGGCGGACAACTTTGAGTTCACGATCCGTTCGAAGATCCCGCTCAGCGGCGGCCTCGGCTCAAGTGCCGCAGCAATCGTCGCCGGGCTGATGGCGGCCGATCACATCTTCGAGCTCGACACCGACCTACTGGCGGGCGCCACTGAGATCGAGGGACATCCGGACAACGTCGCCGCGGCGCTCCATGGCGGCGTGGTGATCGCCGGTGAGGGCCAGGTCACACGGTTTGAGCCGCCGCTGGGGCTCGAGGCGATCCTGGTCGTGCCGAACACGCCGGTTCGGACCGCTGCGGCGCGCGCAGCGCTGCCGGCCACGATTCCCCTCCACGACGCCAGCGCCAACATCGCGGCGGCAGCGCGGCTGACGTACGGGCTCGCAACTGGCGACTTCGATGCGATCGCCGCCGGGCTCCACGATCGGCTGCACCAGCCCTACCGCGCCCATCTATACCCGCAGTCGGCGGCGATCGTGCAACAGGCAACAAAGCTCGGCGCGCTCGGCGCCACGATCTCCGGTGCCGGGCCGACGGTGCTGGTGTGGACGCAGCTCGAGCACACTGGGACCGTCGTCGAGGCGCTCAGCAAGCAGACCGCAGGCTGGGCCGACGTGCTGCGGGCGCCGTTCGAGCCCGAAGGCGCCTACGTGCGCGGCCTCGAGTAGCGACCAAAACTCGAACCAACGTCGCCTCGCAGCAGCGGGTATCGGCTGGGAGGTCGGATCCGGTCCCAAACTCGAATACCCCCACCCGAGCTGTCGGAGGTATTCGACTTTTGTCGCTGAGATGCCCCCGTCGGCGCGCTGCGCGCGCTACCGCTCAGCCGAGGAGCGTGCCGACTAGTTCCGCCAACGCCACCCGGGCCTCCGGCATCTCCAGCCGCCGCAGCAGTTCGTCGGCGATGTTCAGGTAGTCGGCGCCGAGATCAGGGCGGTAATCAACGATCGACACCGCCAGTTCAGCTGACTCCGCATACGCGATCGACGAACGAACAGGCGTGTCGATCAGCTTCTCGCCGAAGTGCTCGCGCAACGACTTGAACGCCTCGCGTGAGTGCTTCGTGCGCATGTCGGCGAGGTTGAGGATCACGCCGAGCCACTGCAATCCGGGGTTGAGGCTGTCACGCGCCAGCTCGATCACCTCGAGCGCCTGCTCGACCCCCTGCATCGCGAAGTACTGCGCCTGCGAGGAGAGCAACGCCCAGTCGGAGGCGACCAAAGCATTCACAGTCAACAGGCCCAAAGCCGGCGGGCAGTCGATCAGGATCAGGTCGTAGTCGTCCTTGACCTCCGCCAAGGCGCGCTTCAGCGTCAGCTCGCGGCCCATCTTGCCGCCGAGTACCAGCTCGGCCTCGGCCAGGCCGAGGTTCGCCGGGACTACTGACGACCGAATCGCGTCGCGGAGCTCAGCGCGCCCCGAAAGAACATCGCCGATCGTCGGCGATGCCTCGGGCGCGATGTCGAGGTAGTCGGACAGGTTGCCCTGCGGGTCAAGGTCGACCGCCAGCACCCTCAGGCCGATCCGGCGAAAGACATCGGTCAGCGTCCGCACCGTCGTTGTTTTGCCGGTGCCGCCCTTCTGCGATAGGACCGAGATCGTGGCCACGCGGCCACTCTATAAGGCGCTACGCGGTCTCGAGCCCGGGCGATTCGCTGAAGCGCATGCCCGAGACGACAGGTACGTCGATGAAGTGCAGGTGATGGCGACCGATCACGATCTCATCACCGTCGGCGAGCGTCGACCACTCGACCCGCTCACCGTTGACGAAGACCCCGTTGAGGCTGCGGTCGTCAAGCACGCGCAGCCCGTCAGGCTGGCGCACGATCAGCGCGTGGCGGCGGGAAACGGTCGGGTCGTCAAAGCGGATGTCGGCGGCGAGGCTGCGGCCGATCCGGGTCCACTCACGCGTCAGCGGGAAGGTCACGACCTCGCCGTCAGAGGAGCGGTAGCCGAAGTACTGACCAGGCTCGGCCATCCCACCACGCAGTTCGACGATCCAGCTGCGGTCATCGACCACGGCCGGCATCTCGACCACCGTGTTCTGCGAGCTGGCGAACAGCGACGCGCGGACGAACTCACGCCCACCGCAGCTCGGGCAGGCCGGTAGCTCGTCGGTCGCGTCGATTGACAGGGGCTGATCGCACGCGGTGCACCGGAACGTCCCGGTACCTGCGACGTCGCCAGAAGTCCAGGCCTTCATGCCGTTCTCCAAGATCTCACCTGCACGGGGGTGGGGTCGGTGCGGGGGAGCACCGCAACAAATTGTAGCCCCGTTGTCGATGCAGGAAACGTGTCCCTGGCCCCGTTCTAGAAGGGGTTTAAGGACCGTTGACGAACCTTCGGAGCGCATGCATTTGCGCGAACACGAAATCCCTGCGTTGGAGCTTTTCCTCCTACGCCGCAGCGTCGCCGGGCTGGCCGAGCAGAGCGAGCGCTGCGGTCACTGCCACCGCACGATGCTGATCGGCGAGAAGGTCTACGAGTACAGCTCGGGCCAGCTGCGCTGCGAGCTGTGCAAGAAGGACGAGCATTCGGCGCCCGCCCACTCGCACCTGATTCACACGCCCGAGTTCGGTCACACGATCAAAGTGATCGATCAGCGGGGCACGCAGGCGCCCGCCGCAGTGGCCTAAGCCGGCGCGACATCACGCGGGCCGGCGACTTAGACTTCCGCCCGTGGACCCGATCTCCGTCTCGACGCACGTTCAGCTCCCACGGGAGGAGGTCTTCGAGTATCTCGCCGACATGGCCAACCATGCCGAGTTCACCGACCACTATCTGGTCGACTGGCGACTGACTCGCGAGGACTCCTATGGTGCCGGTGCCGGCGCGCGGTTCCGCGTGAAGACCCCAATCAACGGGCGCTTCGCCTGGGGCGACATGACCTTCGCCGAGGTGCGCCCGCCGTTTCGGATCGTCGAACGTGGGCGCGGCGGCAAGTTCAACCGGGTGAAGATGCTCGGCACCTACGAACTGGTCGAGGACGCACACGACTCGCAGTCCTGCCAGGTGACCTATACGTATGAGAGCGATCCGCAGGTTCCCAGCGACCGTCTGGCCGAGTTCTTCGGCGGGCGTTCGTGGACCAGGCGCCAGGCCGCCAAGGCGATGCGCCGGTTGCGCTCAATCCTTGAAGACGGGACCCGTCGGGGAGCCAAGCCGACGGTCGCTGGAGGCTGAGCGCTACCGGCAATCCTCGCCGACCCCGCTCTGGATAGACTTCCGCGCGCTTTGAGTCTCCGCCGCACATTCACGAACTCCGGGATCCTTGTTCTGGTCGCCGTGCTCGCGACGCTGGCGCTGTCTGGGTGCGCGATAGACGGGCGCAACAACCTCAAGATCATCTCCCAGACGGAGCTGGCCAGCGGCGCCGAGCCTTACTTCTTCGCCGGCAACATGACCTACCAGATCCAGGAGAGCCGGCAGTTGAACCCGTTCGACACCGGTGACGTGCAGTATCTGGCCGGGCTGAAGAACGCCCAGTCGATCCCCGGGAACATGATGTGGTTCGGCGTCTTCCTCTGGGCGAAGAACCAGTCAAAGCACATCGCGATGACGACCGACCACTTCACGATGACCGACTCCTCAGGCGCGACCTTCTACCCCGTCACGCTGAATCCTCAGGTCAACCCGTACGCCTGGACCGCGCAGGCACTGTCACCGGACGGTGTCGAGCCGAACGCCGATAGCACCGCCAGCTACGCCCCGATCGGTGGCGGTCTGATCCTGTTTGAGCTGCCGACGAGCGTCTACTCGAACCGGCCGTTGACGCTTGACGTCTACGGCGCCCCCGGGCAGAAGGCCTCGACGATCTCACTCGACCTGTAGTTCCCGGGGGTGGTCTGACCGGACCACCCCGGGTCCAAAGCGCTCAGCCGAGCGCGGAGATCAGCACCTGGCGTGCCGCCGGCGCCGCCGTCTGCTCGCCGTAACCGGCGGCGGGATACAGCGCGCAGATCACCAGCTGCGGATGCGCGACCGGCGCGTAGCCGACGAACCAGCCATCGGTTTCCTTCGTGTCGTTCTTCTTGTTGCCGGTGTTCGCCAACTCGGCGGTGCCGGTCTTCCCCGCGACCTGGATCCCCGGGATCTGCGCGGTGACGCCGGTCCCGTAGTCGA
>Ga0302324_100027752_pt1 | contig 10779 bp, 7 predicted proteins | sample Palsa_T0_1_FD_201949 | JGI IMG/M metagenome (GOLD analysis project Ga0302324, IMG submission 201949) | Peat permafrost microbial communities from Stordalen Mire near Abisko, Sweden - Palsa_T0_1 | ecosystem: Environmental > Terrestrial > Soil > Palsa > Peat permafrost | place: Sweden: Abisko...
CCGGCTCTGGCAGCGAATTCCACTTCCACTGTAGCTTGCCTGTCTCGGGATCCAAGGAGTCGATAAAGCCGTGCAGATCATTGAAGTCACCAGATACACCGACCAGCACATGGTCCCGGATGATGAGCGGCGCCATCGTAGCCCAATAGCCGAGCTTCACATCGGCCAGTTCCACATTCCAGATGACCTTGCCGTCTTTCGCATCGAGGCAGAGAAGGTGAGCATCGGGGGTCTCAAAATAAAGCCACCCCTTGTACATGCCTACGCCGCGCTGCCCGATGTGTAGACCCTCATTCGGAGGGTTGTGGTAATGCCAGCGTTGTCTGCCGGTACGTGCATCAATAGCCCAGACATCGTCAGGCCCCGTGAAGTAGAGCGTGCCATCCACCAGCAGCGGTGTTGACTTCAATCCTTGCCCATTCGGTACGCCAGTCTGAAAGGCCCAGGCCATGCCGAGCATCCCGACGTTGCTGGAATCGATTTGCTTCAACGGACTGAAGCGTTTGCCGGAGTAGTCACCGTTATAGGTCGGCCATTCGCTGGTCGAGGGACTTAAAAGGGTCTTCGGATCTAAGAATTGCGCGTGAAGGCCGAGACTCGTGGCGAATAATGCTGCAAGGATCCATCTCGTCACTTCAGTGACTCCAGGTAAGCGAAGACGTCATGAATATCTTTGTCGGTGTACTGTGTCAGGAGCCCTACATGGGCTGCAAGTGGATCCTGGATAGCGACCTTGGCGGTGCGACGATCCCATGTGCGAGGCTTGCCGTCACTAAACAGGGTTACAAAGAATTCGTCCGAATAGAGAACCTCCCCTGTATATTGATGGCCCGACCTATCAGTGACCGTTGCCGTTGATTTAGCTCCATCGGGAAAGACAATCCGCGATTGCAGTTCGAGCGGTTTGTACTTCGAGGCGACGTGGGCAAGGTTTCCGGTTACCGAGTGGCATTGCACGCATCTACCGCTGCCGTTAAAGTACGCCTTGCCTGCGTCAGAATTGCCAACAAGCAGCTGCTCGATCGGATACTCCGTTGGAATCCGGCTCGCAACCGTTGATGCCAGCTTTCCCTGCTGATGCAGGAATGCGGCAATCTGGCGGACCTGGGCATCGGCAAGTTGAAAGGCGGGCATTCCCTGATTTGGGCGGCCGTTGTGAACTACCGGCCCAATCAGATCGCCGGAGACATCGTGGTTCACCAGGGTCGATCGAATGAGATCAGGGCCGCTGGCTCCACGACCGTCTCGTCCGTGACAAAAGCCGCAGTTCTGCTGAAACATAGCCTGCCCAGAGGACGCCTCGCCGGCGGTATCTCCTATTGTTGTCCCTTCACTGCGATCCTGCGCCGGCAGGCAGTAGATCCCGAGCGTCAGCACGAGAAAGAGACCGCACACTTTTACCATCCAACTCAACTCAACTCCCATTAACGTCATTGTGCACACTGCGTGAAACTTAAGTGCGCTATTCGAATGACCGTTCAATTCGCGTTGCCGGACAATCAGCGAGCAGTTGCCGATTCTTCAAGACTCTTGGCGCTCTTGTCTTCCGCATTGTTGAGCCAGGCAACGTCACTTACGCTGTCGCTAAACCGGCGCAAACCGGCCTCTCGGATTGCACTATCCGGAACCTTGCTAAGCGGGGTGTAGCGCGGGTGATGATGCTCTTTATAGGGGTTATTTTTCGCAGAATTGTAGCAGCATATCATCGACCAGCGAGGATTTTCCGATCGGTTCTGATCGGACCGATGCAGCAGGTTGGCGTGGAAAAAGAGAACATCGCCAGGTTCCATTTCTACATGCACAAGATCAAGCAGCTTCTCTGCTTCTTGCACGCGCTCCAGATCGGCGCCGGCCTGATCTCCCGTCAAGATGTGGTCGATGCGGCCAAGATGATGCGATCCTTTCAGCACCTGCATGCAGCCATTTTCTTTTGTCGCCCGGTCGACGGCGATGAAGGCGCTCGTTAGCGTCGGAAAGAGCACGCCGTTTTGGTACCAATATCCATAATCCTGATGCCAGGTCCAGGCTCCTCCGACCTTGGCGTCTTTCATGATCATCTTCGAGTGATAATGGTAAACCTCGCCGCCTAGAATCTTCTCGGCCGAGTTCACGATCGTCTCGCAACGCGCAAACATGCCATACACGGTGTCTCCAGGATGGTTCCAGAGCGACAGCCGCACTGTACCGCCTTCACCGTCTCCCTTTCCAAACGAGTGTTGGTCGAGTTGCCGGTCTTCTTTCGCCGCGCGGCGCAGCAGCTCAATCTCTTCTCTGTCGAACATATATTGCGAACCAGCACGTAGCCGTCACGCTCGTACTGTTCCAGCGTTTCGTCGTGCAGCGGACCTGTAGCCATGGTCTTGTTCCTTTAGCGGTAGATAACTAAGTGCGAATTGCCAGCGTCTTCATCATTTGATCGGTCGAGGCATAGGCCTCGCGTACCCACTCGACGATCTTGTCGGGTTCCGGTGAATATTCAAGCTCAATGCTGACCGTGCCGGCGAAGCCCGCGTCTTTCAGTGCTTTTAGGTACGGGGGAAAGTCGACGCAACCTCGCCCAGGAGGAAGATCGCCATGTCGCTTTCCATCGCAATCAGAAAGATGGACGTGCGCGACCCGCCCTGCAAGGCGCTCGATCTCTCCAGGCTCATCTCCGGCTAGCGCCAGGTGAGAGATGTCCAGATTGGCCTTTACGTTGGGACGGTTTACTTCATCCAGAAATTTAGTCATTTGTTCAACGTTGTTCACGATGGAAAGATGAAACGGCTCGAGCTCGATCGCGATCTCGAGGCCAAGCTCGCCAGCATGTTCGGCAAGCTCCTGCACGTGCCCGGCGGCCCACTTCCACTGGTCTTGAGGCGGAATGACTTCCTTCTGCCAGATATATTCCCCAAGAACGAGGAGAAGGTTCTTGGCTTCGAGCTCATAGCCAAAATCCAAATACGCCTTCGCGCGTTTCACATGAAAAGTGCGCACCGTCTGGTTGAAGTCGGCAATTCCCAGCGCGCAGCAGACAACAGAGATGACCGGAAGCCTTTGAAATTCGCAGCTCTTGCGGATGGTTCGCCGCTCCAGCGCTCCGAGCTCGAGTGGGTCGGCAAAGATGTCAATAGAGTCGAAGCCTATCTGCTTGGCGAGCTCGATGCCTTGAGCGGTATCGATAGCAGTACCTAACCAGACCGAGTTGATAAGCCCGAGCTTCACTTGCGAAACCTCTGCGGGGAATTCTTATTGACCGATCAGGAACTCGCCGATATTATCATGAACATTCATCGGTAGTCATGAAAAATAACGTCCTAATTTCATGATGCAGAATGGCTGGCTGTCATGAATCTTGATCTCGGATTGGATTTAAATCCGTATATCGGAGCTCCTGCGCGTAAAGGCTATGGCATAGGCGCCGTTGGCGCTGGCTTCATTATGCGCGATGTTCATCTCAAGGCGTATGAGCAGGCCGGCTTCAATGTCGTTGCCATCACCTCGCGAACCCCTGAGATTGCGCAGGAAGTTGCGGATCTTCGCGGCATACCTCGAGTCTATGAAGCGATCGAAGACATGCTCGAGGACGAATCCGTTCAGATTCTTGATATTGCCGTGCCTCCTCACGAACAATTAGAGGTCATTCGCAAGGCTGTGACGCGAGGCAGATTTCTAAAGGCGATCCTGGCGCAGAAGCCGCTGGCAGTGAATCTCGAGCAGGCGGCAGAAACAGTTCGCCTTTGCGAAGAGCACCAGATCCCGCTTGGTGTCAACCAGAACATGCGCTATGACCGCTCGATTCGGGTGTTGAAGATGTTGCTGGAAAAGGGGCTTCTGGGCGAACCTGTGCTGGCAACGATCGAGATGCGGGCCGTCCCCCATTGGCAGAAGTGGCTTCGGGATTATGGGCGCCTGACATTGCTCAATATGAGCATTCACCACATCGATTGCTTTCGATATCTCTTTGGCGAACCCGCCTCGATCTACACCAGTGTGCGAAAAGACCCACGCACCCAGTTCGAGCATGACGATGGCATCTGCATTTATATCCTCGAGTACGCCAATGGTTTCCGCGCGACTGCGTGGGACGATGTGTACGCCGGGCCGCAAAATGTTCGCGATGAATTGAAGCCGTATATCAAATGGCGGGTTGGAGGAACGGAGGGAGTGGCGGAAGGCACGCTGGGGTGGCCCGAGTATCCCAATCGCGCGCCGAGCACGTTGACCTTCACCACGTCATCCCAGCCCGGTGTGTGGATTACGCCACGGTGGAGCGAAGTCTGGTTTCCAGACGCTTTTCACGGACCGATGACAGACCTGATGAACGCTGTCGCGAGGGGACAGCAGCCGGAGTGCAGTGGACGAGACAATCTTGGCACTATGGCGATCATAGAAGCGGCATATAGTTCGATTCGCGAACGTCGACCGATAGATATATCCCTCCCTAGGCTGGAAGTAAATAGCGTTGCAAAGGCGGTTGCCCATTAACACAAAGAAGAGACGGCGAGACACCGAGATGACGACGATGAAGGACATCGCCGAGCATGCGAAGGTTTCTATCGGAACCGTCTCGCGCGTCTTGAATCGACATCAGGACGTGGATAGAGACCTCAGGACACGCGTCGAAGCAGCAGTTCGCACCCTGGGGTATCGGCTGAATGCGCGGACGCAAAGCGTGGTCCACGCGCGATCGCGAATCATCGGCCTGATTCAATGCAACGATTTTGGGTTGAGTCGGGGTCAGTCGCTTCTTCTGCAGGGCGTTGAGGAACACTGCACTGCGGCGGGGTACAACCTGCTCTTCGCCCGACACCACTTTCCCGGGGATACATCGCCGGACCTGCTGCCTATGCCGAGTGTCGTCGAGACGCCAGGGCTGGCCGACTGCATCATTGTTGCCGGCAGCGTTGCCGATAACGCGTTGACGGCCCTTGATCGCCATGGCTTCCATTACGTGATGCTGGCCAACCACCTTGTGACCGAGGTTGAGCCGGCAACCGCCAGCAGCTATGTCCGTTACGACGATGAAAATGGCTGCTATGAAGGCACCCGCTACCTGGCCCAGCTCGGGCATACGAACATCTGGTATTTGGGCGACGCTTCCCGATCCTGGCACCGAAATCGTTACAGAGGCTATTGCCGCGCGATGGCTGAACTTGGCCTGGAGATGCGTGGGCACACGATTGCCCTCGCCGACGATGAATATGAAAACGGACGGGCCGCGATCTCGTACATCCTCGAACAGCAATGGCCGGTGACGGCAATTCTTGCGGCCTCAGACGAACTGGCATACGGCGCGCGGGAAGGATTGCGGCAACATCGGCGCGAGGTGCCAAAGGACGTTAGCCTGATTGGTTTTGAGCAGCAGGTCGGATACTCGCATGGGTCGAACCTGACCAGCATCTGCGTGGATATGGTGGAGGTCGGGCGGCAGCTTGCCCGGTTGGCAGTTGCGCAGATCGAATCTCATCAGCACTCGCAGCATAAGGCGCTGGTGCCGACGGTCTTCGTCAAGCGCAGCAGTTGCCGTCCGCTTCGACAGGAAGAGCAGATGCTTCTTTGAGAATTGCCGGGATCTGGCATTAATCAGTTTTTGGTCTCTGCGTGGTGTTCATGAAATTTAATCTTGTTTGGTGAAAATCTCTCTTGACATTCATTAACCAGAAGTCTTACAAAGTTCGGGCGTGACAATGCGTCCTTGCCAGCCCCTTCTACCGTGCTTTCTTCTCCTGCTCTGTGTCCTTCGCGCAGGCGCTCAGGCTGTTTTTTACCAGGGCGGACACGGACCTGGGCATGGCAAGAACGTCGTTCTGATCGCTGGCGATGACGGTGAATATCATTCCGAAGAAGCATTGCCGCAGCTGGCTAAGATCCTCGCGGTCCATCAGGGGTTTAATTGCACAGTCCTGTTTCCACTCGACCCGGATGGGACGATCAATCCCCACCAAAACCGCGATCTTCAGGGGCTCGAGGTTCTCCAAAAGGCGGATCTTGTGATCCTCTTCATGCGCTGGCGAGACCTTCCTGACAATCAGATGAAAGCACTGGTGGATTATGTCCAGTCGGGGCGGCCGATCATCGCCATCCGGACCGGCACCCACCCTTTTCAACTCCGAACGAGCCCGACCTATGCCAAGTGGTCGTGGGACAGCAGCGTGCCGGGCTGGGAGGGTGGCTTCGGAAGGAAGGTTCTCGGAGAGACCTGGGTCGCACACCACGGGCAGCATGGGAAGCAAAGCACCCGCGCCTGGTTTGCTCCCGGTGCGGAGGCGAGTCCGATTCTGCAAGGCATCACCAGTGGCGGCATCTGGGTACCGACCGAGGTATACGAAATTCGCCTCCCGATGCTTCCTGCTTGTCATCCGTTACTACTCGGGCAGGTCTTATCTGGATTGAAGCCAGACGATGCGCCGGTGGCTGGCGCGGTGAACGACCCGATGATTCCGGTCGCGTGGACGAACAGCTATGAAGCACCGAACGGAAAGACTGCTCGGGTGTTTACGACCACAATGGGAGCGGCAGACGACTTGCTCGGCGATCAATTGCGCCGCCTCTTGGTGAATGCCGCTCTGTGGGCGGTAGGCAGCGAGAACAAGATTTCAGCACAAGCGGACGTAGACCTGGTCGGCGACTACCATCCGCATTCGTATACCTCTGAGACCTACACCAAAAATGTAAAGCCGTCGGATCTCGCCCTGACGGCGAAATGAGTAAAGGAAACTAAGACGCAAGTTCAGCGGTTTGTCAGCTTGTGGGTGGAGAATTCGGGTCCTCAGTGGCGAGTAACTCGCCAAAGCAGAGGCAGAACGACGAGCGGCAAAAGTAACGAATTCTATTTGACGCATGCAGGAGCGCATCAAGAGTGTTGAATAAGAGATCTGGCTTGCTTTTTCCTTTCTTGATGACCTTTGGAGCCTTGTGCCAGACGGGGCAGTGGACGACCTTTGGGCACGATCCCCAGCGCTCCGGAAACGCGCAGGAGGAGCATGCTTTTTCGGTGTCTAACGTGGTATCGATGGGGCTGGATTGGAAGACCACCGTCCCCAATCAACCGCTGTTTTTGAATGGCTTGACAGCTCCCCTGGTGGTGCGAGGGGTCGCAGGTAAGAGTGGACCCAAGAACCTTGTCATCGTGGCTGGAACCTCGGACCACATCCTTGCTGTTGATGCCGATAGCGGTGACCTGGCATGGAATGGCGACTTTGAAAATAAGCAAACACGGCCGAGCGATGGCGGCTGGCTTTGCCCTACAGGTTTGAACTCAACTCCTGTGATTGATGCGCAGCATGGTCGCGTTTTTGTGATCTCGAGCGACGGTAAGTTGCACACGCTTGCTTTGGCCGACGGCCGCGATGCGATGCCTGCGGCGCAGTTCGTTGCTCCATATGCAAAGGTGTGGAGCTTGAACTACGTGGGGAACGTGCTCTATGCATCGCTGTCTCAGGATTGCAACCATGTGAAATCTGGCGTGGCCGCGCTCAATCCCGATCAGCCGGGAAGGCCGGCTGTCCAGTTTTACAGCGCGATCTATGGCGGCGCGGGAGTCTGGGGCCGCGGAGGCGTTTCAGTCGGATTTGACGGGTTTATCTACGGGGCTACCGGGGATGCTCCGTTCGATCCGGCGGCAAACGAATTCGGGGACACGGTGCTCAAACTTGCTCCTCGGACGCTCGAACTTGCAGGGTATTACACCCCGGAGAGTTGGCAATACCTGATGCGCCGCGATCTCGACATGGGCACAACCACGCCAGTGATCTTTCGCTGGCGAGATCGAGTGCTTAGCGCGGTTGGAGGCAAGGAAGGCGCAATTTATGTGACAGACACTGCGGAGATGTCAGGTACGGACCATCACGCGACTGCATACATCTCGCCCCGCTACACCAACGCTGCGCAGACCTTTGAAGGCCAGGGAATATGGGGAGCGATGAGTTCGTGGCAGGATGGCGATCGGACCTGGCTCTACGTGCCCACCTGGGGAGTGCCCACCAGCGCCGCTCAATTCCCTCAATCCTATGGATCTATAACCAACGGCTCGCTCATGGCGTTCACCGTAGAGCCAGGGGCGAACGACAAGCCAGTGCTCAAACCGGCCTGGATATCAGCCGACATCGCTGTACCGGATCCGGCAGTGATCGCCGGTGGCGTCGTCTTCGTGCTGGGCACGGGGGAAAATACGCGGCAGGTGAACAACGGGGACATCAATCAACTGCTTGGCGATCGCGAAACGCGAAATGGTGGGCATGCCATTTTGCATGCGCTCGATGCCCGTACTGGCAAGCAACTATGGTCGAGCGGCGATGATATCTCTGGCTGGACTCACTTCTCAGGACTGGCGGTCGGAGATGGGAAGGTGTACCTGAGTACGCATGAAGGCGCCATCTACGCATTTGGGCTACGCTCTTCGACCGCCTCGCCAACCCGCATCACTGTCATTCCCGGCCCAGCCCATATGGAAAAGGTCATCCATCAAGAGATTGCGACCGGCCCCATGGTGGTGCCGCAATGCGGCCAGTTAAACGCCGTTTTTGTTCAGCGGTGCGGAATCTGCCATGGGGCGGACGGCAAGGGTAAAGAAGCGATGCACACTCCCAATTTTAGTGACCCGCAATGGCAAACATCGAAACCGGACAAGACACTCATCGACGTACTTACGAATGGCAGTGATCGCGGCATGCCCGCTTTCAACGGCACCCTGAGTTCGCAGGAGATCAATCAAATGATTCAGTGTATGGTTCGTGGCTTCGCGCCTGCACCGCAAAGCAGATGACCAGCCAACGGCACTCGATCGACCTAACAACAACTCTCGAAACCGGCGAGCGGTGAAATGAACAACGCCAGGCATTACAGACTTTACCGAATACGAAAGTTACGTTCGGTCAACCACTTCGAAATTTAAACCCAATCATCAGGGCGTCAATCATGAAAACAAATGGAATATTCCTCAATTGCGCAAGGAAGTCAATCGGCGCCCTACGACCCAAGTCCCTCAAGCGGCTTCTATCTCTCAGTTCAGTGGTCGCCGGTCTATCGCTCATGCTCTCTTCAGGCGGCTTGAATCTAGGTGCGCAAACATTCTCCGCCTCCATCACGGGAACGGTTACCGACGAAACCGGAGCGTTGATCACTGGCGCGACGGTCAGGCTTACGAACGTCGATACCAAAGATGCTCGAGAGAAGATTACCGGCCCTAGAGGGTCGTATGACTTTCAGAACCTTTTGCCAGGTACCTACCAGCTCGATGCCTCGGCTCGAGGCTTCGAAAGCGTTTTGAAGACTGGCCTTGTCTTGCGCGCAAACATAGCCGCAAACGTTGACATGCAGCTTGCGGTTGGTGGCGCGGAACAGCGGGTCGTGGTTTCAGCAAATACGGTGCTGGTCGATACGGAGACGCCGAACAATTCGGTGACCCTGGACCAAACGCTAATCGAGGCGTTGCCGAACAGCACGCGGAATCCGCTCAACTTCGTCTTCGACCTTGCGGGAACAACAGAAGCGCAAGGAGGAATGACCTCAAGATCGCAGACTTTCGATCAGCTGGCGAGCACTTTTGGCATCAACGGAGGACGCTCAGCAGAGTCGGAGATTTTGATTGACGGCGCGCCATCTACAGCCATCGACTGGGGCGGCCTCATGGTCTCGCCGATTCAAGACTCCGTGCAAGAAGAACAGGTTGTTCAGAACGAATATGACGCGGAATATAACGGCGGCGGTGAAGGCATCGTCACGCTGGTGACCAGGAACGGCAGCGAAAGCTTTCATGGTTCTGTCTATGACTACATGCGCAACGACGCATTAGACGCCAACACCTGGTCCAACAACAACGCTACTCCCGGGAACATCACTCCGCGGCCGAACTTTCATCGCAACCAGTTTGGCGGCAATATCGGAGGGCCAATCTGGCGTTCGCGGCATGTGTTTTTCTTCACAGGGTATGAAGGCCTTCGCCAGCCCGGAAGCCTGGGACGCCAACTCTACACGGTTCCGACACAGCTTGAACGGCAAGGGGACTTTTCCCAGACTTACCTGGCGAATGGGTCGCTGGATGTAATCTACAATCCATTTACGACCACGCAGATAACGGATGCTAACGGTAACACAGCGTACACCCGAACCCCGTATCCTGGAAACAAAATTCCCGGAGGTCTGGACCCCGTTGGCACGAAGCTAGCTGCACTCTACCCGCTGCCGAACCTAGCCGGAAGCGGTCCGAACCACTTGAACAACTTCACCGGCATAGCTCCGAATGATACGTCTAACGACAAATTTGACGCACGAGTGGACTGGGTACTTAACCAGAAGCAAAGTATGTTTGTGCGGGTCTCAGACCGCGTTCGCGAGAATCAAACTCCTGGCTGCATCTTCTGTAATGGAGCCGACAGCATTTCGGGCAATGACGACCACGGCTTTCAGATCGCACTGAACGACACCGTCACGCCAACCTCCAATTGGGTTATTAATATCTACGGCGCAACCAGCCGCTGGTGGGAGGGTCAACAGTCCGTAGGGTTAGGAGTTGCCAATCTTAGTACGATTGGTTTATCTCCCGATTTGTCTCAAGCCCCTCTCCTTCCGCTCGTATATGCCGGGCAGTATGCACAGCAGGGCACCAGCTACTCCAGTTTCCAGCGGTACGTGCGCTATGTTTCGACTGGCATGGTAAATGTCACCCGCGTGCTGCACGCGCATACCCTCAAGTTCGGCTTTAATTACGACGTAGGGCTGATCAACATTCGCCAGGATGCTCCGGTAAACTTCAATTTTGACAACAGCCAGACCTCTTGCGATCCGGGCCCTGTCCCG
>Ga0302324_100027753_pt1 | contig 10778 bp, 8 predicted proteins | sample Palsa_T0_1_FD_201949 | JGI IMG/M metagenome (GOLD analysis project Ga0302324, IMG submission 201949) | Peat permafrost microbial communities from Stordalen Mire near Abisko, Sweden - Palsa_T0_1 | ecosystem: Environmental > Terrestrial > Soil > Palsa > Peat permafrost | place: Sweden: Abisko...
CTGCGCCCACGCCGCCGCCCGCTGCCACGCCGACGCCCGCTCCCGCGGTCGGCGCGCGCGAGGCTGAGGCGACGCGCAGCACCCAGTTGCTGGTACTGGGCGCTGGTCCCGGCGGCTACAGCGCGGCTTTTCGCGCCGCGGATCTGGGGCTCAAGGTGACGCTGCTCGAGCGGTCGGAAACCCTGGGCGGCGTGTGCCTGAATGTCGGCTGCATTCCGTCGAAAGCGCTGCTGCATGCCGCCAAGGTGATCGAGGAGGCGCGCGAGATGAGCGCGCACGGCATTGAGTTCGGTGCGCCGACGGTGGATACCGGCAAGCTGCGGGCCTGGATGCTGAGCGTGATCAGGAAGCTGACCGGTGGGCTTACGGTGCTGGCCAGGCAGCGCAAGGTGGAAGTGGTGCGCGGCGTTGGCAAATTCGTCAGCCCGCATGTGATCGAGGTCACCCAGGGTGACAAGAGCGAACGCATACGCTTTGATTACTGCATTATCGCCGCGGGTTCCGAGCCGATGCGACTGCCGTTCGTGCCGCAGGATCCACGCGTCATCGACTCCACCGGTGCGCTCGAGGTACTGAGCAATCCCGGCCGCTTGCTGGTGATCGGCGGCGGCATCATCGGCCTGGAGATGGCCTGCGTGTATGAGGCGCTGGGTGCGAAGGTCAGCGTGGTCGAACTTACCTCGCAGCTGATGCCTGGCTGCGATCCGGACCTGGTGCGGCCGCTGGAGAAGCGGATCCGGGCGCGCTATGCCGAGATCCTGCTCGACACCAGGGTCACCGCCGTGACGGCTGCCAGCGAGGGCCTGACGGTGAGCTTCACCGGCAAGGCGGGCGCCAACAGCAGCAACACCTACGATTATGTGCTGGTCGCCGTCGGGCGCACGCCGAACGGGCGAACCCTTGGGGCCGAGGCGGCCGGCGTGCAAGTCGATGAGCGCGGGTACATTCCCAGCGACCGTCAGATGCGCACCAACGTGCCGCACATCTTTGCCATCGGCGACGTGCGCGGGCAGCCGATGCTCGCGCACAAAGCCAGCCATGAGGCCAAGGTGGCCGCCGAGGTGGCGGCGGGCCGGAAGAGCTCATTCGATGCGCGGGTGATTCCGTCGGTCGCCTACACCGATCCGGAAGTGGCGTGGGTCGGGTTGACCGAGAGCGCGGCCAGGGTGCAGAACATCAGCGTCGAAAAGGGCGTATTTCCGTGGGCGGCCAGCGGCCGTTCGCTGTCCATCGGGCGCGATGAGGGTTTCACCAAGCTGCTGTTCGATCCGACCACGCATCGGTTGCTCGGCGCCGGCATCGTGGGTACCAACGCCGGGGAGCTGATCTCGGAGGCGGCGCTGGCGATCGAGATGGGCGGCGATGCCGCCGACATCGGCCTGACGGTGCACCCGCACCCGACCTTGTCGGAGACCGTGGGCTTCGCGGCCGAAGCCTTCGACGGTACGCTGACCGATCTTTACATGCCGAAAAAGCGCTGAAAACGCCATCTGACTAATCGTTGGTTGAGGCGATGGCCGCACGACCGGCCAGGGCTTGCTGTCACTCAAGCGTTATATTAGCCTGTTTATAACGATTATATGACGGCTCCTTACAACGGGGAAAACACCATGCGTTCTGTCGGTTGGCGCGCACTTGTTGCGCTTGCTTCAACTTTCGTTCTAACTAATGCGGCGCGAGCGGCCGATGCGCCCGCATCTGCCGCCTGCGCGAGCGTCCAGGATTTCTTCGCCACCGATTGTCCACTGACCTGGCACGGCATCACCCTGTACGGCGCCTATGACGTCGGCGTGGGGTGGGTAAACCACGGCTTGCCAGAAAACGGCTATAACTATGAAGGCGAATCGCTGGTCAACCGCAACGGCAATCACTCTCAATTTCTCATTGCGCCGAACAATCTGTCGCAGACAGGTCTGGGCGTCAGGGTCAGGGAGGAGTTTCTGCAAGGGTGGGCCGTTGTGTTAAACGCTTCGACCGGCATCAATCCGCAGTCCGGCCAGCTCGCCAACCTGGCAGCCACCAACATCACCAACGCCGGCCTCCCCAGGGGCAGCTACTCGTTCGCCGGCGACGGCGCGCGCGCGGGACAGCCCTTCAATGACGAATTCTATGGTGGTACATCGTCCGCGCCTTTGGGCACGCTGACCTTTGGTCGTCAACGCGCTCTCGGTACCGATGCGATGCTCGCTTACGATCCGGCCGGCGGCGCCTATTCCTTCTCGTTCATCGGCTATAATGGCTTGATGGCCGGTGGCGGCGACACCCAGGACACTCGTTGGGACGAGGCCATGAAATATCGCGTCAGCTATGGCCCGGTGCATTTCGGCGCGATGTATAAATTCGCCGACGGTCAGGGCGGCTGCTACTCCGCCTCCGCCGCATGGACTGCCGCCACCTGTACGGCGGAAACGCCGCATAACTCCGCCTATGGATTCGACCTCGGCACAGCCTACGGCAAGTTCTCCGCCGACGTCGTGGTCCAACGCATCAACCAGGCGATCAGTGTACTCAACCCCTTGCTGGGACCTGGGAGTCGGTCGGCGCCATATCAGTCGACCCTCAACAGCATCAATACAAACCCGATCAACGGGGCCAATCTGATCGGAACGACCAACACGGAATATGGCATCGTGACGGACAATACCGCCGTAATGCTCGCTGCCAAATATGCCTGGGACCCGTTCAAGTTCTTTGGCGGCTACGAACACATTCGGCAGACTAACCCGGCGAATCCGTTGGGCATCGGCGCCACGGCCCAGGGCGGATATCTCTTGAGCGGCGTCGAGGACGACAATCTCGATTCTCCCAAGATCGTGCAGGTCTTCTGGACAGGTGTGAAATACGCCTACGACAGCAAAACCGTCATCACTTTGTCCTACTATCGTGAGTGGCAGAACGACTTCCGTGTTCCGTCGACCTGCTCGCCGGCCGCCGGCTTCCGCAGTTCCTGCGCCGGCACCCTCAACGAGGGTTCGCTCTATCTGGATTATCACTTCACCAAGCGTGTCGACGCTTATGCTGGCATTGCCTATTCCGTCGTCAGCGGCGGCCTGGCCATCGCCATTCCTCACGGCCCTGGCGTTCCCTATTACTACAACAGCAACATTGCTCCGACGGTTGGTGTCCGTTTCACGCTCTGAGGTTCATTCCCGCCCCGGGCGGTGCATCGTATCGGCTGACCGTACGCAGTAGCCGAACCCGCGCACTGTATGAATCAGTGCCACGGGGAATGGCCGGTCGATCTTACGGCGCAGATAGCGCACATAGACGTCCACGATGTTGGTGACCCCCTCGAAACTCTGGTCCCAGACGTGTTCGAGAATCATCGTGCGCGAGAACACGCGTCCGACCGAGGACATCAGGTATTCCAGCAGTGAGTATTCCTTGGCGGTAAGGTCGATGCGCTGGCCGCCGCGGTACACGCGTTGCGTGAGGCGGTGGAGCTCCAGGTCGTCCACTCGCAGTACATCGGTGTGTTCCGCCGGTGTGCGACGCAGCAGTGCCCTGACGCGAACAACCAGTTCGGCGAAGTCGAACGGCTTGGTCAGGTAGTCGTCAGCGCCGGCCTCGAAGTGCTTCACCTTGTCATCCGTGGCATCGCGGGCCGTGAGCACCAGCACTGGCAGAGTGCTGCAGGTGCGGCGCACGCGCCGCAGTAGTTCGCTGCCGCTAAGGCGTGGCAGCATGAGGTCGAGTATCAGCAGATCATATGGATAGGCTTCCATGTATTGCTCGCCCGCAACTCCATCTTCCGCAATGTCGACGGCGAAGCGCTCCGCGCGAAGCCCGCGTGCCACGAACTCGGCCAACTTGCGATCATCCTCGACAATCAATAGGCGCATGCCAGAGATATCCGTGGTCGGCGCTTGAGCTGTCATCAGATTGCAATATTTCCGTCGCTACCATGCAATGCAAGTTAAGCACATTGCGCTCGCGTCCGGTCCCCTACCCGGATCCATAGCCGCATCAGCCGGTCAAGCAGCGCGGAGGGTGCCACAGCTCGACCGAATACGGCATGAGGGTGAATACTTCTTTAGCTCGGTTCAATGCTTTCAGGAACCTGCCTGAATGACCCGTGAGGCGAATGCGCGAGTCTCATTGGTAGCGGCCGCCCGAGAGGGCCTGTGTTCGGGCCTTGTTGGATGCGGTAACAATTGCAGGAGCTGTGAGTGAACAGGTGGTTGAGCAGACAGACGATGATGGTGGGCGCGGTTACGCTGCTCGGCGCTGGAACCATGGCCGCGCTCGCGGACGACATTTCAGGCGCCGGCGCCACATTTCCGTATCCGATCTACGCCAAATGGGCTGAAGCCTACAAACAGCAGACCGGCATCGGCTTGAACTACCAGTCCATCGGATCCGGCGGCGGCATCAAGCAGATCGAAGCCGGTACCGTGACCTTCGGTGCCTCCGACAAGCCGCTGGAGCCGGCGGATCTGAAACAAAATGGGCTGGTACAGTGGCCGATGATCATCGGTGGCGTAGTGCCGGTGGTGAATATCCCGGGCGTCAAGCCAGGAGATCTTGTACTGGATGGGCCCACGATCGCTGCGATTTACCTGGGTGATATCGGTCGGTGGAATGACGCGACTATCCAGAAGCTCAATCCAAAATTGAAGCTTCCCAAGCTTGACATCGCGCCAGTGTATCGTTCCGACGGTTCCGGCACGAATTTTCTGTTTACCAATTATCTGTCGAAAGTCAGCCCGAGTTTCCTGCTGAAGATCGGCGCCAATACCTCGGTGCAGTGGCCAGTGGGCATCGGTGCCAAAGGTAACGAGGGAGTCGCGAATCAGACGACGCAGACCAGCGGTGCCATCGGGTACGTCGAGTATGCGTACGTCAAGCAGACTGGCATGAGCTATACCAAGTTGCTCAACCACGATGGCAAGTACGTGGACCCCGAAGCCAAGGCCTTTCAGGCAGCCGCAGCCAATGCGGACTGGGGCAAGGCGGAGGGTTATTACCTGATCCTTACCGATCAGCCGGGTGCCGACAGCTGGCCGATCACCGGCGCCAGCTTCATCCTGATGCACGCGGACAGCAAGGACACCCACACCGTGGCGGCGCTCAAGTTCTTCGACTGGGCCTACAAGAGCGGGCAGAAGATGGCAGAGGATCTTGACTACGTGCCACTGCCCGAAAAGCTTGCAAGGCTAGTCCAGAAGACTTGGCAGGACGCGTTGAAGGTGGACGGCAAGCCAGTCTGGCCGGCTAAGTAAACCCGACAGTCAACGGCGCGGCGACGCGCATTGGCGAGTGCTGAATTATGGCGGCAATTACAATTCCTTACCATGCGCAGCTCCGGCGCGAAGCACGTGTCGAATGGGTGTTCCGCGGGCTGACCGTGGCCTCCGCCGCGCTGGTGCTGGCGTTGCTGGCCGGTGTGCTGGTGGCGCTATGCGCCGGCGGCTGGCCGGCGCTGAAGACCTTCCGCTTCGGATTCCTGACGCACGAGGTCTGGAACCCGGTCACGGATCAGTTTGGCGCGCTGGCGCCGCTGTATGGCACGGTCATCACGTCGTTGATTGCGATGCTGATCGCGGTGCCGCTGGCGTTCGGCATTGCCGTGTTTCTGACCGAAACGTGCCCGCTGTGGCTACGTGCCCCGATCGCCAGCTGCATTGAGCTGCTCGCGGCGGTGCCCAGCATCGTGTTCGGCATCTGGGGCCTGTTCGTGCTGGCACCGGTGCTCCAGCACTCGGTGCAGCCGTGGCTGATCGACACATTCGGCGACCTGCCGTGGGTAGGAAAACTGTTCCGCGGGCCGCCCTTCGGCATCGGGCTGATGACCGCAGGCTTGGTGCTCGCGATTATGGTGCTGCCGTTCATCACCTCGGTGATGCGCGAGGTGTTCCTGGCAACGCCGCGCTCGCTGAAGGAGGCTGCCTACGGTCTTGGAGCCACGCAGTGGGAGGTGATCTGGGACGTGGTGCTGCCGAACTCGCGTGCCGGGATCATCGGCGGCATGATGCTCGGACTCGGGCGCGCGCTTGGAGAGACCATGGCGGTCACCTTCGTGGTCGGCAATGCCCATCGGATCTCGACTTCCCTGCTGGCGCCAGGCACCACGATCTCCGCCAGCATCGCCAACGAATTCACCGAGGCCGTGGGTACCCTCTATACCTCATCGCTGATCGCGCTCGGCCTGCTGCTGTTCGTGCTGACCTTCATCATCATCGCCGGCGCGCGGCTGTTGCTGATGCGAATGGAGCGCCGCGGAGCGCGCGTATGAGCAACATCCGCCGGCGCAAGATCACCGCGACCATCGCGTTCGGCGCTTCAGGTCTGGCCACCGCGATTGGCCTGGCATTCCTGGCGGCCATTCTGTGGACGCTGTTCTCGCGCGGCATTGGCGGCCTTACCTTCCGCGTGTTCACCCAGAACACGCCCGCCCCCGGCAGCAGCGGCGGACTTTTGAACGCGATCTACGGTAGCCTGGTCATGACGCTGCTCGGCGTGCTCATCGGCGGACCGATCGGCATCCTCGCTGCCACCTACCTGTCCGAGTACGGTCGCACCGCGCGCCTGTCCACGATGATCCGCTTCATCAACGATGTGCTGCTGAGCGCCCCCTCGATCGTGATCGGATTATTCGTGTACACGCTGGTGGTGGTGCCTATGGGGCACTTTTCGGCGCTTGCCGGCGCGTTGTCGCTGGCGATCATCGTCATTCCGGTCACGGTACGCACGGCCGAGGACATGCTGCGGCTGATTCCACAGACTACCCGGCATGCTTCGGCGGCGCTGGGAGCGCAGCCGTGGCGAACCATCACCAGCATCGTCTATCCGGCGGCGCGCAGCGGACTGCTGACCGGCGTGCTGCTGGCGCTGGCACGCGTCAGCGGCGAGACCGCGCCGCTGCTGTTCACCGCGCTCAACAATCAGTTCTGGAATGCAAATCTGAATCAGCCGATGGCGAACCTGCCGGTGGTGATTTTCCAGTTTGCGACCAGTCCGTACAAGAACTGGCAGTCGCTGGCCTGGGCCGGCGCGCTGCTGATCACGCTGTTCGTGCTGTTCCTGAGCGTCATCGCCCGCCTGATATCCAGCTTGTTCGGACCGCGCGAAAACCGCGTCGAGTAGGCGGTCGGTAACCGCACGATTGTAAGTGTTGCTAATTAGAGACATCACAGACATCATACTTTAATAATCCAAGTATAGATTGTGTATTAAATCCAACGATTGATTACCGGGAGCAACTAGCGATGACTGACAGGAATTTCGCCCCTGAGACGGGCTCAATTGGCGTGCAAGGCGACCGCGCCGCGATGCTCGGAGGCATTGCCGCTCTGGTGGCCACGCTAATGGCCGCGACCGGCGCCGCACAGGGACAGAGCACCCCGACACCAATGGCCGCGCCCGCCGATGACAGCTTGTCCTGGCACGGCATTACGCTCTATGGCATCGTGGACATCGGTCTGCAGTATCAGAACCATGGCACGCCGATCAGCGACTACTTTCCGGCCGGCTCTGGGGAGCCAATTCAGAAAAATTCTAATAGATCGGTGCTGGGATTCACCCCCAGCAACCTGAACCAGTCGCGGGTCGGTCTGACTGGCAAGGAGCCCCTGTTGGACGACTGGTCGGCTGTTTTCCGGCTGGAGACGTACTTCAATCCGCAATCGGGAGAAATTTCCGATGCCTTGAAGTCTCTGACGCTGAACAACGGTCGTGCGCTCGCCGCTCAGAATACGGGTGTCGACAGCAGCATTGCGGGCCAGGCGTTCGAGCAGCTATATGCGGGATTCAGTTCCAAGACCTATGGCACGGTAACGTTTGGTCGCCAGAACACCGTCATGGCCGACGGCATCGCCAAATATGATCCGATGGGCGCTTCGCAGGCTTTCTCGCTGATCGGATTTTCCGGCACAGCCGCCGGTGGCGGCGATACCGAGGACCGACGTCTGGACTCTTCATTGAAATACGTCGGCGTGTACGGACCGGCGCACCTGGCTGCCGAATACAAGTTCAACGGTAGCCACGGCAGCGCCGCGACCGCTTTTGAGGCGCAGCTGGGCGCCGAGTATGCGGGCGCGTCGATCGATGCCTACTACGTTGAGGTGAAGGATGCCATCGGCGCCGGCTCGCTCAGCGCCGGACAGGTGGCGGATCTCCAAGTGGCGCCACTGGTGGGCTTGTACTCGGTGAGCAACTCATTGTCCGGCACGATTTCAGACAATACGACCTACTCGCTCATGGCGATGTATAACTTCGGTGCGCCGAAGATCTACGGTGGCTATGAGCATATCCAGTTTGCGAATCCCTCCACGCCGCTGGCAGCTGGTTACGTCGATGAAGGCGGTTACATTCTGGCATTCGTGAACGTGCAGGAAGGTGCGGATGCGACCTTCGCCAAGGACAAGGACGTGCAGATCTACTGGGCCGGAGCCAAGTACGCGTTTACCGAGCGATTTGAGATGACTGCGGCCTACTACGGGTATAAGCAGAACAGCTATGCGACCGGTGCCAATGCCGGCTGCTCTACCACCAAGGCTGCTAACTGCAGTGGCACCGAAAACCTGTACTCGCTGATGGCGGACCTGCGCTTGAGCAAGCGCTTCGATGTCTATGCCGGGGCGATGTACAGCGAAGTGTCGGGTGGCCTCGCGAGCGGATTCCTCAACACGTCGACCGTAGATCCGACCATCGGCGTGCGCTTCAAGTTCTGACCGCTGGCTGGGTCCGCGTTTGCAGGGTCCAGCCGATAGCATGATGATCCGGTCCCATGACTCCTCGAGCGGAGGGTCATGGGATTTTTTTATCTGCCATGTCAATCAAGGCGCCGGCGGCTGGCGCCAGCGCAGCTGTAGCCACTGTCCGCGCGTGAGCGTCGCGCCTGCACCCTCGATCACGATCGCGTTCTGGCCGAAGCACACGCCGTGCAGCTGCGCGTCGTAGCGATACTGCTGCAGCGTTCGCAGCGGCTCATCACCGTCCGGCGCGCCGGTGTCCTGGTTGGTGGTCGTGATGCGGCAGCGGGTGCAGGCCTTCACCAGCTTCAGCCGCAGGCCAACGCCGCACAGCTCCTCGATGCGGTCCTCGTCGTAGGGGGCAAGTCCCTCGAGCACAATGTTGGGCCGGAAGCGATTCATCGGCAGCGGCACGGCGAGCCGGCTGTTCAGCTCACCCAGCGACGCGGTGTTGAGCGCCAGGATCGGAAAGCCGTCGGAAAAGCGGTTTTCGGCCTCGAACTCACCGGTCCATGCGCGCTCGCTGAGGCGCCGGTGGTCCGGATCGAAGCGCACCAGCCGACACTCGCGGCCCAGGAATGCCTGCAGCCAGGCGGCCACCTCATCACCCTCGTCAAACGCGACGCAGTGATCACGCCACACGCTGACGCTGCGCCGCGGGCCTTGGTGCGCGAGCGAAATCGCAATCGGTGGCAGCTGCGGGCCGCTCAGCAGCAGCGCGTCCGCTGACAGTGTCGGCGTGAGCAATGCCAGGCGCGGCAGTTCGCGCTGGGTGATGAAGCGCCCCGCAGCGCTCACCAGCATCCAGCGCCGATCGTGCTCAAGACCGGCCGCGGTCAGCAGCGCCTGCTCGAGCTCGATGCCGCGCGCCGACTTGAGCGGATAGCAGTGCAGCGCTGCAATCCGGGCGCTGCCACTCACGGCTGGCGCAGCAGCGTCATAGAGCGCGACAGGCTCACGGCGGCGTCTTATCGGGGTATTCGCACCAGCGCGCAATCGGGCAGTGCGGGCAATCGGCTGTGCGCGCGGTGCAGATGTAGCGGCCATGCAGGATCAGCCAATGGTGTGCGTGCGGCATGAACTCCGGCGGGATCACCCGCAGCAGCTGCTCTTCCACCAGGCGTGGAGTCTTGGCGCGCGCCAGTCCGGTGCGATTGGCGACCCGGAACACGTGTGTGTCCACCGCCAGCGTCGGCTCGCCGAAGGCCACGTTCAATATCACGTTCGCGGTTTTGCGTCCTACTCCCGGCAGGGCCTCGAGCGCGGCGCGCTCGCGCGGCACCTGGCCGTGGTGGCGTTGCAGAAGAATGCGGCAGGTCGCGAGGATATTGCGTGCCTTGGTGTTGTACAGGCCGATGGTACGGATGTGCCGTTTGAGTCCCGCCAGCCCCAGTTTTTGCATCGCTTGCGGCGTAGCCGCCTTGCGGAACAGCGCGCGCGTCGCCAGGTTGACGCTCTTGTCGGTCGCCTGCGCCGACAGGATCACCGCGACCAGCAGCTCGAACGGCGAGTCATACAGCAATTCGGATCGGGGGTTGGGATTTGCGGCGCGCAGGTGCTCGAAGATGCGGCGGACATTCGCCGGGCTCATTGCGAGGAGAGCGCACGCGGCGGTTGTGCCGCGCGCTTGCGATCGGCCAGTAGCGCCGAGCGCTCGCCGGCGCGGCGCTGCGCGCGCGCTCCATGCGCCTCGTAATGAGCGCGGTTTGCGGCTTGCGCCGGGGCCGGTGCGCCCGCAGCACGCGGCCGCATCGTAATGCAGTCGACCGGACAGCTGGCGATGCACAGCTCGCAGCCGTTGCAGTCGCGTTCCAGTACCGTGTGCAGATAGCGCTGCGCGCCGATGATCGCATCGACCGGACAGGCCGGCAGGCAGCGGGCGCAGCCTATGCACGCCTCCGGATCGATCCAGGCGACACCCGGGTCCGCCTCGCTGCCGCAGGCGGGATCGAGCGGCAGTACGGTGCGCCCGAGCAGAGCCGCCAGCGCCTCGATGCCGGCCTTGCCGCCCGGCGGGCAGCGATTGATCGCGCTCGCCTCCGCCGCCAGCGCCTGCGCGTACGGACGGCAGCCGTCGTAGCCGCA
>Ga0302324_100027754_pt1 | contig 10778 bp, 9 predicted proteins | sample Palsa_T0_1_FD_201949 | JGI IMG/M metagenome (GOLD analysis project Ga0302324, IMG submission 201949) | Peat permafrost microbial communities from Stordalen Mire near Abisko, Sweden - Palsa_T0_1 | ecosystem: Environmental > Terrestrial > Soil > Palsa > Peat permafrost | place: Sweden: Abisko...
CCGGCAGAGACCAAAAAAGCCCGATCCGTCGTTGCTTTAAGTCGCGTCCCCCGTTGAGAACGAGGTGCGCCGGTTCGCCTCCGGCTGCCAGTCACGGTTGCAAGGAGTAAAGAGACCTTCAACGGCATCTCTTGAGAGAGATGCTGGACGCTCAAGTCCAACATGACTTGAGCGACCCTCGGTTCTTCATCCCTTGGCGGCTGTCCGGCCTCTTGTCCGGATACCTACCGACTGACACACGACCACAGGCACGTGCGAAATTGGGCAAGACTGCAAATAAGGGTTTTGAGTCTGCTTCGCAACATTTTTTTTAGGCTGTGAGCAAATTTCCCTAACACGGCGTTTCAGCGCCGCGCTCGGCGCGCGCCAGCGGCGTTGCAAGCCACGCCAAAAGTGAACAGACGTTAAGTTTGTTTAACGAGGTGTGAGCGTTTGAGGACTGCGGCGCGCGGCTTTGTCGCGCACGACTTACGCGCGGCGCGTAAAGGGCTCGACGCGTTGTGCGGCGCGGATGAACGCGATCATGACGAAGACGCCGACCGCGAACAGTACGGCCTGCAGGATGTGCGCGCCGGTTTCGTCGAGCCCGAGCAGGATTGCGAGCGCCCAGCCGCCGGCAAATGCCGCACCGAACACTTCGGCGCCGATCAGGATCGCCGCGCTGATCACGGTGACGACGCTCGGCCAGACGATCTGGCGGGCGCTGGTCGGGGAGGGCTGCAAACTCATGGATTCTGTCCTGTTCAAGGGGCGCAATCTCTCCGAAAAGGCCCTCGCTATCAAGCGCAAAAGGCCCAAAAAAGCCCGATCGCGTGATATAGCGTCCTTCACTGATTTGGGACGCAAACGGGAATTCCTATGCCAGAAACCTCGGAAACGGCGGCACTTTCGCAAGCTCAGGCCAACCCGCTGCTGACGGCGTGGCGGACGCCGTTCGAGACCCCGCCATTTGCCGAGATTGCGCCCGAGCATTTCCTGCCCGCCTTCGAGCAGGCCTTTGCCGACCACTCGGCCGAGATCGCCGCGATCACCCACGATCCGGCGACGCCCGATTTCGCCAATACCGTCACCGCGCTGGAGCGCGCGGGCAAGCTGCTCTCCAAGGTCTCGTCGGTGTTCTACGACCTGGTGCTGGCGCATTCCAATCCGGCGCTGCTGGAGATCGACAAGGAGGTGTCGTTGCGGATGGCGCGGCACTGGAACCCGATCATGATGAACGCGGTGCTGTTCGGCCGGATCGCGCTCCTGCACGACAACCGCGCCACGCTCGGGCTGACGCCCGAGCAGATGCGGCTCCTGGAGCGCACCTATACGCGCTTCCATCGCGCCGGCGCCGGGCTCGACGAGGCGACGAAAAAGCGGATGGCCGAGATCAACGAGCGGCTGGCCCATCTCGGCACCGCCTTCAGCCATCACCTGCTGGGCGATGAACAGGACTGGTTCATGGAGCTCGGCGAGGCCGATCGCGACGGCCTTTCGGACAGCTTTATCGCGGCCTCAAAGGCGGCGGCCGACGAGCGGGGCATGGCCGGCAAGGCGATCATGACGCTGTCGCGCTCCTTCGTGGAGCCGTTCCTGAAGACCTCCGGCCGCCGCGACCTGCGCGAGAAAGTGTTCAAGGCTTTCGTCGCGCGCGGCGACAACAGCAATGGCAACGACAATAACGAGACCATCGTCGAGATCCTCCAGCTGCGCGAGGAGAGCGCCAGGCTGTTGGGCTTTGCGACCTTCGCCGCCTATCGGCTCGAGGATTCGATGGCCAAGACGCCCGAGGCCGTCCGCGGGCTATTGGAGCGAGTCTGGAAGCCCGCCCGGGCCCGGGCGATGGCCGATCGCGATGCCCTGCAGGCGCTGGTGGCGCAAGAGGGCGGCAATTTCGCGCTGGCGCCGTGGGACTGGCGCTACTACGCCGAGAAGCTGCGGCAAATCCGGGCCAATTTCGACGATGCTGCGATCAAGCCCTATCTCTCGCTCGACCACATGATCGACGCCGCCTTCGACTGCGCGACCCGCCTGTTCGGCGTCAGTTTCACCGAACGCAAGGATATTCCGGTCTGGCATCCGGACGTGCGGGTCTGGGAGGTCCAGGACCGCGCCGGCCAGCACAAGGCGCTTTTTTACGGCGACTACTTCGCCCGGCCCTCGAAGCGTTCCGGCGCCTGGATGACCTCGCTGCGCGACCAGCAGAAGCTCGACGGCGACGTCGCTCCTCTGGTGATCAATGTCTGCAATTTCTCCAAGGGCGCCGACGGCGAGCCCTCGCTGCTGTCGCCGGACGACGCCCGCACTTTGTTCCATGAATTCGGCCACGGCCTGCACGGGATGCTGTCGGACGTGACCTATCCCTCGCTGTCGGGCACGTCAGTGTTCACCGATTTCGTCGAGCTGCCCTCGCAGCTTTACGAGCACTGGCAGGAGCAGCCGCAGGTGCTGCGGCAATTCGCCAGGCATTACCAGACCGGCGAGCCGCTGCCGGACGACCTCTTGAAGCGCTTCATCGCGGCGCGCAAATTCAACCAGGGTTTTGCCACGGTGGAATTCGTCGCCTCGGCGCTGATCGATCTCGAATTCCACACCCAGCCGGCTGCCGCCAGCCGCGACGTGCGGGCATTCGAGCGGGCCGAGCTCGAAAAAATCGGGATGCCCGCGGAAATCTCGCTGCGGCACCGGCCGCAGCAATTCGGCCATATTTTTTCCGGCGATCACTATGCGTCGGGCTATTACAGCTACATGTGGTCGGAGGTGATGGATGCCGATGCGTTCGGCGCCTTCGAGGAGGCCGGCGACATCTTCGATCCCGCGGTCGCCAGCCGCCTGCATGACGACATCTATGCGTCGGGCGGCTCGCGCGATCCGGAAGACGCCTATGTCGCGTTCCGCGGCCGCGAGCCGGAGCCCGACGCGCTGCTGCGCCGCCGTGGCCTGCTCGAAACCCCCGAAGCGGCCTGACGTGAACCCGGCGATCCGGCTTCTATGGGGCGTGCTGCTGCTGGCCGGCGCGCTGGCGCTCGGTACGGGGACAGTTGAGGCGCATCCGCATGTCTGGATCACCGCGACCAGCGAGCTGATCTATGCTCCCGATGGCTCAATCACCGGCGTGCGGCACGCCTGGACCTTCGACGACATGTTCTCGACCTATGCGCTGCAAGGCATGGAGACCAAGACCAAGGGCGTCTACAGCCACGAAGAACTGGCGCCGCTGGCGCAGACCAATGTCGAATCGCTGAAGGAATTCGGCTTCTTCACCTTTGCCAGGGCCGACGGCAGGAAGCAGAAATTCGAGGAGCCGGTCGACTATTTCCTTGAGTACAAGGATACCCGGCTGACGCTGCATTTCACCCTGCCGCTGAAGACGCCGGTGAAAGCCAGGACGCTGGCGCTGGAGGTATTCGATCCCGAATTCTTCATCGACTTCACCTTCGCCGACCAGGATCCGGTCCGGCTGGTCGGCGCCCCCGGCGCCTGCCAGATGAAATTCCAGCGGCCGAACGACGGCTCAGCCAATGCGAAGATGCTCGGCGAGCAGAATTTCATCAGCGGCGAGAATTCGAACTACGGCGCGATGTTCGCCAACAAGATCACGGTGGAGTGCCCGTAAATTGAAGTCGGGCTTGGCGCGCGGCCTGGTGTCGGCGCTGTGCCGCGGCATCCGAATAGTGGTGGGCACGGCGCAAGCGCGCCTCTGCCCACCCTACAAACCAGGGATCGAGAAGCTATCTGGTCTGGCGCCGCACCGGAAAACCGAAAGACGTGGAAACAGCTGCTCGGATTTGCTATAATGGTAGTATGGAACGCGAAGAAGCCATCAACCGATTGCAGCAGCACGAAGCCGATTTGAAGCGGCTTGGTGTCGAACATCTTTACATGTTCGGCTCGACGGCGCGTGGCGAGGCGACCCACGATTCCGACGTGGACCTCTTTTTCGATGATCAAAAGGGCAAGCTCGGGGTGTACGAACTAATGGACGTTAAAGAATACGCCGCCAGCATCCTTGGCCGTAAGACGGACATCATGACGCGCGACAGCCTGCACAAGACACTTCGGGAAGCGATAGAAGCAACAGCTGTCCGCGTGTTTTAGTGGTAGCACGTTCGCTCATCCCTCGTTTAACGGACATCATCGAGGCGATCGAGCGCATCAATGGCGTGTTGGCGGATGTGTCGCTTGAGGCATTCGAAAACGATTGGCGGCGGAAATGGCTCATCGAGCGCGGTATTGAGATTATTTCCGAAGCCAGTCGTCATCTTCCGGATGACCTGAAGGCGCGCCATCCGGAAATACCCTGGCAGAAAGTTGCGGGGATCGGCAATGTGCTGCGCCACAACTACGAGAGTATCGCCGCACCCGTCCTGTGGAAGCTGGTGCAAGCTGATTTGCCGACATTGAAAAAGCCTGCCGCTCGGAGCTTGTCGCGCAGGGGCTTTGAAAGCGTGCCCCACCATTAGTTCGGTGTCGGCCTGCTGTTCGGCTATCTCGCCGCCGAGCGCGTCACCTGTATCTAGTGGTTTGCCGATCCAGAAGTCGAATCGGCCTTGTCGCGGCGTTGGTGGACGGTCGAGGAAATGACAGGCGCGGTTCAGCGCCTGCCGGTGCCCAGATCGTCCGAATGCCCGGCCTTCAAGCGAGGCCACTGGGTGATGGGACGTCCATCGTTCCGGTAATAGTGCTCGCCTTGCGGCCGTTGTGGCCAGCCGGCCGGCGAGTCCTCCGATCTCTCCTGCCGCCCGTAGACGGTCAGGTCGAGCAAAGCGTAGCTATTGCCCATCACCTCGACGCCGCGCCTCGTCGTCCAGTAGGTCTCGAAGACCCTGGATCCCTGTCGCAGGTAGCAAACGATATGCATCATGCCCACCCGGCGTCCGATCAGCAGCGTGTCGAGCGAGCCCTGGGCCGAGTACCAGGGCATCTCCCAGCCCATGAACTCGCGGTACCGCGCGCTCTCTTGATACGGACCCTGGCAGAACGTGGCGTACGTGACGTCGCGGGAATGAATGAAGGACAGCTCGCGGACCTGGGATGTGTACAAGGTGCATCCCTCGCACTGCTCCGCCGCCGGGTGGCCGGTGTGCCACATGAAGTAGTAGGCGATCAGCAGCCGGCGTCCTTCAAACGCATCCAGCAGTATGACTGTCCCATGCTCGCCAATCAGCGGCGTCGCACCATCCACCTCGACCACGGGGAGCCGCCGGCGGGCAGCGGCAATGGCGTCGCTTTCTCTGGTGTGAGCCTTTTCTCGAACCCGTAATGCATCCAGCTCCGCCTGGAAGGTGCTACGGTCGACTATCCTGGGGGCTCCAGGTTGATCCTTCATAAGGTCTTTCATCGTTCTTCTCCGTTAGGTTCCTCGCTCGTGAGCGTTCGGTCCCAGGACGAAGGCGGGTGCCGGCCGCCGACATGAATTCAAAAATTTTTCAGCCGGAGCCGGCTACGACGCATACTGTGAAACCAGAAATCTGGGATTGGGTTCCGCACCCTGGCACGTCGCTTCGGGAGTGCACCGACGAGGCCAATCGCGATCCGGAGGGCTTGACGGCCGCGCAACCAAATTTCGTGGTATACGTAGCGCAAGGCTCATGGGAGCGTGATCAACGCTCGGAAAGCGCGAGTTTGATGCCGAGGGCAAACAGCTCGCACGCTTAGACTGTTGGATACGATCTTCAGGCTGCGCCAGGATTTGTGACCCCTAACACCGCAAAGGTCAAAAACTGAAGAGCGCAGTGCGCGTATATGCAGTGCGCGTATATGTTGTCCGCTCTGCCCACAAATCCGGATATCATTCGATGCGGTCGGCATATCTGGTTCCCGTTCTAGCAGCAGACGCCGTGCTCAACTTTGGGTAAAGCTATCGATGGCCATTCAAAATGGGCCCAAAGGTAAGCTGCAAACGCCAGCCTGCCATCCGAGGAAACGCCATGAAGCTCCCGCGTCGGGGTTTTCTGCAGCTGGCCGCAGGCGCTGCGGCACTTCCGGCGGTTTCGCGGATCGCGCGCGCACAGAGCCATCCGACCCCGCCGCCTTTGGAGCAGGCCGTCCGCCCGCTTGCGGAACGGCTCGCCGCCTATGCCGATGGCCTGCACTATGACGATATCGACGCCGCGACCATTGAGCGGGTCAAGACCCACGTGATCGACACCATCGGATGCGGCATCGGCGCGTTCGACGAGAAGCCGGTCGGCATTTGCCGCGACGTCGCGCTGGCGGCTGGCGGCAATGCCACCATCATCGGCACCGATCGGCGCACGACACCTGACCTTGCCGCCTTCGCCAACGGCGCCGCGTTCCGCTATTTCGACTTCAACGACACCTATGTCGGACGCTTCTCGGTTCATCCCAGCGACCATATTGCGGCGTGTCTGGCGGTGGCGGAGGCCGAGCGGGCTAGCGCCAGGGATCTGATTACCGCTGTTGTCATCGCCTATGAGGTGAACTGCCGGCTGGTCGACGCCCTCGATATCACGGCGCGGGGCTGGGACCCGCCGGTCATGAGTCTTCCGGCCGTGGCGCTCGCCGCGGGAAAGCTGATGAAACTGAGCCCTGAGCAGTTGACGCAGGCGGTCAATATCGCGGTCAACGACCATATCCCGATGGCCCAGACCCGGGTGCAGACGCTGTCGGACTGGAAGGGCTTCGCGGACGCCGAAGCCGCGCGCAATGCGGTATTCGCGGCACGTCTGGCGCGCGGCGGCCTGACCGGCCCGGCGCCGATTTTCGAAGGACAATCCGGTTTCTTCAAGCAGGTGTCCGGGCCGGGGGACGTCAACCCCGATACGTTCGGCCGGCGCGAAATACCGTTCCGGATCCATCGCTGCGCCATCAAACCCTATCCCGCTGTCATCTACACCCAGACCGCCATCGTGGCCGCTATCGAAGTGGCCAGGGAAGTGGGATCGCTCGATCGCATTGCCGCGATCGAGATCGCAACGACACAGCGCGGCTATCAACGCACCGGCAGCGAGGCCGAAAAATGGTCGCCCAAAACCAGGGAGACCGCCGACCACAGCCTGCCCTACATCACGGCTCGCGCGATGTTCGACGGCGACATCACCAATGCCAGCTTCGCGCCGGAACTGTTTGGCGACCCGCGCATCCTGGCCTTCATGCAAAAGATCAAGGTCAGTGAAGACCCCAGTCTCACGGCGCGGGTCGGAGGCGCGCCGACCCGGGTGACCGCGATCCTCGCCGACGGGCAGCGTATTTCGCGCGAGGTGGACTATGCCCCGGGGTTCGCCGAACGGCCGATGAACCGATCCGAGGTGGAGCGGAAATTCCGCGGCAATGTGGGCCAGCGCTGGCCACGGGAGCGGACCGATGCCATCCTGCAGGCGCTGTGGGAGCTCGATCAGACCGACGATCTGTCACGCTTGCTCGGCCGGCTTTCGATGCAGACAAAACCGTAACGCGTCGCGTGCTTGCAGCGCCATACCAGGCATGGAACGGCAGGAGACCTTCATGAGCTATTTAAGGGGCGCGATAGCGGCTGTTATTTTACTGGCAGCGATGCGCGCCGGCGGCACCGCGAATGCCGCCGACATCAGGGTGCTGTCCTCTGGCTCCTTGAAAGCCGCACTCTCCCAGCTACTTCCGGACTTCGAGAAATCATCCGGCAACATGGCCACGATTGAATATGGTCCGGCCGGCGCCATTGCAGGCCGGATTGCGAAGGGTGATGCCGCGGATGTGGTGATCGTATCCAGATCGCAGCTGCAAAAGCTGGCAGGCAACGGCAAGGTCGTCGCGGGGAGCTTTGTCAACATCGCGGGAATCGCGCTCGGTGTAGCCATCCGCAAGGGTGCGCCCAAACCTGATATCAGCGATGTCGAGGCGTTCAAGCGAGCCCTGCTCGCCGCCCGCTCGATCGGGTACCGCGATCCCGTAACCGGTTCAACGTCCGGCATTTATACCGCCGGCCTGCTGGAACGGCTCGGGCTGGCACAGGATCTGAAGCCGAAGCTCAGGCCTGACAGATCCGAGGGCGATGTTCCCGAGAATGTCTTCCTGGGGGTTGCGCGGGGTGAAATCGATATGCAAATCGGCCAGATCACCGAGATCATTCTCGCGCCCGGCGTCGATCTGGCGGGTCCGCTCCCCAGCGAGATTCAGAACACCACGGTGATGGCAGCCGGTATCACCGCGACCAGCACAGAGCCGGATGCCGCCAAGGCATTCATCGGCTTTATATCATCCCCTTCTGCCGCCGCGGTCTTGAAGGCAAGCGGATTCCTGCCCGTCAATCAGGATTGAGCCTCGACCCTTGTAACGTGTTTTTAGACAGTCCCCGACGCCGGCCAATCAGGCCGATCGCAGCATCAAGTTTTCCTCAGGGAACAAGGCACGTAACTTCTCAGACGACATCGGACGAGCCAGGAGAAAACCTTGTAACAGGTCGCAGCCGAGTTCCTGTAGCAGCTCGTCGTGCTCCGTGGTCTCGACGCCTTCCACGGCGACCCGCAAGCCGCAGGCTTGGGCCAGCGAAATCATTCCGCTGAGAAGCTCCCGTCGCTTGTCATGTTGCTCCAGGAAGCTCCGGTCGATCTTGATGACATTGCAGGATAGTTGCTGAAGGTAGCTCAGGTTTGCATTGCCGGATCCAAAGTCGTCGATCCACAATTCCACGCCGAGTGCTTTCAGCTCCAGCAATGTTCCGCGAACGTCGTTGGATTTTTCAAGCAGCAGGCCTTCGGTCAGTTCCAGGACAAGCCGTCGGGGAGGGAGGCCGGTTTGATCGAGGATTCGCGCGATGGTCGCGACCAGCGCCGGCTGTCTCAGATTCAGAGGGGAGAGATTGACGCTGACCTGAACCGGGTCGGGCCAAGCCGTTGCTTCTTCACAGGCCCGCGACAGCACCCACTCCGTCAGCGGCCCGATAAAGCCACTGTCCTCGGCCGCGGGGATAAAGTCGATCGGCGAAACCGAGCCCCGCACCGGATCGTTCCAGCGCAACAGCGCCTCGCAGGCGATTATACGTCTCGTCACTGCATCGTAGATGGGTTGGTAATTCAGGCACAGATGTCCGGCATGCATGGCCACGCGCAGGTCATTTGCGAGGTTGGCGGCATCCCGCAACAGCTGCATTCCGGACGACTCCTGCCGCCCTTTTCGTGCCGGCAACGGAAGCGGCGATTCCTGATCGGTCTGATGTGTCAGGTAATGGTCGAACAGGCGTGGCACCCCGAGACCGGCGCTTTTGGCCGCGTAAAGGGCCCTGTCGGCCAGCGACAGGATGGCTTCAGGCTCGTTGGCATGGGCCGGCGCGCAGGCAATGCCGATGCTGACACCAACGCTCGCCTCGCCAAACCCGTCAAGCAGGTAGTTGCCGCGGAGCGCCATGGTAATTCGCTGTGCGGCGGCGACCGCTTCGGCGGCCGAAACACCCAGCAGAAGTACGGCAAATTCGTCGCCGCCCAATCGAGCGGCGGTGTCGCCTCTGCGAAGATTGATCAAGAGCCGCCTGCCGACTTCCTTAAGCAGCAAATCGCCGGCAGCGTGGCCGTAACGGTCGTTGACCTCCTTGAAGCCGTCAAGGTCGAGGCAAAGAAGAGCGCACGGATTATCTTCGCGCGCGGTAGCCAGGGCTTCATCGAGCCGTTCGTTGAACAACAGCCGGTTGGGAAGTTTAGTCAGGACATCGTGCTGTGCGAGGAACTTGATTTGAGCCTCGGAGCGGCGTCTCTCCGTAATGTCTTCATATGTGCAAACCCATCCACCGTCCTCAAGCGGTTGGTGGTAGATCGCGATCAGACGGCCATCACCCAACTCCTGGAGAAAGGTATCGGGCTGGCGCCGGTCTATCTGCGCCTTCCGCTCGCGATAAAGATCGTCGACCGTGCGTCCCGGATAATTGCCGCGGGCAAAACTGTCGGCGAGTATGTCGTAGAAGCGCATTCCCATGCGCAAGGTTGGCATCTGCTGACGGTAGATGCGGCAAAACTGTTCGTTGACAAGTTGCAAGCGATCCTGAGCGTCGTAGAGACAAATGCCCTGAGGCATGTTCATGACGGCCTGCTCGAAGCGCTGGCGAAACGTACCGGGCGGAGCAAAACGCCATGAAAGATCGTACCATAATACGGAACCGAGCCGAGACAGCCTGCGGTGAACCGTATCCAGCTTCCGAATATATTTAATAAATATGGGCGGCATCGGGATACAAGCCTGCGGGCGCCATTGCACGATGCTCAATTCAATCAGGAAAGGCTTCTGATTTGCTTAAACGTGGTCGGGAAGGCAACAGACCGCTCGCACCGGCGCGCGCAAAAAGAAGGCAGAGCTCGCGATCTGATATGTTGAAGGCCTTGAGCGGGATGAATGCTGTTTGTTTTTTAACCCTCTGTGCAAGTCCGCCGATGAATAGTGAGCCCCGCGATTTTTCGGCTGGGCCCCACGCCCTCCGTTGGGCGGAAGTTCAAGCAGGCGGAGGTGTGTCTGGACGTCATTGCGAGGGCGATGTACCCGGACTTGACAAAGGTAGCAAGTCCTTCTATTCCCGCCTCCGACAGGGCGGCATTGCCTTAGGTGCTTTGGTTGTAATGCTTATGGTCGTAGGACTGGAGAACAAAACGGTAGCGGCCGTCATCTACGCCGACAAGCCTTTGAAAAAATCGGTGAGTTTGTCTTTCGCCAAAGACGTCATCGTAAGTTGCATACCCGAAAATCCAAATATGTCCCTCGCCGCTGCGGACCTTTTTCGCATCGCCCATGGTCATCTGAATGCCGCTAACAACTTCTGTGAAGTCCTCGGTGCTTTGTTCGTAAGCAACAATGTTGTCTCGGACGATTTTAAC
>Ga0302324_100027755_pt1 | contig 10778 bp, 11 predicted proteins | sample Palsa_T0_1_FD_201949 | JGI IMG/M metagenome (GOLD analysis project Ga0302324, IMG submission 201949) | Peat permafrost microbial communities from Stordalen Mire near Abisko, Sweden - Palsa_T0_1 | ecosystem: Environmental > Terrestrial > Soil > Palsa > Peat permafrost | place: Sweden: Abisko...
CTCCAAGGGTTAGCGACACAAGTCGCTCGCCCGCAACGACAAAAGTCGACCTACAGATTCTGCCGCAGGGTTGTGACCGCAGTGGTGGATCCTGGCTCGGCGCCGATGCTGCGACCGGCAGGATACGAATCGACATTTCGAGATTCGTGACCGGCGTTCAGCCCGGAATGAAATCCTTCAAGCTCGTCCTGCCGCCGTGCAGATGGCGCCTATATTGACGTAAACGTTAAGAAACATTACCGTGAACGTCACAGAGGATTTGGAGTTGCATGACCAGCTTGGACCAATCGGTACGCAAGGGCGTCGATCCCAGTTCTGTCAGCGACGGCTACAAGTGGACTGCTCTGTTCATCTCGACTCTCGGCATGTTGATGGCGACCATCGACGCGTCCATCACCCTGATCGCACTGCCCGACATCTTTCGAGGTATCGGGATCGATCCGCTTCAGGCGGGGAACAGCTTCTTTCTGTTATGGATGATTCTGGGATTCCTGGTGGTGACCAGCGTCCTGGTCACGACACTCGGTCGGCTGGGCGATATTTACGGGCGCGTCCGCTTGTACAACCTTGGATTCGCCCTCTTCACCTTCTTCTCACTCTTGCTCAGCGTCACCTGGATGTACGGTCATGCCGCCGGCATCTGGTTGATTGTGCTGCGGATCTTTCAGGGAGTGGGCGCCGCCATGCTGATGGCGAACTCCGCCGCAATCCTGACTGACGCCTTCCCTCAGGGCCAGCGGGGCATGGCCATGGGCATCAATCAGGCGGCGGCGATGAGTGGCATGTTCATCGGCTTGGTCCTGGGTGGCATTCTGGCGCCGATCAACTGGCGGCTCATCTTCCTGGTATCGGTGCCGATCGGATTGTTCGCCACCATTTGGGGCTACTTGAAGCTGCAGGAATTGAGCGAACGGCGACCGGCTCGTATCGATTGGCCGGGCAATGTCACCTTTGCGCTCGGACTGGTCTTCGTCATGGTGGGAATCACCTACGGCATTGAGCCCTACGGGCACGACACCATGGGGTGGACAAATCCGCTTGTGCTGTCGTTCCTGACAACCGGAGTACTGCTTCTGATCCTGTTTGGCTACATCGAGACCAAGGTGGAGGAGCCGATGTTCCGCCTCCAGCTGTTCAAAATTCGAGCCTTCTCCGCCGGGGTCTTCGCCAGCTTCCTCGCCGCCTTGAGCCGGGGCGGTCTCATGTTCATGCTCATCATCTGGTTGCAGGGGATCTGGTTGCCTCTGCACGGCTACGACTTCGCCCGAACTCCACTTTGGGCTGGACTGGCCATGCTTCCCCTGACTGCCGGTTTCCTCACCGCCGGACCCTTGTCCGGAATTCTGTCCGACCGCTTTGGGGCCCGGCCCTTCGCCACCGGAGGGATGATCGGCACGGCTCTCTGCTTCGGACTCCTTGAGCTCCTGCCCATCAACTTCTCCTATTGGATCTTTGCCGTGCTGCTCTTCTTCACCGGGCTGGCCATGTCTTCCTTCGGTTCGCCCAACCGGGCCGGGGTCATGAGCAGCCTTCCGCCTGAACACCGCGGAGCCGGTTCGGGCATGAACACGACCTTTCAGAATTCGGCTCAGGTCCTCTCCATCGGGATCTTCTTCACCCTGCTGATTGTCGGGCTCTCCTCTTCCTTGTCCGGCAGTCTCTACCAGGGCCTGGTCGCTCACGGCGTGGCTCCCGGCGCGGCCTCCCGTGTGGCGCACCTGCCACCGGTATCGACGCTCTTCGCCGCGTTTCTGGGTTACAACCCGGTCCAGCACCTGGTCGGGTCCAGCGTCCTGGCCCATCTCACCTTGGCGCAAAAGTCGGCTTTGACCGGTCACAGTTTCTTTCCTGGCTTGATCGCCGTGCCGTTCCGAGCCGGCTTGCATGCGGCGCTTGATTTCGCCATTGTGGCCAGCCTCTTCGCGGCCGCCGCATCGTGGACCCGTGGGGCACAAGTCATCACGCCCGATCCATCGTCGCCGGAAGGACATCTGGCCGTGGATGTTGGGCCAAGAGCCACCGAACAACATTCCATGAGCTCGGCACAATGAGGCTCTCGTGACACCGTCACCACTCACAACGGCCAAGAGGTCCGTCTTGTTCCGCATCGGTGAAGTGGCGAAGCTCACTGATCTCACGACCAGGACGTTGCGTTACTGGGAAGAGCTCGGCCTGGTCAGTCCCAGCGCCAACGGCAGTAACGGGGAGCGCCTCTACTCCAGAGCGGACATGACTCGGGTGGCGAGGATCAGCGACCTCCAGAAATTGCTGGGCTTCTCTCTGGCCGAAGTGCAGGTGGTCCTAGATACCGAGGAAGTCGACGTTCTCGACCGCGTGAAGTCCGAACTGCGCTCGGGCCAGCCGCCGCCGGCCCGGCAACGGGAACTCCTGGACGAGGCGATTGCCGCCAATGACCAGCTTCTCTCCCGACTCGACCTCACGTTGGCCCGCATTGAGGCCTTCCGGGCCGAGCGGGTCGCCAGCGCCAAGCGCTTGCGCATGCGCCGAAAAGCCCTGGACCTCGACTGAAGCGCTGGTCAAGCGGCCTTGTGGCCCACGACGGTGATCGGGCAGTCCTGCGCGTGGTGCACACAGTGCTCCGATACCGAACCGAGGACAAAGCTGGCCATTTCTCCACGGCCCCTTGAACCGACCACGAGCAACGACGCTCCCTTGCTTTCTTCCACCAGCACGTTTCCGGCGAATCCGTGGACGTGCTCACCCTTGGTCACGACTCCGGGCTCCAGTGCATGCACGCGAGCCAGCGCGGCGCTGACATTGGCGGCGGCGGTCTCCTCAAAAGGGTCGAGGGGCACGACAAGCCAGCCGGCATTGGGAGGAATTTCGTAGGCCGCCACGACGTGCAGTAGGGAGCCCCAGCGCGCGGCCTCATGCGCGGCGAAATCAAGAGCCCGATTGGCACATTCCGACCCGTCGACACCGACCACTATTCGAAGTTCGCCCACAGTGCTCCGGGCCTGCGTGTCGTTTGTGAGGTGAGCTGTAGTCGTCATGACAACCATCGTCACCGTTTCAAGATGGCCAGGCATAGGGACCTTGGTCCTGGCATGCAGGGCACAAGGACACCAATTGAATGCTCAGATAGGTACACGCCACAGCACGCGTGTACCACCGCCCTGGGCACCTCGAACCTCAAATGTGCCGCCGAGCTTTTCGGCCCGGTTGCGCAAATTGGAGAGTCCCAGGCCGCCGCCGTGAATGATCGGGAAGTTGATGCCCCTGCCATCATCGAGCACTTCGAGGGTGACATCTTCCGCCACGGACACATTGACAACGAAATGAGCGGCTTCGGCGTGCTTGCCGGCATTGGTCAGAGATTCGCGCAGAACAGCGAGAAGATGGTCGGCCACATGTTGGGGCACTCCGGTGTCGACCGGGCCGAAGAAGGTGACCTCGGGACGTGAGCCCAGCAACGAAGCGAGCTCACCGGTGAGTTCGAGCACGCCGTGCCGAAGGCCGCGATGACCTCCGCCATCTTCAAGCTCAAAGATGGCGGACCGGATTTCGGTGATGGTGGCGTCGAGATCGTCCACTGCCTTGTTGACCTGTTGCAGCACCCGGGGTAGTTCGGCCTGCCTCGTCGCGCCCTGCAGGGCCATCCCCACGGCAAATATCCGTTGAATGACCCGGTCATGCAGGTCACGGGCGATGCGGTCCCGGTCGTCGAGGACGCTGAGAACCCTGACCCGGTCGTGCAGCCGGGTGTTCTCAATGGCGATTCCAGCGGCCAGTGCCAAGGCCTCGGCCATCGCCATGTCATCCTCAGTGAAGTCGTCCGCGCCCAACTTGCCGGTCAGATAAAGGTTTCCATAGACCCCCCCACGGCCGCGGACGGGAAGTCCGAGGAACGACTTCATGGGAGGGTGGTGATCCGGGAATCCGTAGCTGTCGGGATGGGCAGCCAGATCTTCAAGGCGAAGAGGCTGGGGGTCGGTGATCAGGAGGCCAAGCACGCCTCGACCGGTAGGCCGGGGGCCGATCCGTTTCTCCTCCTCTTCGCCCAAGCCGACGGTGAGAAACTGCTCCAGCCCGGTGCGAGCCTCATTGAGAACCCCCAAGGCACCGTAGCGAGCATCGACCAGCGAACAGGCTTCCTCGACCAGGTGTCGGAGGAGCACCGAAAGCTCCACATCGGCCTCAAGCATGAGAATGGCATCCATCAGGCGGCGGAGCTTGGCCGGATCATCAATCCGCCGGTAAGGCACGTTTCAGACCGTACCCGCAGGGTGGGGGTCCAAACTCGGCGCCGGCAACCCCGCCACCTGCATGCCAGCGCGCACTGTCATGATGGGGTGCGTGAGTATCCGCGTGTTCCTCCTCGATGACCATGAATTGGTACGGGAGGGTATCCGTAGCCTCCTTGAGAGCGACGAGGAGATTGAGGTCGTCGGAGAGGCCTCCACGGCATCTGAGGCTCTGACTCGTATTCCTCTGGCCAAGCCCGACGTGGCCATTCTCGACGTCAGGCTTGAAGACGGAAGCGGCATCGATGTCTGCCGGGATGTCCGCTCGGCCATGCCTGAACTGGTGTGCCTCATGCTCACGAGCTTCGCCGACGACGAGGCTCTCTACGCCAGCATCATGGCCGGAGCTGCCGGGTACGTGCTCAAGCAGATCAGGGCTCGCGATCTCATCGAAGATGTCAAGAAGGTGGCCGGTGGCGCTTCGCTGATGGACGCCCGAATGGTGGCCCGGGTCATCGACCGCATCGCCAATCCTCCCGTCACGGACGCCCGGTTCGGCTCACTCTCTCCACAGGAACGCCGCATCCTGAGCCTGATCGCCGAAGGGAAGACCAATCGGCAAATTGCTGAAGAGATCTTCGTGTCGGAGAAGACCGTGAAGAACTACACCACCACCTTGCTGTCAAAGCTCAAAATGAACAATCGAACCGAGGCGGCGATTTACGCCACGAAGCTCCAAGCAGCCAGTCGACCGGCAGGGGTCACTCAGGTTTAGCGAACGTCCTGGCGGCGGGCCAGGGCGGCCAGATTGATCCCGGCGCCCATCAACTCAGTTTCGAGACGGCGCCGTTCACACGCCGGGTGGGCGAAATCTGACGCCAAGACTTCAATATTCTTGGCCTGGCACAACTTGAGCAGGGCACGGTCGTAGGCGACTTCTGTGGCCAGAGCGGTATAGGCCGACGTCTCCTTATATGGTGCCGAGGCCAGCATCTCGGAACGGCACAGTACGACGTGTCCCACAAGGTCGTCGCCGGTGAGAACCTCGAGTCTCGTATCGAGGGCGCCGGCGAGCAGATCCACGTACATCGACATGCGGCCATTGTCTACGCCTGCGGACACTGCTGCCTAGGGACGAAGTACCCGACTTCAGTGCGGCCGGCGCCTTCGGGACGTTGTGCCCTACCGGTTAGGACCTTTGCACCCGTTCCTTTGGTACCCCCTCTCCGCACAATGAGTGCAGGTGCGGGCACGTGGCCCGAGGAAAGTGACGTATCGACATGACAACCACGCTCGGACCATCGTCAACACGTGATCACGGGGGAGTCTTCTCGGGCCGCCTGCTGGCAAGGAACCGGCCGGTAGATCCGGCCACCGAACACCTCGCCGCCGCTGACTGGCTCTTCCGTTCACCTGAGGCCAGCTTCATCTGGCTGGTGGCCCGCATGTGGCTAGGTTACGAGTGGGCGCACGCCGGTTACGAGAAGATTTGGGGTTCCGAAAGGATGGGGTTCTGGTACAACAACGGAGTTGGTGTGAAGGGATTCGCCACGGGCGGCGTGGCCGCTTCGCATGGCGCAACGGCGTCGGTCGCCTACGGATGGTGGGCCGGATTCTTGCACAACTTCGTCACTCCCAACGCGGCCTGGATTGCCAAATTGGTGGCAGTGAGTGAACTGGCCATCGGCATCGCGCTGATTCTCGGCCTGTTCACCGGAGTGGCTGCCGTGGCCGCCGTCACACTGAACCTGACCTACATGTTGAGCGGTGTCGCCGGAGTGAATCCGATCTACGCTCTCATCGGCGTCGGGCTCATTTTGGCCTGGCGCAACGCTGGTTATGTCGGGCTTGACAGTGTGGTGCTCCGCTCCGTCGGCACCCCATTCCACCCGGGCCAGCTGGTGCGACGGGTGAGCCACCGATCGATCTCGGCGTAGGCCGATCCTGCTCGGACGCTGAGGAACGAGGAAAGTGACGACATGACTGAGCTGGCCTTGTGCACCCAGGGACTCACCAAGCGGTACGGGGACGTTGACGTCCTGCGCGACCTGAATCTCGAGCTCCCGGTCGGTGAGGTACTCGGCTACCTCGGTCCCAACGGCGCGGGCAAGACGACAACCATCCGCTTGCTCCTCGGTCTCATTCATCCCTCGGCCGGAACCTCATCGATTTTCGGACTCGACAGTCAACGTCAAGCCACTCAGGCTCACCGTCGCCTGGCCTACGTTCCCGGTGAAGCCAATCTCTGGCCGTCCCTTACCGGTGCCGAGACACTGCACCTGCTGGGTCGGGTGCAGGGACACGTTGATATGGCGTATCGGGAACTGCTCATTGACCGTTTCGAGCTGGAGCCCAATAAGAAAGTCCGGGCTTACTCGAAGGGGAATCGTCAGAAATTGATCCTGATCGCCGCGCTCATGACCCGAGCTGATCTCCTCATTCTTGACGAACCCACAAGTGGCCTGGATCCACTGATGGAACAGGCCTTCCGACACAGTGTGCACGAAGCGAAGGATCGTGGGCAGACCGTGTTCTTGTCCTCGCACATCCTCTCTGAAGTTGAGGCACTGTGCGATCGGGTCGGGATCCTACGGATGGGGAAGCTGGTTGAGGTGGGAACGTTGGCCGAAATGCGGCACCTCTCCTCTCTCAGCGTTGAGGCGACCTTCGACGGTTCTGTCCCCGATCTCAGCCGGGTCCCTGGTGTCAGTGCCGTCACGGTCGATGGGTCGGTACTGCGTTGTCAGGTGCAGGGCGCGGTGGAACCGCTGCTGAAGATTCTGGCCAACTCCGGAGTCCACGAGCTCTTGAGCCGGGAGCCATCACTTGAAGAGCTGTTCCTGGCCCACTATGGGAGGAGCGAGGAAACACAGAACGAGCCGGCCCATGTCGGTTGAATTGGCGCCCCCGCCACTGGCCACCGTTGAGAGTGACGCATCGACCATCGTGCTGCGCCAGACGGTGCGCCGGGCGCTGCGGTCCGGTTCGCTCTGGGGCTGTGTCTTTGGGGTCTATGTCGCCGCCCAGGCGTTGGCCTACGCCTCAACGTACAAGACACCGGCGTCACGCCATGCCCTGTCCACGTCGATTACCTCTGGCGGTGGTCTGAACGCCCTGGTTGGACCAGCCCACGACCTCGGGACCGTGGCGGGCTACACCGCGTGGAAGTCGCTCGGCATTCTCTCCATCCTTGGCGCGGTGTGGGCCTTGCTCTTGGCCACCAATCTGTTGCGAGGAGAAGAGGATGCCGGTCGGTGGGAACTCCTTTTGGCCGGGCAAACCACCCGCCGGCGAGCCGCGGGCCAAGCCGTGGCCGGACTGGGGCTGGGACTGATCGCGTTGTTCGGCATTGCGGCAGCCGCCACGGTGGCCGTCGGGCATACCTCCACTGTGCATTTCACGCTGTCGTCGGCCGTGTATTTTGCCGTGGCAATCTCGTCGGGGGCTGCCATGTTTCTGGCTGTTGGCGCACTGTCCAGTCAACTGGCGGCCAGTCGTCGACAGGCGGCGGCCTACGCCGGCGGGGTCTTGGGCATCTCTTTTGCCCTGCGGATGGGGGCCGACTCCCTCCATACGCTCAGCTGGGTCCGTTGGGTCACGCCGCTGGGCTGGGTTGACCAGCTTGGCCCCTTCACGAAGCCCCAACCGGTGGTGTTGCTTCCCATTGTCGGATTCACCGTGATCGTCTCGGCATTGAGTGTGTACCTGGCCGGAGCCCGCGATCTCCAGGCCAGCATTCTGCCGGATCACGCGCAATCCGATCCCCACAACACCTTGCTCGGTGGGCCGATCGGTTTCACGATCCGCCTCATACGCCCCGTCGTCCTCGGCTGGCTCGCCGGAGTGTGTGCCTTCGCGTTGCTTCTGGGCGGAGTGGCCAAGCAGGCCGCCAAGTCGCTCGCCGCCTCACCGAGTGCGGAAGCGGCACTGGCGCGTCTCGGTGGCCGGGGCGGTGAGATCAAGGCGTACCTTGGCATCTCTTTCCTGATCATCTCTCTCCTGGTGGTCCTGCTAGCCGCCGGACAGATCACCGCCGGTCGGAGAGAGGAGGCCACGGGTCGAGTCGAGCATCTTTTGGTACGGCCCCTGTCACGGGTCCGGTGGATGTTGAGCCGACTCGGTGTCGCTTCGGCGGCGGTCATTCTTGCCGGTGTTCTCGGTGGCACCTTCGCCTGGTTCGGGGTCACCAGCCAGGGAGTGACGATGAGCTTCACCAATCTTCTCGGCGCTGGGTTGAACACCGTTCCCGCCGCCATGTGCCTTCTGGGTATCGGTGCATTGGTGTGGTCCACCCTCCCTCGTCTGGCTTCGGCCGCGGTCTACGGGGTGTTGGCCTGGTCGTTCCTTGTGGAGCTGCTGGGAGGAATTGTGAGCTCGGACCACTGGCTCTTAGACACGTCGATCTTCCACCAGCTGGCGCCCGCGCCCGCCAGTGCTCCCAACTGGGTCAGCGGATCGATCATGATCGGCATCGGTGTGCTGGCCGGACTGAGTGGAGCAGCGCTCTTTGCCCGCAGGGACCTCTCGGGGGATTGACCGGCGAAGGGGCCAATGTCACCCGGGCACAGGACCTTGGTCCCTAAGGGAAGTCCCGTGTGGGGGCGCACACTGCATGCATGACTCCGACATCCTCACCAGGGGCAACCCCAACGACAGGCACAAGACACGAAACTGACGTCGCCGGTCGGCGCCCCCGAGCGTACGTCGGGGACCTGGCCCGCCGGGTAACCGATCGTCGCACGCAACTCGGCCTCAGCACCGAAGAGCTGGCCCGGCGCGCTGGCGTTGATGCCTGGTTTCTGGCCTATTTCGAGCAGAGCTCCGACACATCGCTGAGTGGAAGTGCCCTCCTCCGTCTGGCGGCCGCGCTGGAGACCACAACGTTCGAACTTGAAGGGGGCGATGTGGATGGCGCTCCGGGAAGCGGCCGCTCCGGCCCGCATCCGGTGCTTGAGCCGCTCACGTCGACGCAGTGCAAGGCGCATTTGGCCCACGGGGGGATCGGGCGCATTGTGCTCTCAACCCGATCAGGCCCGGTCGCCTACCCGGTGAATTTCGTCTTTGCCGATGGTGCGGTCATCTTCCGCACCTCCGATGCGATGACCGCCAGCATTTCGGGCATTGTGGCCTTTGAAGTCGATCACATTGACGATGCCATGAGCGGGGGCTGGAGCGTGCTGCTGAGGGGACACGCCCGTCGCATTGAAGACCCGGATGAACGTCTGGTGCTGGCCAGTCTCGACATCGAGCCTTGGGCCGGTGGGCCCCGTCTCAATTTGATCGGGATCACTCCCTTCGAAATCACCGGAAGGGTGATCATTCAGCGCCACACATCACAGCCCGCTCACTAATACATCGCATCGCAAAGAAAAGAGAGGCGCATCATGAAGGCACTTGTCTACAACGGTCCGGGAACGATGGCTTGGGAAGAAGTACCCATGCCGGTAGTGCAGGACAACACCGACGCGGTAGTCCGGGTCGATTGCACGACCATCTGTGGTTCGGACCTCCATATTTTGAAGGGGGACGTGCCCGAAGTGACCGAGGGGCTCGTCCTCGGTCATGAAGCTGTCGGCACCGTCGAGTCGGTCGGCTCCGCAGTGACGACGGTAATACCGGGAGACCGCGTCCTCGTCTCCTGCATCAGCGCCTGCGGGCGCTGCCGTTACTGCCGGCAAGCCCGCTACGGGCAGTGCCTCGGTGGTGGAGGATGGATTCTTGGGCACCTGGTTGACGGCACCCAGGCCGAATATGTCCGTGTGCCTTTCGCCGATACGTCAACCTACAAAATTCCCGAGCGATCCCGTGACGAGGAATTTCTCATGCTGGCCGACATACTGCCCACCGCCTATGAAGTCGGCGTACTCAATGGCCATGTGCAACCAGGTGACACGGTGGCCGTCGTCGGCGCGGGTCCTATCGGCCTCTCCGCCATTGTGGGGGCCCTCCTGTACTCCCCAAGTCACATCATTGCCATTGACGTGGCTGACGCCCGGTTGGATGCCGCCAAACTGTTCGGGGCGGACCTGATGGTGAACAACGGGCGCGATGACCCGATCGCCTTTGTCAGGGCACTCACCGGTGGGTTGGGAGTTGACGTAGCGATTGAAGCAGTCGGCGTCCCGGCCACCTTCGAGTTGTGTACTGAGCTTGTTCGGGCCGGAGGTCACGTGGCCAACATCGGAGTGCATGGAAAGCCGGCCACACTGCATCTTGAGAGGCTGTGGACCCGTGACGTCACCATCACCACCGGATTAGTGGACACCTACTCGACTCCGACGTTGCTCCGACTGGTCGCTTCGCACCAGATTGATGCCGCCCGATTCGCCACCCATCACTTCGGACTCCACGACATGATGGGGGCCTACGACGTCTACGGGCGGGCGGCTGACACCGGTGCCGTCAAGGTGGTGCTCACCCGCTGAGCATTACTGGCCGGGTGCGGATGTGGCCCTACTCGTCGTACATGAGGACGCCACGGATGTTCTTGCCATCGCGCATGTCCTGGTAACCCTGATTGACATCACCGAGCTTGTAGGTGTTGGTCACCATGCCGTCGAGATCAAGCTGTCC
>Ga0302324_100027756_pt1 | contig 10777 bp, 10 predicted proteins | sample Palsa_T0_1_FD_201949 | JGI IMG/M metagenome (GOLD analysis project Ga0302324, IMG submission 201949) | Peat permafrost microbial communities from Stordalen Mire near Abisko, Sweden - Palsa_T0_1 | ecosystem: Environmental > Terrestrial > Soil > Palsa > Peat permafrost | place: Sweden: Abisko...
TCTCATGCGCATCGTCGATGCCGGAAACTCGATAAATCAGCCGTTCCACCGGCCCCAGAACGGGGTCTAGCCATGTCTTCTCGCGCTCAAACACGCGCACCATGAAGACCCCGAGAGGCTTGGTCACGAGGAAGATCGCCAGAACAAACAATCCGATCTGAAACCAGCCGTTAGCGGTCATGTTCAAAACTTCTCCGGCTTCAACAGCGCGAACAACAAATATCCAAATAGCAGCACGCACACCACAATGAGCAGCAAATTTCCCGACATCCCGGACGCTCCCTTATTTCAGCCGTTCGCACGTACGCAGATACAAAATCGCGATGGCGAAAAACGCCACGGTGACCGCAACATACAGTAAGTCGCGCACGTAAACTCCTCTATCGACCTGAGAAGTATAGCCTCCCCAGGCTTAGGAAACGGTGAGCCGCGTCTAAAGATTTTGTTAGCAAGCCTTTGCGCGAAACCCTGTTCGTTTTCTATCGATGCCCAGTCTCTAAGGACGGCTACAGGATTCACACCGGCAAGTTACTGCGAGCGTGGGATATTCCCTCTTTCCTCTTGTCGCGTAGCCTCGTCCTTGTCGCACCCACTCACGGAGGAAAACATGGAAACCGCAGAACTGAAGGCACTGTTCATCGACGAACTCAAAGACCTGTACAACGCCGAAAATCAGCTGATCAAGGCTCTTCCCAAGATGGCCAAAGCCGCTAATTCGGAGGAGCTGCGCAGCGGATTTGAAGAGCACCTCGAACAGACCAAAGGCCACGCCCAACGCATCGAGCAAATTTTCCAGTCGCTTGGCGAAAAGCCCACCGGCAAAAAGTGCAAGGCTATGGAGGGTCTCGTGGCCGAAGGTGCAGAGACCATCGACGAAGATTTCGAAGGCGAGGTCGCCGATGCCGCCCTGATCGGCGCTGCCCGCCGCGTCGAACACTACGAAATGGCCGCCTACAGCACGGTGATCAAATTCGCCGAACTCCTCGGCGAAGACGAAGCCGCGAAGCTGCTCGAGCAGACCCTCGAGGAAGAAACGGAGACGGACGAGAAACTGGTCAGTCTCTTGGACCAGTTCGAGGTGCAAGCCGGCGATGCGAACTCGAACGCCGGGGAGGAATCCGACGCAAACAAGGCAACTCCCATTACCCAGAAAAAAGCTCGCTCCGCCCGCGCCTAGGGATACGACCCCCCTGGACGTGATCTGAGCAGACGGGTCCTGACGCCGCGCTACAAGAAGGCCGGCGTCCGGACCTTTATTTTTTTCCACCCGAAAAAACCTGTTGCGTCACGCTCGCTGCGGAGAGAAACTCCCTTCGGTCCCGGGAAGCCGTTTAGCCCTACTGAATCGATTCAATCGCTTCCCGCGAGAGGTACGCATGCTCGATCGCTTCGTCCTGGCTTTTTGTCTGGCTTCTGTTTGCGTAAGTTATTCCGCCGCCGCACAGACCCCAGCGCCGCCAAAAGCGGAAAACGCCTGCGTCGGCGACCCCGATCATCCCCGCCAGCTTTACAACGGCAAAGATCTAACCGACTGGAAGCACGTCGGCCCCGGCTACATGACCGTCGAGCCAGACGGCCTCATCCACACGCACGGCGGCATGGGCCTGCTCTACTGGACCGGCGGAAAAATCGGCGACTGCAAGATCCACGTCGTCTACCGCATGCGCGACGAGAACGACAATTCCGGCGTCTTCATCCGCATCCCCATCGAGCCGCGCGAAGAGTGGATGCCAGTCCACTACGGCTTTGAGGTGCAAATCGACAATCATCCGGAAACCTCCAACGAGGACGAATACCACTCCACCGGTATGCTGTATTCGCTCACCAAGCCGCTCGCCAAAGCCTGGAAGCCCGGGCCCGAGTGGAATGTCATGGACATCACCCTCGACGGCCCACGCACTATCGTGGTCCTGAACGGCGTCAAAATCACCGACTACACCGATGGCGATCCCGTCCCCGAACGCAAATTCGATTTCGAGCCGCAACGCGGCCCGCGCCCCAACTTCGGTTTCATTGGCCTGCAAAATCACAGCGACAACGACGTAGTGTTTTTCAAGGAAGTTTCTATTGCTCCGCTTGGGAAGAACGCCGCCCAGGCCAAGCAATAATCCGCTTTTCACGCTCGCAAAAAATTAAATAGAAAAGGACGGCAATGAAAAAACGCAAAGACTTCTCGCGCCGCGAATTCCTGCAAACCGGTGCCGCCGTCGCAGGCAGCCTGATCGCCGCGAGCAACGTTAACGCCGCGAACACAAAAGCCACCGACACCATCACGCTCGACCCACATCCCTACACCACCGCCACGCAAACCGCTGCCCCCAGCGATCGCATTCGCTTCGGCATAATCGGCATCGGCATGCAGGGCTCCGGCTTGCTCACGGATGCCATTCAACTCCCCGGCGTCGAATGCGTCGGCGCCGCGGATCTTTACGATGGCCGCCACCTGTTGGCCCGCGAAATCACCAATAATCCAGGTCTGCCGGTGAGCCGCCACTACCAGGACCTGCTCGACCGAAAGGACATCGACTGCATCGTAGCCGCTGTCCCGGACCATTGGCACAAGCGGGTTGTCGTGGACGCCTGCAACGCGGGCAAAGACATCTACTGCGAAAAGCCCATGTCTCACACCTACGACCAGGGATTCGACATGGTCGCCGCCGCCGAAAAAAATCATCGCATCGTACAGATCGGCAGCCAGCGCGTCAGCTCCGTCCTCGGCGCCAAAGCCCGCGACCTGTATCACGAAGGCGTCATCGGCGATGTCTCCATGGTCGAACTAACCCTCGGCCGCAACGATCCCACCGGCGCGTGGGAGTATCCGCCGCCGCCCGACCTGTCGCCGGAGACTCTCGATTGGGACACCTGGCTCAACGATGCGCCGAAAATCCCCTTCAACAATTTGCATTTCGCGCGCTGGCGCTGCTGGAAGGAATACGGCACCGGCGTCGGCGGCGACCTCATGGTGCACCTGCTCAGCGGCATGCAAAACACCCTGGGCTGGAACGAAATCCCGCGCAGCGCTCAGGCCCTAGGCGCCATCTCTCGCTGGCCCGACGGCCGCAACATGCCCGACATTCACGCCGTCCTCTTCGACTACCACGGCGTCCCCGTCTACGTGCGCCTTGGACTTGGCACCGAAACGCCGGAGCTGGCCCGGTTCATGGGCCCGAAAGGCATCCTGGACACCGGCGAGTTCGAGATCCGCGTCTCCCCGCAGCGCGGCATCGACACCAGCCCTAGCTACTACACCTCGGGTTATCCGCAAAAAATGCGCGATGCCTACACCAAGCAGTGGCACGCGGACAACGATCCCGCGGTCGGCAAGGAGCCATACTTCGCCGATACCATCTACAAAGGCTGGGACTGGGACGACATGAAGCCGCATCTCTGGAATTTCTTCCAGGCGAGCAAATCGCGCAAACCCGTCGTCGAAGACGCCGTCTTCGGCAATCACGCCGCCATCGCCTGCCACATGGCCAACGAATCCTACTTCCGCAAAAAGCCCGTCTACTGGGACGCCGCCACCCGCACCATCAAGAGCTAGCCCCTCTGTGGCGGGCGCCTTTGCCTCTGTAGGGGCGCAGCATGCTGCGCCCCATTTCGGCAGAAATTGGTGCGTTTGCGATTACCGGTTTTCGATTTTTGTTTTGCTTTTTTGTTTTGCTTTTTTGTTTTGTCTTTTGTTTTGCCGCAACAATCCGCAATACTCAACTGCGCGGTAAATCGGCGCTCACGAATCCATGCCCACGCACCCCGACCAGCACACTCTCTTAGCCGTAGCTATCGCCGAAGCCCACCAGGGCCTAGCCGAAGGCGGCATCCCCATCGGCGCCGCCATCTTCGATGCTGCGGGCACCCTCCTCGGCTCTGGCCACAACCGTCGCGTCCAGCACAACGACCCCAGCGCCCACGGCGAAACCGACGCCTTTCGCAATGCCGGCCGTCAGCGCTCCTATCGCGATAAAATCATGGTCACCACGCTAGCGCCGTGCTGGTACTGCAGCGGCCTCGTCCGCCAATTCGGTTTTGGTACGCTGATTGTGGGCGAGAGCAAAAATTTCCAAGGGGGAATCGTCTCGCTCCGGGATCTAGGCGTGAATGTAATCGACCTAAACAATCAGGAATGCATCACCCTGCTGGCAACCTACATAAAAGACCATCCGCAAATCTGGCACGAAGACATCGGCGAAGATTAACGAGCGTCAATTCCTTCGCTCCAGTTCGTTTTTGACTCGCCACCCATCACTGGCCACTCGCAGCTTTCTCCCCTACAAACTTTCTTCTCGTCCACGAGCCGCCGCGCACCCGTCTCCGCGATCCTCTGCGAACTCTGCGCCTCCGCGTTATCTTTTTTCCGAGTCCTCGAATATCCCCGCCGCAAACGTCAGCAAGCGCGCATCCGCCCCGCGCGACGCCACCAACTGCACCCCCGCCCCGCCCGCGCCCGGCAACGTCACCACCGGCACTCCCGCCAAACTAAACGGCGTGGCATACCGCAAAATCCTCTTCCGCGCATCGGTCTGATCGGTCTCCGCCAGCAACCGCGACACCGGCGCACAAGGCGCAATCAAAAAGTCATGCACGCGCAACAACTTATCCATTCGCTCGCGAAACGCCGCATGGCGCAATCGCAGCCCGGCAATCTCCCCCTCAGAAAGAGACGCTCCCCACGCCAGCCGTTCTGCAATCCCGCGCTCAAATACCGAAAAATCCCCGCCGGTCTGCGGCCCGTGAAACGCCGCCGCCTCAAACGCCTGAATCGGCGCATAAATCTCCATCGCCTCTTCCCAAAACGCGCTGTCCACGGAAACAATTCTCGCCACGCGTCCAAGCTCCGCCCGCCACAAAGCAAACTGCTCCAGCACATTCGCATCGCAATCGCGCAGAAACTCCTCCGCGACGCACCCGATCGTCACGCCCTCCCGCGCCGGCCGCTGCGGCACATCCAAAGCAAACAACCCCTTCGCCAAAAGCGGCCCATCCAGCAAATCGCGAAAAATCCACCCCAGCGTGTCAAACGAGGGCGCCAAATGCATCCCGCCACTCCACAACCCCCGCGCATACGCCAAATCGATCGACGCCCGATACCCGCATAATCCGCACAACGCTGCCGGCACTCGAATCGACCCGCCTGTATCCGTCCCGATCGCCGCCATTGCCGACCCTTCCATCACGCTCGCCGCCGCCCCGCTCGACGATCCTCCCGTCAGCCATTCCGCATGCCCGGGCTGCAAACAATCCCCATAATCCGGATTCTCCCCGGTAATCCCATAAGTGAGCTGGTGAATATTCGTCTTCCCGGTAATCACCGCACCCTGCGCACGCAACCGCGCCGCCACCCCAGAATCCGCGCGGGCCACGCCATTCTTCTTCGCATAAAACCGCGACCCGCAAGTGGTCACAAATCCCGCCAAGTCCAAACAATCCTTCAGCGAAACCGGCAAACCATAAAGTACCGGCTTCTCGCGCCCGGCAAACTCCCGCTCCACCCGCTCCGCTTCGCCCAAAGTCCAAGCCACATCTCGCCCCAAATAAACATTGCACGATTCATTGCTATTCGCCCGCTCCAGCGCCCGCTCCACCACCTCGCGCGGCGAAATCGCTCCACTCGCAAGTCGCTCAGAAAGTTCTCTCAATGGGCCAAGTCGCTCAGTCATGCGCGTCATTCTATCCCGATCCATCACTCAGTCGGCGTTGGTGGCTTGCCGGTCCCGCGTGCATGGCGTTCCTCGCTAGGCTATCCTCTTTCGCGAGGACAACATGAGCCTACGGCCGATCATCCGCGCCCTATCGCAGCTGCTAGTTGTAGCCCTTCTCTCGTTTCCGACATTGGCGCAACAGAGCGTTCCCCCCATCCCCTCCACAGGCTTTCCTGACTTGGATCAGTACCGGGCGTCGCGAGTTTCCATCTACGTAAACGACTTCGGGCAACTGGCACGCTATCGCGATGCCAACGCTGCCCTCGCGCCGGCGGTGGCGGGCGAAAATCGCGTCGTATTTCTTGGCGACTCCATCACCGACTACTGGAAGTTGCCAGACGATTTTCCCGGCAAGCCTTATATTAATCGAGGCATCGATGGGCAGACCACTCCTGAGATGCTCGTGCGTTTTCGCCAGGATGTGTTGAATCTGCATCCCAAGGTCCTCGTCGTGCTTGCGGGAACCAACGACATCGCGGGCGTCACCGGCCCCGCGTCGAACGAAGACATCGAGTCCAATTACGCTTCCATGGCCGATTTGGCGCGCGCGCACCACATCCGCATCGTGTTTGCATCCCTGCTCCCGGTGCACAATTACACGCACGATGCGCAGGAGTCTTTTGCGCTCCGTCCGCGCGAAAGAATTCTGGCGCTCAACAAATGGCTTAAGAATTATTGTGCCCAGAACGGCTTCGTGTATCTCGACTACTTCAACTCCTTGGTAGACGAACGAGGCCTGCTTCAACGCGCTCTATCCGACGACGGCCTGCATCCGACGGATGCAGGCTACAAGCTCATGGCGGCTCTTGTCGAGAAAGCGATTCAGAAGGCGCTAGCGGCAGACAGTTCTCGATAGGCGCTGGTGGGCAAGCCCTCGCCACGCTGACTCGCCTCACCCCAAACCGCAGCTTATTTATTAGCTGCTTCCAGTTCCTTGTACAGCTTGTCGATTTTCTTGCGAATCTTCCCCGCGTCGCTCGCGTGCGGATCCAAATCCAGATATTTCGTATACGATTTCGCCGCTAGCCGTTTCTGCCCCTTCTTCTCCTGCGCCTCGCCCAAATATAAAAAGGGCGCCGCATACCCCGGCTTGGCCACAATGGCGTCCTCGAACCGGTCAATCGCCGCGTCTACATCTCCCTTGTTCATATAGTAGTGCCCAACCTGCAAATCCTTCTCCGCGCGCAGCGGATCCCACACCGGCTGGTCCGGCGCGTTCTGCGTAGCCGTATCCTTGTTCTTGTCCTTGCCGGTTTTTTTCGCCCCAGGCGCAGGCGCAGCCGGCGGCGGAGGCGCGCCGGCTGGCTCCTGGTTCGGAGCAGACGACGCATCAGGTGGCGGCGTTGGCGCCCCACCCTGCGTCGGTTTCGCAGGATCTTGCGCGCGGCCACGAACCGTTGCGGCGCCAAGCCCCATCATCGCCGCCAGCGCACTTGCAGCCAATACCACGCAAAACTCATCTAAGCATTTACGGCGCAATCCCATTCTCTGTGCCTCTGCTTTTGCTTGTGTGGGTTCATGTAACACAGACTTCAGTCTGTGCGCCTTTGCCCGGATGCCCAGCGGGGCCATCCGCCCAATCTGCAATTTAGTATGATGGAAGCGCCGCAACTTTTGTAGCACCACATCTCCACACCCCATGGAACCACGCGAAAAAGCCGCCCTCCTCCCCGATTCCCCCGGCGTCTACATCTTCAAAGACGCCGGCGGTGAGGTCATCTATGTCGGCAAAGCTACCTCGCTGCGCAGCCGCGCGCGCAGCTACTTCCTCGAATCTCGCTGGATCGATGCCAAGACCGGCTCTCTGGCGCGCGAAATCGCCGATCTCGACACTGTCGTCGTCGACAATCCCCGCGAAGCCCTGGCCCTCGAACACAGCCTCATCAAGCGCTACAAGCCGAAGTTCAACATCATGTTGCGGGACGACAAAACGTACCCGTACATCAAACTCACCGCCAGCGAGAAATTCCCGCGCGTCTATTTCACCCGCCGCGTCAAAAAAGACGGCTCGCTCTATTTCGGCCCGTTCTTTCCCGCCAGCCTGGCTCGCCGCATTCTGCATTTCGTTCACAAACGCTTCTTGGTTCCTAGTTGCGGCGTGGACCTCACGCGCACCCATCCGCGTCCCTGCCTGCAGTATTACATCAAGCGCTGCCTCGGCCCCTGCGTCGAAGGACTGACCACCGACGACCAATACGCCCAAGCCACACGCGATGCCCGCCTGTTCCTCGAAGGCCGCCGCCACGACCTCACCAAGAGCCTCGAAGCCCGCATGACCGCCGCCGCCGAAAGCGAACAATACGAACAAGCCGCCGGCTACCGCGACCTTATCCGTACCCTCGAAGACATCGAAGAGCGCCAGCGTATTGCCGCCGCGCAAGGCGACGATACCGACGTCCTCGCCTATTACGCCGAACCCCCGCTGGTCGCCGCCAATCTCTTCCACTTGCGCGGTGGCCGCGTCGTCGATCGCCGCGAATTTTACTGGGAGGATTTGGAAGAATTCGAGCCGCAGGAATTCGTCACGTCGCTCCTGAAACAGCTTTATCTCGAATCGGACTATCTGCCGAAAGTAATCAACGTTCCCGCGGACTTCGAGGACCGCGAACTCCTCGAGCAGGCCTTGACCGAGCGCGCCTCCCACAAGATAGAAATCCTCACACCGCAGCGCGGCACCAAGCGCGCCTTCCTGGACCTTGTGGAAAACAACGCCAAGCACAGCTTCGAGCAGCGCTTCCGCGTTCTCAAGCCCACCTCCAAAGCCATCGGCGAAGCCGTGCAAAGCGCCCTCGATCTCCCCGACGAACCAAAACGCATCGAGAGCTTCGACATTTCCCACATCCAAGGCACAGACACCGTCGCCTCCATGGTCGTCTGGGAAGATGGCCGCATGAAAAAATCCGACTACCGCAAATTCATCATCCGCGGCCTGGCCACCTCAGCGAACATCGCCCCCAGTAGCACAGGCACTCTTGCCTGTGCAGCAGCGGAGCCCGCCCCACAAAATTTCGCGACGAACGACGAGCCGATTACTCTGCAACCCGCGCCACCAGAAATCGTCCCGCAAGAGCAAGTAGAAATCCTCCCGGTGCTGAACAATCTGGCGCTGAACAATGTCCCGCCCATCCCGCCGGGCCAGAACGACGACTTCGCCAGCATGCGCGAAGCTGTCACCCGCCGCTACCGCCGCCTCCAGGAAGAGCAAAAGCCCCTTCCCAGCCTAATCCTCATCGACGGCGGCATCGGCCAGCTCCACGCCGCTGCACAAGCCTTGGACGCCCTGCAAATTATCAATCAGCCGCTAGCCGCCATCGCCAAGAAGGAAGAAATCCTCTACATCTACGGCCGCGAGGACGAACCCTGCGTCCTCGACCGCCATTCCCCGGTATTGCACCTCATCCAGCAGATCCGCGACGAAACCCACCGCTTCGCCGTCACCTTCCACCGCCTGCGCCGCGGCAAGCGCCAGACCCGCTCCGCGCTGCACGATATTCCCGGCGTCGGTCCGTTAACCGTCCGCAAGCTCTTGCGGGAGTACGGCAGCGTTGCCAACCTGCGTCGCGCGGACGTGGATGCTCTCAGCCGGATTGTGCCGCGCAAAGCCGCCGAACGTATCCTGGCGCAACTCGCGCAGAATCAATCCGCTGAGCCGCAAAAACCGCCGGCTAGGCGCAAGGCCAAGCGGCAACCGTCGCAGTCCGCCAGCAAATAAGTACCGCGTGCAATGTAGGTGCACCCTGTTTTCTGTAACCGGATTCGCCCCCGAATACTGGTTAGCCTGTATTGCGACAAAATTTGTGCCATGCTATTTTTTCCACGGAGGTGAATGGATATGGCGGATAACGTAGGTTCCAAAATTAGCTTTTTCCTCGTCGGTCTGGGTGTGGGCGCGCTGGTGGGGGTACTGTTTGCTCCTCGTTCCGGTGAGGAGACCCGGGATTTAATTGCCCAGAAGGCCGACGACAGCAAGGAATTCGCAGCGCGCAAAGCTCGCGAACTCCGGGACCGCGCCGACGATCTCATCGAACGCGGCAAGGATGTGGCGGCGCGCAAGAAGGAATCCATCAGCGCCGCGGTCGATGCCGGCCGTGAAGCGTATCTTCGCGAAGCTTCAGCTCGTCCAGAACGCGCATAATTTGCTGGGGGCTGTTTGTGCGGCACCCTGTTTTTCCGTGGGATGATGTTTGTGCGATAAAGTGTTCGGGTCCGGTAGCGAGTACGCCCCTAACGGGTGGTTGAGGCGCGCATGCAATTTTGGCTTGAATTCTTCAGCATCGTTTCGGCGATTGCGCTTCTCGTGCAAGTGTCGATTCTCGCTGCTCTATTCTTTGAAGTGAAGCGCACCATGGCCAAGGTGAATCAAGTCACCGACGATTTGAATGCGCGCGTCAGCCCAATGCTTACGCGCATGCAGTTGCTGCTGGACGATACGCAGCCGAAGATCACCAGCATGGTGAACGATGCTTCGCACGTCGTATATCTTGCGCGGGACCAGGCGCAAAAAGTCGACCGCCTCGTCACCGATGCTTCGGACCGCCTGCGCGGGCAGCTGGTTCACGCGGACCGCATTCTGACCAACACGCTCGAGGCCGTGGAAGATGCCGGCATCCAGATGCGGCGCTCGGTTTTGCAGCCGGTAAGGAAGGCGTCGGCATTTATTACCGGCATCAAGGCCGGGCTCGATCTGCTGCGCGCGCGCAGTGCGCGTTCGCAGAAGTCTGACGGCGGCGGTGAGCCACGAGAGCAGCAGGAAGAAGAGCTGTTTATCTAGGCTCTCTTTAGCCAGTCGTTATCGAGCTATTCTCGTACGTCCATAGGTCTCGTCCAATTACTCGATTCGCGGCGCAAAACTGCGCTCGCGGTTCTGTTTTATTGGCGTAGGCGTTCCGGCCTGTGCGCCGTTGTAGCGGCCGCCTTCTGAGGCGCGCGCCTTTTTGTTCGCGAAAGCGCACCCGCAAGAGTGCCCGTGCCACTGAATCCTTCCGCTACCTAATCCACCCGCCGCCCAGCACGCGCTCGCCCTCGTCGTACAGCACCGCGCCCTGCCCGCGCGTAATCGCACGTTGCGGCCCGTCGAA
>Ga0302324_100027758_pt1 | contig 10776 bp, 7 predicted proteins | sample Palsa_T0_1_FD_201949 | JGI IMG/M metagenome (GOLD analysis project Ga0302324, IMG submission 201949) | Peat permafrost microbial communities from Stordalen Mire near Abisko, Sweden - Palsa_T0_1 | ecosystem: Environmental > Terrestrial > Soil > Palsa > Peat permafrost | place: Sweden: Abisko...
CATGGCCGGCGAGCGAGCGCCCGATACCACGCAGCAGCTCGTCGAGTCCGTACCCGTCGGTGCGGGCCAGCGCCCGCTCGGCGGCGGTCATCACCTCGGCGAGCGCGAGCCGCAGGAGTTCGTCGATCAGCGCGTCCTTGCTGGCGAACCGGCGGTAGACGGTACCGACGCCGACGCCGGCCCGGGCCGCGATCTCCTCCATGCTCGCGCCGGCCCCGGACTCGCCGAGGACGTCACGGGCGGCGTCGAGGATGCGGTGATAGTTCCGGACCGCATCGCGCCGGACGGCGCGGTGCGGAGGCTGGAGAGCAGCGGGCCGGGGCGGCTGGCCGCTCACCATGGCTCCTCCCGGTCTGCTCGCTCGTCGCCTTACTCGCTCGGGTCCTGCTCGCTCGTCGCCTTACTCGCTCGGGTCCTACTCGCTCTCGTCGCCGACGATGGTGCCGCCGGCCACCATGGACATCTCGGCGTGCTCCAGCTGGCCGTCCCGCTGACCGAGCCCCCGCAGGGCCGGGATGAGCAGTCCCGCGAGCGCGGCCAGCACGAGGCAGCCGGTCAGGGCCGCGAAGCCGGTCGTGTACCCGACCTCCTTCGGCAGCCCGGAGGCCGCCAGATGCGAGGTCACGATGCTGGCCATCGCGGCCGAGCCGATGCTACCTCCGATGGTACGGATGTTCGCGTTCATGCCGCTGGCCACACCGGTCTGCGAGGCCGGCACCGCGGCGACGACGAGCGCGGACATCGCCGAGAACGCCAGCCCGAACCCGATGCCCATCAGCGCGGTGGACAGGTAGATCTCCCACTGCTGGGCATGCGCGAAGGCCAGGATCGACATGGCGACCGCCCCGATCAGGCAGCCGGCGATGACCAGGACCTTGCCGCCGAGGCGGCGGGTGAGCTTGCCGACGAACATGCCCGTGGCGAACATCGTGACCGTGGAGGGCAGCAGCATGAGCCCGGACTTGGTGATGCTCGCGCCGAACCCGTAGCCCGCGACCGACGGCGTCTGCACGAACTCGGGCAGGAAGGCGAACGTCGCGTACATGCCCACCCCGATGAGCAGCGCGACCAGGTTGCTGGTCCACACGCCCTTTTGCCGCATCATCGTCATGTCGATCAGCGGGGTGGCGGCCCGCACCTCGGCGAAGACCCAGACCAGGGCCAGTACCACCGCGGCGGCCAGCAGGCCGAGCACCCGGCCGGAGCCCCAGCCCCAGTCCGGTGCCTCGCTCAGCGCGACCAGCAGCGCGACCAACCAGCAGGAAAGCAGCAGCACCGGCGGCCAGCTGATCCGGCCCGGGTTGCGCACCGGCGACTCCGGCACGACCAACACCGCGAGCACGGCGGCGGCGACGGTGAGGATCATCGGCAGCCAGAACAGCCAGTGGTAGTTGAGCGCCTCCACGATCGGGCCCGCCAGGACGATGCCGAGGCCGGCTCCGATCGCGGTCAGCGCGGCGAGCGCCCCGACCGCGCCGGCCACCCGCTCGGCCGGGAACTCATCGCGGATGATGCCGAACGCGACTGGCACCATGCCGCCGCCGACGCCCTGGATCACCCGCGCGACGATCATGACGCCGATGGAGCTGGTCAGCGCGGCCAGCAGCGAGCCGACGGCCAGCGCCACCAGCGTGATCACGAAGACCCGCTTCTTGCCCATCATGTCGCCGATCCGCCCGAGGACCGGCGTGAAGATCGACGCCGACAGCAGGTAGGCGGTGAGCACCCAGGTCACGGTGTCCTGCGAGGTATGCAGATCGTGCTGCACCGTGGTCAGCACCGGGATCACCAGCGACTGCAGCAGCGCGTACGCCCCGATCCCCATGGCCAGCACGGCGAACGTGACCTGATGATGCGCGCGCTCGTTACCTCTCGGCACAGGACCCCTCCAAAACGGAACCGTTATTCCGGTATGAGTCTAGAAAACGGAATGACGATTCCGCAAGGCTCGGCGGCCGATTTAACCGGCGCGCCTGATGCCGGGACCTGCCCTTGAGGGGCCTGGCACCGGGGCCTGCCCTTGAGCTGCCTGGCGCCGGCTGGAGTTATTGTCATTGCGGATCGTTGCCCCCCCGTGGAGGCAATGCCAGGACCTTAAGGGAACGCCCTCCGCTCGCACTGTTCCATGATCATGGCCAGAAATGGGCAAATAGCGCCCGAAACTGGCCACGATCATGACCTACGTCTGAGGCATGACGGGTCATGGTCGGATCGCATCGCGCAGCGGGGCCGATAGCGGCGCCGTACCGCAGCATGCTGCCATCCAGGCCGTTCGCCGGGCGCTGCTTCCACTCGCGGTGAGGATCCTGACCAGCGGCAGAGCCCGGAAATTCGGTACCACGGGCTCCTTAGGTTCCTGGCATTGCCCGTGGAGGGGTGCAACGATCCGCGATGAAGGCGACCTCTCGCCCGCCGATGTCCTGGGGACGATTGAGACTAGTTAGCAGCAGATCCGCGGCAAGAATCGATAACGTGGCCGGTTATACCCCGCGGGCGGGGGACAATCGGTCACGATGACGCGGGCACGCTCAGGACGCGCGGCGGGTGGTGCGAGCGGGAAACCTGGGACCCCGTGAGCTGATTACCACGTAGCCGGGGTTTGAGAGCGCGCCAAATCGTGGCCCGCCAAGGCATGCCTGGCCGCGCTGGCATGCCTGGCCGCGCTGGCATACCTGGCCGCGCTGGCGTGCCGTACCTGGCATGGCAAAGTGTTACTCCCGGCTAGGTTGCTAGTTTCCCGGCGGTCGCGAACGCAGGACTTCGCGTACCTCACGGGCGATCTCGAGGTCTTCGCGGGCGGCGATGACGAGGCTGCGGACCGGAGCGGCCGGCGCCCCGATCTCCCGGTCACCGGTGCCGTCCGCGTTGCGTCCGGTGTCCGGGTGAACGCCGAGGAAACCGAGCCCGGCCATGGCCCGGGACCGGATCTCGGCCGAGTTCTCGCCGACTCCGCCGGTGAATACCAGCGCGTCCAGGCCGTCCATGGCGGCGGCCATCGCGGCGATACTGCCGCGGAGCCGGTGCAGGTACGCGTTCCGCGCGAGTACAGCCTCGGCGTCGCCCGCCTGGTCCGCGCCCCCGCCAGATTTGCCGGCCGCGCCGTCGCGCGCGGCCGCGCCGTCGCCGGCGGCGGCGCGGGACAGCACCTCGCGCATGTCACCGGTTCCGGCCAGTCCGTAAAGCCCGGACCGGTGCTCCAGGGCGTCGCCGAGTTCGTCAACGGGGATCTTGGCGTGGGTCTGCAGCCACAGCACCAGACCGGGATCGACCGAGCCGGACCTGGTCGCCATGATCAGGCCGTCGAGCGGCGTGAAACTCATTGTGGTATCCACCGAACGCCCGTTCCGCACCGCCGCCAGCGACGCCCCCGCGCCCAGGTGGCAGCTGACTACCCGCAGGTCAGCAACGCCGAGCAGATCGGCGGCCCGCCGCGCTACGTAGGCGTGCGACAGCCCGTGGAACCCGAACCTGCGCAGCCCCCAGCGCTTGCGCCACTCGGCGGGCAGCGCGAAGGTGGCCGCGGCGGCCGGGATGGTGACGTGGAACGCGGTGTCGAAGCAGCCGATGGCGGGCACGCCGGGCAGCACCGCGTTGACCGCGTCCAGCGCGGCCAGCGACTTCGGCTGGTGCAGCGGCGCCAGATCGGTCAGGTCCCCGAGCTGGCGACGAACCCCAGCGTCGATCAGCACCGGACCGCTGAACAGATCCCCGCCGTGCACGATCCGGTGCCCGGCCGCCGTCACCTCAGCCATCGAATCGCCGAACGAGGCCAGCGCCTTCTCGATCTCCTTGGTATCAGCCGCACCCCGCGGCGCGGGCAGGTCCGCGCTGCTCAGCACCTCGTCGGAACCGGAGTCGGAGTCGGCCAGGACGCGCAGCTTCAGGCTGCTCGAGCCCGCGTTGACGACCAGGACCGCGCTCAGGATGACCACTTCCAGTCGGTGATCTCCGGCGCGTCCTCGCCCTGCTCGCGGGTGTAGGCGCGGGCCGCGATGCGCTTGTCCATCATCAGCTGGCGGACATGACCGGCCGAGGAAGCAAGCCCGGGCACGCGGTCGATCACGTCCATGACCAGGTGAAAACGGTCCAGGTCGTTCAGCATGACCATGTCGAACGGGGTGGTCGTGGTGCCTTCCTCCTTGTAGCCGCGGACGTGCATGTTCTGGTGCCCGTTGCGTTTGTAAGTCAGCCGGTGGATCAGCTGCGGGTAGCCGTGGTAGGTGAAGACGACCGGCCGGCCGGTGGTGAATAGCGCGTCGTACTCGGCGTCGGACATGCCGTGCGGGTGCTCGGTTTCTGGCTCGAGCCGCATCAGGTCCACCACGTTGACCACCCGCACCTTCAGCTCGGGCAGGTGCTCGCGCAGCAGGGATACCGCGGCGAGGGTCTCCAGCGTGGGGGTGTCACCGCAGCAGGCCATCACGACGTCGGGCTCGCCGGGCGCGTCGTTCGACGCCCATTCCCAGATCCCGGCGCCGCGGGTGCAGTGGATGATCGCCTCGTCCATGGTCAGCCACTGCGGCTGCGGCTGCTTGCCGGCCACGATGACGTTGACGTAGTTGCGGGACCGCAGGCAGTGGTCCGCCGTGGACAGCAGCGTGTTGGCGTCCGGCGGCAGGTAGACCCGGATGACTTCGGCTTTCTTGTTGACCACGTGGTCGATGAAGCCGGGGTCCTGGTGGCTGAACCCGTTGTGGTCCTGCCGCCAGACCAGCGAGGACAGCAGGTAGTTCAGCGAGGCGACCGGACGCCGCCACGGGATGCCGCGGCTGACCTTGAGCCACTTGGCGTGCTGGTTGAACATCGAGTCGACGATGTGGATGAACGCCTCGTAGCAGTTGAACAGGCCGTGCCGGCCGGTCAGCAGGTAGCCTTCCAGCCACCCTTCGGACTGGTGCTCCGACAGCACCTCCATCACCTGGCCGCCGGGCGCCAGGTGGTTGTCGCCGTCGATGATCGTGCCGTCGAACACCCGGTGCGTCACGTCGAAGACCGCGTCCAGCCGGTTGGAGGACGTCTCGTCCGGGCCGAACAGCCGGAAGCTCGCCGGATTGGCCTTGATCACGTCGCGGAGCCAGCCGCCGAGCACCCGGGTGTTCTCCGCCTCCGTCCCGCCCGGCTTCTCGACCGCCACCGCGTAGGACCGGAAGTCGGGCAGCTCTAGGTCGCGCAGCAGCAGGCCGCCGTTGGCGTGCGGGTTCGCGCCCATCCGCCGGTCGCCGTCCGGCGCCAGCGCGGCCAGCCCGGGGATCAGCGTGCCGCCGGCGTCGAAGAGTTCCTCCGCCCGGTAGGACCGCATCCACGACTCCAGCTGGGCCAGGTGCTCGGGGTTGGTCCGGGCCGCGTCCAGCGGCACCTGGTGCGCCCGCCAGGTGCCCTCGACCGGCAGCCCGTCCACGACCTTCGGCCCGGTCCAGCCCTTCAGCGTCTTCAGCACGATCACCGGCCAGGCCGGGCGGGTCAGGTCGCCGTCGACCCTGGCCCGGTGCTGGATCGCGTGGATCTCGCCGATCACCGCGTCCATGGTGGCGGCCAGCTGCTGATGCACCAGGGCCGGATCGTCGCCTTCGACGGTATGCACGTGGTAGCCGTAGCCCGTCAGCAGCGACTCCAGCTCTTCGTGCGGGATCCGGGCCGGCACCGTCGGGTTGGCGATCTTGTAGCCGTTCAGGTGCAGGATCGGCAGCACCGCGCCGTCAGTGGCCGGGTCCAGGAACTTGTTGGAGTGCCAGCTCGTGGCCAGCGGCCCGGTCTCGGACTCACCGTCGCCGATCACGCAGGCCACGATCAGGTCCGGGTTGTCGAACGCCGCGCCGTAAGCGTGCGACAGCGAATACCCGAGCTCACCGCCCTCGTGAATCGACCCGGGCGTCTCCGGCGCGGCGTGCGAGGGGATGCCGCCGGGGAAGGAGAACTGCCGGAACAGCTTGGCCAGCCCCGCCGCGTCCTGGGTGATGTGCGGGTACAGCTCGCTGTAGGTCCCCTCCAGGTAGGTGCTCGCTACCATGCCGGGGCCGCCGTGCCCCGGTCCGGTGATGTAGATCATGTTCAGGTCGCCGGCCTTGATGACCCGGTTGAGGTGGGCGTAGATGATGTTCAGCCCCGGCGTGGTGCCCCAGTGCCCGAGCAGCCGCGGCTTGACGTGCTCGGGCCGCAGCGGCTCGGTCAGCAGCGGGTTGCCCATCAGGTAGATCTGCCCGACGGACAGGTAGTTGGCGGCGCGCCACCACGCGTCCAGCGCGTCAAGCTCGCTGCTGGTCAGCGGTTCCTGCTCAGTCACGGTCATCTAAGTCAAACCCCTTTTTCCGAACGGGCTGCGTGCGTGCCCCCTAGGTTCCCTGCTGCCCCCTGACTATCCTCTCCCGGACTCCCCAGTCCGGCCGGCCTGCGGCCGAGCGTTAACGCAGCCGCCACCTCGGCGTAATCTTCCACGTCCGCCCAGCCAGGTCGACAAACCACGGCCGGCGGCCGCCGCTGGTGCGGGATGACTCGGCTGAGACACTGGCCTTTTCAGACACTGGCATTCCCCGGACACTGGCGTCCCTCATCCGGTGCGTCAGGAGCCGCTGTGACCTCGAGTACCCGCTCGGTCCAGGCCGGCACCCGCCCGGCTTCGCCGGCGGCCGCGGCGCGGGCGGGCGGGCTGCATCCGTTCGGCGTGCTGATCTTGCTGGGCGGCGCGTTCCTGCCGATCATGGACTTCTTCATCACCAACGTCGCGCTGCCCAGCATCGACACCTCCCTGCACGCGTCGGCGCCCGCACTGGAGCTCGTGGTGGCCGGCTACGGCGTCGCGTACGCTTCGCTGCTGGTCCTCGGCGGGCGGCTCGGCGACCGGTTCGGCCGCCGCGGCAGCTTCCTCGGCGCCCTGGCGGGCTTCGTGCTCGCCTCAGCCGCTTGCGGCCTGGCCCCCGATGCCGGGGTGCTGATCGCGGCGCGGATCGTGCAGGGCGCCACCGCCGCGCTGCTCATCCCGCAGGTGCTGGCCACCTTCCACCACACCCTGGAGCAGGAGCGCAGGACGCGCGCGCTGGCGCTGTACGGCGCGACCTCCGGTATCGCCGCGGTCGTCGGCCAGCTCGTCGGCGGGCTGCTGGTCAGCGCGAACATCGCGGGCACCTCCTGGCGGCCCATCTTCCTGGTCAACGTGCCCATCGGGCTGGTCGTCCTGCTGGTGGCGGCCCGGGTGATGCCGGCCACCCGCTCGGCGCACCCGCCCGGCATCGACGTGCCCGGCACGGTGGGCTTCGCCGCCACCCTGGCCGCCCTGCTGGTCCCGCTCACCGAAGGGCACGCCCTGCGCTGGCCGTGGTGGAGCTGGGTGCTCCTCGCCCTCGTCGTGCCGCTCGGCGTCGGCACCTACGTCACGGAAAAGCGGGCCGAGGCCCGCGGCGAGGTGCCGTTGCTGCCGCCTTCGCTGCTGCGGCTGCCGTCCATGTCCCGCGGCCTGGTCATGCTGCTCGCCTTCAGCGTCGGCTTCGGCGACTTCATGTTCGTCTTCGCCCTGACCGTCCAGGACGGGCTGCGCCAAGATGCGCTGCACGGCGGCCTGGCCATCGTGCCGATGGCCGTGCTCTTCCTGGCCGGCTCGGTGGCCAGCCCGAGGATCATCAACCGGTTCGGCCGGGCCGCCATCTCGGCAGGCGCCGTCGTCCAGCTGACCGGACTCGCCGCCCTGGTCGCGGTGCTGGTCACCAGCTGGCCGCACGTCAGCCTGCTGGCCATGGCGGCGCCGCTGGCCCTGGTCGGCGCCGGGCAGTCGATGCTGTTCACCGGCTTCTTCCGCAGCGTCCTCACCGACGTGCCCGTCCAGCTGGGCGGCATCGGCAGCGGGGTGCTGATCACCGTGCAGCAGAGCGGCCTCGCGCTCGGCGTCGCCACCCTCGGCACCTTGTTCCTCACGCTGGCCCCGCACAGTTACCCGCACGCCTTCGCCACCGTCGAATACGTCCAGATCGGCATCGTCGCCCTGCTGGCCGTCGGGGCCGCTGCCCTGCCCAGGTTCACCCAGGCCAGCGGCGACGTTCCCGTCATCGACGGGTAGACCGGCGGTGTCAGGCCTTGTCCTCGCGCGGCTCGAAGCCGGCGCATTGCGTGACCGGCAGAGGCGGGTAGCGGGGAAGGCTGGTGTCCCATTCGGCGCGCGTACAGCGGAGGTAGACCGTACCCCGCCGCGTCTGGTTCAGCTTCGGGTGCCTGCAGGTGCCGCAGAGCCCTGGACCGGCGCCCAGCTTCAGCCATGTGGCGGCGGTCGGCTGGTCAGGCATGAGACGCAGGATATGCCGCTCCCCCGGCCGTGTACTGGCCGAGGATGGCCAGCGGGAGCGGCCCTTCGGCCAGGACCGCCTCGTGGAACTCGCGCGCGTCCCTGCTGCCGCGCAGCTGGCGCAGGTACCAGTGGCCGAGGTGGTAAGCCAGCGCCTGGCCGGGATCGTCGATCGCGTACCTGAGCAGTTCGGTGTCGATCTCGGCCTCGGCCATGAACCCGTTCACCCGCAGGTACGCGGCGGCTCGCTCGCGCGACCAGCCGAGCACGTTCAGCCCGGTGTCGAGCACCAGCCGCGCGGCCTGGAAGCGCTCGGCGGACAGCCGTCCGTACCGGTCTACCGGATCGGCGTAGAGCCCGATCTCGTCGCAGAAGCCGGCCGCGTATTCGGCCCAGCCTTCGGTGTACCCGTTCAGCGCGAACGTGCGCAGCTCGGTCGGCACGCGGCGGATCGGGTGCAGCGCGGTGTTCTCCATCAGCAGCCCGTGCTGCAGGTGATGGCCGGGCATGCCCTCGTGATAGATCACGCTGGCCGCCTGCAGCAACGGCCGCTCCGGCAGGTTGGCCACGTTGTAGCAGTAGTAACCGGCGTCGTCCCCGGCCGCGCCAGGCGCGTCGTAGTAGCCGTAGGTCAGCCCGCTCAGCGCCGCCTCCAGCGGCCGCAGCCGGAACGGCGCGGCCGGCAGCCGGGAGAAGTACCGCGGCAGCACCGGCAGCAGCCGGTCGATGTGCGCGGAGAAAACCCGCTCCACGTCGGCCGGGCTCTGCGCGTACATGGCGGGGTCGGCCGCTAGCCGCGCCCGGTATCGGGCCTCGTCGGTGACGCCCAGTTCGTCGCGGATGGCTTCGGTGATCCGCTCGACCTCAGCCAATCCGGTGGCATGGATTTCGTCAGCGCTCAGGTCCAGGCCAGTGTGCAGCCTGATGAGCCCGGCGTAGCACTCGGCGCCGCCCGGATACTGCCCGATGCCGGTGCCCTCGCCGCCTGCGCGCTCGTCGGCGGCTAGGTCGGCGAGCAGGCGCTGGAAGGCTGCGGCCAGCCGGCCCTGCAGGATCCGCGGGACGCCGTCGGCGAGCAGGCCGGCCGGGCCGGGAGCCAGCCCGGCACGCCGGGCGGGGGGCACGACAAGCTCGGACGACGCGTCGGCGTGGCCGCGGACGGTGGCGGCGGCTTCCGGTACAGTCCAGGCGGGCAGCCGGATGCCGCGGCTGCGCTGGCCCGTCATGGTCTCGCCCAGCTGCTCGACCACCGCCGCGTAGTCACCGAGCAGCCTCAGGTACCGGTCAACATCGGAAGCGGCGCGGAACTCCGCGGTCGCGAAGATCTCCGACCGGTAGTCGCTGAGCGTCAGGGCGTTATACGGCGTGACGGGGAACCGGTACCAGAACCGCTGCTCCTCGGCGAGCTCCTGCTCCAGATGATCTCGCAGGAAAGCTGCCTGCACTCCCCTCATCCCGGCGAGCTTGCGCAGTGTAGCCGCCGCGAACGAGACGTTTTCAGCGAGCTCGCCGGGCCCGCCCCACGGCAGCGCGTCCGCCGGCCTGCCGCAGCGCAGCGCCGCGGCCGGATCGCGGGCCAGGACTCGTTCCCAGACCTGATCGCTCAGTTCACGCACGACTGCCTCGGGCATGAGAGCACACTAGTGCCGCCCGGCTGAACCCGGCCAGCCAGTTCTCCGCCGATGTACAGCTCCTCCAGGGCGCTGGTTAATGGTCCGGGATCCGGGCGAGCAGGTCGCGGACGGCGGCGGCTACGGCGGCGGGGGTCTCGTAAACGGGGGTGTGGCCGGCGTCGACGAGGCGGAACTCCGCGTCCGGCAGCTGCGCGGCCAGCTCGCGGCCCTGCTGCGGGGGGCGGGCGCGGTCATGGCGGCCGTGCACCACGACGACGGGCAGGGAGAGGCCGGCCAGGCTGGCGGTCAGGTCGAGGTCGCGCTGGCTGGCCAGGACGTCGAAGACGGCTTGCTGGCTAAGCGCGGCCGCCCAGGTAAGGTACTCGGCGCGGACCTGCGGGCTGAGCGGAACCTGGAACGACCGGTCGAGTACGGCGGCGCGCAGTTCCTGCCCCCAGTCATCGCGGATGCGGTCCAGGATCGCGTCGACATCGCCGTGACCTTTCATGTGCGCGCCGGTATCGACCAGGACCAGGCCCAGGACGGCGGCGGGGCTAGTGATCGCCAGCTGCAGGGCGATGGCGCCGCCGGTGGAATGTCCGCACACCAGGACCGGCCGGCCCCAGCGCTGGCCGATGTGGCGGGCGACCCGCTCGGCGACCGCGGGGATGTCCCACGGGCCGGGCTGCGTCAGCCAGGAAAACGGGTCCACGATGACCTGGCCGCCCAGCGTCCGGTGCAGCGGCTCGAACACCGCGGGCGAGCACAGCGTGCCCGGCAGCGCGACCATGACCGGTTCGGGCTTCATGGCGTGACCCTAACGGCGTGAGCGGTACAGGCCGCACGAAGGCGGTCCGTTCGGGAGAATTTCTCGTCTTTTCTCCCGAACGGACCGGA
>Ga0302324_100027759_pt1 | contig 10776 bp, 12 predicted proteins | sample Palsa_T0_1_FD_201949 | JGI IMG/M metagenome (GOLD analysis project Ga0302324, IMG submission 201949) | Peat permafrost microbial communities from Stordalen Mire near Abisko, Sweden - Palsa_T0_1 | ecosystem: Environmental > Terrestrial > Soil > Palsa > Peat permafrost | place: Sweden: Abisko...
TGAATGTGCTGCAGGACATCGGCACCGCGTACACCGCGCAGACGGGACAGCACGTGAGCTTCTCGTTTGCTGCAAGCTCGGTGCTCGCGCGCCAGATCGAAGCCGGAACGCGCGCTGATGTATTCGTGTCGGCCGACGAGGACTGGATGGACTATCTGCAGACGCGCAAGCTCATTGACCCCAAAACGCGCCACGACATCCTCATGAATCGCCTGGTGCTCATCGCCCCGGCTGCAAGTGACATCAAGCTCAGGATCGCGCCGCATTTCGCGCTCGCCGCCGCTCTTGGCAAGGAGCGCCTCGCGATCGGAGATCCTGGTTCCGTGCCGGCGGGCCGCTACGCGCGCGCCGCGCTCACAAACTTAGGGGTCTGGAGTGAAGTGTCAGCGCACCTCGTGCCTGCGGAGGACGTGCGTTCCGCCCTTGCCTATGTAGCACGCGGCGAGACACCGCTCGGCATTGTCTATGAAACCGATGCGCTCGTCGAAAAGCGCGTGCGCATCGTCGACACCTTTCCCGAGGATTCGCATGCGCCCATCACTTACCCGGTAGCACTGGTGTCGACCGCGAAGGCGGGCGCGGGCCGCTTTGTCGGGTACATGAAAGGTCCGGAAGGTCGCGCCGCTTTCGCGAAATACGGGTTTCAAAATCTCCCTTGAGGTGCTCCCGTACAGGCTTAAAGCACAGCTCGAGTCGGCCTTGAACTTCTTGGCGGGCATAGCGCCATGCGTTGAGGACCACGAGTTGTCGCAGCCGTAGAGCGTCCTACCGAGCTTCGAGTCGCCGCGCAATGCCGCGGTGCTAAATTCGAGGGTCAAGGGCGTGACGTTTACAGAACACTGTAAGAGGCAAAGACCATGAGCGGCACACGTGCAATCTTCCCTGCGATCATTCTGACCTTCCTCGCGGCGCTGCTCGCCGGCAATGTGGCCGCGGCCGAGGATCGCTACGATGCGGCGGTCAACCATGCGGGCAGAAGTGCCGCCGACAACGAGCGCGACCCGAAAGACAAACCAGCACGGGTCCTGCGCCTAACGGGCATCGGCCCGGGAATGCGCGTCGTCGACGTGCTCGGCGGCAACGGGTACTACAGCGAGCTCCTGAGCTACCTCGTCGGTCCCAAAGGCGAAGTACTGCTCATCAACAACGCGGGATTTGACGGCTACGACACTACCTGGAAGGAGCGGCTGGCTGGCAATCGACTGCCCAACGTCACACATCGGATCGTGGACCTGAGCGCCATGAATTTGGGGACCGCGAGCTTCGATGCTGCACTCCTCATCAAGGTCTACCACGATTTGTACTGGAAGGAACTCATCGACGGGCCGCCCAAGACCGATGCGAAGCACGTTCTCGACCAGATTGCAGCCGCCCTCAAGCCGGGCGGGGTGCTGCTAGTTGTGGATCATTCCGCAAAGGCGGGCACCGGATCGGCAGATGCTGATTCCCTGCATCGGATCGATGACGTTTATGCGCGGCACGACATTGAATCCCACGGGTTCAAGCTCGTAGCCTACGCCGAGTTTCTGCGCGATCCTTCCGATGATCGTACCCAGATTTCCTATAAGCCGCCGGCGCTCGGCAAGACGGATCGATTCGTATATGTCTTCCGCAAAGAACGCTGAAGCGGGCGCGCTCTGCACACCGGTTAAAAGGGATGGCGACGAAACACGCCCACGCGTCACGATCAACGTTCGAAGATAAGTAACGTTGATGTTGCAGATGCGTGCAGTCGGCCGCTGGCATCGGTCAGCTTCGCCTCTGCAAAGGCGGCGCGCCGCCCCATACTCAAGACTCGACCTTCCGCCCGCACCGGGCCCGTCTCAACGGTCATCGCCTTGTGGTACGCGATCTTAAGTTCGAGAGTGGTATAGGCCTGCGACTCGCTCAGGCGCGAATGCACGGCGCAGCCGCACGCTGAATCCAGGAGCGTTGCGGCATATCCACCGTGCACGACGCCGATCGGATTGTAGGCGGCCTCGCCGGGAGTTCCTGCGAACACGGCTTTGCCGGGTTCGACTTCTATCAGCTGCAAGTCGAGTGTGATCAGTATTCCCGGACGCCTGCCGGAGGCAATCAAAGCGCGCAATTGTGCAAGACCGGTGAGGCCCGCACCGACCTCGTCGGCGAGTCCCGCGCGCGGCTTGGATTTGTGCTGCCCTTCGTCGCTCACCTGATCACCTGACGATAACTCTAGGAAGCTCATCTTAGCGAGACGAACCCGCTCGTCACACGATGAATGCGCTGTTGAACCTGCCACAGCGCACCCCATGGTCATGATAATCGACGCCATTTCGTTGCGCCGCATCGCACACCCTACAATCCCGCGATTACCATGTCCGCCGTTGCCACCGAAATCTATAGATCCGCGCGCAAATCAGCTTGCGAAGAGCGTGCATTCGTACTTGCCGCCGTGGGCATCCCCAGTGCGATACGCGCCGACGGTGCGCTCTTTATCCTCGAGGTGGACGAAGAGCAGCTGCATACCGCCCTGTCGGAACTCGGTCACTACGAGGCGGAAAGCCGTCCCGCTCCTGCGCCAACGCCCCCACCCGAGCGCCCGCAGCCGCACGCATGGGTCGGATGTCTCGTCTATGTCGCTGTTCTCGTGGGTGTCGCCCATGCGATCGCGAACGGACTCGTGCGGCTTGATGCCTTCGACTTGGGAGAACTCAACGCGGCACGCGTGCAAAGCGGCCAATGGTGGCGCGCCTGGACTGCGCTCACTCTGCACCTGGATGTGGGGCACCTTGTGGCAAACCTCGGGGCGGGCGTCTGGTTTGGCTACCTCGTCGCTCGCGAACTAGGCAGCGGCAGCTCCTGGTTTTTGATTGTCAACGGCGCTGCGCTCGCAAACTGGCTGGAAGCAGAGGTCGCGCCCGCGACGCACCGCTCCGTCGGCGCCTCGACCGCGGTATTCACCGCGCTCGGCATGCTCGCCGCGCACTCGTGGCGTACGCGCTTTCACTTGCCGCAGCGGTGGGCCTTGCGCTGGGCGCCGCTCGTAGCGGGTGTCGTCCTCTTGGGCTGGTTCGGCTCTGCGGGCGAAGGGACTGATCTCGTTGCGCACGCGACAGGATTCATCGTCGGCGTTCTCATCGGGGCCGCCGCGGCACTGCCATCAATCGAGCACGCGCTGCGGCGCGTGCCGCAGTGGCTCGCGGGATTGGCCGCGTTCGCATCCATTGCGATTCCCTGGACCTGCGCGCTTTTGCACTGAAGCAGGTTGATACGCGAACCCGAATGAACTGAATGCAGTTGGGGAGTGCGCATGCGGCTGTGGTCGTTGCACCCGAAGTACCTCGACCCTCAGGGTCTCGTCGCATTGTGGCGCGAGGCGCTATTGGCTCAGGCGGTGCTGCGCGGCAAGACGCGCGGTTATCGATATCACCCGCAGCTTGAGAGATTCCGCAATCATTCCGCTCCGCTGTCGACGATCAATGCTTATCTCGCCGCGGTGTACAGCGAGGCCGTCACACGCGGCTACCACTTCGACAGAAGTAAGATCGGCCCGGTACGCAAGCAAAGGCTCATGGCTGTCACAGCCAAACAGCTTGAGCACGAGTGGCGGCATCTGCTTGCGAAGCTCAGGATCCGCAGCCCCATGCTGTATAGGAAATGGCGTGCAGTACAGACCCCACAATGCCATCCCCTGCTGCACGTACGACCCGGAAACATTGCACCCTGGGAACGCGTGCCATGATCATGCCGGACCGACATCGGAATTATGCGTCAGTGGTTCCATGAGCTCGATTCGATTCCCGAAGGGATCATGGACGTAGATTCGGGCGTAGCCTTCTAGGCGCTCGTCGGGCTGAACTTCATAGCCGAGGCGGCGCAGCTTCTCGGCAAGCTCGCGCAGGCCTTCGACCAACAACGCCGGATGCGCCCTCCTCGCCGGATTGAAATCCGTGTCAGCGCCGAGATGAATTTTGAGTTCGTCGCGCTCAAACCAGCATCCGCCGCGGTGTGCCAAATAGGACGGTTTGCGAACCTCCGGAATCCCGAGGGCGCCCTGATAGAACTCGCGTGCGCGCTCTTCGCCACCCACCGGCATCGCAAGCTGTACGTGTTCCAGGCGTTTGATTAGTGCAGAGCTCATGCGTGAATAGCTACTTCAGATAGCGTTCGAGCCATTCGAGTGTGCGCTTATTAAGATCGGCGAGATGCTCCGGGTCATGTATTGCATGACCCTCGCCCGGGTAGATCACGGTCGCCGACGGAATACCAAGCGCCTTCATGGCATGCCCGAACTCTTCGGTTTGCGGTGCTGGGCACTCGATATCAGCGGCACCGACATAGCTGAATGTCGGAGTTCGCACCTGGCGGATAAACGTCATGGGCGATGATCTGGCATACACGGCCGGGTCCTCGTACACCGAACCGCCAAAGTACGGGATCATCCATTCATCGATGCCATTTTCGCCGTAATAGGACTGCCAGTTGCTGATGCCCGCGCCGGCGACGGCGGCCTTGAAGCGGTTGGTCTGTGTCACGGCCCACATCGTCATGAAGCCGCCGTAGCTGTGACCCATGATGCCCAGTTTTTCCGGGTCAATCGGCGCCGCATGTACCGCCGCGTCAAGGCCGGCAAGGATGTCGCGCAGATCTCCGTAACCAAAATCACGCACATTGGCTGTCGCAAAGCTCTCGCCTTGGCCGTAGCTGCCGCGAGGGTTGGGTAAAAAGAGGGCGTAGCCGTTTTCGAGCAGCAGGCGCGCCCGTCCGGCCCCGATGAAAGCCGGCTCAAAAGCTGATGCGGGCCCGCCATGCACGATCGTAACGAGCGGCAGCTTGGCTGCGCTCGGCGCGGCCTCTGGCATTACGAGCCAACCTTGCACGTCGAATCCATCGTCCTTCCACTTAAGGCTTTGCACCTTAAATGGCGCGGTAACTTGCGCATTGACATGCGTGAGGTCGTGCCACTTGCCGACGGCGCCCGTTTCTATTTCCATCGGGTGATTGAAGCTCTGATGCACCAGCGCCATCACGCCCGCGGGACAGTCGCCCGCGAGTTGTTGCGTGTAGTCTCCCAACTGCTCCTGGCCCTGCCATAAGATCTTGCCCGGCTGAATTGACTCAGCGCTGCCAAAATCGACGAGCTCGCTCTGACCGGAAGCGATGACCACGGCCATGAGATGCCCATTGCAGCCCCAGTGGATGGCAGTGACCGAGGCGGGCAGTTTCGCCGTGAGATTGGTCGCTGCTCCACCCGTCAACGGCACCGTATAGATATCGCCACCCGTTGAGATGAAGTCGCTCATGATTCCAAGAATGAAGGCGACGTGCTTTCCGTCGTGCGACACTGTGGGCGCCGCCAGCTGCTGTTGCGGGGTCGTCGGCGCGTACAGGATCCGTGCCTCACCACCTGCTCGCTCAAAGGCGAAGAGCTTAGCCACCCACCAATTGTTGTCGCCGTCGCCCGGAGCAGCGGTGCCTACAAACCCGCGGCCGTCAGGCCTCCAGTCATATGCGTAAACAAATAAATCGGGTGGAGAAGCCCAGTGCAGCTTTCCCTGCTCCAGCACTGCAATGCGCTGTTCGGGAGGCGCCGCATCGAGATCACCGACGATAGGAGCCCCCGCCTCGACGGCGCCGAGTTCCTTGGTCGCGCCCTCGGTCGCCAGCATCGCAAGCTCGCCCCCGGGACCATAATGAAGTGCGTCAATTGTGCCATTGAACGCCAGTGCCAGTGCCAAAGAGCTGCCATCCGCATTGACCGTGTAGATGGAGCGCGCATGACTGCCGGGGATGCGTAGGGCAAAGCTCACTCTGTGGGAATCTGGCGTCCACACCGGTGAGGCGGGCCAGCATTCTTTGATCCGTCCGCAGGGCAGGCTGACAACGACGTTTGTCTTGCCATCGGTGCTGCGGATGACGAGATCGCGCACAACTGGGCTACCCCCCGACGGTGAAGCATCACCTTCCACCGAGGCGACGTGACGCCCATCGGGCGAACTGTGCACGTCCATGAATATGTGCTGCGGCTTGTCTGACGGCGATGCGACCGCAGCAGCAGTGCTCACGAGAAGCGATGCAATCAGGACGTGCGGGATTAACTGCATTGGGCTTCCGGTCGGCTTGCGCGTGAATACTGAGAACGTCTTGAAATAGCGCGAAAGCTGCGCGATCAGCGCACTGTTCGCCCGCACAATAATTCTACCGTAATCCATCCCAGCGTCACATGACGCGGCAATGCCAGTTGAGCGGTTGTTGAAGAACAGCCGACCGCGCGCTATCCAGTCGATGCAGCCCGGCTTTGCACCCAGCGAACAATGTCGGACGCCTCCATTGCGCCCGGCTGGCGGGTGATTTCTCGGCCACCCTTGAACAGGACCAAAGTGGGGATGCTGCGGATGCCGAACTTTGCGGCGAGCTCCTGCTCGACCTCAGTGTTCACCTTAGCCAGGCGCACCCGAGGCTCGAGCTGCTTCGCAGCTTCGGCGAACTGTGGCGCCATCATTTTGCACGGACCGCACCAGGGCGCCCAAAAATCGACGACGATTGGAATATCGCTGCGGTCAATCTGCCGTTGAAAGGTAGCGCTCGTGAGCTCAACGGGCTGGCCGGTAAAGGAGCTTTTATGGCACTGGCCACACTTGGGCTTGTCATCCAGACGCGCGGTGGGAATGCGGTTGATCGCGTCGCAATGCGGGCAAACGATATGCAGTACTTCACTCATGTGAGAAACAGGCTCGGCCACCGCCAATTACTAAAGCCGTGAATGCCAGATCACCCGCGCTGCCGATTAAACGGCGCGAAAATGCTCGCATTTCGACAATGGGGCTGTCGGGGGGCGTTTCAAGACCTGACTCAACCGTCGCACCGGCCGCAAAAGGCAATTTCCCAGGTAGCGCTGGTATCCGATCATTTGCGATCAGTCACGCGGTTGGGTGAGGCTCGCCATAGGGCGAGCCGCCCACTGAGTCCTTCCGCGGGAGTAGCTGCACTCGCCCTTTCATCAGAACGGCGGTCGCATTGCCCACTTACCCGAATCCTTGTCCTTATAGAAGAAGGCTTTTGGAATATTGTTGTACATCGACATGCCGATGTTCGTCGATGAAACCTGCACCGTGAATGTGCAACCGTAACCCTGCGGCGTTGGCGCGTCGCAAGCTTCCTTCTTGAAGAACGTAATCTTGCCTGGTTCGGTTACGGTAATGCCAGGCGGATGATTTATCGCGTATTCCATCGCCTCTTTCATTTGTGCTTCGGAGGGCTCGGAGGCGGCTGCAGAACAGCTGGCAAGTCCAAGCGCCACAACAGTACCCAAGGCAAAGTATCCCAATGACAATTGCATGCTTATCCCCCTTTATTTTATGAAGTAGCAGGAGCGGCACCGTGAGGAGGTGCCGTTGCAAATCTTAACGCGGAAAACAATGAAACGCTCCGTCTTTCCGGACTTTAGTACCAGGCGCCTGATCCGCCCTCGCGACGGCGGTCGCCATGCGGCGTTATGTATTCAGACGGGATACGGCCAGGAGATACCGCACTGGCTTTGACGAGGCGCTGGACCGGATCGCAAGCGGCGCAGTGAGCCCAAGAGTTTGCGCTCGAGATGAGGCAATCGACCGCGTTGCGCCCTCAGCAGCTAGCGGTTGTCACTTCAAGAGCTCGTGCTTGCGCAAAATGGCCTTCAATTGATCCTGAGGCAGCGCCTGCACAACCCAATAGTTCGGGCCGATCATCGTCTTGGCGGCGATTAGCGCATTGTCCACAGCTTCTTCCGTCGCCTGCGTCACTGCGGCGAAGAGTGGGTCCATCTCCCAGCTGACTAATCGTTGGATCGCGACGCTCCTTGGCGGATGCGGCTTGTCTGCATCCTCATCACTATTGCCGTTGTCCGCGCCGGCATTCGCGGTCGAGAATGCCAGGAAGATATCACCCGACCCATTCATCTCGATTGCCCCGGCTCTGCCCAGCCCCAATGCCACCCGCCTAGCCAATCGCTTCAACTGATCCGGCGTGAGCGGCGCATCGGTCGCAATGACGACAATAATGGATCCGACGTCGCGCGTTTTTGGACCATCAGCTGCGCTTGCGATATTTGCGCCACAGACCGGAGCGACCGTGCCGTCCGAGTCCAGGGTGGGAGGAGTCAGCTGCCTTTGGACACAGCGCTTCTGTTGGATCCTCATTTCACGGACCACCGGGATACCGGCAATTCGTAGCTGTGGTAGCCGGCCGTAATTGCACTGCACCAGCACTCCTACCGTAAAACCTCCGGCGCGCAGATCTAGCTTGCGTGACGAGGTTCCGGTGCCTCCCTTGAAGCCGTTACAGATCATGCCGGTACCACCGCCCACATTTCCTTCCTGGATTGGGCCGCCCGTGGCAGAGTTGAGCGCGTCCAGAGCGTCCTGGGCGGTCACATGTTGACCCTTGATATCGTTCAGAAGCCAATCAGCCGTCTCTGCAACGACCGGATACCAGAAGTCACCGGGCTGATTTCGCTGCACCATCCACGCCACCGCGGCGTCGCGTACAACGCCCACACTATTTGTGTTCGTGATCAAGATAGGCGTTTCCAAAACGCCACTTTCCTCAATCCAGTGCGTTCCGGTCATGTCGCCGTTGCCGTTGCCGGAAAAAAAGCCCGCGAACACTCCAGCCTTGCCGTTCTTACCGCGCGGCAGGATCGCCGTGACGCCCGTTCGCACGGGACCCTTGCCGACGACGAGTTTTCCTTCGCCGGAGATCAGCGTCTTGTATCCGACCTCCACGCCCGCCACATCGGTGATCGCATTGAGCGGCCCAGGCGTCCCGTCGAATGGAATTCCTATATCGCGCGCTCGTGGCTCTCCAATTCTATGTTCAGCGTCGCTCTGCGCGAACAGGAGGCCCGAACCAACTAGTAGCAACGCCAGTGCGAGCCCGGTGCATCCACGGATCATTTGCATCGCTTTGTCCTTGTCCACGTCGCCTTGGAGCGATCGCGTTTCTTATTCGCCTATTGTGCCGGGGCGGTCTTTCGCGCGTCAAAGTCTCTGGCAATATCGGCGAGAATTCGCTCTCGAACTTCTTCGTGAACGGAAGTCTGATCAAGCAAGACGACCAATCGCTCGCGGGTAACAATTCCGCGTCCTGCGAGCTCACGTGTAAAGATACGATCCTTCTCGCGCCCAGCAACATACTTCGCGATCGCGAGGTCATGAGGTTCCAGACACAGCCCCGTCACGCCCTCTGTATTCCCAGGAGGCAAGTTCACCAACCGTCCCTTCCAGCCTTTCGGCAGTATCGCAGTGTTCTCGTCGACTGGATCGGCGTAATACCCGAATTGCTCGTGGAAAGGAGAGTCCTGTCCGATTACGTTTAGCCACTCTGTCCGCCTGGGATCTCGTTTCGCGATCAGGTCCACTTCAGCCGATCGAACAATGTCATCGGCAAGATCCGGGTATGACCCGTGCAGCGACTGGCTGCCGATGATCACAAACTGCTTTTCGCCCGTGATTCGGCCGACCGCGAGCAAGACGCGGTCAAGCTGTTGCTTCTTCATTGAGCTTTCTCACCTCCTCACGCGGTAGCAAGCCAATGTAGGGAGGCGACTGGCGCAAGCGATTGGAACGTTCGTCACGCCCTAATAGGACGGCAAAGAGCTCTCCGTCGTCTGCGTTCTTCAGGATCCTCTCCCACTCTTCGTACGCGGACACCCATGCGCCGTTCTTCTTCCAACGATGCAGGTTGGCGAGACTTTGCGCTCGGATGAGATTGACCGTGAAGCGCGCGGCCACCGCGGAAGCAAGTTTGCGCTTGTGCTCATCCAATCCCTCGTGCGAAAGACCCGCACGCGCGACGGGGTGGATTCCACGCTCGGTGAGCTCTAAATGATCACCCTCGCCGACACCCCATGTCTCAAGCGTAGGCTTCGGTAGGATGATTCCCAGGGAGTTACCGATGCGTCGAATGGTCACCTTCATCGACTAGTTATAACACGTTATAACATTAGCGTAATGGCCATCTGTGTTCAACCGATAACTCTATGAATTCCCTAGAAACGGCTATCTAGCCCTGCAGTTTCCCATGCGCGTGCCAATGCTCGACAAGATCTCTGCTTGTCGAAGGGCGCTTGTAGACCCGCCGTATTAATTGCGCTTTTTATTGGCGGCTACAAGTGCTTCTGGGCAGTCGGAATCGCGCGCTTGCTAGATTCTTGGGCCGCAGCGTCCGCATCGTTTAAATTACAAGCGCGATGCAATTATCGCGGCGGCGGTTTTAGAGGTAACGACAGGATAGATTTCGAAATCGACAATATCGCTCCAGTTCTCGATCCATTGATCGATTAATTTGCGATCACTTGTTTCCATTATTTGGAAGCACCGCTCGAATTTTTCGTCGATCCAGCTGGAAACATATTGCAGGCCGTCGGGAGCCATCCGCCCGCTCTCACGGAATCGTCGGTAGATCGGCAACGGGTCGCCGTTTCGAAAGCGTTCAATAATCATGAATAACATGAAGACCCTCCGAGCGCGGTTCACGCACGCAGCTCGATCAGCTGAACTCCCACTCCTGGCCGAACAATCGGCTAGTGGCATCACGCATGGCTTTATTTCGGTTTTGGTAATGCTTAAATCAGTTCAATAACTGAACGCATTCACTGTCGCTCGATGTGCGGGACGTCGCGAATGTTGGTGACCCATGGCACTGCGGAGCGATACCAGATTTGCCGCGTTGGCCGTAATTCGGCGCGTTGCTTCAAGGTACCGACACGGATGCCGTAAGCCCGCGGTTCATGTGGATCGGTCGCGTATATCGGTGTGCCGCAGTTGGAGCAGAAGG
>Ga0302324_100027760_pt1 | contig 10776 bp, 10 predicted proteins | sample Palsa_T0_1_FD_201949 | JGI IMG/M metagenome (GOLD analysis project Ga0302324, IMG submission 201949) | Peat permafrost microbial communities from Stordalen Mire near Abisko, Sweden - Palsa_T0_1 | ecosystem: Environmental > Terrestrial > Soil > Palsa > Peat permafrost | place: Sweden: Abisko...
GGAATCCGCAGCTTAGCTGCGTGTCCTCGAACTTGTTGCGCTGCTTTTTGAGCGCACTTACCGAAACTATAGAACTTTCGGGAGCTTGTCAATAGGATAATTTTCCTATTTTGCTCGGCGTACTCTGCAGCGCCAAATTTGAAAGATCGAACCAAAATGCGCGTGGCATTTTGGCGGGCAATTTGCCCTTGAGGATTTCTCCTCGTCCTGCAATGGATTGTTCGCTTTGGAAGGTCTTTCCTTCTCTACCGATTCCTGACGACCAAGCATATCGGCGAAGACTCAGCCGAACTTCGTTGCTTGATTTGTTCAGGTGATCGGTATGGGCTGATTTCGCCCTCGAACAACTGCTGCTTCGCTCGTTAGTACCGGGTGGGTCTTGTTTCTGCCCTACCGCGAAGCCACTTCGTGACCACTGCTTACTTTTGTTACTTTACCAAGTTTTTCTGAGATTTGCAAGTTGCTGGTTGCCCGACTTGTTGATCTCTTGTTTACTGCTGCGACCTCAGTGAGAGTATCAAGTTGAGAGAGGAACCGCAAGGATTACGGCTGTTGAAAAGCGGGGAGGGTTGTTGAAAACGCAAAAGCCTTGGAAGGGCTTCGCCCATCTTTTTCGGCCCACGTACGCTGTGCGAACATGGGGCACCCGGATTGGTTCCGTTCCGGAATTGGATCCGTTCCGGAATTGGTTCTGGTTGGTCCTTTGAAGGCTCATTCGATTCTTGCTATTAGGCCTAGGTCGGTCAGACCGTTGATGAAGAATTGCACCGCCAACGCTACCAGCAGAAGGCCCATGATGCGTACCAGGATGCGGATTCCGGTCTCTCCCATCAAAGTGCGGACCCGGTGGGCTCCGTTGAGTATTAGATAGCTGAGAGTGGCGGTCAGCAGGATGGCCGCCAGGACCACCAAGAGCTCCCAGGTCTTTAGCGCTTGACCTACCAGGATCATGACGCTCGAAATGGCACCCGGACCGGCCAGCATGGGAATGCCCAGGGGGACAATGCCGGCGTCATCCTTGGAGGCGGCTTCCGCGGTTTCGTCACTCAACTCCTGGGTGGGCGAGCGCCGGGCCTCCATCATGTCTATTCCAATCAGCAAGAGGATCACGCCTCCGGCTATTTCAAAGGCCGGCAAGGTAATGCCGAACATACGGAAGATCAGCTTGCCGGCTAGAGCGAAGGTGGTCAGGACGATGAAACAGGTCAGCGCACCACGCCGCGCCATGCGCTGCTGGCGCTTGCGATCGGCTCCCGCGGTGATGGCAAGGAAGGCTGGGATGGCCGCGAAGGGATCTACCAGAAAGAAAATGGAACTGACGGCGAGCACCGAGAACCGGACGTAGTTCGAATGCAGAGTGTTGATCGCTATGTCCGTCGGTCCATACATGCTAGTCAGTTATAATCGATGCTTTACGCGAAGGGAGTTGCTCTCCAATGCCTATCCAGCCCACCGCCAAGATCTGGCACAACGGAAATTTGATTCCGTGGGAAAAGGCCCAGATCCATGTGATGAGCCACGTTGTGCACTATGGCTCGTCGGTGTTTGAAGGAATTCGCTGCTACGCACAGCCCCAGGGAGCGGCCATTTTCCGGCTGACTGAGCATATGCAGCGACTGCTGGATTCAGCCAAGATTTATCGCATGCCACTGGCCTATTCGCTGGAACAACTCTCGAATGCCGTGGTGAGCCTGGTGGAAAATAACGGCGTCGCTCCCTGCTACATTCGGCCGATCGCGCTGCGCGGCTACGGCGAGATGGGCGTGAGCCCCAAAGGGACGCCCACTGAAGTGTTCATCGCCAATTATCCCTGGGGCAAGTACGTACCCGGAGATGAGGGTGCGGATGTGTGCATTTCCTCCTGGAGCCGGATGGCGCCCAATACCCTGCCGGCATTAGCCAAGGCGGGGGGGAATTATCTGAACTCGCAGTTGATCCGCATGGAGGCCGATAACAACGGCTACTCGGAAGGGATTGCGCTCGATGTGTTTGGGAATCTCTCGGAGGGATCGGGGGAGAATTTGTTTGTGGTGCGCAATGGAGTGCTGTACACCACGCCTCTGGCCAATTCCGTGCTGTCGGGAATTACGCGCGACTCAGTACTGACCATCGCTCGGCACCTCAGCATTCCCGTGGTTGAGCAGGCCATGCCTCGAGAATTGCTGTACATCGCCGATGAAGCTTTCTTCACTGGGACCGCGGCCGAGGTGCAGTCCATCCGGTCGGTGGATCGCATTACCATCGCCGACGGGGCGGTTGGGCCGATCACCAGGAAGATCCAAGAGGAGTTCATGGGCATCGCCCATGGGCTTCGCCCGGATCGCTTCGGATGGCTGACGCAGGTGAATGTGAACAGCAATCAGCCGGTTGCGGTTTAGGGATCCCTATCCCCCCCACTCAAGCCAAAGGCAGGCTTGAGTGGGGCACCCCCTGTGGGCTACTTGACGACGGTTTCGGGTTGCTCCTGCTCCACTTGTGGACGAATGCCTTGTTGCGTGCCCCAGCCGGGAAGCACCGGGCTACCGGTGATGAGACGCGCGCCACGGTTGAAGGTCAGGTAGGTCCAAGCCCAGGAAAGAAATACGGACACGCGGTTGCGGAAGCCGACCAGGAAGAAAAGATGGACCGAAACCCAGGAGAGCCAGGCTAACGTCCCGCCCCAGTGGGCTTTGAAGGGCCAGCGCACGTTGGCTACGGCGGCGTGGCGGCCTATGGTGGCCATGTCTCCCTTGTCGAAGTAGTGGAACTTGGTGCGCGGCTTGCCCGCCATATCTTGCGCGATCATCTGCGCCGCGTGGCGACCCATTTGCATGGCTGGTTGGGCGACTCCAGGGATTTGGCGCCCTCCTTCTTCGACGTGGGCGAGGTCTCCGCACACGAAAACTTCAGGATGACCCGGGGGATTCAGAAAAAGGTCGACGATTGCGCAGCCGCGCTTGTCAGTCGGGCCACCCAGCATCTTGCCCAAGAGAGAGGCCTGGACGCCTGCAGCCCACAAGGTCACTACGCTGTCCAGACGCTTTCCGCTGACTACGACATAGCCAGGCTTTACGTCCGTCACGCTGGCGCCGGTGTGTACTTCCACTCCCAATTGATTTAGCTGCTGGACCGCCTTTTGGGATAGATCTTCAGGGTAGGCGGCCAGAATGCGAGGGGAGCCTTCGATCAGAATGACGCGCGCCTTCGCCGGGTCAATGTGGCGGAAATCGTGGCGCATGTAGAGCTTGGAGATGTCACTGATGGCGCCCGCCAGCTCGACTCCGGTTGGTCCTCCGCCGATGATGACGAAGTTCAATTCCGGATGGGTGCCCGTTTCCACCATTTCGCGCTCCGCCAGCTCAAAGGCCAGGAGAACGCGGCGGCGGATTTCGGTTGCATCCTCCACGGTTTTCAGGCCGGGGGCGTTTGGCGCCCACTCATCCTTGCCGAAGTAGGAGTGAGTGGAACCGGTGCCGACGATCAGGTAGTCGTATTCCATTTGCGCGCCGCTCTGCAGCGACAGGCGGCGCTGATCGGCGTCGATGCTGACGACTTCATCCATCAGCACTTCGATGTTCTTCTTTTTGGAGAAGATCGATCGAATGGGCTGGGCAATATCCGCCGGGGAAAGCACCGCCAGGGCCACCTGGTAAAGCAAGGGTTGGAAGGTGTGGTGGTTTCGCCGGTCGATCAAAGTTACATCGACGGCCATGTCCGCCAGCTCCATGCCGGCACTCAGGCCGGCAAACCCGCCGCCGACGATGACGACCCGGGGGCGCTTCCCAACTGCAGAATTCTGAGCCATCCGATCCCTCTCGCTAGTTGAGATGCTCGGTGGTTCGTTAAAGCGTCAGATCTCGGGGTAGAAGTCGAAGAAAGCTTCGATGCTTTGCTTCAACTGGTTTTCGATTTCTTCGCGGCTTCCTTCCAGCACGTGCATGGTCACGTGGGCTTGCTTGCCGTTCTTGAGCGTCACCAGGGCGTCGCCCACTTCAATCGCTTCCTCGGAGGGAAGCAGCCTCATGCCATAGATCAAGGTAAGATTTGCCATGGCAGCATCTTACTTGGCCCGGGTCGCTTGCATCGTTCGCTCCCGCGTAGAATCAAAGAGTCTACCTCTATGGCACAAGAAATCCGCGATACTGTCATCCTTGGCTCTGGCTGCGCCGGTCTTACGGCCGCCATCTATGCTGCCCGATCCAACCTTAAACCGCTGCTGCTGGAGGGCCATGAGCCGGGCGGCCAGTTGTCGATCACCACGCTGGTGGAGAACTTTCCCGGTTGGCCGGAGGGGATCCAGGGCCCGGAGCTGATTGAGAGAATGAAGTTGCAGGCAACCCGCTTTGGGGCGGATTTGCAGATGGGCCACCTGGCTTCGGTGGATGTGTCGAAACGCCCGTTTGCCCTGAATCTGGGTAAGGAAATAATCCACACGCGCACCTTGATCATCGCGAGCGGTGCTTCCGCCCGCTGGCTGGGCTTGCCGAGCGAACAGGCGCTGATCGGGCATGGGGTGAGTTCCTGCGCTACGTGTGACGGATTTTTCTTTTCCGGTAAGGAGATTGCGGTGGTGGGCGGGGGCGACTCCGCTATGGAGGAGGCGCTTTTCCTTACGCGGTTTGCCACCAAGGTCACGTTGATTCATCGGCGGGAGCAGTTCCGGGCTTCGCACATCATGCTGGAACGGGCCATGGGGCACGAGAAGATTGAGTTCCTCAGCAATACGACGGTCGAGGAAGTGCTGGGAGTGCAGCAGAAGGAAGTGACCGGGCTGCGCATACGGAACACAGTTACGAACACCGAGTCGACGCTTCCGGTCAGCGCCATGTTTCTGGGAATCGGCCACGATCCGAACGCGAAGATGTTTCACGGGCTGATCGATCTGGACGAGGACGGATATATTCGCACCACCGACCAGGTGTTTACCCGGATCCCTGGCGTGTTCGCCTGTGGAGACGTGCAGGACCGGCGGTACCGGCAGGCGATCACTGCGGCGGGCTCCGGCTGCATGGCTGCCCTGGAGGTGGAGAAATACCTTGAAGAACATGGCCATTGAGGCAAGCGTCCTCGAGGAAAATCTCGACCGTATCGAAAGGGAAATAGCGGCGGCTTGCCGCGAGGCTGGACGGCCACGCGGGGATGTGAGCTTGATGGCGGTGTCGAAGATGCATCCGGTTTCTGCCATCCTGGCAGCGGAGGCACTGGGGGTTCGCCTCTTCGGGGAAAACCGCGTGCAGGAATTTGAAGAGAAGCGGGAGCAGCTACCGGAGAATGGGTCGGAATTTCATTTTATAGGCCACTTGCAATCGAATAAGGCTGCTCGCGCCGCGGAGTTGTTCTCGTCGGTCGACACGCTGGATTCGGTTTCTTTGGCGGAGCGGCTTAATCAGGCTGCTACGCGGGCAGCGCGGCGGTTGGCGGTGCTGCTTGAGATCAAGCTCAGTCCTGAAGCTTCGAAAGCGGGGCTGGAACCGGAATCGGCTGAGCTTTCCCGTTTGCTGGAACGCCTTCCTGATCTGACCGGGCTGGAGCTTCGCGGGGTCATGACTGTACCCCCTTTCCTTCAAGATCTGTCCCTCGTTCGGCCTTACTTTGCGCGGCTGCGGAAGTTGCGCGACGAACTGGCGGCGGCGCATCCACGGCTGTGCTTCGACGAGCTGTCGATGGGGATGTCGCATGACTTCGCGGTCGCCATCGCGGAAGGGGCGACCCAGGTGCGAATCGGCACCGCGCTGTTTGGAGCTAGGGTCTATCCCAAATGAACAGGGCCAAGTGACCATGGCGAGCCACGCTCTGTATGCCGGGGTGTTGGGCGTGATTGTTGCCGCCCTGCTCACGGTTTCGCTCTCACGGCTTAGTAAGACCAAGACCAAGGCCGATTACCTGCTCGCGGGTAGATCGCTGCCGACCTTCGTGCTGGTGTTTACCCTGCTTTCGTCCTGGATCGGTTCGGGATCATTGCTGGGCGGGGCGGAAAATGCCTACAACCATGGCTTCGCCGCGCTTTGGGGTGCGGGCGGCGGATGGGCGGGGCTGCTGGTGATCTACTTCGTGGCTCCGCGGGCGCGCAAGTTTGCCCAGTTCACCATTCCTGACCTGCTGGAGGCGCGGTATAACCAGACGGCGCGGGTGCTGGGGGTCATCTCCATCCTGTTCGCGTACACCGCCATCACCAGCTACCAGCTGACCGGCGGAGGGGACATTCTGCACTTGATCTTCCCTACCCTCATTACTCCGGACCTGGGGAAATATTTAATTGCGGGTTTTGTGATCGTTTTTACGGCGATCGCGGGAATGGCTTCCGTGGCCTACATGGACGTCGTGATCGGGTTGCTGGCCACGGTGAGCCTGCTGGTCGCGCTGCCCTTTGTGTTGCACGCGGCAGGAGGTTGGGGCGCGGTTACCCATGCTTTGCCGGCGACCCACTTCCAGGTGCTGGGCGATTTGAGCCTGGCCCAGGCATTGGAGCTTTTTTTGCCCACCGCCCTGCTCATGCTGGGCAACCAATCGATGTATCAGAAGTTCTTTTCCGCAAAGTCTGAGAAGGACGCTCGCAATGCGGTTGTGGGTTGGATTATCGGCACCGTGATTTTGGAAACTGCCATTGTTGCCATTGCTGTGTTCGGGTCGGTTCTGTTTCCTTCGGGCGAGGTTCACCAGCGGCCGCGGGAGATCATCGCGTATACGGCGCTGCATGGCCTGCCGGCGTGGCTGGGCGCAGTGCTGATGGGCGCGGTGTTCGCCAAGATTATTTCGACGGCGAATAACTATCTGTTCTCGCCCGCGACGAACCTGGTCAACGATGTTTTCACTCGCTATATTGCCCCTGAGGCTTCGAACAAGCGGGTGCTGATCGTGTCGCGGCTGGTGGTGGTGTTTCTCGGGATTTGGGCCTTGTACCAAGCGCTGAACACGAGTTCGGTGCTGGCCAAGATGCTTTATGCGTATACGATTTATGCGGCGGCGCTGACGCCGGTGATCCTGGCGGCGTTTTATAGCCGCCGGGTGAATGCGCAGGGCGCGGTGAGTGCGATCGCCGCAGGAACTTTGGTGACGTTTTTTTGGGATGGGGTCAAATTGCATTTGCCGAGTTTGCTGGCGCAGCGGGATGCTATTTTTCCGGCTTTGATTGCTTCGTTGGTTTGTTTGGTTGTGGTGAGTGGTTTGACTCCTCCACCAAAGCAGGAACAGGTGGGGTTGTTTTTTTCGTAAAGAGGTCTGAACTTTTAACCCAAAGGGTATGCTGACGATGGACATCCCACCCACATCTCGCAAAAAGCGCGAGATATGGGGCACCCCTTATTCCTTCCCCTGTAGGGAGTACGTGTGGGTAGTTTGTTTTTTCCTTAGGGTGTGGTTAGGGCTTCGAGTTGGGGTCGGGCCGCTTCGTAGGTCAGCGCGATCCCTTCGGCCAGGGTGGTTCTGGGAGTCCAGCCCAGGTTCAGCATGCGGGTGACGTCGAGCAACTTCTGGGGGGTTCCATCGGGCTTTGCGGTGTCGAAGACCAGGTCGCCTTTGAAACCGAGAATGTCGCAGACTTGCTCCGCTAGCTCGCGTATGGTGACGTCTTTGCCGGTGCCGATATTGATCAAGGGCACTCCTTCGAGCAACGCGGAATAATCGGCTTCAGTTAAATTCATTAGAAAGATACAGGCATCGGCCAGGTCTTCACTGAACATCAGCTCGCGACGCGGCTTGCCCGTTCCCCAAACTACGATTTGCTTCTGGCCCTGCACCTTGGCCTCCGCTACTTTGCGGATCAGGGCCGGCAGTACATGGGAGTGTTTGGGATCGAAATTGTCGCCCGGCCCGTAGAGATTGCTGGGCATCGCGGACAGATAGCGGGCGCCATATTGCCGGTTGTACGACCAGCACATCTCGATGCCGGCTATCTTGGCCAAGGCATAGGGGCGATTGGTGGGCTCAAGCGGCCCAGTGAGCAAATACTCTTCTTTGATAGGCTGCGGGCAAAGCTTGGGATAAATACAACTGGAGCCGAGAAAGAGGAGCCGGTCCACACCGGCTCGATAGGCGGCATCGATCACGTTGGTCTGGATCAGCAGGTTTTCACGAATGAAGTCGGCGGGATAAAGATCGTTGGCCAGAATGCCGCCGACCTTTGCCGCAGCCAGAAATACGTGGTCCGGGCGTTCCTGTTGGAAGAAGCGGTCGACCGCGACGGCGTCGGTGAGGTCAAGCTCGGCGCGCGATCGCAGCAAGAGCCGGTCAAAGCCTTGCAGCCGCAGACTGCGGCAGATCGCCGAGCCTACCAGGCCACGGTGCCCAGCAACATAGATGAGACTATCTTTCCGCAAAGCGATGGCTCCCAATCATGATTCGTGATGATTATAGGCATTGTAGCCGTGGAGGGTTACCAGGGCATCGCGCTCGGCGGCCTTCAGATCCTCGATGGCCATTTCTTCCACCAGGGCACGGAAATCGGTGCGGGGCGACCAGCCCAGTTCCCTGCGAGCCTTGCCGGCATCTCCGAGCAAGGTCTCGACCTCGGCGGGCCGGAAATAACGGGGATCGACCCCGACTACGGCATTGCCGTGCTGATCAAAAGCCTGCTCGTTTACGCCCTTTCCCCGCCACACCAGTTGGATATCGAGACAAGCCGCAGCCATGGTGACAAATTCGCGAACGCTGTGCTGCTCGCCGGTGGCAATCACGTAATCGCTGGGGTTCTGCTGCTGGAGCATCAGCCACTGCATCTCGATGTAATCGCGGGCGTGGCCCCAATCGCGCCGCGCTTCAAGGTTGCCCAAATATAGCTTTTGCTGCAGGCCGAGTTTGATGCGGGCCATGGCGCGGGTTATTTTGCGGGTGACAAAGGTTTCCCCGCGCAGGGGCGATTCGTGGTTGAACAATATCCCGTTGCAGGCGTAGAGGCCGTAGGATTCACGGTAATTGACGGTGATCCAGTAGGCGTAGAGCTTGGCGACCCCGTACGGAGAGCGAGGGTAGAAGGGGGTCTTCTCGGACTGCGGAATTTGCTGCACCAGACCGTACATCTCTGACGTGGATGCCTGGTAAAAACGAGACTTCCCGGTGAGGGAGAGGATGCGAATGGCCTCTAACAGGCGGAGAGTCCCCAAAGCGTCGGAGTTAGCAGTGTACTCAGGCTCCTCAAACGATACCTGGACGTGACTCTGGGCGGCCAGGTTGTAGACCTCGTCGGGTTGGACCTTCTCGACCACGTGGATCAGGCTGGAGGAATCCGTCATGTCACCATAGTGGAGAATGAGGCGACGCTTTTCCTGATGGGGATCCTCGTAGAGGTGATCAATGCGATTGGTGTTCAACAAGGAAGTGCGGCGCTTGATGCCGTGGACTTCATACCCCTTCCGGAGAAGGAACTCGGCGAGATAGGCGCCGTCCTGACCTGTGATGCCGGTGATCAATGCTCGTTTCAAAGGGGGTGCTCCTGTTTGGTTCTCATTTTATGCTAGTGGGCATTGATCATGACTAAACGGTTGCTGCATGTGGTGGCTTCGTTGGCAGCGGCAGCTGGAGGGACGACCGAGGGCATCCTCAGACTAGCGCAGAGTTCCGCGGGCCCGGTGGAGTTGGCGTGCCTGGATGATCCGGGGGCTTCCTATGCGCAGGGGCAGAGCTTCCCGGTGCATGCGCTGGGTCCGGCGACGGGCAGCTATTGGTATACGCCCAGGTTGCAACCGTGGCTGAAGCAGAATCTGGAGCGCTTCGACGGGGTGGCGATCCATGGGCTGTGGCAGCACCATAGCTATGGCACTTATCGTATGGTTCGTGGCCGCACGCCTTACGTGGTGTTTCCCCATGGGATGCTGGACCCCTACTTCAAGCGGGCGTTTCCCTTGAAGCATGCCAAGAAACAGGTGTATTGGCTGGCGCGGGAGTATGCCGTGCTGCGGGATGCCCGGGCGGTCTGCTTCACTAGCGCGATAGAGCGGGACTCCGCTGCGGAGACGTTCTGGCCACGGGGGTGGCGTCCGGCGGTGGTTTCGTTTGGCACTTCGGAGCCAACGGGCGATCCGGCAATGCAACGGGAAAGCTTCCTCTGCCGTTATCCGGGTTTGCGCGGGCGCAGGTTTTTCTTGTTTCTTTCGCGTATCCACAGCAAGAAGGGGTGTGATTTGCTGCTGGAGGCTTTCGGGAGGTTGGACCGGTTGGATTTCGACCTGGTGATGGCGGGCCCCGATGAGGAAGGATTGCGGCCTCAGTTGGAGAAACAGGCAAGGCGGCTGGGGATCTACTGCCGGGTCCATTGGACCGGCATGCTGGAGGGCGATTTGAAATGGGGGGCGCTGCGGGCTGCGGAAGCGTTTGTGCTGCCGTCACACCAGGAGAATTTCGGGGTCGCGGTGGTGGAGGCGTTGGCTTGTCAGGTGCCTGTGCTCATCTCCGACAAGGTTAATATTTGGCCGGGTATTCAGGAGGATGGGGCGGGGATTGTGAACCCGGATACCGCGGAAGGAACGTACCGCTCCATGGCAACGTTGGTGGGGATGACGGCGGAAGAGCGCCGGCGCATGGTGAGCAATGGGTTGGCAAGTTTTCACGCCCGGTATGAGATGAAAAGGACAGCCCAGGCGCTCGATGAGGTGTTTGGGTGACGCAGGTCGAGGTCCGCGTTTCCCACATCTCGCCAAAAGCGGGCGAGATACCCCGAATTTCCTGTCTCGTTGCACTGGACACGACAGCGTGTGCGCCTTTCTTTGAGGAAAGGCGCATGAAGTGCGCCGAAGCCAACAAGGTGCACAGGAAATCGGGGATATGGGCCACCCCTTGGTCCGTGGCTAGGAGAGATTACCAACG
>Ga0302324_100027762_pt1 | contig 10775 bp, 18 predicted proteins | sample Palsa_T0_1_FD_201949 | JGI IMG/M metagenome (GOLD analysis project Ga0302324, IMG submission 201949) | Peat permafrost microbial communities from Stordalen Mire near Abisko, Sweden - Palsa_T0_1 | ecosystem: Environmental > Terrestrial > Soil > Palsa > Peat permafrost | place: Sweden: Abisko...
GCGCTGCCGGGCCATGCGAGTTTTTGCGAACGTCGTGCCAGTGCAACCTAGAAGCGCAAATAGTCCGAGTAGGACAAGCGCCCCGGCTCCCGGCTCCGGCACGGGGCTTGCCGCTGGAGCATAGGCGATATTCAGATTCGCGTAGCCCTCCCAAGCGGTGACGACCGAGGCAAATAGCATTTCGCCGGGATCGGCCTCGGCGGTGAATTGTAACGCTCCATAATCCTGCGCGCTCCAAATCTCGCTGCCGAGCTGAAAGGTGATTGTGGAGGCCGCGTCCTCGCCCATCGCCATACCAGACACGGAGAACGTGTAGTAATCCGGGATTACGGCGCTCAGCGATGCAATTGCTTCGCCTTCCGACTGCCAGGGCCCGTTCGCGCCGGCGCCGGTCGCCAGCGTAGCCGTGCCGGAAGACGGGTCTATCGAAGCTGTTTCGGTAGAGAGCCAATCCGAAACGGAGCAGGAATCCGGGTCCGTTACGGTCGTGAGCGAAGTACAGATCGTGGATGTCGTAAACGTGATATTTCCGGCGGATGCCAACGTCAGCGAGCAGGCGAGCAGGATCAGCGGCTTCATCGGGGAACGTCCTCTATTTCTATATTACCCACAAGAGGTAGTCCGGTGTATAGGCATAGGACTTAGATTGAGCGTTACAGGACTAGCCCTTTGGGGCTTCGCGGCGTTCTGGCGCTCCCGCGCGCGGCGCGGCTCTTCGGCGCTGCGGGGTTATTCGGCTTTTTGCTGGCGTCGCGCTGCACTGACACGGTTTTAAAAGAAAGGTTCAAGATCATGATTATTTTCGTTTCGCTATTGGTTTGTCTGGTTGGTCTGTTGATGTACGCGCTCACCGTAAATGCGCGCTTGCAGGAGATCGGGCGCATTTGTTTCTTCACCGGATTATTGGCGTTCCTGCTCCGCTTGGGGCCGGACACGGTTGCCATTTTTACGCACCGATGATCCCCCCCCCGGTACGAAAGGTTTTTATGCCACAACGACTACGCGACTTCGGCGGCGGGAGCGTCCCCGTACCCGACCCCACAATCCTTACGACGCAGCAATTGGTCAGGGAAATCGATGCTTTGAAAGAAGTCATCTTTACTCGCCTCGATGGGATGGACGAGGCGATCAAGATATTCAACGAAGCGATTACCCGCACTCCAACAGACACGGATAAGCAAATTCAGCACCTGAAGAGCCTCCACGAGACCCGTTTCGACGGCATGGATAAAGCCGTCTGGCTGCTGCAAAGCATCGGCGACAAACTCCCCGGCATAATTGATGAGAAAATCCATTCCCTGAAGGATCTGCACGAGGAGAAATTCAGTTCGATTGAAAAGCAATTTAAGGAGCGCGACGTTCGGACCGAGCAATCGTCGAAAGATTCGAAGGTCGCTGTGGATGCTGCATTGCAAGCGGCGAAGGAAGCGGTGGGAGCTCAGAACACCAGCAGCGCTCTCGCGATCGCGAAATCCGAAACCGCTACGATGAAACAGATTGATCAGATCAGCATGCTGATTCAAACCGGTAACAAAGCCGTAGACGATAAGTTCGACGACCTCAAGGAACGGCTCACCCGGATTGAAGGTAAAGGCGAAGGGAAGGTAGTTACCGAAGCGGCGCATCAGACATCCAGCACATTCGTGGTCTCGGTTGTTATGGCGATCATTGCATTTGTCTCTCTCGCAGCTTGGATCTTTATGTCCACACGCGGCGTTTCGCATTAACGACGCGGCAGGCGAGACACAGACGGCTGCCCTTGTTATTGACGTGCGTGTTCTCGGGCGTGTATTCGTGGCCGCTTGGGCAATGCGTCTTTTCGGAATTGCGCTTACCGACAATGCCGCCCGCGGCCTCCACCTTCCGGGCATGACTTCGCTTGTGTGCGCCGGCCATACAGATCTTGCACTTCCGACCGCCGTTCTTGCAGATTATCGTGTTCTCGCCGCTGAACAAATGTCCGTGCCGACATTTCGTTTTTAGCCTGTTGGCGTTCGGCGTAAGCCTCATATGATCGCCATGCGTAATTGGTTCGAGATGCTGCCACGCGCAGCACCAGCGATTAACGCACAGATGATGCAATTCTTTGCCGGGCGGAACGGGGCCGTGCTTATCGACCCAGGTAACGACGTGGACGTATACCCGCCCATAATTCCCGTCGCTGACTTGTGCATAGCCATTTGGGTTCAGCGCTCCCGTAAATCGCAGGCAGTGGACGCCTTTTAGTACTGGCGCGGAGTCGTCCACCATGACGCGCCCCATTACTCTGCTAATTAACGGCACTTTCTTTTTCCTTCTTGCCGCAGCAGTACGCTGTTCGGCGGTGCCCCAATAGCCGATTACGCCGTCTCCGCCATGTTTGGCGTTCACGAGACGCGCACCAGCCGCCTGGTAGCCCGCAATCCAATGACGCTCTGTATCCTTCCAGCCATCACCTGCGCCATCCTCGATTACCTCCAATACTGGAATTAAGCCGATCGTCAACAGCGATAACACCCAATTGTTTTTATGACTACGCCGCCGCTCCGGACCGAGGGATCGAAGAGCCTCTGAGATGTGCTCGCCCAGTCGTTGCTTTGGCGTTTGCAACGTGAATCCGACGTAACGCACTTCGCTCGTTCGCGGGTGTTTGAGGGTGTAAATAATCCAGTTCACTGTATCCACCAGTATGCGGTACGATGGCCGTCTTTCCAATAGACCTTCAATACCGGTACTGGCTGAATAGATACCACCTAAAACAAAGGAGAATTACATGTCTTTGATATTGATCATCGTTGTCGTGTTGCTGTTATGCGGAGGCGGGTGGGGATATTCCCGGTCGCCATATTATACGAGATACGGATACGCTGGCGGCGGCATTGGATTGATCGGCCTCCTGTTGATCATTTTGGTGTTTTGTCTGCTGTTCGGATATCCGGCTGGGTGTAGCTTTCCTCATTACTACCGATAAATAAGCCTCTTGGGGCTTCGAGCGTTTGTCTCCCACTTACACGGGATGGCTCTTCAACGGCGACGTGTCGTTGTGCTTTTTGCGTAGAGATGGTTGAGTCAATCCTGATGTAAACTTGTGAATAGCCATGTCGTCTCACCTCCGGGAGACTTCTGGCCAGGGTCGTGCCGATGTTTTTCCTTTTCGGCATCGGCACGACCCCATCCAAGTACCCAATCTCTACGCAAGAACCCGCCCGCCAAAGAACCGCCGAAGAGCCTCCTGAGTGACGCGCGATTGACCCGCCCCGAAGCCCCAAACCATGACTCCTGAATTCATCGTATCGGGCATTTTACAGAACCAGGAACCAGCCATATTAGCCTTGTATGATGGCATCTGGAAGAACCGTAACGCATTATCCAGGCGTAGCGGAAGAGCCTTAGAGCCAGAAGATCAAGCACAGGAAATCTTCATCACGTCATGGGGCGCAATTCGCTTGGGCCGTCTGGATAACCCCGCCGCCCTGTGGAGCTTCGTCGATACTATCCGCTATCGCATTAATTGCCGGGCCTTCCGGTCCCGCGTGCTATTCGTGGACTTCGACATGGCGCGCCGCATGATGGCCGCACCGGAGCGAACGGACGCCCTGGCGATCAAACACGAGCTGGACGATTGCATCGAGGTGGTCATGCAGGCGCTAGGCGAAAGCGACCGGCGCGTGCTTCAGATGTTCTACCAGGAGGGTCGGACGGCTGTCGAGATTCAAGCGGAGATGCATCTGGATGCTAAAAACTTCCATTTAAAGAAGTCGGATGCGATGAGGCGATTCTTGGTCATTCTGAATAAATTGAGGAGCGCCACGCCATGCAGCAATATGTCATCGATTTGATTGACGACTTCACGGACATCGATCCAGAGACACGATTAAACGAGGCAGATTTCCAATGGGCTTCTACGGAGCAGGGCGAACGCTTTAGGTTTTGTGAGCTTCGCGCGCGCCGGCGCTCTCGCGCTCGTCATGACTGAGCGAATCTGTGCCTGTCGGGCTGTTTCTTGCGGGCGTTTGCGGGTACATCTTCCGCGTTCCATTCCCACAGCGATAGCGCGCCCTTCGCAGGGATCGGCTCTGCAAATGGCACGATATCCGCTAATAGCCACGCCCATCGACCCAGCGAATAATCGCCAAACGCTCGCTCCTGATCATCCAAGGTGAACACGGGAGCCTTGGCAAATAAATCCGTCTCAATCGTTCGGTTGTCCTGAAGTTCTCGCATTGGCAAGCAGGATATTAACCTGCACGTCGCTATCACGGCACCAATCGGCAGACCACAGTTGCGATCTGCCGTAGCATATCCAGCAGTTACGAGCAGCCCGTTAACCAGCCGGCGGCCAGCGAACTCTCGCGCATTCACTGGAAAACCTTTAGCCGCATGAATCGCAAGCGGGCCACGGTATGACGTTCGCCAGCTCCGGGTCTCAATCCGTTTCGCGCCAATCGCAATTAACGTCGCGTATGGCTGCGTCAATGTAATCGCCTTCATCGCCCGCTCGCCCCCTCTCCCCTTCTCCCGCTCTGTTCTCCCCGCCCGCTCCCCGCAGTCGCCCCCGCGGCCTTCGCCTTCTCCCGATCCCGCCGTTGCTCCTGCGCCCGCTTCATGCGCCGTCGTGCCGTCCTGCACGCGAGGCAGCGTTCCGCCGTGCGGCACGTACTGACAAACGACGTGTGGCAAGTAGAACACTCTACCGTCCGGGGTTCATTATCAAATGCTGAGGTAATAGGCATAATCACTTCTTGTTTGTGAGCTTCGATCTTTCAGTCTCTCTCGTGCTCGTTATGACTAAGTTGGCCTGGCGCTGCCACGCTGTTTTTTGCGGGCGTCTGCGGGAACATTTACCGTCCTCCATCTCTACGTAAACCCTCGCACAACAACACCCCCGCTGAAAAGACATGCCGTGTTCGCGGGGCTCCGACGTATCGAAGCCCCAAAAGCAAACTGCGGGTTAGTGCCTCCTTCTAATTAGACCCAACCCCAACAACCCCCCTCCCAATAACATCAGACTTGCTGGTTCCGGAGCATCAGACCCCACAAAGCTCTGATCCAGTTCGCTCAATTGCCCGCTCCCGGACGGGCTTCCGTTCCCCGTCTCAATATCTTTTGCAATGTAGATGGGAGACGTGTCGGCAAAATTGCCGGAGAACACCGGCGCTTCCGGATCGTTGCTAAAATCCGATACGGTCCCGAGCAGGGAGCCCGGACAAAGCAAAGCCGTTGGCCCGGTCGTCGGGATCGGCGTTGAGCAGGCTCTCTCGGTAACTGTCGCGTCGTCGCCGCCGAGCGAAAGGTCTAGCTGCGAAACTCCTCCCCATACGGCGAAGAGTAGTTCTTCGTCCTGCGCGCTCCCCAGGTTGGGATTGAGCGTGAGCGTGACGTCGCCGGTCGCTGAATTATAAGAGACGCTGTTGATATCCACGATTCCGGGCGCTCCTCCGTCCGGATAGAGCACCTGGAAATCGTTAAACGTCAGGCCGCCACAGGAGAAGTTGGGTGAGGCCGGATTGCCGGCGGAGACCGAATCGACGGAGCCGACGTTGCACGTCACGATCGAGGCGCGTGCCGAAAAGGTTACAGTTAGGGCTGCCAATAAAAGCAACAGCCCGTATCGATTGAATGGCGCTTTGATTTGCATCTTGTCCCTGCGCGTCCAGCTTACTTGCCGCGCTGCCACATTTAGTCCTTTGTGAGCTTCGATTTGTCGGCCGCCCTGGTGCTCGCTATGACTGAGCCGAATTTTGTGCCACGCTGTTTTTTACTGGCGTTTGCGGGTGCATTGTCCTTTTGCAACCGGCTGACCAAATCTTCCGCCGCGCGCCAATCTTTATGCGCCTGCACGAGCAGCCGCTTGTATCCTGCCTCGTTGGTTTCTGGGACGACGTTGGACGTCATGTCGCATTCGAGGCTATCTTGCAGCAGACCGAGCAGCCGAATAAGCTCGCGCCTATCGCGTTTCGTGATCATCGATAGATCCCCTGAGTACCGCTCGGCGTCTGAACGAAGCACGCGCGACTGCCCAGCGCCGGGCATTCTCGCCGTATCTCTTCGGTATACACGTTCTGACCATCGCTCCAGCGCGCGACCTTCACATGCTGCTCGACGATGTCCGGCAGGCGCGCGCGCAGCCATTGCCTGATTTCACCCAGGCGCGGCCCAGCGTGCCGGGTCACCCAAGCGTGGCCGAACCTGTAGCCCAGATGCCGCGGGCCGCCGTGGCCGTTGAAGTGCCAAGCGCCGGTAAGCAGTCGCCTCAACTCTCTGTCATGCCACAGTTTGAGGCTGCGGTAATCGTCCGGAGCCGATGCGGCGAGCCAAAACACCGTCCACCCAGCCGGAACAATCGCTGGGATATGTACCTCGCCGCTATGCGAGCAGCGAATTTCGCCGGTGAAATCCAGCCCATAGCCGTACCGGATGAGCGCTAAGTCGTCGCTATCGAATCTTTCCAGATCGGGCCGCCGCCGCGCGATGCGTTTGGTAAGCTCCTTACCGCGGAAACCGTCCACATAAATGCCTGGGTTAGCCGGACGATGGTAATAATCTGGCCCGCGAACCCCGAGTCTATCGACCTCGGTCACTTGTTTGACGCCCCACTTCGCGTCATCCTCAGTGAGCACCAGCGCGCAGGGCGCGGGATAGCGCTTGCTGTTAGAGCGAAGCTCAAACACGCGACCTTCTGCTAATTGCGCACGCCACGATAGTTTTACCTCCGCCACGATTCCTCCTGCTCCCTCTTCTCTTTCTGCCCCTTACACTCCTCCGCAAAGTACGGATACGCTTCCGTAATTGCGGCGTACACCTTGCGCCGAATGATCCGCACTCCTTCATCGACCCCCACCCTGCCGTACACCGCCATAAGTTGGCGCTCATACGCGCTCATTTGGTGTCTCAGATAATTCACGGAGATCCGATCCAGAAAACCCTGGTCGCTGTCTTTGTCCGCCGGCATATCATCGTCGCGGGCGCGGTTGTTATAGTGGCGGCACGCCACTTCGGTCAACTTCTCTTTCGGGATCTCCGGCACCGAAATCACCAGCGCTTCCGCGTAGTCGATCAGCTTCACGCGCTTGGTCTCGACCGCCGTTTTTGCGCCGCGTTTCCTGGATTCGCTCGCCGCGAGCCACGCCTGCCAGGCGGGCGTCTTCTCGATCTCCAGCACGCGGGCGACGGCGTATAGCTTCATTTCCGGGCCGCTCTTGTAGTGGGGATTCGGCACGCGCTTGTCGGGCTCGCCCAGGAATTGCTCGATCGCCGCATTGGTCCAGCCGTGCTCGCGCAACCCAACGCTCGTGGTGTGGTCGGATCGATAACTCACGATTCCGCCTTCAGTAACTCGCGTGTCCGCGCCGTGTCCATGTACCAATACTGCTCCGGGCAGATCGACGCCGCCTCCATGTTGAGTAGGAGCCATGCCAGATCGTCATGAGTCAGTTCGTTGCGCAGACTATCCAAGTATGGCCCGCTGATTCTAATCCGGGCTGGCACTTCCGTACCCCTTACCACGCGCACCGGTTCCAGTACTGGCGTCATGCTCGGCTTGTACTTCTCGCTGACCATAAACTAACCACCTCCTCCCGATCGGCGCCAAAACGCGAAAGGGCAATCACGTTTCAACCATGATAGCGGATGCGCGTTTTGGCGCACCTCCGGCACAGCGTTACCCACCTCTACGTGAAAACCCGCACGGCACCGACCGGCTCACGAGTCATGCCGTGCGGCAAGGGCTCCGGATTGCCGCGAAGCCCCAAAAGGCTCAGCCCGACAGTTGAGCCTCAAACTCTGCGTTTAATCTGAGAACTATTACTGTGAAGCAAACGCTTCTTTCTAATTGAAACACTCCAGGTCCAACCAAATGCAAACACCTTGATTCAATGCGATGACATTTGGCGCACAACGGAACGCACTGCAAGTCATCCGACTTCTGCCCTAGTCCTCGCGGCCCCGTGTGCGCGGCTTCCACCCATCGCTCGCTTCCGCAAGCGCAGCACGGGTGACGACGGACGAAGCCCAAGTAGGTCCAATTGCGATTCCGATGGACGCGGCGGCGCTTGATGTGCGGGTGGATATACGGGCTTTGAATCATTGTTCTCCCTCTCTCCCAGCGGAAGCTGCCCGACATATAAGCGGCCTCCAGTTCCCCGATGACATCGTGCGAGTGACAGCGCATCGAAGCCACAAAAGACTAACTCATTTTCCAATCCGTTTTGCCTTCCGCTTCTCCTCGGCCTTCTGGCGGGCCAGGAGCTTCCAGCCGAGATCATAGATGGCGCACCAGTCCACGGAGACGCCGGCGCGCCGTCCCTTCTCGCGTAGGACGACGTAGCCGGCGTGCATCTCGGCGATCAGCGGCCTGCCGCGATAGATCGTGGATGTTTCGCGTTTGACGGGTTTCTTGACGGCGATCATTCCGCGTCGCCCCCTTTCACCCGGCCACCTAGCTTCTTAGGGGGCTTTTGTGCCTGCCTGAATTCGGCGAGGGCGGCTGCGGCCTCCTCTAATTTGTCCCGATAGATGATGGCCTTACGCTCCGAGATTATGTAATTCTGCTTCAGGAGCATTCTCAGCGCCGCCTCTATCCCATTAGTTGCATGAGCCAGTCCCACTAGGTCGATCATTCCGCGTCGCCCCCTTTCACCCGGCCGCCGAACTCAGCGATGCAAGCGTCCACGAAATTGCAATGCTTCCTGGAACAGAGATTGCTGCCGCGGTTGGGCAGGATTCGCCCCGCCTTCATCGCCGCCTGCACGCGCGGATAGATCGTCTCCGTCAGCCGACGATCCGCATCCGACACCCGATACCCCATGGTCACGAGCTGCGGCGTCTTGGTGGCGACGAGCGTATCGACGCGCACCTCGCCCGAAACGTACGGCGCGGCGAGCTGCGCGTACGTGGCCACCTGGAACGCATAGTCAGAAGCCACGCCCGACGGCTTGCGTGACGCCGTTTTCAGATCGATGATCCGACCATTGACGTCGATCAGATCGATGATCCCGCGGACCTTCACCCCGCCGATTTCGCCCGATACGGGAGACTCGACAGCCGCGGGCTCGATCTCGCGGGCGGCTTCGTCGATGTACTTCGCGCTCAGGGCGAGGGTTTGCTTCTTGAGCGCGTCGAGATCGTCGTCCGGCTGGAACGAGGCGTCCACGATGGCGGATTCCCAGGCCCAATCGAAGGCCCCGGCCAAGTCGTCGCCGTCGATGGCCGAGCCTTCCATCTTCGAGCGGAAGTAGAACTCCGCGATGTTGTGGGTGACGCGCCCTCGTACCAGCGATGCCCCGCCTGGATCCGGCAATCCCTCGCCATAGCGGTACCACCAGCGGGCACTGCAATCCAAGAATGTTCGGCATTGCGAGGGAGACAGTACATCGCCCAGGTCGGACCGATTGTCGTCCGAATAGCCGCGCAGCGCGACGGCCGCGGCTTCGATCTGTGCCACCAGGGCGGCCGGATCGGTGGCGACGGCGATCATCGCGCACCCCCGACGGCGATAAAATCCGCTTTGTCGAGCGTATTAGCTTCGCCCGTGGCGCACGGCGCGCAACAGATCCAGGCGAGCGCCAGCGAGTATTTCTTGGACGCCGGCGTGTCGCAGTTCTCGCACAATACGAGGCCCTTGCTCACGCGCTGGGTGCGCACGGCGCGTTTGATGATTTTGTCGAGTTTATCATCGTAGTTCATCGGGGGCCTCCGCTGTGGCCGTTCCCGTTGTTACCGCCCTTCGTAAGGTTGATAAAACACGACAATACGATGGAGCGTACGTCGTCGGGCTTCACGGCGGCGCCATACTTGCCGGAATAAACGAGCACACCGGCGTATACATCGACGAGCGTTTGCGCCTGAGCCTGGAGATAGCCGGCCCATCCGGAGGACTCGGGCGCCGCGGCGGCGTGTCCGTTCACGGGCGGAAGTGCGTTACCATTGCCATTGGAGACGGGCATTGGCTGCTGTACTTGAGTGGTCGGTGCAATGTGCGGCGCGGGCGGGTGAACACCGTTCGCGCCGTTCGTGTTTATGGTCGTCTTGCCGACGCCTCCGGGCGGAACGCCCTGTGCGTCGAACGGTACGGCAAAGCCCCCGTCTGCCTGCGGGCCGTCCCGCGGCGGAGGCGCATTCACCCGCGTCACCTGCCAGCGGATCTGCTTCCGGCCGCGCCCGTCCGGCACTTCCGCTTTGCAGATTACCACCGGCTCGCGCTCCTCGATGCGGAGTTTCCGGCAGGTATCCGCGATGATATTGCCCACGGATTCGGAGACGTAGAAAATATCGCGCTCCGTGGTTGTGAATTTGCGTTGTGGTCCGCCGAACTTCGATTCGGCGGTCTCGCCGTCAAGCGTCATCAGGCAGCATTCGAAAGGCATGTTCGTTTGGAAATCGATCTTCATGGGATTGTCCCCTGCGCTTTAGAGCCTCGCGGCTTTTGATCTCGAAACTATACTATCATTGTGTCTCTTTACAGTCAAGCGAAATCGTACTATTATTTTGTCTGATGCCGATTCCCGAACATTTGGTCTGCGACTGCCTCCGATGTGGCCACGCCTGGGTGAAACGGATCGAGGGCCGCCCGTTGCGCTGCCCGAAATGCAAGGATTGGCATTGGGATGTGGCGGTAGGTGTGCTGAAAGTGGGCCGCCCAAAGAAAGCTGGCCCCAATAGAACAGCGTCACACAACGCCCGCAAGAAACGGCGTAGCAAACAGATTTAGCTCGGTCATACCATACGCGAAGGCACCAGAAAGATCAAAGCTCACAAACTAAAGAAGCCTTCGCGGTTCATGCCCCCACTTTGCATCA
>Ga0302324_100027764_pt1 | contig 10775 bp, 11 predicted proteins | sample Palsa_T0_1_FD_201949 | JGI IMG/M metagenome (GOLD analysis project Ga0302324, IMG submission 201949) | Peat permafrost microbial communities from Stordalen Mire near Abisko, Sweden - Palsa_T0_1 | ecosystem: Environmental > Terrestrial > Soil > Palsa > Peat permafrost | place: Sweden: Abisko...
CTTCCCCACCGCCACCCCTTGGGAACGCAAGTCATTGAAGAATTTATGGACGCTAAAGCCGCCGGCCGGGCTGGCCAGCAATTGCCGCACAAGTCTGCGGAGCGCCTCCACGTTCGTGACGTGATGGCGCTCCACCACGTCCCTGAAGATGACCGTGTCGACATAACCCTGAAGCAAGCTCAGCCGATCCCGCGGGTCCAACCCCTGAGCTTCGGGAAACCCTCCCGTTTCAAGGTAGGCGACGAATGAGTTTTCCAGTTGCGAACGTTGCGCCTTGGGAACAAAGGCCGGATTTTCAGGCGCATCCAGTCCATGGTGACGAAGATACTCCACGAAGCTGAAGGGGAAAATGACCGTCTCGGTGCCCCGTCCACGCAAGGCCGTAGCGATCTCCCGGCTGAGCATTCGCGCCGAAGAACCACTGACAAACACCTCCATCTTTTCCGAATCCAATATCCGCCGGATGAAAGTTTCCCAGCCCGGCACGCCTTGGATTTCGTCGAAGCAGAATACGACCTCGCGGCGATCTCTGAACTGCGGACGAGCCAGATAATACTCCTCCAGCACCCAGCTTAGTTGTTCGGTTTGCATCCCTGCCAAACGCTCATCCTCAAAGCTAAAGTAAACCAGAGCGTCGCGGGGAACTCCTGCTTTGGCCCGGTCCAACAAGCACTGCTTGAGAAAACAGCTCTTGCCGGCGCGACGCATGCCCACGACGGCATGGGCCTTGCCGGGGATGGCCGGCACCCGAGCCTCACGTCGCGTTAGCTTCGGCCAATCCGCAGCCAAACTGTCAGCCAACTTCTGGCGAATCACATTCCTCATGCTGTCTCTCGTGCAAGGACAGCCTCGTTAAAACTGTCCTTTCCGTAAGGACAATATTGCATAATTTCGTCTCTTATTCAAGGACAAATGTGGAATTTGGTAAATTCACCAGTGTTCACATTGCTGACCCAACCGTCATCGACCACTCCTGCAGCCATTACCCGACTCACTCTCTCTGAAATCGCGCCGTCTGCGCCTGGATGGTGTCTTTGATTTTTATGCCGTTGAAGCCAAGCGACAGCAAGGCGTTGACAGGATCGCGCGGCGGACGGCGGTTGCGTCCGCGCCAGTCGAATTTCCAATCGTCGCGCTGCTTGAGCTTGGACTCGAATTGCTCGAAGTAGAGCGCGGACGCGCTTCCTTCGATACCGAGAAGCCCCGTCAACCGGCGAAAGCCGTAGATCGAAGGCAGTTCCGCCGCTGCATTGATGATGCGTTGGATTTTCTCAGGACTGCAGAGGTAAGGCCGCGACCGACGACAGCGGCCAGGGATGAGGGCGAAATAATTGGAGGTGTTCTCCGGGGACACAGCCCCGCGTAGCTGGCCACCTGCCGCCGGTTTTGGAACCGGTTCCAATCGGCCATCTCGCGCTCCAAGATTTGGCTCGTCATCTGGCCAGGCCCACCGGCAGCCCAGCGGGGGCGGCAGCCCCCAGTTCCTGGGTCCGGGCTTTCAACTCTACTTCCACCGCCGCCAGCAACCGGCGCAAGGGTCCCAACAAGTTGACCACGATAGCTTTCCTGCGATACAGCCCATGCTTCACATCACCGCGCCACTCCTCGACTCTACAAATCCAGTTTCGAGCCATCATCCGCTCTGCCCAACCCTTAGGGGAGCAACCTCCCCCAGCGGGTTCGGGGGATCGGCTTTAGCGCTTTAACTGATCCTTGCCTTCGCATGTAGACAAACTACATTTTCCGTTATGAAAGCGGACGTATATCGGTCAAGCAGGCACGACATCCTTTTGTTCTTGCCGGAGGGACATCCATTTTCCGCGTTGCCACAAGACGTGCTTGATCAACTCCACTCGCTTCAATTCTACAAGATCATGGAATTGGAGCCGAATATGGAAGGTGCAAATTCTGCCACGATTGAGGCGGATTTTGATATTCACGGGTATTCGATTTACCGGACTGATGATTATTTCGGGAAGTCGAAATAACATTTCACCAGGCTGCGTCCCTCAGCGAAATCTGCGGACAAACCACGTCTGAAGTTTACTTTAGATTCCGCGTCTGAATATAAAGTGACGTATGTTTGACCGTTGGTATGCAGGGATTTTGCGCGAAAACCTGTCGCGCTTCGTTGTGTGACGGCGCGTCTGATCACAGCGTGAGCGAAGCGATTTACTTGCGCGACCCGGACAGCAACGACGTGGAGCTTTACTGGGACAAGCCGAAGGCACAATGGCCGCGCGCGGTAGAAGGCAGCCTGGCGATGTTCACGCACCCCCTCGATTTGGAGGAATTGCTCAAGGAGTCACCGGCGAAGGTTTGATGAGACGCAGGAGCAAGTGCCGGGTTCAAGATGGGATCAAGAAGGCGGTTTCGCATCGAAGGGCAACCCGTAATATTCAAACACCGCTTTGGTCCGGTCAAAAATTCGATCTTCGAACATTTCAGCCCGCTCGCACATCAGGTTCATCGGCATGAAATCACGATTGATAAATTTTATCAGGTCGAGAGGATCACATATGACCGCCGTTTGAGTCTGCCCGTCCACCTGCATCGTGTTAACGGACGGCAGGCAGCACATTGTCATGGCCCTGAGCGTATCGACATCCAAATTGCAGAAAAACAGCCAATACGGCCACGCCACATGGAACGCTGAGTAAAACCGCCGAATTTCCGGTATCATGTGAATTTCGCGCGGGTCGCTGTCCCACCCCTCGACGCAAAACATGACGTTGTTCATCATCTCCCGCAGGCGGCGGCCGCAGGGGAGTTTGTCTGCCGCATACAAACCGAGGAAATGCCGGAAGTCGCCGCGCTCCACTTTCGAGCGGCTGAACTGATAGAGGATCACGTCGCCTGTCATAAGGCGCAAATTGTAGCCGCCGCCCTGGTTCGAGACCACTTGATTCAATCTGCCGGTTTTGTTTCGCCGAAGTCTTGGCCGTTAGGCATACTGGGCGGACAGTGAAGTCGGTCACGATTGCAATCAACGGCCTGTTCGAGTTCGAAGGCCAGCCGGTTCCGGCGCAGTGGCCCGATCGCGGCGGAAAGCCTCGATCTCTCCTGGATCGGCATCGAACAGAGCAAAGCCTATTATCGGATGGCGGAAGCCCGTTTGGCCCAATTGCGCTCTGAATCTCGATCCCTTTGACCATTTCACTCAAAATTGGGTAACAACGTGTGCTCCGTTGACATGCCGTCGATTCACGGAAGCACACTACCACAGACAGCCGTCACTTCAGCAGCGCCTCCACGTCCGGCTCGAAATACCGCCGCTCCTGGCGGGTGTCCTCCCCCAGCTTGAGCCGCTTAAACCTGATTCTCCCAGGCACAGGTTCGTCCTGCCATTCCAGCGCGCGCCGGTTGATGGTGTCCACCGAAACGCTGATCTTCGCGGCTGCGGCCTTGAGGCTGAGCCAGATGTTCATACCCCAGCCCCTATTTCTTCACATGCCCTGAGACCAGCTTGGTCATCTCAAACATGCTGACCTGCTTCTTGCCATTGAACACAGCCTTCAAGTTCTCGTCGGCATTGATCAGGGTCCGCTTTTTGGCGTCCTGCAACCCGTTTTTGCGGATGTAGGCCCAGAGCTTTTTCGTCAACTCGGTCCTGGGAAGGGATTTGTCACCCACGATTAGGGCCAGCCTGTCGTCCGGCGTGACCGGTTTCATGAACGCTGCGTTCGGTGCTCTTTTCGCCTTTTTTGGTGTTTTAGCCATGCCTTCATCTGCCCAGTTGATGCGAGGAAGGCAATCTTAATATTTTGGTATCTATCGAGGTGATCCAAGCCACCCGCAATGTGCAGCGGTTCGAGGCTGCGGTAATCCACATCCTCATCACAATAAACCAGAGGATCAGAAACGCTTTGAGGTGCTTCCGCGATGATTTGATATAGAATCGAGGCAGAATCCGAGGAGTTTGACCGGTTCGGTTTGCCTGCGGATGGCCTGCTTTGTCGTGTCCTGCTTTGTCGTTGACTCCAAACTCCCGCCGGCATTACCAATTACCCATGACAAATCTCACAGATGTAGCGACAGGCCAACTCTATCGCATCATTGCCATCAAGGAACAAATCGAAACGCTGCAAGGCCAGATCGATTCCCTTGTGGCTGGTGGCGGAATGCCATCTCCGTTCGCCTTGAAAGTCCCGAAGAAGCGCCGCATGTCGGCTGCCGCCCGGGCGAGAATTGCGGCTGGTGCCAGAGCCAGATGGGCCAAGGTCAGAGCGGCCGGGAAGACAAGACTGTAAGGTTCAGTCAATCGGGAGAATCCTCAGCGCAGTTCCGGAATCAATTGGAATGGGATCTCCCGCCGGCTCAATCGACATGGGCGGGCCGCTCTTCAACCCTGAGCACCTCGGATATTATTTAGCAGTCTTCGGGTATTTACACCTGATCAAGACCGACCAGATGGTCTTCGGCGCAGGACGGTTAATCCGAATTTTGACTGATACAGAGCGGAAATTGACTGCACACGTTTTGCGAACCACCATCTTCAGAGGGCACAAGCCTGCGCCGACCGTCGTGCCGGTGCGTAAACAAATGGGAATTGGGTTGGACTGTTCATTTTCCCGATCGCTCCTTACAATCCTCGGGACATGAATTCATTGGCCATTGAACTCTTCCGGGAGGTGCGCCCGGGGCTGTTCCGCGTCCTCGCAGGTCGGAATGCGAGGACGTATGTCGATGTGCTTGACGCATTGGAACTGGAATCTACCCAGCGCCAGGAGGGCATGAGCCGCGAAGAGGCCCTGGCCATCGTTGTGGATGTTTTGGAACAGCATCCCGATTTTCTGCCCGACAGCGAAGAAATGGGTCCCGAAGAGGCAGGCGATTTTGTGACACTGCCTCCAAAAGAGCGCGCCCGCCGAGTGCTGGACTATTTCGCGCGCAAGGATGTTGGCTGGGTTGAGGATGTCCAACTAGCCGACTGGCAACGCCGTGTCCGGTTTGATGCCCATGGGGCCATCTTGCTGGACGCGCTTCGCCGCATCGCCCGGCCTGACGCGGCAGTTTTTACCGATCCGTTCGTGGGCGTATGCGCAACCCTCGCCAATGTGGATGCCTTTGCCAAAGAGCCTTTCACCCATCTGGAGAATTGCCTCAAGGGTGCGACGGACGGATTGCGCGAGCTCCGGGGCATGGGAAAAAGCATCGAACGGTTCATCCGGCGCCAATTGGAAGCCCGCACGCTCGGTGAAAGTTACGCGGTCATCTTTGACCAATATGCGGAGCAAGTCGGTCACGAATGCTACGCCGGTTTGGTCCGTGCGCAACTCCCCGCCCGTCTCGATGCCGCCCGGGAGCGAATTCGGCAAATCCTTGGCGACTCCGATCTGGTCCACAGGATGCAGGCGGAAGTCATGCGCCGGGAGAATTCAGAAGCGGCTCCAGCGATGGCCCGTGTGCGGAACCATCTTCAAGACCTTGAGGACAAGCTCGATTTCGTTCAGCCGCTGGCAGATGAGATTGATCACAGGACAGCCGAGTTCACGCGACGTTCGCTGGCACGCTCACGATATTTGCAGGAAGTGGTTGGGGAACGCCGCAGCCAGATCAAAGAATTCTTTGAGAAGATTAACCACGCCTTTCCTGGCCAGCGGCTGGTTGATCTTGACGAATTGCAGAATTTTCCATCTCTTCTCTTACCCAACGCCAAGCTGCTCGCCGGGAGAGATTCGCTTTATGAGCCACCCCGGAGGTTGACGATGGAAGAAAATGCTCCCGTTGACGATGAAGTTACTGAAGCGATGCGAGACCGTGCCAAGGCCCAACTTGGCGGCGCGATGCGCAACTCTTTGACCGTAGCCCGGGCCAACCGCTTCGTCGCCCAACTGCCCGGTGGCAAGGGCGCTCGATTTGCCAGCCACGATCTACCCATTCGAAACGAGGATGACATGGACGACTTGGTTGCGTTGCTGCTCCATGCCGAATCCTCGGAGTCGCGCTACCGCGTTGAAGTGCCCTCCGCTCAAGACGATGCCGGATCTCCCGAGAAAGATCACAAACTCGCCTACACCTTGGACCGCTTTTTCGTGATTAAGAAATGAACACCGACATCAACACGCCAACTCCGGAGCCGCTGCTGCGCCTGACCGATGCGGATCGTGCCCGTCTGGGTGAGGCGTTGCAGGCTCTGCTGGCGCATGGATCAATTCTCGGTCTCGAATCAGGCGACAGCGACCTCTACGCCTGGTCTCGGCAAAATTTCGATTGGCTGCGCGAAATGGCGGCATTGGCCGGCCTTGCGGTTTCCATGGAACATGAAAGCCGCCTCATTCAGGCAGTGCCTGAGCGTGCGGCCTTGACCCTTAACTTGCGACAGGACGTCACAATCGTGCTGCTCGCCTTGTGGTATGAATACGACACCCAAGTCCGGGATCACGGCGCAGCACGGGTGACTTTATCAGTGGAACAACTCAATCAACTGCTCAAGGAGAAGCTGCTTCCCGACCTCAAAAGCCAGCCCAGCGCAGGCCGGATGCTGGAGATTTTGCGGCAGGCCCAGCGCTTCAACTTAATCCGGTTTGAATCGACCCAGCCATTCGAGCAATCACGAATTGAAGTGCTTAAAACCTTGCCGCGCGTGATCCAATTCAACGACGTCGCCGAGTGGACGCGAACGACCGCTTTGCACAAAACGCCGCAAGCAGTGCCATCAGAGGCAGGAGAGAACGGCGGCGAGGTGGAGGGAACTGAGCCATGAGCCGCGCCATCAAGCTAACCTGCGTCCACGCCATCAACTGGTATGGCTACAACGATTCACTGTCGGTCAAGGGTAATCTCCTTCTTGCTGGCGTCACCGGTTCGGGGAAATCGGTGTTGATGGACCTAATCATGACGGTGCTTGTCGGGACGGATGCGGCCCATCATCATTTCAACCGCTCCGCCACGGGCGGCCAATCGGACCGGACGGTCAAGAGCTACTGCCTGCTCGACACCAAGCGGGAGGAAAACGGCGTCCCGCAATACGTCCGCTCGGCGGCGATCACCTATATTGCGCTGGAATTTTCCTGGCCGCGCAAAGCGACGGAAGAAGAGCGCATCGAAACATGGGGGCTACGCATTGAATTTCGCAACACGGCGGAGAATCAAGGCCACATCAAACCGTTCGTCGTTTATGGCCCGCTGACCAAAGCCGATTTTCTGGATGCCGAACGCTGTCCGCTGCAGGCCGCGGAATTCAAACACTTGGTGGAGAAAGCCCGAGATGGAAAGTTGTTTGAAACGCAGGATCAATACCTGCGGGACATGGCGAACGATCAACACCTGAATTTCAACCGGGCGGTGCTGAGTTCGCTCCTGCCACAGGCCATGTCTTTCACCAACCTGAAGAGCTTCGACGAATTCTGCCGCCGATTCATCCTGCCTGACGACAAATTAAACGTGGCCGATGTCGTTGCCAGTTACCGCAATTTCAAGGCCTACGAGAACGATCTGCGAGCATTGTTCGATCAGCAAACCCGGCTCGAAACGATCAGGGATCTGCACCGGGACCACACGGCTGCCGCGCGTGACCGCGTGGTCGCCCGCTGGCTGGCCTCCGAACTTGCCCACCAACACGCCGCCACCTGCGTTCACGAACAGGCGGAAAAGCTGAGAATCCAGAAGGCGGCATTTGCAACGGAAGAGGCGCGGATCGGCGAGTTGGACAAGCTTATTACCGAACGCAAAAGCCTCATCAGGAGCGAAGAGGCTGCTTTGAAAGCATTGCCGGGGGGCGACCTTTACCTGCATCTGCAAGAGGAGAAAAAACGCCTGGTTGCTGAGAGCAGCCGGCTGAAGGACATTGGAAATACGGTAGATTCAGCGCTCAGAAACCGCGTCCAGAAGGCTCGCCAATGGCTGAAAGAGGTGAGAACCGCGCCCTTAACCGAGCCGGTGGACGCGGCCCCTATGGAAGCAGCCATCAAAAAGCTCGAAAGCTGCTCAAAGGATCAGACTGAGACATCTCTGGCGGGCATTGCCGGCGGAGCTGAGGAGTTGAAGGCTACCCTGCGTCGGGCGGTTGGTCCAACGGAGAGCAAGCTCAGGGCAATTCGCGAGCAGAAGGGCGGATTACGTGATGAGGTGACCTTGCTGGCAAACGGGCAACTGCCATTCCCCACAACCGTGCTCAACGCCCTGAATCAGAACCTGCCGTCGGCGGGCCGAACTCCGCCCGCCCAGCCGTTGTGCAAATTGTGCGAAGTGACAGACGAGGGCTGGCGCGCTGCCATCGAGGTCGCGTTTAATCGTAAATTTGCCATTGTCGTGAGCGACGCCGATTACCCGGCAGCACTGATAGTCTACCAAGGCCTTAAAGCGGAGTCGCCACAGGAATCGCTGATTCATCCGGGCAAGGCATTACGTCTGGCGCGCCTAGTAAAGCCTGGTTCTCTCGCCGAGAAGCTGCAGGCCGAGCATCCAATTGCACGAGCCATCGTCAGCAACCTTTTCGGGGAATTGATGTGCGTCGAGCGCAACGAGGACCTGTCCAAGCACGATTTCGCGATTCAAAAAGACGGCTTCATGACTCGAGGCGCGTTTGTCGAGCGCCGCCGACATTACGATGGGATGCCGTTCGTTGGTCTGCGCGGATTGGAAAAACAACTTGTCCTCAAACGCGGACTGCTGGCCGATATCGAGTCCCAGGAACGCCAGCTTGCACCCGTGGTCAACGCTGTTCAGGGCATCATGGATCGGGCGGCTGAATTCATCCCCGCCCATTCCTCGCTGGTTGGAGACTTGCGGGACGCTCAACGCCTGTCGGAAGTGGAGAATCAGTTGAAGCAAGTGCTTGGTCGCCTGAATTCCATTGACCGGGGAGGTTTTGAGGAAAAGGAAAAGCAACTCGCTGCATTCAATGCGGAATTGGCGGACTGGGAGAAGGAGCAGCGCGGTTTGCTTCAAAGTCAGATACGAGGCGAGATCACACGGCTAGAAAGAGAGTTGCAAGTGGCGACAGAACGGGAAACCAATACCTTGCGCGCCTTTGAACGAGTCAAACAGGACATCGGAGATATATCAGTGCATGCTGCCCGTCTCAACGAATGGCGCGCAGAAATCACGACGGCGTTCCCCACGCTCGACGCAGCTGCCACTGAGTTTGGCCGTCAGGAACGGGAGGCGGACAAGCAGGCAGAGGTGCAGTGGGTGAAACTGAAGGCCGCACGGCACGAACTGGCTCTGGCTTATCGCAAGTTTGAAGAACTGGATTCCGAGGAACAATCCAACAAACGATGGGCGGAGTTGCTCGATCAAATCGCTGAAGCGAACATTCCCGATTACAAAGCCAAGGCCGAAGCCGAACGCAAGCGCTGGGAGCAACTCTTCCGCAGCAACGTCCTCCAGCGGATGGATCAGGCATTGCGACGGGTGAATGAGACGATCGTCTTGCTCAATGACCACCTGAAGCAACCCATCGGCAATGACCGTTACCAGATTGAGCGCCGGCAGAATCCCGACTTTCGGCTTTATCGCCAACTCATCGATCTAAACTCGCAATTTCAGGACGATGGACTGTTCTACCAGGCCGTGCAGGGTCAAATGCAAGACGCATTGGACCACTTCTTGAACGTTTTGACGAGTGAACAGGACAGTGCCGAAGCAACGCATCTTTTGGACTACCGGCAATATTTCGATTACGACCTTCTCGTGTGGGACTCCCTCGATGCAGAGTCAAAGCCTGTGAGCGTGGACAAGCAGAGCGGCAAGATGAGCGGTGGCGAAAACCAGTCGCCGTATTTCGTCGCCATCCTGGCAAGCTACCTGCGCGCCTACAAACGCCACGAACGCCGGTGGAACGACCCATCGCTTGCGCTGGTTCCAATCGACGAAGCCTTCTCCAAAATGGACACGGGACGGATCAAGGATTGCATCGAAGCCATCAAAGCCCTCGACCTCCAAGGGTCCTTCTCGATGAGCACTGGCAATGTCCCGGCCGCATTCAGCTTGTGCGACCAGTTGATCGTCGTGTCCCGGCACGAGGAACGCCGCGGTAACCGGCCTCATATCCGGAATGTTCCCGTGAACATTCTCCGGGACTCGGAGGAAGGACGCGAATGGATGAAAGAGCACGCCTGAGCCTTGAAACTTCACTCTCCAGTTCTCCAAAGTTTAGCCCGGCTCTACGCCGAATCGAAGGCAGGCCGGACAGGCGCCGGCCAGCGTGATTTCCTCGTCGATCTCAAGAAGCTATTGACCGATGCCGGATGCCAGGACGGCGATGATCGTTCCACGGCCATCCGCCAACTGAAGGAGCTGGATGGTTCTCTCCTTTCCCTGGAAGGTCCGCGTCGCGATTCAGATATCATCCATCAGGTGCGATTTCCGTCGGCCAATGAGTCGAAGCTCTTTGCCTCGTTGGAAATCCCATCTCCCACCCGACGGCGGGAAATACTCGCTGGTCAATTCTCCGAGGCAGCCCGGTTTGCGGTTCCTGGAATTTGGCGCGGTTCCTGGCAAAGATTCTGCGGTGATTTGGCAGAGGCGGCTTTGCGTGGAAGCGCCATCGCCCCCTTCTCCCGGGATGATTTGGAGGGCAATGCTGAGTTGTTGGCCCTCGCTCCGTCTTTGCTGGCGCGGCAGCAGAGGGGTGAGGAATCACTCCTGCGGTTTGCCAGCTGCGTTCTCACGGGCAACTCTAAACGTCTGGGAGAGCTGGCTGCGGAAAACTCGGGCGGACGACACACTGGAAAACTTGGCGCGATCCTGGATCGTGTCACTGAGGGGAGGCTGCAGTGTCTTGAAGATGTCGGGATTTCAGCGTCCCCAAGATTTGTTCTTGTCCATGG